>Ga0181601_10002514_pt1 | contig 15672 bp, 21 predicted proteins | sample 041ome_8_FD_133020 | JGI IMG/M metagenome (GOLD analysis project Ga0181601, IMG submission 133020) | Coastal salt marsh microbial communities from the Groves Creek Marsh, Skidaway Island, Georgia - 041407BS metaG (megahit assembly) | ecosystem: Environmental > Aquatic > Marine > Intertidal zone...
CCTTGCCATAGCGATCGCACAAGCCGATGCAACGACGCTGCCACAATTACAATCACTTTTGAAAACCCTTGATCAAGGGAATCGTTTGACCATCACTTTCAGGCCACCTGACGCAACGGGATCATTAGACCCGGTTTCAATGTCCCACATCAAAATGCTGGCGGATACGATAAAAACAGATCGGTTCAAGGGCCGCGCCATGTATTTTGTTGGTTTCAACTTTGATGCACCGGATCAAACGCGCGACATAGAGAGGTTCTAACAACAGGCCGCAGACGTACTGCAGGCGCTTTTGACCAAGATCAAAACCAGCGATGTGAAATTGAATTCCATGGTATCAATGGGCTTTGGGTCGATTTTGCCCAATACCTGTGATGGCTCTGCAATTGGAAACCGCGTGAACAATCGGGTTGAGGTTTGGATCAAATAAGACCTTCTGCACGAAAACTGACTTCGATTGATTTTCCGATCACCAAATGATCATGCACCGATAGACCCAGCGCCGAGGCCGCAGCGATAATCTGTTTCGTAATATCAATATCTTGCTGCGAGGGCATCGGGTCTCCAGAGGGGTGATTATGAACCAGTATCAACGCCGACGCATTCAACTGCAGCGCACGTTTCACAATTTCACGCGGATAAACAGGCACATGATCCACGGTGCCTTTGGCCTGTTGTTCGTCCGCAATTAGTATGTTTTTACGATCCAGATATAATACGCGAAACTGTTCAATCGGCAGATGCGCCATGGTCGCCTGGCAATAATCCAAGAGTGCTTGCCAACTTGTCAAAACCGGACGATCCAGAACACGCGCACGCGATAATCGATGCGCCGCGGCCTCAATGATCTTTAGCTCAAGCGCAACCGCATCTCCGACGCCTGAAACCGCCGTAAGCTGTTCGATAGGGGCCGATAGAACTCGATTAAAATCACCAAAATGTTCCAACAATTGAGGCGCTAGAGGTTTAACATCACGCCGAGGGATCGCACGAAATAAAACCAGTTCTAGCAATTCATAATCGGGTATCGCATCGGCCCCGCCTGTCAAAAATCTATCACGTAGCCGTTTGCGATGATCTTTGATATAGGATGGCAGAACCGCATGCTTTTGCTGGAACGCAGGCGCACACTCTGAAAACAAACCAAGCTGATTATGATGTTGCGATTCTGTCATGGATCCAGAAAATCGCATTTTCGTTAAAATTTATTAAAAAGCCCGGCCCTTTGGTCGGGCTTTTTTGAACCTATCGCATCGGGTTACAGGTCTTGTTTTTGGACGTTGGTCACCTTGCCTGCGATGATTGAAACAATCGCTGCCGCAAAGCTGAACAAAGCACCCATTTTCGCTGCGTCTTGGACAGGGCCAGGATCAAAGGCAACGGCGGCCACGAACAGCGACACCGTAAAGCCGATTGCCGCCACAAAACCGATCACGACCAAGTCGATTGACCGCATTCCTTGTGGCAAGCCCAGCTTCATCGGACCAGCGGCGATCCAACCCATTAGGAAAATACCCACTGGTTTACCAATCAACAGACCCGCCAAGACCAACCATGTTGCATCGCCCATTGCCGAAAACTCGACGCCTGCGTTCAACAGGCCAAAGAAAAACAGAACAACTTCGACAGGATGCTTTAGCGCATGTTCGATCGTGTTCAGCAAATCGTGCAAATGCTCTTCCGCTGCGTTAAAGATACCAAAGGCACGATCCGCGTGTGGAATTGTCGCCACGATGGGCAACAGGCCCAGCGCAGGATGCAAACCTGAGCGCATAAAGGCGTACCAGCTGACCGCACCTGCCAAGGCATATGGCCAAAAATTCAATACCGTGCGCACCCATGTCGATACAGGGCGCGCCTGGTTACCGCGATCCAAGCGACGCGGCAGCCAATTGGCCAGAACATAAACCAAAAACGCTGCACCAAACGAAACGCCCAACCATTCGGGCGCCAAATCACCAGATGGATAGAAAATTGCCAGAATGATCAAACCAGCGGCATCATCAGCAATCGCCAACAATAGCAAAAAGCGCACCGCAGGGTGACCAGCGCCAAAGACCAAACGTCCCACCAAATAGCTAAACGCAATGTCGGTAGCAGTTGGAACAGCCCAACCGTTTGCCACCGCGTTATAAGTGTCTGATCCCATGAAATAGGCCAGACCCAGATAAACACTGATTGGTCCGATCATGCCGCCCGCAGTTGCAATCAACGGCGTTGCAGCTTTTTTGCCGCGCAAGCTGCCGTTTTCCAATATGATTGCTTCCCATACTTCTTTGGCAGCAATCGCAAAGAAAAACGCCATCAGAACATCATTCACCAAATAATGCAGGGTCAGCGTGCGGTGTCCGTCATGCAAGTGACCAATCGGGGCGTGATCCCAGATCACAAATTCCACGAAATGATGGTAACTATCAGGGTTGGTATTCGCCCAAAACAGCGCAATTAATGCGCCTATGATCAACAACAATGAGTAGTTGGTTAAGAAATTCCATACGCGATACATTCTTTTACCTCGTTTGCCTGCCAATACTTAAGCAGTCGTTTGCGTCCTTGTCACCGTCCTTTAACCAAACACAACCATAAATAGCCAGACGGAACAACATCCGTATCATTTATCGACAGAAAAACTAGCCCTTTTACCTTTGGGCGCGACCAGTTCGGATATATTCTTGTATATTAAGCCTATTATTCAAGCCTTAGACGCAAATCACGCAGAACAGGCAGCGTTGATTTCAAGGTCTGCACACCCATTTCGCCCACAACCTCTTTGATGACTGGGGCGACAGCACCGATGGAGGTGTCACGTGCCAACCGTCCTGCGGGGCTGATTGCAACCAATTTTCGGCGTGCGTCATCCCAATCTGGGCGAATATGGATATATCCCGCGATTTCAAGCTTGCGTAGGGTATTTGTCATCGCGCCACGGGTGACATGAAAGCTTTTGGCCAATTGGGCAGGGGTGCGTTCATCATTGATGTGGGCCAAATGGTTCAGAACCGAAAAATGTGACAGCTCCATACCTTTTGGCAAGGCCTTCGCAAGACGCGACCGCAACAATTGCTCAACCGTCAAAATTTCGCTGAATAACGAAATTGCTATGTCACTGGTATCCTGCAAATTTCTGGCCCCGAAAACGCTTGTGTCTTATCAAGTGATGGGACGCGCGCGCGTGCTTTGTCAACATCGCGCAGGTCGATGTCGGCAAAAACAATACTTTTTTGCCCGCCACCCTGTGCAATTATATCACCCCAAGGACCAATCACCATCGAATGACCATAGCTTTGACGCGCAGGTCCTGTGCGTACCCTGTGGTCACCACATTGTGCGGGCGCAAAAACAAAGCATCCTGTTTCTATCGCACGCGCCCTGAGCAAAATTTCCCAATGCGCTTTGCCCGTCGTGCGGGCAAAAGCGGCAGGCACCGTCAAAATCCGCGCCCCGGCCTGCGCCAAGGCCCGATATAGGTAGGGAAAACGTACGTCATAGCACACCGATAACCCAATCCCGCCAAATGGCGTTTCGGCCAGTTTAGCAACATCACCAGGGCGATAGCCGTCGGATTCACGGTAACTCTCTGTTTCGGACAAGGTGACATCAAACATATGGATCTTGTCATAGGTGACAGCGATATCACCAGCAGGAGTAATAAGGAACGATCGGTTCACAAATCGTCCCTCTGAATCCTCTGACAACAATGCCAGAGACCCAATCAGGACCCATACCCCATGAACGCGCGCACGATCCCGCAATGCGGCCAAAGTCGGATCCTCTGATTGAGGATGCAAAACGGAACGTTGATGTGCGCGATTGCCTGAAATGATGTTTGTTACTTCGGGGGTGGCAATAAACTCTGCGCCTTGGTCGACCGCCTGGGACAGCATGGCCAATGTCTGCGACAGATTTTCGTCGGAATCATCGGAACAGTTTAACTGTAACAGCGCGACCCGCATTTTAGGACGCTTTTGCCAACAACGGGTCGAGTTTGCCCATATCATCCAATTCATACAGATCATCACAGCCACCAATATGTTGACCGTCAATAAAGATCTGCGGGACCGTGCGGCCCCCGTTTGCGCGTTGGATCATTTCTGCTTTTTTATCAGCATTCACAAACAGGTCGATTTCGGTGAATTCAGCACCTTTGCGCGATAAAAGACGTTTGGCCGCGTGGCAATATCCGCACAAAGGGGACGTGTAAATTTCAATATTTGGCATGTTCTGGTTCCACGTTGTTTGCAATAATCTAACCGTTTCGGCCAACACGTGCCAGTACAACAATATTAATTTTGATAACACCTGCGTGACTAAGACACTGCGCCGCCGCCGACAGCGTCGCCCCCGACGTCATGACATCATCCACCAAGATCACCTCATGCGGGAGAGGCGATTGGAAAACGGCAGGGTGCGGGTCAAAAGCCCCCGCCAGCCGCGCGTGGCGCTCTGTCTGATCGGCCGCCTCAAGCGGAATGGTCGGACGTGGGCGCACAATCAAATCTGTGCGCACGTCAAGATTCAAATGGCGCGCCATTTCGCGGGCTAAAAATTCTGCTTGGTTATAGCGCCGGCTTAACTTACGCCGCCAATGCAACGGGATCGGGCATAAAATCGCATCAAGGGCGATCAAACCTTGGACACGCTGGGCCATCCAAAACCCACCCGCAATAGCGATTTCTTGACGGTCCCCACGTTTGAAGGCCAAGATCAATTTGCGCGCTTCGCCTTCATAGGCCAGTGCGGCACGGCCCCAGTCCCACGGGGGCGGGACATCGTGACAATCTTCGCAGGTATCTTCGAGATGTGCGTGAATGTCCCCCAAAATGGGAGTGCCGCATTTGTTGCAGACCGACCCATCGATAAATGGCATTTTGCGCCAACACGGACCACATAGCGCATTCTCACGATCAAGGGGTTCGCGGCACAATATGCACTGAGCGGGAAAAAACATGCGTATTGCGGTTTGAATTGCGCCCAATTTCATCTTATGTCTGCCTAATGACACATGCACCCGATTTAGTTGATATCAACGCGCTTGCATCGGCGCGCCGTCGCATAAACCCAGAACGTGGATACTTTCTCCATGATCTGGCGATTGACGACGTAAAAGATCGCCTAAGTTTCGTTAATAAATCCTTTACAAACATGGTCATTGTGACGGGCAGCCCCGCGCATTGGGCGGCGGCGTTTCCAGATGCCAGCATCGTTGCCGATCATGAAACGCTGGATATTGCAGAAAACAGCTGTGATCTTATCATCCACGCCATGTGTCTGCATTGGGCAAATGACCCCGTGGGCCAACTGATCCAATGCAACCGCGCCCTGCGCCCTGATGGTCTTTTTATTGCTGTCATGCTGGGGGGGGCCACGCTAAATGAATTGCGTACCAGCCTCGCCGAAGCTGAGACCCAGATCAAAGGCGGGCTATCCCCACGCGTTTTGCCAATGGGCGAAATTCGTGACGTGGGTGCGCTGTTACAACGCGCCAGCTTTGCCTTGCCCGTCGCCGATAGCGCCATTATCACCACATCCTATGACACGGCCTTTCACTTGATGCGGGATTTGCGTGACATGGGGGAAACCAATGCAATGACGCATCGGCCAAAAACCTTTACCTCGCGTGCGGTTTTCGGTAAAGCCGCCGAAATCTATGCGCTTAACTACTCTGACGACGACGGTCGGATCACTGCCAGCTTTGAACAGATCATTCTGACAGGCTGGGCGCCCAGTGAAGACCAACCCAAACCCCTGCGCCCGGGGTCCGCCAAAATGCGACTGGCCGATGCTCTGGGTGCAATCGAAACGCCACTGCGCGATTGACCGACGCAGCAACCGAAAACAAGGGAACCAGAATGTTCGATCCAAATGTACCTGCCGCTTGTCCCGTTCATGCACAACCGGATCACCCCAAGATTCCTTGGGAAAAAGTTGGCGTCCTATTGGCCAATTTGGGCACGCCTGACAATTATGACTACTGGTCAATGCGTCGATACCTGAACGAATTCCTGTCTGACCGTCGCGTGATTGATTATTCGCCATGGGTCTGGCAACCGCTGTTGCAACTGGTCATTCTGACCAGCCGTCCGTTTCGGTCAGGTGCCGCGTATAAATCCATCTGGAACCATGATCAGGGCGAAAGCCCGTTGATGACGATCACCAAACAACAAACCGCCAAGATCCGCGACACCATGGCCGCGCGCTATGGCGACAATGTTATGGTCGATTTCTGTATGCGCTATGGCAACCCATCGACCAAATCCAAGGTGCGGGAAATGGTGCGCGCGGGCTGCACGAAAATTCTGTTTTTTCCGCTCTATCCCCATTACGCGGGCGCCACATCGGCCACCGCAAATGACCAGTTCTTTCGCGCCTTGATGGAGGAAAAGTGGCAACCCACCGCCCGCGTTGTCGACCCCTATCACGACAACCCAATGTATATCGAAGCGCTGGCGCAATCCGTGGAAAAGGCCTATGCCGAGGCGGACGAAAAACCCGAAGTGCTGGTGGTGTCCTATCACGGCGTGCCCAAGCGGTATTTGATGCAGGGCGATCCGTATCATTGCCAATGCCAGAAAAACACACGCCTATTGAAAGAACGGCTTGGCTGGGACGACACGCAGATTGTCACCACCTTCCAATCGAAATTCGGCCCCGAAGAATGGCTCAAACCCTATACGGTCGAAGAGGTCGCGCGCTTGGCCTCCGAGGATGGCAAAAAACGCATCGCCGTGATTGCGCCCGCCTTTTCCGCCGACTGTATCGAAACGTTGGAAGAGATCAACGAAGAGATCAAGGAATCCTTTGAACACGCGGGTGGGGAACACTTTACCTATATCCCGTGCCTGAACGACAACGGCGCCCATATCGCGGCGCTGTCACAGATTATCGAAACCAACCTGCACGGGTGGTTGGATTAAGGGTTCGCACCCGCCATGGGATTGATGGATCATGCCCGCGTCGAATGCAGTTCGACCACATAGGGCATGATCCGCGCCCTCCCGACCCAATCGGGGGGGCACTGCGTGCCCCGTTAACCCCCATTCGGTTCGGGCGCGATCCAAGGTGAATAAATCAGCTTGCCCACACACATCACAACCGCCTAAGTTGAATACAAGACTTTTGATGTAAGGGTTGCGTGTCATGTATATTCCGATTTGGGTTATTGTTCTGACCCTATTGACGGCCGCGATCGCGGTGATCCTGTGGCAACAGGGCAAAAAACCATCCGACTGGTACGAACGAGTGATCTAGGTTGTGGGCAAACCCGATGTCGTGTGGGTTTTCATCGGCGCAGCGGCGGTTTTGGGCGGGGCCTATTGGTTTTATTTGTCCGATATTATCGCGTCTGTGCATGACATGGTTAAACACTTGCGGACACAGGCGGCGGCTTCGCCTGAAAAAGTCGACCCTGAAAACCTGAAAAACCTTGCCCAAGGCAATTATTTTTGGGCGCCTTGGTCGCCGCAGCCACGCTAATCTTTACCCTGATCATAGTCTGGATCAACGAACGCACCACAACAGCCGAAGAAGAAGGCCTAATCACCGACCGCATCAACGCGGCGGTGGCAAGCTTGGGCGTGGAAAAGACGATCAAAAAAAGCAAAAACCAACAAACCGTCCCAAATATCGAAGTCCGCATCGGCGCGATCCTTGCCCTTGAACGCATGGCCAAGAAAAACGCCGATGTGCATATCCAGATCATGGAAATTCTCACCACCTATATCCGCGAAAATGCGCCAGTGACGGAAGAGGAGCATGATCGCAAACCCCGCCAAGATATCCAATTGGCCTTTACCGTCATCGGCCGCAGGCCCCCAAGGCGGATCGCATTGGAACGAATGCACGATTTCCGTTTGGATTTACGCAACTGTGACCTGACCCGAATTGACGGGCAAGGGTTGAATTTTGCAAATTCTCGATTTCAAGAGTCTTGTTTTTTTAAATCAGTCCTCAACGAGGCTAAACTCCAAGGCGCAATTCTAACGAACGCTAGAGTTAAAGACGCAGAATTCGGAAATGCTAACCTGCAGGACGCACACCTGAGCCACGCTAACTCGATAAACGCATTCCTGGCCGAAGCCAACTTGCAAGGCGCACCCCTCAATGTGATCGACCTGCAATACGCTATACTTGATGGAGCTAACTTACTAAACGCACAGCTACTTAATGCTAACTTGCGAGGCACAGACCTACGATACGCTTGCTTGCAAAACGCGGCTCTCGATGAAGTTAACTTGCTAAACGCCGACGTTAGGAGCGCTAACATGCAAGGCGCGTACTTAACGAACTCATTGCTGAAAAATACTGCGCTTTTTAATACGACACTTTTCGAAGTTGGCATTTACAACACCGCGTTTAAAAAATAGGTCTTACAAGCACCAATGTTTCTTAAGATCAACTTAACGTCACATTCGGCGATGGGTCGGTCACATTGCCCGACTTCTTAACGTGGCCATCCCATTGGCCCAAAGAAGAATTGAGCGACGACGAATTCTACAAAAAATGGCGCGCATGGCAGAAAACCCTGCCACTCGTCAGGAATTAACGACCTGTGCGTTTGGTTTGCGTTTTCTTTTCTGCGCGGCGTTCGGCGCGGTCGGCGATATAGTCATAGCCGTTGTCGCGGGCGCTTTGGCGCAGTTTTTCTTCTGTCGCCATATAATTCTGGACACACATGCGCATATAGACCGCCAGAATGCGGTTGATCCGGTCTTGGTATCCCACGCCCATTTCTTTGAAAAACTTGACCACGTTGGTTTCTAGATACAGGGTCACTTTGGTTTTCGCGGGACGCGTTTCGATGTCCCATCCGACGGTGTGCCATTCGTCCGAAAACATGTCCATCAGTTGAACGGTGATGTTGTCTTCGTCCACGCGCATCAGATCGGTTAACAGGCGGTCTTTTTCACTTCGTTGGTTATAGGCGGCGCGGGTCATGGGCATTCCTTTCGTTGCCATGATCCTAGCGCGGGGTGGTCAAGGACCGGTGCATGCAACGCGCGGGCCGCACCGACGTGATACCGACGTTATACCGATGCGGGTTTTTGCACCTTGAACACCCCCGTCGCCGTCGCGATCAATGTGCCCGTGTCATCGTGTAACGTGGCCTCGGCGAAATAGGTTTTGAACCCGCTGCCCACCCGTTTTGCCCGTGCAATTAGGGTGTTTCCAGTCGATTGCGCCAGAAAATTCACCGAAAGGTTCAGGGTCAAGGCACGGTTCGTTTCCGCCCCATCGCCCGCAAAACTGCCCGCAAATCCCATCGCTGTATCCAACAGTGCCGAATAGGCTCCCCCATGCGGAATCCCCCGTCTGTTCATCAAAAACGGCGCGATCGGCATGTCCAATTCGGCGTAATCGCGTTCAAATCGGATCAGGCGGTAGCCCATGTGTTTTTGGAATGCGCTTGGGTCTTCGTTCAGATCTACGGTATTGATGTTCATAGTTTTTTTGTGGCCTCCATCCCCAGCTTGGCGAATTCTGGAACCCATTGACCCAACACCAAGCCACGTTCAGGATCAGACCCGTTGCCATCCAGCGCGCGTTTTTTGACGCCCTGCAAAATCGCCGCCATACGGAAGTAACAAAAGGCCAGATAGAACCCAAAGCGGTCAATTCCCGCCAAACCGCGGCGTTCGCAATACAGGTCAATAAAATCCTGGTCGGTCATGAGCCCAGCAGCTGCACGATCAATGCCCGCCAAACCACGGGTTTCTGCGCCATTTGGCATGCCCCATTGCATGATCACGCCCGCCAAATCGGCGTAAGGGTGGCCCAAGGTGGACAGTTCCCAATCCAGCACCCCGATGCAACGCGCGTTGCGTCGATCAAACATCAAATTATCGATGCGAAAATCACCGTGAACCAAAGTGCGTTGCCCATCCTCGGGCGGAATATTTGCACCCAGCCACGCGATCAGATCCTCCATATCGGGGATCGTTTCGGTTGCGCTGGCGTGGTATTGTTTTGTCCAACGGTCAACTTGGCGTTGGTAATAATTGCCGTCGGGCCCGTAATCGGACAACCCAACACGGTCCAGATCAACATTGTGGATCGCGGCCAAAACGCGGTTCATTTCATCCATGATTGCGCGGCGGTCTGTCTGGGGCGCGTCGCGCAAGCTTGGGTCATCAAAGACACGGCCATCAAGCATTTCCATGATGTAAAAATCCGCACCCAATACGGCGGCATCTTGGCACAGGGCGACCATCTTGGCCACAGGAATATCGGTGGCTTGCAACGCCGATTGCACGCGAAACTCTCGGTCCACCGCATGGGCGGATTTCAACAACACCCCAGGCGGTTTGCGGCGCAACACAAACGACCCGTTTTGCGCATATACCGCAAAGGTAGGGTTCGATTGCCCGCCCGAAATCTTTTCAACGCGCAAAGGGGATTGGATATCCAACCTATTGTTTTCAATCCATTTTTCTAGATTTTTGATGTTGATCAGCTCGGTCATACCTGTCCTAACTATAACTTAGCAAATGTTCGGTTTTATGGGTGACAAACGGGGTTTCGTTGAACGTGCTGACAAAGCGCGCACCCTTTGTCGCCGAAAATACCACGGTGGTCATAGACGCGTTTTTGATTTGCAGCTGAAGTTCGATCTGTTGGCGTTTCGACGTTTCCAAAATGGTCGACACAATTTGAGAAATCGCCCCGCCCGAACTTACCGCAAGGATGGTTTTGGCATCTTTGACCTCCATCAAATCACGACATGCTTGCACGGTGCGTTGGGCAAATGTGGCCCACGTTTCGGGCGGATCGGTGATGTCATCGTCTTGCCACGCGGCGACCGTGCTGCGCAGATTTTGGAAATGTACCTTGCGGTCGGTGTGAATGCCCTCGGGCGGGGCTTCGTTCGCAAAACGTGCGTTCAAAAGCCCTGTAAAATCATATTCATTCAACCCCGCATGCACGATGGGATCCTGTGCCGCAAAACCCAGACCACGTTGGATACCACGCAGTGTTTCCGCTTGGCGCACCATCGTTCCACAGGCCCAGACATTAGGGGAAATGCCACGCGCCAACAAGGTTTGCCCCAAGGCCATGGCTTGATCATGGCCCAGATCGGACAGCTTGTCATAATTGGCCTGACCGAAACTGGCTTGGCCGTGGCGAACCAAAATCAACTGGGCCATTTTAGGTCTTTTCCAGATAGGTACGGCAAATCCACAGCGCGCTGAGTGCGGGTCTTGTTTGGTCTTCGATTTCGATGGTGGTGTCCCATTTTGTGGTAATCTCACCAGGACGCGCTTGGGTCAATTCGGTCAAATCGAAATGCGCCCTGATGCGCGCACCCGCCAAAACAGGCGACAAAAACCGGAGCTTATCAAAGCCATAGTTCACCCCCATGGTAGTTTTTTCAAAATCAGGCACCGCATCATAAAACATCGCGGACAACATCGACAGAGTCAAAAAGCCATGCGCGACCGTTCCGCCAAAGGGGGTCTGTGCCGCACGTTCGGGATCCAAGTGGATAAATTGCCAATCTTCTGTGATATCGGCAAATTGATCGATTTGCCTTTGGGTTATTTCAAACCACCGCGACGTCCCGACACGGGTACCAACCAAGGTTTGATAGGTTTCAAGGGATATCTCAGGCATCAATCTTCTCCGAATATGCTGGGACCTGTGGCGACGTTTATGCCGCCCGATACCGGAATAATGGCGCCGGTGATATAGGACCCACCGCGCCCACACAGAAATTGCAAGCACGCCGCAATATCATCGGGCCGTCCTACGCGCCCCAAAGGCACACGGTGCCCGACCCGATCGGCACCTGCGTCTTGGCCAATGGCAAAGCAGGTCATACCCGATTGAAACGGTCCAGGAGCCAAGGCATTGACGGTAATATGCCGGGGCGACAGTTCTTTGGCCAAAATACGGGTCATTTGATGGACTGCAGATTTCGACATAGCATAGGAATAGGCCCCATCGCCCATGGCAACTTCGCCCATGACGGATCCAACATTGACCACCCGCGCGGGATCATCGGAGGTCGAGGATCGTTCCAATAGATCCAACAAGGATTGCGTTAGGTGGAACATGCCCGTCACGTTCAAAGTCATCACCTTGTCCCATGCATCATAGGGAAATTGTCCCAATGGTGCGCCCCATGTGCGCCCTGCGTTGTTCATCAAAATATCCAAACGATCTGTACGCGAAATGAGGCTTTGTACAATAGCGTCAATCCCGTCTTGCGACCCTACATCCCCTGCAAAGGCATGGACATGTCCCGCATAGCCCGCAGCGTTGATCGCATCGGCCGCATCCACACAATTTTGCAGCTTGCGCGATGCGATGTAAACTGTGGCCCCTGCGGCCGCTAGACCCGTTGCGGCCATACGCCCAATACCCGTCGCGCCCCCCGTCACCAGAGCAGTTTTTCTCGCCAATCCAAATAGATCACTTGGTGTCATATGTCGTCCCCAGTTTTTCTTAACTATGAAATGACCGGTGCTTTTGGTCCAGCCTTTGCACGACGTTCCTTTGGTTTCGCTGCGTCATTTATGTGCAAACAACCGCCCAACCACGTAAATCACGCGTCAAGAGTTGCGTCACAGACGTAACAGCATTATTCCCTTTGGAAAGAACATCCGAAAAAGGCGAATATAGCGTGGCAAATTATCTGTACAAAGGCGATCTTCCAGACGATCTGGATTTAGGACCAATCGTTGCGATTGATTGCGAAACGATGGGTCTTAGACCCTACCGTGATCGGTTGTGCGTGGTTCAATTATCGGGCGGAGACGGGCATGCACATTTGGTACAGGTCGCGCAGGGACAAACATCCGCACCTAATCTTGAACGCCTATTGACCGATAAAAACGTGCTGAAACTGTTCCATTTTGGCCGCTTTGACATCGCTGCGATGTATCACACCTTTGGCGCGCTGGCCGCGCCGGTATATTGCACAAAAATCGCGTCAAAAATGGTGCGCACTTATACCGACCGCCATGGATTAAAAAACCTTTTGCAAGAATTGCTAAACGTCGACATTTCAAAGCAGCAACAATCAAGCGATTGGGGCGCAGCCGAGTTAACCAATGCGCAGCTGGACTATGCAGCGTCTGATGTTTTGTTTCTGCATAAATTGCGCGACGCGCTAAATGAACGGCTTGTGCGCGAAGGGCGGATGGATTTGGCGCAGGCGTGCTTTGATTTCTTACCTGTACGCGCGCAGTTGGATTTAGCCGGCTGGCCAGAAGAAGACATCTTTTCTCATTAGATCTTGAAAGGTTCGCATGTCACATCAAGGGCTTTTATATTCTAGGATTGTGCGGGTCCTCAAAATATTTCTGCCCTTGATTGCTATTCTTATGTTGTCGTCGATCTTTTTATTGTCGCGGGGGAATAAATCCACCAATGCAATCCCATTTGCCACATTTGAATTAGAACAACGGATCAAAGACCAACAGGTTTCAAAACCGTTTTATACGGGCACAAACGAAGCAGGCGACGATGTTCGGATTTCTGCGCAGACCCTTAAACAGGACGAAACCCTAGATGGTGTTGCACATTTGGATGCTGTGAATGTCCTTATCACATCAGATACAAAGCCGGACGTAACGTTGACATCAGACAATGGAACAGTGTTTCGCAATCAAGACAAAGTTCATTTATTAGGTTCGGTTTTTGTCGCCGATACAAATGGGTACCAGATGACATCGCCCGAAGCGTGGATCTATAATCGGGGCATCAAGATTGTTGCGCACGGTCCTGTCAATGGCCTTGGCCCAGCAACCAGATTGCAAGCAGGCCACATGGAAATGAACAGACAAACAAAAGGGGGTCCGATGCAAATCCACTTCACAGGTGGGGTATCGGTGGTGTACGATCCCAAGAAAAGGGAATGATTGAGTGAAAAGACTGATTTTATCGGCGCTCCTGTGCGGTTTTGCGGGTATGAGCATGGCGCAAGAAAACACATCCTCGTTTGGCACTTTACAACAAGATGCAGATAAAGAGGTAAACGCGACCGCTGACACAATGATCCTTGAGGAAGAGTTGGGCTATTCAATTATGGAAGGCAACGTTGTTGTTATACAGGGCGGCTCAACCCTGACCGCCGAAAAAGTTCGTGTCGAATACACAGAGGATAGGAGCGAAATTAAACATATCATTGCCACGGGTAATGTCGTGTTGTTAAGTGGCGAAGATATCGCAAAAGGGGATCGTGCAGATTATTACCTGTTAGAGAACACAGTGGTTTTGACAGGGAATGCATACGTCAAGCAAGGCACAGATACGATGACCGCACAGCGCATCACAATGAATACAATTACCGGTGCCGCAGAAATGACAGGTCGGGTAACAACCGTTTTGACGCCCAAAAAAGATGAAGAAGGCAAAAAATCCGAATGACCCAAGCAACCCTGGTCAGCGACAACCAAAACAGGGGCCTTGTGATCAAGGGTCTGCGAAAAAGCTATAAAAAACGCGTGATCATCCGAGATGTTTCCATGGATTTGCGGCGCGGCGAAGTCGTAGCGTTGCTGGGCCCGAATGGATCGGGGAAAACCACTTCATTTTATGCCATCGCAGGTTTGGTAAACCCGGACGGTGGCCAAGTGAAAATTGACGGTACCGATGTGACATGGCTGCCCATGTATCGTCGCGCACGAATGGGTATTGGCTATCTGCCCCAAGAAATGTCGATTTTCCGCGGCCTTAGCGTAGAAGATAACATTGCGGCGATCTTAGATGTGTCCGAGAAAGACCCCCACACGCGTCGCGAGCGATTGGAAGAGCTGTTGGGGGAATTTTCAATTGAACACCTGCGGCGGACCCCCGCAATCGCCCTGTCTGGTGGTGAACGGCGGCGCGTAGAAATTGCGCGCGCATTGGCCGCCAATCCAAAATATTTGTTATTGGATGAACCATTTGCGGGTGTTGATCCGGTTTCGGTTGATGACATTCGAAATCTGGTCAAAACACTAAAAGATCGCGGGCTAGGTGTTTTGATCACCGATCATAATGTGCGCGAAACCCTAGAAATTGTTGATCGCGCCTATATCTTGCACGATGGCAAAGTGCTGATGTCAGGCACCCCGCAGGACGTTGTCGAAAATGAAAATGTCCGACGCGTCTATTTGGGCGAAAATTTTAAAATCGTCTGATAAGCTTTTGGTAGCATTTACATGTTTTCATTGACATCTGGCGTTTCCTCGCCTTGAATAAAGGTATTGGCGTCAGCGATAGATCTGAGTCTTGGGCCGTATGCATAGGCCCCAGAATAAGCGCCAAAAAATCCAAAACGGACGTAAGCAACGCCCGCAGCTGCATGCTGCGTTCGGGACAGATCCGTTAAAAATAATAGGAGTATCAATGCGGTATCAAATTTCAGGAATGCACATCGACATCGGCGAAGCTTTGCAAATGCATGTCAAAGACGAGCTCGGTGCCGCGGTGTCAAAATATGCCGAACGACCAACCGATGCTTTGGTCGTGTTTTCCAAAAGCGGGCACGAATTTGCCTGCGAAGCAACCGTTCATCTGTCAACAGGCCTTACGGCCCAAGCCCGCGCATCCAGCCCTGAAATTTACGCAAGTTTCGATTCTTGCTGTGAAAAAATGGAAAAGCAACTGCGACGTTACAAGCGCAGATTAAAGGATCACCACAAAGAAAGAACACACCCTGTTGAACTTTCTGGCGCTTCCACATATATC
>Ga0181601_10002522_pt1 | contig 15653 bp, 17 predicted proteins | sample 041ome_8_FD_133020 | JGI IMG/M metagenome (GOLD analysis project Ga0181601, IMG submission 133020) | Coastal salt marsh microbial communities from the Groves Creek Marsh, Skidaway Island, Georgia - 041407BS metaG (megahit assembly) | ecosystem: Environmental > Aquatic > Marine > Intertidal zone...
AACTATGGTGATAAAACCGTACTGAACATCAAGGAGTTGTCCATATCTCAAGGAGAGTGTGTAGGCCTTGTAGGAAATAATGGAGCTGGGAAAACCACTTTTTTTAATCTAGTCTTAGATTTGATAAAGCCCTCTACGGGACAGCTACTTAACAAAGAGATTCGAGTAGATCAAAGTGAAGATTGGAAATCGTATACCACAGCTTATATTGATGAAAGTTTTATCATTGGCTATTTGACCCCGGAAGAATACTTTAATTTCTTGGGAAATTTAAGGGGGATTTCTCCCACCATAATAGCAGAGGAGTTAGCTCCGTTTACCGCTATTTTTGCAGAGGAGATTCTCGGTCAAAAAAAATATATTAGAGACCTTTCTAAAGGGAATCAAAAAAAGGTCGGGATCGCTGCTGCGTTTTTGGGATCACCAGAGCTCGTTATTTTAGATGAACCCTTTGCTAATTTAGACCCTACCACTCAAATTCGCCTTAAGAATTACCTCAAGGAAGTGCAGTTAAATTCCAAGGTAAGCTTATTGATTTCTTCACACGATTTAACCCATATTACTGAAGTTTGTGAGCGAATAGTAGTTTTAAACAAAGGAGAAGTCGTTAAAGACCTACAAACCTCTCCAGCAACACTTAAGGAACTTGAAGCGTATTTTTCTATTTAAAAGCGGTGTTAAAATTGTAAGTTTGTACAATATTCCTCTTAAAACAAGGTTAACACCCTTACAGGAACGACACTATGCATATACTTAAAACGTTTTTTATTGGTTTTACACTCCTCTTGGGGGTGTTGTTGATATCGGCCTGCTCTACTTCCAGAGACCGATTAATCAATAGGGAGTGGCATAAACTCAATACCAAATATAACGTGGTTTTTAATGGAAATGAATCCTTTAATGAAAACTGGAGTAAGCTGCAAGAAGGCTATCAGGAAGATTTTTGGAACCTGTTGCCGATTGAGCGTTTAGCAGTTGAAGAAAACTATGCATTTAAGATTGATGTTGAAGCAGATTCTCCGTTTGCCATAGCTGAAGAAAAAGCAGTTAAAGCCATCAAAAAACACGGAATGCTTATCGAAGATCAAGAGGCAAATGCTCAGATGATAGATGCTTATCTATTATTAGGTAAAGCCCGTTATTTTGACCAGCGGTTTGTACCTGCTTATGAAGCCTTTAGTTACATCATCAAGACCCATCCTGCCACCAATCGATTAAACAAGGTTAGAATTTGGAAGGAACGCACCAACATTCGTTTAGGAAATGAGGTTATCGCTATTGAGAACCTCAAGCGATTGATGAAGTACCGGGAGTTAAAAGATCAGGAATTAGCAGATGCAAATGCAACGATGGCACAAGCCTATATGAATACAGATTCTATCCGTCAAGCTATGGAGCGATTGACCATTGCTGCTCAAGCCACAAAAAAGAAAGTCGAACAAGCGCGTTATCATTTTATTTTAGGTCAGCTCTATAGTTCCAAAGGAGATCACTCCTCTGCTCAAAAGAATTTTCAACAGATTGTTGAGCTCAATAAAAAAGCACCACGTGCATTTTGGGTACATTCAAAGCTCAGAACACTTCGTTATAACTACCCAAAGGAACAAGATCAAACCGACCATTTGTTAGCCCTAGCCGAACTCGTTGATTATTGGCAAAATCAAGAGTATTTAGATGTGATTCATTATCAACAGGGTGTCGTTTATTTGGAACAGCAGTCCGATAGTTTAGGAGTTGATTTTATCAACAAATCCTTAAAAGCGAATCAAAATGACCCTACGCTAGCTGCCATGAGTTATGAGCTTTTGGCCGATCATTATTTTGATCATGATCAGTATCTGATGGCTCATGCATACTACGATAGTCTATTGCCTTATTTGATCAACCCTTCGAAGAAGTACCGAGCCATACAAAAGCGTTCCTTAAAATTAGCTGATGTGGCTCTTTATGAGAAACGCATCGCTAAGATCGATTCGGTAATAAGCCTTGCGTCAGTTTCAAAAGAAGAACAGCTGGAGCGCATCCATCAACATATTGAGACGTTAGAAGCACAAGAGGCTGCTAAAAGAGAAGCTTCAATTCAACAAGAACAACAACAAGAACAGCCAAAAGCGAACGCCTCTTTTTCAAAGGGGTCTACTCAAAGCGGTAGTTTTTATTTTTACAACCCTTCAATGGTGGAACGAGGACAAACTAGTTTTAAACGACTTTGGGGAGACCGCGCCTTGAGCGATAATTGGAGATGGGAAATTAAAACCAAGCAAGTTAAGGTGGTTGATCAAGTAGAATCAGGAGCAGTTGAACAAGTCACCCAGGCGCAGGACAAACGTGCAGAAAAATTTGATCCACAGTTCTATTTAAAACAAATTCCTACCTCACCCGCGGTATTAGACAGTTTAAAACACGAAAAAAACTATGCTCATTTTAGATTAGGAACCATTTATAAAGAGAGCTTCCAGCTCTATAAACTTGCTTTAGACAATTTAAAGGTATCGAATCTTTATACCGATGATGAAGCAATTTGTATTCCATCGCTTTATGCGACGTATAAAATACATGAGCAATTAGGGGATCAGTTAAAAGCGTCACAAGTCAAAAACATCATCATTGAGTCATTTCCTGAGTCCGTTTACGCTCAGGTGCTTATCGATCCAGAAAAAGCCATTTTGTTAGCTTCTTCTGAGTTTGACAAGCAATACGAGAAGGTGTATGCAGCCTATAAGAATCAAAAATACGATTCCGTAATTCAGGTAGTCACTAAAAAATTAGAACACACTACTGATGTGGAAGCTGCTGGAAAGTGGAGCAACTTAAAAGCCATGTCTATCGGAAAACAAGAGGGATACCTTGCCTATAAAAAGGCCCTAGAGCAACTCGTTAAAGATTTCCCTTCTTCCTTGGCAGCTCAACAGGCTACGGAGTACTTGACTAAAGCGAATCAGTTGATGGGAAAAGCAGAATTCGGTGATCCACTAGCTAGCGATCACTGGAAATTAGCCATCTGGGTCCCACACAATAATGGAGATAACGATTCTCTTATCGGACAACAAATACGCTCCTTATTCAAAGATGATTTATCACACCTTCGTTACTCTAAAGAAACATATTCTCCCGTAAAAGACGTCTATGTGGTACATGGATTTCCTACTCAAGTAGCGACGGTTCGATTTTCTAAAAACCCTGTTTTTCAATCAACTGTCTTTGAAATTGGCGAGTTTTTCGTAATTTTAGCTTCCCACTATAGAACAGTGCAGCTTTATAAGAATCTAGAAGCCTATAAAGTGGAACACAAAGCCATAAAACTATAAGTATGTTTGCAGACACAAATAAAAAAGGGAATTCTTCCGCTGACTTAAGATCCCAACCGAATAGAATAGAAAAAGAAACTTCCATCATAGGATCGATCACTTCTAAAGATGATTTTAGAATCGAAGGGAGCTTAGAAGGAAATTTGACTACTACCGGCAAGGTGGTTATCGGACCATCGGGGTCAATTAACGGTAAGGTTGATTGTCTCAATGCGGATATTGAAGGCAATTTTAAAGGAGAAATTGTTGTAGGAGAATTGCTGAATCTTCAATCGAAGTCTGTGGTGGAGGGTAAGGTTCAAACCGCTAAATTAGCTATTGCTCCAGGGGCTATTTTTGAAGCTGAATGTAGCATGAAGCCTAAAGGAGTATCTAATTTGAAACCTCAACCCAAAGATGAATTCTCCCAAGAAGCCTCCTAAGAATAATCTTAGAAACTTTGGTCTTTTATCTGCTATTGCTATTCAAATGGGAGCCATCATTTACTTCATGGTTCAGATTGGAAAGTGGATTGATCGGTATTTTGAGTTCGAAGGACGTCCAGGGCTTATCGTTTTTACCCTCCTAGGAATTGTTATCGCTATGTGGTTTGTTATCAATGAAACTAAAAAGATCAAGGATTGAACTCAACATCGTTTTTTCTTCGGTTTATGATGTTATTAAGCGCACTACTTTTAGTGAGTTTTATAGTTCATTATTTAATACTTCAAAACGCACTCGCCGTTCTAGAGCCCAAGTTATTGATAGTTACCTATTTAGCACTTTTTGTGTTGACCATACTCATCGTTGGGGCCATTCAAAAACTACAGAAGAACTACTTCAATCAGGTTGGTTTTTTGTTTTTAGTTGGGTCAATGATCAAATTTGCCCTTTATTTTGTAATCTTAAAACCCTTTTATCAGCATTTTGAGCTTTCAAAATCTAATGCATTTTTAGTCTTTTTCATTCCATACCTTATCAGTCTTATCTCCGAAGCTGTCTATGTTTCCAAGCTTCTTAATTCTAGCGACCCTAAACTATAGTTTCCAAGCTTCACTACTTATCCACAAATTATCCACAATAGACTTTTTTTAATTTAATAGAATAGCTTACATTTGCAGCGATTTTTAGCTGATTTAAAATTTACAAATGTTGAAAGCGTTTACTATGAAGTTTTTTAGCCTTGCATTTTTGTTCTTTGCAAGCTTGAGTATTGCAACCGCAACTACAAGTGAAGAGAATGCTACACCAGAGAAGGATCTCAAGACTGAAATCAATGACTATATTCAGCATCACTTGCAGGATTCATATGATTTTTCATTGTATTCCTACACTAATGCGGAACACGAACACGTTTATGTAGGCTTTCCGCTTCCGGTAATCCTCTGGGATAATGGACTACAAGTGTTTTCTTCATCTAAATTTCACCATGGGGATACTGTTGCAGCGGTGAATGGAAACTACTATGCGCTTTACCACGGAAAAATTTACAAAGGAGAAGCTGGAGTTAGTGCTTCACAAATGAAAGCTGCTTTAGATCAAGATCACCATGCTTACCATAAGATCATAAATGATTTCTCCATTACAAAATCTGTTGTGATGATGCTAATTACTGGGTTTTTAATGTTATGGATGTTTTCTTCTCTAGCAAAGTCTTACGCGAAGAACAAGGGAATTCCAACAGGGTTTGCTCGTATTTTTGAACCGATTGTTTTATACATTCGTGACGATATTGCAAGACCAAATATTGGGCCTAATTACAAGAAGTATATGAGTTATTTATTGACCATTTTCTTTTTTGTTTGGTTCTTAAACCTTTTTGGATTGACACCACTAGGAGTGAATGTAACAGGAAATATTGCCGTAACCTTTGGATTGGCCTTATTAACCTTTTTGATTACTAACCTTACTGGAAACAAAAATTACTGGGGACATATTTTCTGGATGCCAGGAGTTCCAGTTCCCATGAAAATCATCTTAGCACCAATTGAATTGCTAGGAGTGATGATCAAGCCTTTTGCACTCATGATTCGTCTGTGGGCGAATATGTCTGCGGGGCATATTGTACTCATGAGTATTATCGGTTTAATGTTTATTTTCCACTCTTGGTTGGGATCTAGCTTAAGCTTTGTACTATCGTTTGTATTGGCAATACTAGAATTATTAGTAGCTGCGTTACAAGCATATATATTTACGATGTTGTCTGCTTTGTATTTTGGTTTTGCCAACGAAGAAGCACATCACTAAAAATGAATGTTTAATTTTTAATAGATAACTATGGAAATCCCAACTATTGTAGGAGCAGGTTTAATCGTTATTGGTGCTGGATTAGGTATCGGTAAAATTGGTGGATCTGCAATGGAAGCAATTGCTCGTCAGCCAGAAGCTGCAGGTAAAATTCAAACAGCGATGTTGATTGCAGCAGCGCTTATTGAAGGTATTGGTTTCGCTGCTTTATTCGCAGCCTAAACAACTTACAACAGTTAGGGCGATTGGCTCTAACTGTTGTTTTTTAGATTTTTAACAGTATCCTATTTAGATTATGGAAAAATTAATTGAAGAATTTTCTCTTGGACTTTTTGTTTGGCAGACAGTAATTTTTGTTGGCCTCGTTCTTTTGTTAAAAAAGTTTGCTTGGAAACCGATCTTAAACGCAGTAAATGAACGTGAAGAAGGAATCAAAGGAGCTTTAGAGGCTGCAGACCAAGCAAGAGCAGAGTTAGAAAACCTCAATGCAGATAACGAAAAGTTATTAAAAGAAGCAAGAGCTGAACGTGAGGTAATGATTAAAGAAGCGCGTCAATTTAAAGATAAGATGATCGCTGATGCAAAAGCTGATGCAAAAGCGGAAGCCGATAAATTAATTGCTCAAGCTCAAGAAACAATACAAAGCGAAAAGAAAGCTGCTGTAGCTGATATCAAAAAGCAAGTTGCTGAACTATCCATAGCCATCGCTGAAAAAGTAATTAAAGAAGAACTTTCTAATACGTCTAAACAAGACAAATTAGTTAGTGATTTGGTTAAAGATATCGAGATAAACTAAGAAGTATGAAGGATTCAAGAGCTGCTATCCGTTACGCAAAAGCTGCCCTTGCCCTAGCTCAGGAGCAAAAGGCGACTGATGCTGTTGAACACGATATGTTGAGTATGATCGCCAGTATTAAAGCAAGCGAGGAACTCTCAGATTTATTAGAAAGTCCAACAGTAGCTGCTACAGATAAGCAAAAAGCGTTAAAAGCACTATTTAACTCTTTTCATACTATTAGTTTAGATCTCATCGATTTGCTTTTAAATAACAAGAGAATTAATATACTTTCTGAGGTAGCAAGTGCTTATGTAAGGCTAAGTGAATCGGAAAAAGATGAGGTGATTGTTGATGTAGTAACAGCGTCTGCGCTTTCTACAACACTTGAAAATCAAATCATCGATAAGATGAAGACCATAACAGCTAAGAATGTAAGTTTAGCTGTAAGTATAGACGAATCATTATTAGGAGGATTTGTTCTAAGAGTAGGAGATCTGCAATATGATGCGAGTATAGCACATCAATTAGATCAATTAAAACGAGAATTAACAGCATAGTATATATTTAAAACCATGGCAGGAGTAAAAGCCGCTGAAGTATCAGCAATTTTAAAGGAACAATTATCAGGATTTAAATCTACAGCATCTTTAGATGAAGTGGGTACTGTTTTACAAGTAGGAGATGGTATTGCCAGAGTTTATGGCTTATCAAACGCTCAATACGGTGAATTAGTTGAATTCGAAGGAGGAGTAAAAGGAATTGTGCTAAACCTTGAAGAAGATCACGTTGGGGTCGTATTATTATCGCCTTCCAAACTGATTAAAGAAGGTTCTACCGTGAAGAGAACGCAACAGATTGCCTCTGTAAATGTTGGAGAGGGAATCGTTGGTCGTGTAGTAGATACATTGGGTCATCCTATTGATGGCAAAGGACCTATCGAAGGTGAAACCATAGAAATGCCTTTAGAGCGTAAGGCTCCTGGGGTAATTTTCCGTCAGCCTGTAAATGAACCACTTCAAACCGGTATTAAGTCTGTTGATGCGATGATTCCTGTAGGAAGAGGACAACGTGAATTGGTTATTGGTGACCGTCAAACAGGTAAAACAACAGTTTGTATTGATACGATTATCAATCAAAAAGAATTTTATGATGCGGGCAATCCGGTTTATTGTATCTATGTTGCTATAGGACAAAAGGCGTCAACTGTAGCTGCGATAGCGAAAACTCTTGAAGACATGGGAGCTTTGGCGTATACTACAATTGTTGCTGCAAATGCTTCTGACCCTGCTCCGATGCAAGTTTATGCTCCTTTTACTGGTGCTGCTATCGGGGAGTATTTTAGAGATACTGGTCGTCCTGCATTAATCATTTATGATGATTTATCAAAACAAGCGGTAGCATATCGTGAGGTTTCTCTTCTATTAAGAAGACCACCAGGACGTGAGGCATACCCAGGGGATGTATTCTATCTTCACTCTCGTCTATTAGAGCGTGCTGCTAAAGTTATCGCTGATGATTCGATTGCAAAGAATATGAATGATCTTCCAGAAGGATTAAAATCTAAAGTAAAAGGAGGAGGTTCATTAACTGCTCTTCCAATTATTGAAACTCAAGCAGGTGACGTATCTGCTTATATTCCAACCAACGTAATTTCGATTACTGATGGTCAGATCTTCTTAGAGCAAGATTTATTTAACCAAGGGGTAAGACCAGCGATTAACGTAGGTATTTCTGTATCTCGTGTGGGTGGTTCTGCTCAGATTAAATCAATGAAAAAAGTAGCAGGTACGTTAAAATTAGACCAAGCACAGTTTAGAGAGTTGGAAGCTTTCGCTAAGTTTGGATCTGATTTGGATGCTGCAACCTTAAACGTGATTGAAAAAGGTCGTCGTAATGTGGAGATCCTAAAGCAGGCTCAAAACGACCCTTTTACGGTAGAAGATCAGGTAGCAATTATCTACTTAGGTTCTAAAAACCTATTGAGAGAAGTTCCTGTAGAGCGCATCAAAGAATTCGAAAGAGATTTTCTTGAAACGATGAATGCGAAACACAGAAACATCTTAGATACAATTAAATCAGGTCAATTAACCGATGAGGTGATTGATACCTTGACTTCAGTATCTAAAGAGATTGCTGCGAATTACAACTAGTAACCAAGAGTTAAGCTAAAGAATAATGGCAAACCTTAAAGAAATACGTAACAGAATCGCCTCGGTGTCTTCGACCATGCAGATTACCTCTGCCATGAAATTGGTGTCGGCTGCAAAGTTGAAGAAGGCTCAGGATGCGATCACTGCTATGCGTCCCTATTCAGACAAACTCACCTCGTTATTACAAGCGCTTAGCGGAAGTATCGAAGGCTCCAATGCTGCCATCTATGCGGACAATCGTGAAGTAGCTAAGGTGTTAGTGGTATCTATTACCTCTAATCGTGGTTTATGTGGTGCGTTTAACACCAATATTATAAAGCAGTCTAATCAACTAGCCAAACAAACCTATGAAGGTAAATCGGTAGACTTTTTAGCCATTGGTAAGAAATCAAATGATTTATTGTCGAAGCACTTTAACGTAATCGCAGACCATTCGAGTGTTTTTGATCAATTGAGCTATGATGAAGTAGCGAAGATTGCTGACCGTTTGATGGATGAATTTGCACAAGGGAATTATGATAAGATTGTATTGGTCTACAACCAGTTCATCAATGCCGCGAATCAACGCGTAATGACTGAACAGTTTTTACCAATTGTTCCAGCGCAAGAGGCAACTCAATCAGCAGACTATATCTTTGAGCCTTCTAAATCAGAAATAGTTTCTGAATTAGTTCCAAAAGCATTAAAAACTCAATTATATAAAGCGATTCGTGATTCATTCGCATCTGAACATGGAGCACGTATGACTGCCATGCACAAAGCAACTGATAACGCAGGTGAACTTAGAGATCAATTAAAACTCACCTACAACAAAGCACGTCAAGCAGCTATTACCAATGAAATCCTAGAAATTGTTGGAGGCGCGGAAGCCTTAAACGGATAAAAGCTGGCATAAATTATAAATGAATAAACGTGAGTCCCCTAAGGCTCACGTTTTTTTGTTATTTTTAGTAAATTAAATCACATTTCATTGGTTCCAAAACTAGTTAAACAAACTTTTATCTACGGACTAGCAACAGTTCTTCCAAGAATGATGTCTTTTCTGTTGTTGCCGCTCTATACTGATATTTTGGCAACCTCAGGTTTTGGTGCTGTAACAGTCATTTTTTCGTGGTTTGCTATTGCTAATGTCATCTTGGCTTATGGTATGGAAACCGCCTTTTTTAGATTTTATCAACAAGCAACAGATCGAATAAAAGTGCGCTCTACTTCACTGATAGGTATTCTAATTACTACGGTGATCTTTGTAGTGATTGCCTTGGCTTTTAGATCATCCCTTGCCTCGATCATTCAGGTTAATACCAAAATTATTGAGCTAGCCATAGGTATTCTTGCATTAGATGCGCTAGTCATTATCCCATTTGCACAAATGAGGGCAGATGAAAAGGCTACAAAATACGCCCTTATTAAGATTTTAAATGTTGCGATCAACTTAGGATTGAACCTGGTCTTTTTAGTGCTATTTCCATGGGTTAATACCATTAATCCCTCGTTGTTGATGGGTCTTTATAGACCGGATTTTGTGATCGAATACATTTTCATTTCTAATTTAATTGCCAGCGGAATCACCCTTCTTTTAGTCATTAGAACCTATCGATCAATGGTATGGAAACTCGACTTTGTGCTTTGGAGAAAAATGCTGGGGTATGGACTCCCTGTCATGATTGCAGGAATAGCCTTTACCGTCAATGAGGTTTTTGATAAGATTCTACTCTCGCGACTACTTCCTGCAGATATTGCTAATAGCGAAGCGGGTAAATATGCCGCTTGTTATAAACTGGCCTTATTTATGACGCTATTTGCGACGGCTTTTCGCTTGGGAATAGAACCTTTTTTCTTTTCACACCTAAAGAGTAAGAATCCCCAACAGGCGTATGCACATATCCTTTATTATTTTGTGCTTTTTGGATCGGTGATTCTCTTGTCGGTCGTGGTGTTTTTAGATTACTTAAAACAAATTACAATTTTAAATCCTGACTATTGGGAAGCGATGCCGATAGTTCCAATTGTGCTTTTGGCTAGTTTTTGTTTAGGGATTTATCACACGCTATCGGTGTGGTATAAGGTGAGCGATAAAACTCATATTGGTGCTTATATTTCTATTAGTGGAGCCTTGATTACCCTAGGGATCAATATTGCCCTAATCCCTACCTATGGGTATTATGCCTCAGCCTTTGCTACCCTTGCAGCCTATAGCTCTATGATGCTTATTTCTTTTTTTATGGGAAGAAAATACTACTATATTCCGTACGATTTAAAGCGAATTGGCGGCTATTTCTTAAGCTCGATCACCTTAGCAGCGTTAGTCTTCTATGGATTCTCAAACGATTTAAAAATAGGGCTTCCAATCTTAAGTTTATTTGTAGTTTTGCTGTATATTTTTGAACGTAAAACCCTTAAAAAGCACTTTATAAAGGCATGAAAATTCAACTAGTCAATAATTCCAAACACCCGTTACCCTCCTATGAAACCCTAGCTTCTGCCGGCATGGACTTACGAGCTAATATAGACACTCCAGTGATCTTAAAACCCTTAGAGCGAGCGATCATACCAACGGGATTGCATATCGCATTAGAGGTGGGCTATGAGGCGCAGGTGCGTCCTCGTTCAGGACTAGCGGCTAAAAAAGGAATTACCGTTCTCAATGCTCCTGGAACTATTGATGCCGACTATAGAGGAGATATAGGTATAATTTTAGTCAATCTCTCCAATGAGGTATTCGAAGTAAATGACGGAGATCGTATTGCACAACTAGTCATCGCAAAACATGAACGCGCTGAGTGGCAGGTGGTTGAAGAATTAAGTCAGACCCAAAGAGGACAAGGAGGGTTTGGATCTACTGGCGTAAACTAAACCCTATGCAAAAATTAACTGTTGTTTTATCGCTTATTATGCTGTTGAGTTCTTGTGGAACCAGGAAGATTAAAGCGACTCCTGAGGTTGCCATGATGGCGCTTTCTCCTCGTATGATCATCAAGGAATATAAGGAGGTTAACAGAGATTTTAAGACCTTGAGTGGTCGTATGAAAATTGAACTTCAACAAGCAGATAAAACCACTTCAGTTCCTGCCAGCTTTAGGATGATCAAAGACAAAGGTATTTGGATTTCTGCCTTTTTTGGATTGGCAAAAGCGTTGATTACCCCTAAAGAAATTTCGTTTTATACCGCTACAACAAAACAGTTTTTTAAAGGTAGTTTTGAAGAACTAAGCAGCTTTATTGGCACAGAAATAACCTACAATTTACTCGAGCGATTTTTATTGGGAGAAACAGCTGTTGAACTTAAATCACAACGTTCCTTATGGGAAGTTACCGCTGATTTTTATCGGTATCAAATGGCGGATAAAAAGGAACAATACAAACTTTACATCGATATTGAACCCAGCACCTTTCAACTGATGAAGACATTAATCAGTGAGGGATCAGGAAAAGGTAATGTCTCTATTGAGTACTTAGATTATCAAAAAATTAACGGCATACATATTCCAGAGAAGTTGAGAATATCAGCTCAAAGTCAAGAGGTTACTTCAAGTGTAAGCATCGAATACAAAAACCTGTCAATCAATAGACAACTCAAATTTCCTTATAAAATCCCTCAGGGATATAAGCAGCTCCATCTACAATGATAAAATGCGATAAACATTGGGTATTTATACTGATCTTTCTATGGGGAACAGCTGGGCTTGTGGCACAATCTCAGGAGCAAAAAAAATTAGAGACGGAACGAACTCGATTACAAAACGAGATTGCCCAAATCAATAAGTTACTTTTTAGTACTAATCAAAAGGAAAAGAGCTTTGAGAATCAGATACAAGATCTCAATCAGCGTATTTCAGTTCGAGAACAACTGATTAAAGTGACCAATAGACAGGCAAATAGCATCAATAACACTATTGCTTCAGACCAAACAAAAATCAACAAGCTTAAGACAGAATTAGCCGATTTAAAACAGCAGTATGCAGAGATGATTAAGCGGTCTTATCAATCGAAGTCTACACAAAATAGGTTGATGTTTTTACTTTCCTCACAAAATTTTTATCAGGCGATTAAACGCATGCAATATTTGAAGCAGTTTGCTCAGTATCGCAAAAAGCAAGCAGTTGGCATCAGGGATAAATCAAAGGAGTTAGAAGAAAAATTAGCCGATTTAAAAGTACAGAAAAGAAGACAAGATTTATTAGTAGCAGCGAACAGAAAAGAGCGGGCAACACTGGTTAAGGAAAAGGAAAATCTTCAGAATTCATTAGCGTCTATTCGAAAAAATAAATCGAACTATCGTCAAGAAATCAATCAAAAAAAGAGTCGAGCAAAAGCGATTGATGATCAGATAGAAAAAATGATTAAAGAGGCTATTGCAGCAGCAAACAAGAAAAAGGAAGCGGCAAAAGCCAAGCGACCCACCGCAACTACAACAGCTAGTGACTTTGTGTTGACAAAAGAAACCAAACGACTGGCTGATGATTTTGAGGCTAATAAAGGAAAGCTGATTTGGCCTGTAGCCAAGGGAATTGTCACAAGAGGTTTTGGAATTTATAGCGATCCGGTATATCCAGAGATCAAACATCAAAATAATGGTGTAATCATCGCTACCGAGGCCAATGCTAATGCTAGAGCAATCTTTAAAGGAGAAGTAGTGGCGATACTTCGAGTACCAGGAGGCGGCCTTGGGGTACAGCTTCGACATGGAAATTACATCACCACGTATTATAACCTTAAAAGCGTTAGTGTTAGTAAAGGAGACCAGGTAAAAGAGAAAGATCTTTTAGGGATCATCAACACGAACCCTTTTAATGGACAAACTCAACTTAAATTTTACCTCTATCAAAACATGACGAAACTAAATCCTCAACAATGGATATACGGTTTATAAATGATACCTTTATAAAAAAACAAATACAATGGAACCTAAAACACCTGCTGAATCTAGAACAATTATGACTGATATGGTTTTGCCAAGTGAAACCAATCCATTAAACAATTTGTTTGGTGGAGAGCTGCTTGCTCGTATGGATCGTGCAGCGAGTATAGCCGCAAGAAGACACAGTCGTAGAATCACTGTGACAGCTTCGGTAAACCACGTTGCTTTTAGCAGAGCAGTTCCTCTTGGATCTGTTGTGTCTGTGGAAGCAGCAGTATCAAGAGCTTTTAAAACCTCTATGGAAGTATTTATTGATGTTTGGATGGAAGATCGTTATACGGGTGAACGCACCAAGGCCAACGAAGCCATCTATACTTTTGTTGCCGTTGATGATACGGGAAGACCAACGGAGGTACCCCCTTTAAAACCAGAAACTACCCTAGAACAAGAACGATACGATGCCGCTCTTAGGCGTAAACAACTCTCCTTGGTGTTAGCCAAAAAGATGAAGCCCTCTGAGGCTACTGAATTAAAAGCATTGTTTGAAGTGTAAAGAAAATAGGCGATTAATCAGCCTATTTGATTAATAACCAAGCTGCTTCAGATCCATTCGATCTCGCAGAAGATAAAAAACGTCGGGCTTCCATTTCTTCAGCAAAGGCTTGAAGTCCAACCTGATATAAGCCATAAGCGTTTTGTCCAATAATTGACGCATTAGGATATCCCTGAGTTTTAAGCAGCTCCAGTTGTTCCTTAGCATTTTTTTCTTTAATAAATGATCCCGCAACAATAAAATAATGCTGTGCTGGCTTTGGAAGACTTAACTCAATTTCTAAAGCGGGCAAGTCAATGGGATTGTCACTAAAGAAATTGGCTTCTTGTAGGGTTTTTGTAATGGTTTCTTGTGCTGTTTTAGCGGCTAAAATGGTATTGTTTTCATAGGAAGAACGCAATTGTAAGCCACCTAAAGCTGTACTGACTGCTATTAATCCTATCGCAGCATATTTCATAAATGATTTTCCTAACTTGAACTCAGAATGTAGTTCGTCTTGGGGTAGTTTTCTAACACCACTTAGAGCAGGAAGCTGAAGCGCTGCCGCATGAACAGGACTTAAGCCAAATGAATCAAGAAGGTAATTTTGATGGTGGTAAGGTTGAAACACCAGGGCTCCCTCTGTGTTTTTTGAAAGCAGACCAATGTCCTCTAAATCAAGACTTATGCCATTTGCTAAATCAGATTTCCACCCTTGAACAACAGTCATAAGTTCTTCTAGCGCTTGTTCATATGAGCACGATTGTACAGCGGCAATGTAAGAGACCAACACTCCATCTGAAGTCTGTAATTGTTCATTAAAAGACAAGGATTTTGAAGGAGGTAAGAACGATTGTGTTTTTACATTATAGTAAGCGGCTCTTCTTTGTGTTAAAAAGGCTCCGAATTCTGGAACTACAACACAATGGTGTCTGTAAAGTAATGGTGCAATATGCTGCTCTAAACGCATCTTAATTTGTTGACTTTGGTTGTTAAGTGTACTTGTGACTAGTAAATGTAAGAATATTTTTAGGAATAATCATGAATGAAAAAAGTAAAAAATTAGACCAAGAAGAGATGATTTCTCTGTTGCGACTTTATAAGATCCCTAGAATCAGTACCCTAAAAGCGCTAATGCTTATTAAAAAATGGGGCTCCGCAACTGCAATTTTTAATTCAATAGACGAATTTTTGAGTAGTGATCGTTATGGTTTAGGGACTGATTTTTTTCTAGGAAGTGTCTCGAGGAAGCTATAAGAGCCCTAGAAATGACTAAAAAAATGAAGTATTCCCTTGTAGGATATGGTATGTCAAATTATCCAGCACTATTAAAGGAATGTGAAGATGCCCCATTGGTTTTGATGAGCTCTGGTTCCATCGATTGGAAGAGCCCTCGTTGGATTGCAGTGGTGGGGACTAGGTCAGCCTCAAAAGCAGCACTAGCATGGACTCAACAATTCATTGAAGAACTGTCCGATTACAACCCTACTATTGTATCGGGTTTAGCCTATGGCATTGATATAAAAGCACATCAAAGCGCTCTTGAGTGTAGGCTGCAAACTATTGCATGCTTGGGACATGGACTCAATAGTACTTATCCTAAATCACATAGAAGAGTTCGCGAAGCGATGGAAATAAAAGGAGGAATGATATCAGAGTTTATGCCTGAAGAATCACCACGTCCTTATCGATTTGTACAACGCAATCGAATTATTACAGGACTCACAGGGGCCGTAATCGTGGTAGAATCACCTTCAAAAGGAGGAAGTTTAATCACCGCGGAACTCGCTAATTCTTATCA
>Ga0181601_10002525_pt1 | contig 15647 bp, 10 predicted proteins | sample 041ome_8_FD_133020 | JGI IMG/M metagenome (GOLD analysis project Ga0181601, IMG submission 133020) | Coastal salt marsh microbial communities from the Groves Creek Marsh, Skidaway Island, Georgia - 041407BS metaG (megahit assembly) | ecosystem: Environmental > Aquatic > Marine > Intertidal zone...
CTTCCTGGGCGCGGCGCGCAATATAGTCATCGGAAATTAGGGTCTCGATATCTACCTCAACATAGTCGGAATCGCCAAGGTATTCGCCGCGATCAGCGAATACTCGCTTTTCCATTTCTGCAACCAGGTGAACGTATTGGTGGGAGTTGTGAGCCACGCCCTCGAAATGCGATGCCAGGTAGTCCTTCATTTTTAGAAGCTGAATGACACCAAAACCGCCAGAGCTGGGTGGTGGCGAGGACAACACCTGATAATCTCGCCAATCGGCTTGCAAAGGTTCGCGCCAAACTGCCTCGTAGCTGTCCAGGTCTGCCAGGCTGATGAGACCGTCGCTCTTCTGCATCTGTTCAACGATTAGGCGGGCGGTTTCTCCGCGGTAGAAATCGTCCGCTCCTTGTTCTGCTATGCGCTCCAGTGTTGCTGCCAGTTCCGGTTGTTTGAATACCTCGGTGGCGCTTGTGTCAGCAAAGTATTCACTGAAGTTGGTTTTATCAGCAAACCAATCGATATTGGCGTGAATCTCTTCGACCAGGATGGGCGCAGGTAAAAAGCCATCCCGCGCCAGTGCTATTGCTGGCAGAACAAGCTCTCGCCATGGCATGGATCCGTGACGTTGATGTGCCGCCCACATGCCGGCCACCGTGCCTGGCACCGCGGCGGCCTGCGCGCCGATCAGTGTCGCGTTCTCTATGACATTGCCCTGCGCATCGAGGTACATGTCGCGATGCGCCGCCAGGGCTGCCTTTTCCCGGTAATCCAGAAACGTGGATTCGCCATCCATATGCGTGAGCATGAAACCGCCACCGCCTATGTTGCCGGCATCAATGTAAGTCACCGCCATTGCGAAAGCGGTTGCGACGGCAGCATCCACTGCATTGCCGCCTCGCATCAAGATATCTCTGGCCACTGCGGCTGCGTAAGGGTCGGGAATCGCGATGGCCGCATAGGCCTCGCTTGAGGCTTCCTCAGGCGCTGCCAAGATTTCTATTCTGGGTAGGTAAACTGCGAGAAAAAGCAGTGCCGTTAGCGCAGCTTTGTTTGCGGTTTTACGGTTCATATCAAGTCAGCTCCTGGAGTGCGTAGGCAAATTAGCAAGAAAAGGGATTAGAGTAAATTTCAGTGCTTGCAGAGCTGGGATCAGAGTTAAAAACCAGTAGCTTCCCCTGTCTCATCTCTGATTAATAAGGACAGATTTATTTAGTTGGGGTTGGCGTCGTTGGGGTGAGAGCTATAAGAAAAAGAGGTAAGGTCAAAAACCAGCAATAAATGGTGTCTGCACAAAAAGTATCTGAATAAATAGGGGAATGAATAAGTGGGGGATAAATGGGGACAGACGTATTTTCCTGTGGGAGTCTGCGGCTGCATCGTGATACTCTTTGCCCCATGTTGATTGATGTTCATACCCATGCCTACACCCGCCGTTGGCTAGAGATTCTCAAGGAACAGGGTGGTGACTACCACCTGAAAATCCGGCCCGATGGCCATGAAGAAATCTTCCGTGGTGATACCCCAGTGGCTTTCCCGCAGCCAGGTCATTTTGACTACGATTTGCGTGTCAAGCAGATGGACAAATCGGGTATCGATATCTCCATCGTCTCCCTCACTTGCCCCAATGTGTACTGGGGAACCCAGGAGGTGAGTTGCCTGGCGGCGATGGAATCCAATGACACCATGGCACAAGCGCAACAAACTTACCCGGATCGTATTCGCTGGTTTACGTCTTTGCCGTGGCAATACCCCGATAAGGCAGTACAGGAGTTGGAACGCAGCTGTGCCAATGGTGCCGTGGGCGTGATGGTGCTGGCCAATATTGATGGCATGAGCCTCAATGACGAATTCTTTGCCCCTATTTGGCAGGCCATTGACGACCGCAAGTTGCCAGTATTGCTTCACCCTACCGACCCGCCGGGTGCGCCGGTTATGGACATGGGTGAGTTTGATCTGAGCTGGTCGGTGGGATTCATGTTCGATACAACGCTTGCCGTGACGCGCATGATCTTTGACGGATTCTTCGACAAGTATCCCAACCTCAAACTGATCGCCTCCCACGGTGGTGCAGCATTACCCTATCTGGTTGGCCGCTTTGAAAAAGGTGATGAAGTAGAGCTACCCCAACGCCGGAAGATGCAGCGTAAACCCACCGATTACCTGCGACATATTTATTATGATTGCATCACCTATGACCCGCGGGCGCTGAATTATCTCATTTCCATTGTGGGCAGCGACCGTGTCATGTTTGGTACCGATTGGCCGCATCAGGTTTTCGATATCGATGGCGCAAAAGCCAACACTTCAGCTTTGTCCAAGAACGACTGTGAAGCAGTTCAGCACTTGAATGCGAAAGCTGTTTTTCATCTCTAGTAAAAGCAGCGATACCAGCTAAACAGAATTACCACAATCAGAGCTTGCAAACGCGCGGCAGTGCGACTGCATGACTGACTGCATGACTGAAAGAACAAAGACAGAGAAAGAACAAAGACAGAAAAAAAACAAAGATAGAAAAAGAACAAAGACAGAAAAAGAACAAAGACAGAAAAAAAACAAAGATAGAAAAAGAACAAAGATAAAAAATAATAATTAGAAAAGGAGTTGCAGTTGGCTGAATCTGGAGTGAGGTTTGCCTCCCGCTGGGGCTTTATTCTTGCCGCCATGGGCAGCGCTGTCGGTCTCGGCAATATCTGGCGCTTCACGTTTATGGCAGGAGAAAATGGCGGTGGTGCGTTCATTTTCTTCTATTTCCTGTTCATCATTTTCCTCGGTATACCCTGCGTCATGGCAATGATTGTCATTGGTCGGCGCGGCGGCCACAGTCCGCCCGGAAGCACACGTGCGCTAGCCGTGGCAGAAGGGCGCAGCGAGAACTGGAAGTTCCTCGGTTGGATCGCCATTACTATCGCCTTTCTTGCGCTCACTTTTTTTAGTGTCGTGGCAGGCTGGGTACTCGCCTACCTTCCTATCTCTCTCTCCGGCGCTTTCGTCGGAATTACTGCGGAAGAGTCTGTGCAGTTGTTCGATAGCGTTCAAGCTTCTGTGCTTGGCATGACTTTCTGGCACGGTGTTTTCATTGTGATAACAATGTGGATCGTTGCGCGCGGCGTGCAGAACGGAGTGGAACAAACCGTGAAGGTTATGATGCCCGCGTTATTTCTCATTCTGTTGGTGCTCGTTGTTTATGCCGCAATAGCCGGAGATTTTGGGGCAGCCCTGCAGTTCATGTTCGTACCGGATTTTTCGCGGGTCAATAACGATGTGGTGCTGTTAGCGCTGGGACAAGCCTTCTTCTCTCTCAGTGTTGGCGGTGGCGGTATCATTAATTATGGCAGCTACCTGGATAAGCAGGCTTCCATCCCGCGTTCAGCCTTCGCGATTGCCGGCGCCAATGTGTCAGTGGATATGCTGGCCGGGATGGCTATCTTTCCTATCGTGTTCGCGTTTGCGCTGGAGCCGGCGGCTGGGCCGGGCCTGCTGTTTGTTACCTTGCCGGTTGCGCTGGGGCAGATGCCCGGCGGCCTGTTTATCGGTACCCTGTTTTTACTATTAGTCTTGTTCGCAGCCCTCAGCACGTCCATTTCCATGCTGGAATCGACAGTCTCGCGCCTGATTGAGCGGCCCGGGGCAAGCCGTCGTCGGATGACACTAATCGCTGGTGGCCTGGCCTGGCTGATAGGTCTGGGTTCAGTGTTCTCCCATAACATCTGGTCTGACTTCATGCCGCTGAATTTCATTCCCATGTTTGAAGGTGCCACCATCTTTCGTATCATCGATTTCTTCGTGGTGAACAACCTGATCCTGCTCAGCGCCTTCTTTATTACCCTGTTTGTCGGTTGGGTGATGTCAACCCAGGCTACTCAGGAAGAGTTGGGTCTGAGCAATACCCTGGGCTACCGCAGCTGGCATTTCATCATGCGCTATTTGGCACCGGTCGCAATATTTCTGGTTGCTGCAGTCACTATTCTGAGTTATTGAAGGCAATAAATAGGGACAGATTTATTTGTCTAGTGATTTTTAACGATGATTTCACGCACAGTCTTTGGTTTTATTGCTGGCGGTATTACCTTGTTCGCCGTTACTCTTCTCGTCAGTGGTTCGCCGCTGTTGTTGGCGAATGTTGGCTGGCTTGGCGAGATTCCGGCAGGCACGTTTATCTCATGGGCAGGAATTTTCTGCTTGCCCCTGTCATTGCTTTTGGTCAGCGGTGATCCGCGTGTTCAAAATTCAGGGATCTTGAACTGGATCAGTAATCTTCTCAGGCTGGCGGTCGTGCTGGGACTGGTCTGGGGATTGGTTGGTTTCTTGTTCGCAGGCAATTGGTCTTTCAACTTCTCACCGCAAGAATCTTTCCGCGGCAGTGTGTCAGCTGCCAATTATTTTTGGGCCTACACCGGTTTTACAGTCTGTCTCTCTGTGCTTTTGGGACTCGCATTGGCGGCGCAAAGGCTTGTTCAAAAGTAAATAGGGACAGATTTATTTATCTGCAAAGTAGATCTGTCCCTATTACGTTCTGTTCGTTCTGGTTTTAGAACGTTGCGTTAGCATTGAATGGGCTGGCCGTTCCACCCGGGACCGGGTTAATCTGAATAGAAGTCATGAACTCCCAGCGCTGCAATCGATTCGCGGTTTCCGCCACATCCTTCAGATAACCGTTATCTACAATAGGCAAGCCGAGCGTCACCTGGGTTAACTGATGCACCGGCCGATTAATCCCTTCCACCCCGGAAGGCTGCACGTCATTAACCGCATCGCTCACCAGCAGCGCGATATCTCTTTCCCGTAACCAGGGAATGACCGAAGCGTGCAGGCCGGCACCGCCGCGGTTATAAGCCCAGGGTCCTTCTTCTTCACGCTTTAACCAGCGTCCGGTGCGAATCAACAGGGCATCGCCGCTGCCGATGCGTACGCCGGCAAATTCTTCCCAGGCCTGGAGATCTTCAACATAGATTGGCGTGCTGGGATCGAGCCAATCCACACCTTTCATCAGGGGCATGTCCACGAGAATGCCGCGGGTGATATAGGAGGTACCCATGCGATCGATCGCCAGATCCTGGCAACCCTCAGGGCCGAGGTTTTGTGGGTAGCCGTTGAAGATATACCATTCACCGTCGATTTGTTCCCGGGTGCGGTAATGGCACAAGGCATCCAGGTGGGACAGCATGCCATCGTGCAGGGAGAACTGAATCTCATCCAATGCGAAGGTTGGCAAGCCGGTGTCTTCATCGATGCGGCTCATCCAGTGATCTGTTGGCCCAAAGGCCCCCGCATCCATGGCTGGTTCCATAGTGACGAAGTGCTGCAGTGTCACGGTAATACCTTCCCTGACCAGCGCAGCGGCCTGACGGGTTTTCTCCGGCGTAATCAGGTTAAATGTGCCACGCTGATCACCGGTGCCCCAACGCCCCCAGTTGGACAGAGATTGCTCCCACTGAGCCAGGGTATCGAGGGTAACCATCCTGGCCCGTTCCTGGGTGGAGGGGTGAACGCTGAATTCCTGTGAATGGGAAGAAACTGCGGAAAACACAAAGGCGAGAAGGCCTATAGTGAGTGCGCTTGCTGTTTTCATGGTGCAACCTCGCGAAAGTTCCTGATTGTGATAATAGTTGTTCTGAACTTGGCTATGTAGGATTCACTGTATCCTATTCATACTGGGAAATTGAAGGGTTTGGCGTTATAAATTAAGGGGCGAGGAGAGTAGGAGCGGGGTAAAATGCCAGTATCATATTTTTGTCTTGCCCCCTTTTCTTGTTGCGCAGGCTGCGGTAGTGTCTGGTGAGGCGGTAATAACAAAAACCCTAAATAATAAGACCCTAGAGGCCCTTGTTAGCTCTTGAAAGCCCTCAAAAGAGCTCTCAAATCAGCCCTCAAATACAGGTAGCGCCGTGTCCAGCCAGCTCTGCTCATCACTTCGATTGCTCCTCAGCCCAGTGTTTACGGTATTTGCGTTAGGCCTTGCTGCGGCAGCAACGGCCGCTGACAGTGAATTCGGCGCTGCGGACATGCAGCAGGTCGTTAATAATTACTGCCTGGCCTGCCACAGTGATGCCCTGGCGACCGGGGGATTTTCACTGCAATCTGTCGATTTTACGCAGCCCGGAGAGCATGCCGATGCGCTGGAACGGGTCGTCAAGAAGTTGCGTGCTCATATGATGCCGCCCTCGGGTATGCCGCGCCCGGCCTTTGAGACTTATGCAGTCATGACCGAGTGGCTGGAAGCCGAGCTTGATCAAGCCTGGGCCGCCAATCCCAACCCCGGTCGCGTGACGCCGCTGCATCGCATGAATCGCTATGAATACAACAACACCATCAATGATCTGCTGGGTATAGACGTTGATGTCATGGATTTACTGCCGGGCGATCCAACCGCAGATGGCAGCTTTGACAATATCGCTGCGGCACTGCCTTTCACCACCGCGCATATGGAGCGCTATATGTCAGTGGCAAGAGAAGTCACGCGTTTGGCCACTGGCTTGCCCCCGCAAGGCCCCACAACAAGCACCTATGAAATTCCTCTCTATATGAGCCAGGACTGGCGTCAGACCGAGGACATGCCATTTGGATCAAGAGGCGGCGTAGCCGTTGAGCATTACTTTCCTGTCGATGGTGAATACAGTATCGATATTGCGTTGGAAACCAACTACCAGGATTACATCAAAGGGCTGGGTTGGGCGCAGCTTTTGGAGATACGTCTTGATGGTCGCCTGCTGGAGCGCTTCAGCGTTGGTGGCGAAGCACCTGGGACACCTGCCCCCTTAAGCTTTAGTGGCACCGGTGAGCCTGGCACTACCGACTGGGAACAATACATGCTTTATGAGGCTGGCGAAGACCTGCAGGTGCGCGTGCCGGTGACAGCAGGGCCTCATAGCATTACCGCCTCCTATGTGCGGCAGCAGGTGGAGGAGGAGGGTATTCCGCAACCAACACAAGGCGGACGTCTACCCGCCAACGATGAGGCCTATCTGGCTTATCAGAAAGTGCATGCCGTCGAGATCGGTGGACCCTATATCACCAGCAACGACCCGGTTGATTCACCCAGCAGAAGAACCATTTTTTCCTGCTACCCAGAACAACAGGCACAGGAGCAGGATTGCGCCACCGAGATCCTGAATCGCATGGCGCGCAAAGCCTATAGACGAGACATCTCTGCCGGTGATACGGATTTATTGCTGTCTTTCTTCAACCGCGGTCGTGAAGAAGGCGGCAGTTTCGACAATGGCATCCAGTTTGCGCTGGAGTATTTGCTTTCGGATCCGGAGTTTCTGATTCGCAGTTATGATCAACCAGAGCGGCTCGCTGCCGGGGAGGTCTTTCCTCTTTCAGATCAGGAACTGGCCTCAAGACTCTCATACTTTCTCTGGAGCGCTGCGCCCGACGATGAGTTACTGGCACTTGCCGCCGCTGGCCAACTGTCTAATCCTGACGCCCTGGCGCGGCAAACGCGGCGCATGCTGGCAGAGAAACGTGCCGTTAATACCCTGGTGGACGATTTCGCGGCACAGTGGTTAAACCTGCGGCGACTGGACGAAGTCAACATCAATACCGTGTTGTTTCCAGACTACGACGTCAGCCTGATAGAGGCGTTTGCACGTGAAACAGAACTCTTTGTTGCTGAAACCCTGAAACAAGACAGCAGCATCATGGAACTGATGGCAGCGGACTACACCTTCGCGAATGAACGCCTGGCACAACACTATGGCATCAACGGCGTTTATGGCAGCCGCTTCCGAAAAGTCTCCTTACCCGACACCAGCCAGCGCGGCGGCTTGCTTTCCCATGGCGCGCTACTGACGGTCACGTCCTATCCGGGACGCACGTCACCGGTACTGCGGGGCAAGTGGTTGCTGGATAACATCCTGGGGACTCCGCCACCGCCTCCGCCACCCAATGTCCCGATTCTGCCCGAAGCCAGCAGTGGCGACGCCCCATCTTCTATTCGTGAACGCCTGGCGCAGCATCGTGAAGACCCTGTCTGTTCTACCTGTCACACCGTGATAGACCCACTCGGTTTTGCGCTTGAGAATTTTGATGTGATCGGCGCCTGGCGTGAGTTCGACGAAGCCGGCAATGCGGTTGACCCCAATGGCAATTATCCGGGTGGCGTTGAATTCAGTGGCTTTGCCGATTTGCGCGACTGGATGCTGGAGCGTCCGGATCGGTTTGCCCATACCCTCACCGAGAAGCTCATGACCTATGCCCTGGGTCGACGCGTGGAATATTATGATCAACCCGTCATTCGGCGCATCGTGCGTGAAGCTGCTGCTGATGACTATCGATGGTCTGCCATTGTGTCCGGCGTTGTGACCAGCCCCCAATTCATGACGAGCACAACGGCGACTGCGCTGACGCTTGCAAGCCAGTCGAATAGAAACGCTCAATAACCAGGATTGATGCAGATGAAAATCAAGCCGCAGAACCCGACGCCATTTGTAACCGGCAAATCACTGTCACGGCGCACCCTATTGAAGGGTGCAGGCGCTGCCCTCGCGCTGCCAATGCTGGATGCGATGACCCCCGCATTCGCGCAGGCGCCCGGCCCCATCCATCGCTTTCAGACGGTCTATATTCCCAATGGCATGGCCATGGACTATTGGTCGCCGGCCACTACCGGCAAGGACTTTGAAATCACCCCGGTACTGGAGCCTCTGCGTAAGTACCGCGAGAACATGAGGCTTATTTCGGGGCTGAAAGCCAATTGGAATATCGCCCATGCCGGCGCTGGAGGTTCTTTCCTGACCGGTGTCACCCGCGGTGGGCGCAATGAAACCGAGATCCTGGCTGATGTCTCAATGGATCAACTGCTGGCCAATAAGCTGGGGAAGAGCACACAGCTGTCTTCACTGGAACTGTCCATGGATGCGCCCGCGTTAGCGGGAGCCTGCACCGTCAATCTCAGCTGCGTTTATACCCATACGCTGTCCTGGCGTGGCAAGACTGAACCGCTGCCAACAGAGCATAATCCCCGCGCAGTATTTGAACGTTTGTTTGGGGACAGTGGGAGTACCGCACAGACTGCGCGCGCTGCGCGATTGAGCCAGCAATCGAGTATCCTCGATGCGGTAATGGATAAACTCGCTAGCCTGGAGAATAAACTCGGTCAGGCTGACCGTCACCTGGTAAACAGCTACACCGAATCGGTGCGCGATATCGAACGCCGAATTGAAAAAGCGGAAGAGCAAATAGACCTAGAATTACCAGAACTCGCGCAACCTGCTGGCGTGCCAGCTGAATTTGATGAACACATGGAGTTGATGCAGGATCTGCAAGTGTTAGCGCTACAGACTGATCTTACCCGTGTCATTACCTTCATGATGAGCAAGGAACAAAGTGCACGACCCTATCCTCAGATTGGCGTGCCTGATGCCCACCACCCTTTATCGCATCATAATAATGTGCCCGAACTTGTCGAGCGCATGTCGAAGATAAACATCTACCACACCTCTTTGTTTTCCAGTTATCTCGATAAGCTGGCCGCAGTGAAAGAAGGCGACAACACGCTGTTGGATAATATGACCATTCTCTACGGCGGCGGCATATCCAACAGCACGATTCATTCAGGCATTAATCTACCGGTGCTGCTTGTTGGAGGAGGCGCTGGCTGGCTGCAAGGCGGCGAACATCTCGCCTTCGATAACGAACCCTCTATGGCTGATCTGCACCTTAGCCTGCTGGATAAATTCGGTGTACAGGTTGATCAACTCGGCGGCAGTAGCGCAGCTCTGCCCATCTAATTATCAAGATGACTGAATCAATTCACAGGATGAGCCCACCCAGAAATATTTCAGCGACCTGCTTTAGCCGAAGCTGGGCGACGCTGTGCATCCAGGTTCTGCTTGTGCTGGTCAGTTTTATGCTGGTCTCACCTGCTTTTTCTCAAGGCATGCCTGCAGTGGTCAGTCTTGCCAAAGAACAGGAGTGGGATCGCCTTGAGACGCTGCTCAACGATGGCATTAACGCGAACGCAGCCTATGGTGATGGCACTACAGCATTGCACTGGGCCACATACCACGATAATCCCACTGCAGTTCGCTCCCTGCTTGCGGCAGATGCCAATGTGAATGCCATAACAGACCTGGGTGTCAGCGCACTCTGGTTAGCCGCAGAAAATGGCAGCCTCACAATTACTGAGCAATTATTGCAGGCGGGTGCCGATCCTGATGCTCGACTCTTGTCCGGCGAAACACTCGTCATGACCGCCGCCCAGAGCGGCAATGGCGCTGTGGTGAGCGCCTTGCTGAAAGCAGGCGCCGATCCCGATGCGGCGGTAACCCGTGAGCAGACCGCGCTGATGTGGGCTGCGAATCGCGGCCATGCCGATGCAGTGGCAGCACTGGTTGAATATGGCGCGGATGTCCATGCCCGCTCCATGGTGCGCAGGCAATATGTCAAATCAGAGAAGGAACAGGACAGTAACGACGTCTACAAACACTGGGTACAGCAGGGAGGCAACACAGCCCTTATGTTTGCAGCCCGGGGCGGAGATGTTCAATCCGCGCGAACCCTGCTAGAGGCAGGCGCAAGAGTTAATGACGTAAACGCATTCGGTACCAGCCCTCTCATCATGGCCGTGCATTCAGGCAATCTGGCGCTGCTCGAATTGCTGCTTGATAGCGGCGCAAACATAAATGGTAATGACAGTGGCCATACTGCATTACACGCTGCGATTTTGAGAGGCAATTACTATGCCGTGCAATTGTTGCTTGATCGCGATGCGGATTTGGAATCAGTCGTGCTGAAAGCAACACCAGTGCGGCGCCAGGCGACCGATTATAATTTCCATGACGCCCTCATCGGCGCTACACCACTTTGGTTAGCCGCGCGTTTCGCCGAACCGGAGATCATGCAGGCGCTTATAGACGGCGGTGCCGACCCTTTCTTCCTTCACGACATGAAATACCCGGGTCAGCGTATGGGTGAAAACTTCATGGTAGAGGAAGGGAAAATCTCCATACTGATGGCAGCCGTGGGCATGGGACATCGCCGCCTGCGACTCAGCTGGTGGACGCCGGAGCGACGCGCGGGGCAATTGCCGCGTAGTCGAGAGGAATTTATGCTGGATGCTGTCAGTGTCGCCCTGCGAGCCGGAGTTGACCCTGCATTGGCAAACAGCGATGGCGAAACCGCGCTGACGTTTGCTAAAGCCCGTCGCTATGATGCAGTTGCTGGTTTGTTGGAATCCATCGGTTCTGCACAGTAGGGCGAATCACCCTAATCTGCTCCTGCGAGTAAAGATAAGAAAAGGGGTCAGAGTAAAAATTCAGAACTGTATTTCTACTCTGCCCCTGTTTTAGTTTGCTATTGCTGGAATCGCCCCTGATCAACATACTTCCAGTCCACCGCCCCGAAGAACATTTCATCCATGCTCTGTAAGCCCCAGGGAACCGAACGGGCGGGGTCGGGGTTCATCGGGTTCTGGGCGGAGTTATCAAAAGCACCCACTGCGGTGAACTTGGTGCCGGCTGGCACGAATCGCGGTTCTTTGAGCGTGTAGGCCAATTGCCAGTTGTAGTTGTAGTTAGCAATGTTAAGCATTTCTTCAGTAGAGCCATCAGGGAAGGTCGCATAGAAGCGCATGCGTTTGCCGCGGAAGTGCATATGCGGAGTAAAGCTGTATACATAGGCATCGTCTTCGATAACGATAGACTGTGACATTTCATAGTCCGGGTCATGGGGCGGAATATTCACCCAGGTTGGTGTGAAATGGCAGGCGCAAGCGCCACTGGTGCGCTCCTGCGGTACAAAACCTTTGGGGTAGAACCATACGCCAATGCGGCTTTCATCAACGGCGGCGCGACCGGTTGTGGTGTAGTGCATCTGCATGGCGATTTTGGACCCTGCTTTCAGCAGGCCACCGGTGTTGGGGGGTTCCATGCGGGGAGATTGGCCAGGTATGTAAGGCGCGATACCGGGGCGGTCTGGATCATCGCCGCCTAACAGCGAACCGCCTCGTGTTGCACCCGGGGGAATGATGCTGTGCAGCGTATGGTGCAGCACGGTGTGATCCCCAGGAATATACTGGCTCGCTCGCACCCAACGGTCTTCTTCCAGATCGACATCAACCAGCACGTTGTAATAGTCGAGCACTCCCGTTGCCGGAATTTCCTGTGGTGGCACATCGATAATCAAATCGGGTTCGCCGAATGCCCATTTAGAAGTGGGCCAAGTAAGCTGCGCCAGCGGATCTTCACCGCCATCTCGCGGCGAGCCCGCCTCTACCCAATGCACAAGCGTTTGCGCTTCACTGTCCGTTAGCAACATGTCGTTCTCGAATGAACCGATGTGGGGATCAATCTGCCCCGGCGGCATGCGCTTGGTCATCAAGACTTCTCTGATCATTGGCGACCAACCCTGCATCATGGCATAGCTGTCCATGGCGAACGGTGCGATACCGCTTTCGCGGTGACATGAGGCGCAGTTCTCGGTAATTATCGGTGCGATGTCTTTCTCGTAAGAAGGGGTTTCCTGCTGATGCGCCAGGGCTGCCGAATAGTTAATGTGCTGGCCCTTACTCACTGCCATTGCGGTGGGTATGGTCTGGTCTGCTGAAACGGCAGCGAGTGCGTTTTCGAACTCGGCATCTACCGACCCCTGAAACACGACCGTGAATTTTTTCGGATCGAATAGCAGTGCTTCCGCAGTCCGCTCGATACCCATGGCCTCGCTGATGATCTGGGCGTCATCCATAAGTACGGGCAGGTCAATGCCAAACTCATCCATCTCCGCTTGCACAGCATCGCGATTGTGACGCGCCATCGGATTAATCAGGAAAAACTGAATGCCCTTTTCCGCAAATGATTCGGCCAGGCGACCGTAGTCCGGCAAGGCTGCCTCAACAGCTTCGTCACCATTGGCCTGCACCAGCAAGGCAATGGCCTTGTTGTTGTCGTACCAACTTATCTGGTGAAAATAGCCGGATTGGTCCAGCAGGGAGAAATCTCCCACTCTTTCCTGAGCCTGGGTACCAATACAAGCCAGGCAAAGCAGGCCAGCGCCAAGTATTCGTAAGTACTGATTGTTCATTGTTATTTCTCTTCGAAGCAGGGATGTGCCGACCAGTATATTACAAATTGGGGCCGATAGAACGAAAGAAGCGAGACTAAGAAAAGGCATTTATAGCAGGAAAAAGGGGTGCCGGACCAAATAATTCAGTACAGATAGGGGCAGATCTTTTTTATCGCAAGCACTGTAGCTGCGGGTGAGCTGTTAAATAGATCTGTCCCTATATTGCCCTGCTTAATGTGTTGTAAATCCATCATATTTTTGACACTCTTGAACAGATTATATTTGTATCTTCTTCCAGATTTGTGGTTCATCATGCTTCGTCGGATCGTCTACACCAGCCACTCCACGCGCCCACTTGATAAGCGGGCGCTGCTTGATTTGCTTCACGAAGCGCGCGGCTTCAACGACATTGATGACATCACTGGTTTTCTGATGTACGACGACGGTCATTTCTTGCAGATCGTAGAAGGGCCGCCAACCGAAATTGCAAATTTGATCCAAAGGCTCAAGCGAGATTCGCGGCACGAACAGTTTGAAATTCACGAGGATGTCCAGACGCAAACCCGTCTTTTTTCAGCGTGGTCCATGGGTTTTGGCGATTTGTCTGATCCGGCATTAGCTTTCCTGCCTGGCATCAGCGAACTTACAGAACAAAATGAGCGCCTTTCGAAACTGATTGATCGGCTACCCACCTTGGCTGAGCGTTTGTGCTTAGAGTTGGCTGAAACCGCAATCTAGTGCTCGCATAAGTGATTCAGTGGGATCTCGTAAAATAGTGCTCAGGTTATCGCTGACTGCCAATCCTTCAGGCTGGCCCAACCGTTCCAAGCAAATAGATGTTGATAGATCTATCCTAGATCCACGACTCACTTTGTACTCTGCCCGCGTTGCTTTTTAAAGGATAGGGCATGATGTGGCTGGTAGCGTTGTCTAGCGATCGGATCCGCCTGTAACAACAAGAATAAGTAGAGGTTTTATGAACTGGGATGCAATTGGGGCTATTGGAGAAATCGCTGGAGCCGTGGCAGTTTTTGGTTCATTAGTCTATCTAGCCATTCAGATTAAAGGTCAAAATATTGAAAGTCAGGCAACTGTAACCAACAGTCTTTCTGAACAGTGGTTAGAGTTTATGAAAGGAGTGTCTGGAGATGAAAAGTTAGCCAATATATGGAGAGAAGGACTATCTAATTTTTCCGATTTGAATGATTCAGACAAGACCAGATTCGCAGCCATGCTTGGGCAATTTATGCAAATTGGAGAGTCATTCCACAAGCAGTATGCAATGAACAAACTTGATCCAGGAATATGGATCGGATTCGATGCGCGAATGAGTGATCTGATTTCGAATCAGGGCGTTCATCAATATTGGGTTCTTCGTTGTCATTGGTATTCACCAATTTTTAGAGAATATATTGATGCTAGAGTTAAACAAGGTGCTTCCGGCAGAATGTATGGGGGTTTCAAAGAGAGTTAATAGAGGCGATTAACAGAGAAAGGTTTATTTGAGCGGCACATGCCTGATCCGGAAATCGCCAATTAGAAAAGGGCAGGCACAGTTGCCATACTTGAAGAACAGATATTGATAGTTTGTTGCGTTTATATTTGAGTGCTTTCACTCTCGAGTCAGAGTTAGCAATTAATGTCGGAAAATGTTGATTACAAAAAGGCCTATTTGAGGCAGCGAAAGGCTCGAGAAAAAGCCGAAAGCTTGCTGGAGAATCGCGCACGTGAACTCTATGAAATTAATCAATCCCTTCAAACCGCCTATGAAACACTAAATAGGCAGAAAGACCAATTGGTACAACAGGAAAAACTCGCTGCAAAGTCAGAGTTTCTCTCCTTGATGAGTCACGAAATCAAGACTCCCCTAAATTCAATAATTGCGATGTCGTACATGTTGGATGAAATGGAGTTGGACGCAGATGCCACTAAAGCCACCGATATAATACTCAAGTCAAGCGAACATCTGCTGTCATTAATGAAAAGCCTACTGGATTTTGCAAAGTTTGAGGCCAGTGGAACTAATTTAAACCCCAGAGACGTTCATCTTTTCAAGTTATTGGATGATATTGGGGAGATTTGTTGTGGAGACCTGGATCTGGAGAAAGTTAGTTATTCGTTAACTGTTGATGACGATGTCCCGGATAGAATCAGAATCGATGAGTTAAAGCTAAAGCAAATCTTGCTGAACCTGCTTGGCAATGCAGTCAAATTCACCAGCGCAGGCACGATTAAACTAATGGTCTCACTGAGAACGGATGAGGGCAGGGAGCATCTGGTCTTCTGTATTAAAGACACAGGAATTGGTATTAAAGCTGAAGAATTTGATAAGTTATTTGAACCATTTACTCAGGCCGATACCAGCAAAACGCGCGCTTATGGCGGCACAGGCTTGGGTCTAAGTATCGCCCTCTCTTACTCTCGATTAATGGGAGGAAATATTGCTGTAGACAGCACGCCTGGAGCAGGCTCGGAATTCAATTTTCATTGCGCTTTTGAGCGCAGCCAAGAATCAGCTGGTCCTGAATGATCAGGACAAAAATTCTAGGCACCCAGGCTCTGGGTGGTTGTAATCTTCCTATGCATTTGGGCAAAAACCTGAACTTTTGAGCGAATCTTCCGCGGATCCATTGGTTTGTAGATAAAGTCCACCCCGC
>Ga0181601_10002527_pt1 | contig 15645 bp, 9 predicted proteins | sample 041ome_8_FD_133020 | JGI IMG/M metagenome (GOLD analysis project Ga0181601, IMG submission 133020) | Coastal salt marsh microbial communities from the Groves Creek Marsh, Skidaway Island, Georgia - 041407BS metaG (megahit assembly) | ecosystem: Environmental > Aquatic > Marine > Intertidal zone...
GATGATCAACCTTTTGCGCAATGCAATCGATGCCACTGGCGCCGTGGACGACCCCGAGGTTGATATCATCTTGGCGGCGGGCGAAACCGCCACGCTGACGGTGCGCGACAATGGCCTTGGCATCGAAGATCTCGACCAGCTGTTCGAGCCGTTTTACACCACCAAAGCCGCGGGCGAGGGGGTTGGGCTGGGGCTTGCCATTTCCTCGGGGATCGTGAACCAGCTTGGCGGGCGGCTGACTGCGCGCAATGCCGAAGGGCGCGGGGCGGTGTTTGAAATGCGCCTGCCCATCTTGATGGACGACGCCGACGAAATCGAGGCTGCAGAGTAAGGGGCCACAAAAACCATGTCGAATGCCACAAAAATTGCCATCGTCGATGATGAAAAAGACATGCGCCAATCGATCAGCCAATGGCTGGCGCTGTCGGGCTATGACACCGAAACATTTGCCAGTGCTGAAGAGGCGCTGAAGGCGATCGGCCCCGATTACCCGGGTATCGTGATTTCAGATATCAAAATGCCGGGCATGGATGGCATTCAGTTTTTGAAAAAGTTGATGGGCAACGACAGCACCTTGCCGGTGATCATGATCACCGGCCATGGCGATGTGCCGATGGCGGTCGAGGCGATGCGCGTTGGTGCCTTTGATTTTTTGGAAAAACCGTTCAACCCCGACCGGATGTCCGAGCTGGCCAAAAAGGCCAGTCTGCAGCGCCGCTTGACGTTGGATAACCGCCAACTGCGCCGCGAGCTCAGCGATGGCACGCAGCTGATGCGCAAGTTGATTGGCACCAGCCCGGCCATGGACCGGCTGCGCGAGGATATTTTAGATCTGGGGCAGGCCGATGGCCATGTTTTGATCGATGGTGAAACCGGCACCGGCAAAACGCTGGTGGCGCATGCGCTGCATGCGGTGGGGGCGCGGGCGGGCAAGAAATTTGTGCTGCTGTCTTGCGCGGCCTTTGAAGAAATAGCCTTGGCCAAGCGGCTGTTTGGCCCGATGCAACCCGAAGACACCATTTTGCCCGCCATGGAAGAGGCGCGCGGCGGCACCTTGGTCCTAGAGGATATCGAGGCGCTGCCCGACAGTTTGCAAGCGCGGCTTTTGAGCGTGCTCAACGATCAGGGCACCCCGGCGGAAACCCGCATTATCGCCATTTCAAACCTGCAACAGCAGGATAAAACCCTTGAAGATGTGTTGCGGCCAGATTTGTTTTACCGCTTGGGCGCGCTGTGCATTACCTTGCCGCCGCTGCGCCAACGGGGCGAGGATATTTTAACGCTGTTTACCCGCCTAAGCGACCAGTTTGCCGAGGAATATGGCTGCGAGGCGCCAAAGGTAACCGCCCAAGAAGCGGCGCAATTGTTACAAGCGCCATGGCCGGGCAACGTGCGCCAATTGATCAATGTTGCCGAACGCGCGGTGTTGCAGGCGCGCCGGGGGCAGGGCACGATTGCCTCGCTGCTGATGGCCGATCACGACGATATGAAACCCGTCATGACGACCGAGGGCAAGCCGCTGAAAGAATATGTCGAGGCGTTCGAGCGGATGTTGATCGATAACACCATGCGCCGGCACAAAGGCTCTATTCAGGCGGTGATGGACGAGCTGTGTTTGCCACGCCGCACGCTGAATGAAAAAATGGCCAAATACGCGCTGCAACGCCAAGATTACCTGTAGCATTGCGGCTGTGCCCGCCGTTGGCAGGGCCTTAGCGGATGTGTTCAAAAGGGGGTGGCAAAGCGCTTTCGCATTTTTGCCATTGTCTTTCCCGGTGTGCAGGCCTTATGCTCGATCCACGGCGAGAGGCGCAATCCGCCCGCCGCAAAGAGTTTCGCTGTTACAGAAACCGCTCCGATGACCACGGAAGTTCTGAACAGGCCGATTGGGCCCGGAAACGGGCCAGTGAATAGCGCAGGCGCAGGCATAGATCCGCGCGATGCGTGTTGAATGAGCGGTGGTGCGCGATGCGCCATCGTTTGGAGAAGAAACGCGATGAGGCGTGAACGAGCACCGAACAGCAGAGCAGGCGCAAGCGCCTGTCGCTTTTCTGTGTCTACGCCCGCCATCGCCCCTGACAGTCAAGACCTTGCTGGACCGCGCCGTTTATGGCGGCGGTCTGCAACGTCGTGCAAACGGAAAACATGGCTAAGAAAATGCTTATCGATGCCACCCACGCCGAGGAAACTCGCGTTGTGGTGTTGGACGGAAACAAGGTTGAAGAGTTCGACTTTGAATCTGAAAACAAACGCCAGCTCGCTGGCAATATCTATCTAGCAAAAGTAACCCGCGTCGAACCTTCGCTGCAGGCGGCCTTTGTCGATTATGGTGGCAACAGACACGGGTTTTTGGCGTTTTCGGAAATTCATCCCGATTACTACCAAATCCCAGTGGCCGATCGCGAAGCCCTGATGGAAGAAGAGCGCGCCTATGCCGAGGCACAGCGCGCCCGCGAAGATGAAGATGAAAACCCCCGCCAGCGCCGCCGGCGCGGTGGCCGCAGCGAGTCTAAGGCAGAAAAATCTACCCAAGACGATGTGATCATCACCCAAGACGTCGCCGATGACAGCGGCGAAATCGCGGGCATGGAAACCATCGATTTGGCGGCCGACGACAGCGACGAGGCGATCTCGCCCATGGAGCGCGTGGCAGAAACCCCGGTGGAAGAGCCCGAAGACAGCGCACCACAGGCCACCGAAGCGGCAGATGCCGCCGCGGCGGGCGATGATGTGCCTGCATCCGACGCGCATGAAGAGGGTGCAGAAGACGACGGTGCCGAAGACGGTGCTGACGAAGACGTCGCTGACGAAGACGGCGCTGACGAAGACGGGGACCATGACGCCGAGGCTGACGATGCCGAGGCCGATGGCACCCCCGCACGGCGTGGCCGTGGCCGCAAGGCCCGCCCGGCAGAGCGCGACAGCGAAATCGAAGACGTCTCTGATGACGACGATGCCGAAGATATTAGCCCTGTACGCAAACCGCGCCCGCGCCGCTATAAGATCCAAGAAGTGATCAAAGTGCGCCAAATCATGCTGGTGCAGGTGGTAAAAGAAGAGCGTGGCAACAAAGGCGCCGCCCTGACCACCTATCTTAGCCTTGCAGGCCGCTATTGCGTGTTGATGCCCAACACTGCCCGTGGTGGCGGCATCAGCCGCAAGATCACCAATGCGGTTGATCGCAAAAAGCTGAAAGAAATCGCTGCAGAAATCGATGTGCCCACCGGCGCAGGCTTGATTGTGCGCACTGCGGGCGCCAAACGCACCAAGGCCGAAATCAAGCGCGATTACGAATATCTGCAGCGCTTGTGGGAACAGATCCGCGAATTGACGCTGAAATCGATCGCCCCGGCAAAAATTTACGAAGAGGGCGATCTGATCAAACGGTCGATCCGCGATCTTTACAGCCGCGATATCGACGAAGTGCTGGTCGAGGGCGAGCGCGGGTATCGCATTGCCAAAGATTTCATGAAAATGATCATGCCCTCGCATGCCGTGAACGTGAAACAATACCGCGAAACCCTGCCGCTTTTCGCCCGTTTCCAAGTGGAAAGCTACCTCAGCTCGATGTTCAACCCGGTGGTTCAGCTGAAATCGGGCGGCTATATCGTGATCGGCGTGACCGAGGCATTGGTCGCCATCGATGTGAACTCGGGGCGCGCCACGAAAGAAGGCTCGATCGAAGAGACGGCATTGAAAACCAACGTAGAGGCCGCCGAAGAGGTGGCCCGCCAATTGCGCCTGCGCGATTTGGCTGGTTTGATCGTGATCGATTTCATCGATATGGACGAGCGCAAGAACAACGCAACCGTTGAAAAGCGCTTGAAAGACAAGCTGAAAACCGACCGTGCGCGCATTCAGGTGGGCCGGATCTCGGGCTTTGGTCTGTTGGAAATGTCGCGTCAGCGCCTGCGCCCTGGCATGATCGAGGCCACCACCCAGCCCTGCGCGCATTGCCACGGCACGGGCCTGATCCGCTCGGATGACAACTTGGCGCTCTCTATCCTGCGCCAGATCGAAGAAGAAGGCACGCGCCGCCGCTCGCGCGAGGTGCTGGTCAAGGCGCCTGTGGGCATCGCCAACTACCTGATGAACCAAAAGCGTGAACATGTGGCCCAGATCGAAGGCCGCTATGGCCTGTCGGTGCGCATCGAGGGCGACCCGATGCTGATTTCGCCCGATTTCACCATGGAAAAATTCAAAACCGCCACACGCGTTGTGGCCGAAGTGGCGCCGGCGGTTGTGTCGGTGGACGCCTCTTTGATGGATCAGGTCGATGATGCCACGGCTTTGGAAGACGAAGACGAGGCGGTAACCTCTGTCACCACTCATAGCGACGAAGATGGCGAGGCCAAGCCCAAGCGCAAGCGCCGCCGCCGTCGTCGCAGCCGTGGCAAACAGGGCGGGGCAGACGAAGGCCAGATCTTGGATGGCACGGACGCAGAAGCCGAGGCAGATGCCGAGGCCAGCGCCGATGCCGATGCCCAATCTGCGCCCAGCACCAATGCTCAGCCTGATGCGGCCAGCGCAGAAGATGCGGTGGAAGCGCAGGCAGACAAGCCCAAGAAAACCGCCACGCGCTCGCGTTCGCGCAGCCGCAAAAAAGCCGATGCCACAACCGAGGCTGCAGCCGCAGCCGAGGGGGCCGCGGCGGCAGTGACCGTTGCCGAGGCCACCGTAGAAGCAGCCGTGGCAGAACCCGCGCCAGAACCCGTGGCCGTGGAAACCGCCGAGGCAGCTGAAACAGCGCCAGATCTTGGCGCAGATGCGCCACAGGAAAAGCCCGCTGCGAAACCGCGCACCCGCGCCAAGCGCACCCCGAAAGCCAAACCCGCTAAGGCAGACGCGGCGGTCGAGGCCGGTGCCAGTGCCGAAGGTGCCGCCGCCGAAACCCCGGCCAAGGCACCGCGCAAAACCACGCGCAGCCGCAAGCCGGCCAAGGCGAAAGAGCCCGCAGCCGACGTGGCCACCGCACCCGATGCGGCCCCTGCGCCGGCAGCGCCTGCGGCGGCTGAGGCCCCGGTTGCGGATACGCCAGCGCCCCAACCGGCCCCTGCGCCCGCAGTGGAAATGGCCGCGCCTGTGGCCGCCCCGGCGCCACAGCCAGAAGACCCGGCCAAGCCCAAGCGCCGCGGCTGGTGGTCGCGCGGATAAAGCCAATACAAAAAACCCCCGGTCTGGCACCGGGGATTTTTATTTGCCCCTATTCGGGCGCGGCCGTCGCACCAAGGCGCCGCATGATGCCCATCAACTGGCGCTGTGTGCGCAAGCCCGGATAGGCCAAGCGCAGCGTGCTGCCATCTTTGCGTGGGATGTCGACATAGGCGGTCAAGCGCAGTTGCGGCAAGGCGCTGGTGTCAAACTCTAGCACCGTTTCGGGCAGGGCTGTTAAGCTGCCATCATAGGTTAAAATCGCGCGCGCGGCCCCCTCGGGTGGCAGCAGGCGGCGGCATTGCACGCGGGTGGGCGCGGGGCGCGCGATGCGGGTTCCGGGCTGTTGGCACAATGCTGCAATGCGGGCATGTATGGTTGTGCTGGTGGCGGCGATGGTGGCCAAGGCTTGGCTGGGGGCGATGGCGGGCAGGGGGGCATCGTTTGGTATACCACCAATAGGGGTGCAGCCCCCAAGGGTAACACTAGATATAGTGTAACAGATTCGCCGCATCCACCGCATTGCACCCGTTTCCTGGCCTAGATTGCGCTATTTGACCCATACTATCCATTTGCGCAAGCCTGTCTCTAAAGAGCATAAAAAAACGTTCAAAATGCATCATTTTGTGTCATGGGCGCTTTAAATGCCTTAAGTTCTTAGGCTTTTTTCGGCTGGGTAGCGGACGCGCCGGGTAAAAAACCGTGATGCGATTTGAGATTGAATCAGGGCATTGGCCTTTGGTCCAAGGTCAACCGTTTTTTGAGCGGTTAAAGTGAAATATTTTCGTTGACCCACCCGGCGGTTTTACGTCAGTTTGTGCGGGCAGGCGGGGCGACCACAAGATATAGTGGTTGTTGGTCTTCGGTCAAAAATTCTGAACATCACTTCGGGAACCTCCCGAACTATAAGTGCGCGCTTAAAAAACCGCGCAGATGTCTTTGTTTTGCCGGCGCCCATGCCACGTTGCGGCCCATCAAAATGGTGGGTGGGGGGACCAAAAAGCTGGAAGAATGAGGCAGCGCACATGAAAATTGAAAGAAAATTCACACAGGCAGGGCAGGACGCCTACGCTGAACTGGAATTCGTCACCACCTCGTCCGAGATCCGGAACCCGGATGGCACGGTTGTATTCAAGCTTGATGATGTCGAAGTGCCGGCGAAATGGAGCCAGGTTGCCAGCGATGTCATCGCCCAAAAGTATTTTCGCAAGGCCGGCGTGCCGCTGAAAAGCCGCCGTGTGGCTGAAAAAGGCGTGCCCGAATTTTTGTGGCGCTCGGTGCCTGCCAATGACAACACCGGTTTCACAGGCGAAATCAGCGCGCGTCAGGTGTTTGACCGGCTGGCAGGCGCTTGGGCCTATTGGGGCTGGAAGGGCGGCTATTTCAGTGCCGAGGAAGACGCGCGCGCCTATTTCGATGAAATGCGCTTTATGCTGGCCACCCAGCGCGCCGCGCCCAACAGCCCGCAATGGTTTAACACTGGCCTGCATTGGGCCTATGGCATCGATGGCCCCAGCCAAGGCCACCACTATGTCGATTATAAAACCGGCAAATTGACCAAATCGAACAGCGCCTACGAGCACCCCCAGCCGCACGCCTGTTTCATTCAGTCGGTCAGTGACGATCTGGTCAACGATGGCGGTATCATGGATCTGTGGGTGCGCGAGGCGCGCCTGTTCAAATACGGCTCTGGCACCGGCACCAATTTCTCGTCGCTGCGCGGCGAGGGCGAGGCGCTGTCGGGGGGGGGCAAATCCTCGGGGTTGATGGGCTTTTTGAAAATCGGCGATCGCGCTGCGGGCGCCATCAAATCGGGCGGCACCACCCGCCGCGCCGCGAAAATGGTGATTTGCGATGTCGATCACCCCGATATCGAGCAATTCGTGAATTGGAAGGTGAAAGAAGAGCAAAAGGTTGCCAGCATCGTGGCCGGCAGCAAGATGCACGAGCAAAAATTGAATGAAATTTTTGCCGCCATCCGCCAATGGGACGGCAGTACCGAAGATGCGGTGGACCCCACCAAAAACGAGGCGCTGAAAGCCGCTATTCGCGGGGCCAAGAAAACCGCTATTCCGGAAACATATGTCAAGCGTGTGCTGGATTACGCCAAGCAGGGCTATGACAGCATCGAATTTCCCACCTATGACACCGATTGGGATAGCGAGGCCTACGCCAGCGTTTCGGGCCAGAATTCGAACAACTCGGTGCGTGTGACCGATGCGTTCTTGAAGGCCGTGCAAGACGATGCAGATTGGGAATTGCTGCGCCGCACCGATGGCGCGGTGGCCAAAACCGTTAAGGCCCGCGCATTGTGGGAAGATATTGGCCATGCCGCATGGGCCTGTGCCGATCCGGGCATCCAGTATCACGACACGGTCAACGCGTGGCACACCTGCCCCGAAGATGGGCAGATCCGCGGCTCGAACCCGTGCTCGGAATATATGTTCCTAGACGATACCGCCTGTAACCTGGCCTCGATGAACCTGCTGACCTTTTTCAAGGATGGCGCGTTCCAGACCGAAGATTACATGCATGCCAGCCGCCTATGGACGCTGACGCTGGAAATTTCGGTGATGATGGCGCAATTCCCCTCGAAGGAAATCGCGCAGCTGTCTTACGAATTCCGCACGCTGGGCTTGGGCTATGCCAATATCGGCGGGTTGTTGATGAACATGGGCTTTGGCTATGACAGCGACGAGGGCCGCGCCCTGGCCGCTGCGCTGACTGCCATCATGACCGGCGTTTCTTACACAACCAGCGCCGAAATCGCAGCCGAGCTGGGGGCGTTTGCCGGCTATGAGCGCAACAAAGAACATATGCTGCGCGTCATCCGCAACCACCGCCGCGCCGCCTATGGCGAAAGCGATGGCTACGAGCAGCTGGCCATCAAACCAGTGCCGCTGGATCATGCCAATTGCCCCGATGCAAGCTTGGTTGAGATTGCCAAAAACTGCTGGGACGAGGCGCTGCGCCTTGGCACCAAACACGGCTATCGCAATGCCCAAGCCACGGTGATCGCGCCCACAGGCACGATCGGGCTGGTGATGGATTGCGACACCACCGGCATCGAACCCGATTTCGCGCTGGTGAAGTTCAAAAAGCTGGCCGGTGGCGGGTATTTCAAGATCATCAACCGCTCGGTTCCGGCGGCCTTGGAAAAGCTGGGCTATGGCAGCGCGCAGATCGAAGAGATCATCGCCTATGCCGTGGGCCACGCCAGCCTGGGCCAGGCGCCGGCCATCAACCACACCAGCCTGATCGGGCACGGGTTTGGCCAGAACGAGCTGGATAAAATCGAAGCATCGCTGAAAAGCGCCTTTGACATCCGCTTTGTGTTCAACCAGTGGACGCTGGGGGCGGATTTCTGCACCAATGTCTTAGGCATCCCGGCGGCCAAGCTGAACGATCCTTCCTTTGATCTGCTGCGCCATTTGGGCTATAGCCGCGCCGATATCGAGGCGGCCAACGACCATGTCTGCGGCACCATGACATTGGAAGGCGCACCGCATCTGAAGACCGAGCATTATTCGGTATTCGATTGCGCCAACCCCTGCGGCAAGAAGGGCAAGCGCTATTTGTCGGTGGACAGCCACATCACCATGATGGCTGCGGCGCAATCGTTCATTTCGGGGGCGATTTCGAAAACCATCAACATGCCCAATGATGCCACGATCGAAGACTGCCAAAAGGCCTATGAATTGTCGTGGTCGCTGGGGATTAAGGCCAACGCGCTTTATCGCGATGGTTCGAAGCTAAGCCAGCCCTTGGCCTCGGCCTTGGTGGAAGACGATGACGAAGCCGCCGAAATCTTGCAAAGCGGCAGCACGCAGGAAAAAGCGGCGGTGCTGGCAGAGAAAATCATCGAGAAGGTCATCGTGAAAGAGGTGATCCGCTCGAACCGCACCAAGATGCCCGAGCGGCGCAAAGGCTATACCCAAAAGGCCGTGGTGGGCGGGCACAAAGTGTATCTGCGCACCGGCGAATACGAAGACGGCAGCTTGGGCGAAATCTTCATCGATATGCATAAAGAGGGCGCAGGCTTTCGGGCGATGATGAACAACTTTGCCATCGCGGTATCGGTTGGCCTGCAATATGGCGTGCCGCTGGAAGAATTTGTTGATGCCTTCACTTTCACCAAATTCGAACCGGCGGGCATTGTGCAGGGCAATGATTCGATCAAGAACGCCACGTCGATCTTGGATTACATCTTCCGCGAACTGGCGGTGTCCTATCTGGACCGGACAGATCTGGCGCATGTAGCCCCGCAAGGTGCCTCGTTCGATGATCTGGGCCGTGGCGAGGAAGAGGGCGTATCGAACGTTCGGGAATTGTCGGAAACCGCCGCGTCGCGCAGCCTTGAGGTGCTCAAGCAGATCAGCTCGACCGGCTATCTGCGCAAGCGTTTGCCACAGGAACTGGTTGTGCTGAATGGCGGGCAGGGCTTGGCCACCGGCACTGATGCCATGGCGGCGTTGCAAACGTTGGTGCCCGAAACCGCCGGTGCAGCTGTGGCCATTGCCACCAGCACCACGGCATTGGCCAGCGGTAGCGTGTCCATGGATGCACGCACCAAGGCCAAAATGCAGGGCTACGAGGGCGAGGCCTGCGGTGATTGTGGCAACTACACGCTGGTGCGCAATGGCACCTGCATGAAGTGCAACACCTGCGGCGCCACCTCGGGCTGCAGCTAGGAATCGGGCGGGCGCGGTGGCGCCTGCCCAAAACGGTCACGGGGCAGGTGCGCTTGCCCTGGGTTGATCAAGCCGCAGGCAGAAATATCAGAGCGGTGAAAAGAGTGAGCTTGATCAACGAAACTGGGGCGCTTCGGCGCCCCATTCTTTTTCACGGGGGGAGTTTGAAAAACAACTTTATTTCAGTGCGTTACTGGGTGGTTGCGCAGAAAAATTCAAAAAATTGCACCAGCCATGGTTTGGGCACTTGACGGGCGGCGGCGCTTTGCTTATTCCGCACGTCACGCTGTATTGCATCGTTTGAAATGCGCGGTTGTAGCTCAGTTGGTTAGAGTACCGGCCTGTCACGCCGGGGGTCGCGGGTTCGAGCCCCGTCAACCGCGCCACTTTCATCCTGGCCATGCGCCACGGCCTAAAGCCCCGCCAAATCAGCGGGGCTTTTGCTGTTTTAAAGGCCGGGGTCGCTGGGGGCCAGCCGGGGGCGTTGATGGGGCCGCAGATGGGGGCCGCAGATGGGGCAGGGCATAAAAAAACCGCCCATGGGCGGCTTTTGATCTGCGCAAACCGGGCCGGATTGGGATGCGTGGTTTAGGCGCCCCAGGTTCGGACGGGCCCACAATCCATATGCACGAAATTTGACCGCGAATATTGGCCAACGCCGCCTGCGTGGCAGGCTTGGGCCGCGCGGGCCATCTGCCGCACCGACCGCGAACCCAGCCGCAGATCGGCGGCTTGGCCCTGCACGTGGAGCGAATTTTTTGCCACCCCGCGCGAGCGCGAGCGCAGCATCGCATTGGTTTTCGCGCTGCGATAGCCAGACAACAGCAAATAAGGCTCGGTTACATCCATCAGATTATGCGCCGCTGTCATGATATCTATGGTGCGGGTGTCGATCGCCTTCACCTGATCGGTGCGCCAATCGCGCATGAAGTAGTGAATTTCTTTGACGGCGTCTTTGATATACTCGCCCTCGATCCAGTAGATCATGTCGAGATGTTCGCCCGTGCGACCAGAATACATTTTCAGCCGCCGAATATCGCCCGCCCCACGCAAAAACCCAGCTGCGTTAGAAAACGTGGGTGCCGCGGCCACCGCTGTTGCGGCAAAAGCACCCAATAATGCGCGGCGCGACATGCGTGCCGAAGTGTGTTCCGTCATGTCCCAGCGCCCGTTTCGTCGCTTACCTGTGTTGCGTGTCGTTGCACGATGCCTGCCATCCGTTCCTGGATCTGCGCATTTTATGGCACAAAGCGAATCGTCGGCCAAGCCCTGATTGTCGTGAATGCAAAACTTCAAGATGTTTCGGCAATAATTTGCGCATAGCGTTGCCAGATTGCAGCCCAGATCATAAACAGCGGCAAAGCTGCATCTATTTCAAACCGAACCGCCAACCCCGCGCGATTGTGAGTGGACTTGCCCACCCCCGATGGCGCAAAAATGGGGCCACTTTCCGCGAACAAACGTACCACCCAAGGGTTTCGATTAAATGCTGCTTTCGTTTTTCCGCCCCGCTTCGGCCTTGCGCACAAGCATGGCTGCCTGCCTTGTTGCTGGCACCTTGGCCTTTGCCAGCCCTGCGGCTGCCGCCCAGCAAACCGCTTTTCGCCAAGCTGTGGCCGCCTCGGTTGCGGGGCAGGCGGATGTGGCTGAATTTTACCGCGCCCGCGATTACGCCCCGCTGTGGACTGGCCCCGAGGATACAGCCCGTTTGAACGCGCTTTTGGTGGCTTTGGACCAAGCCGACCAGCACGGCCTGCCGGCCCCGCGCTATGGGATGGTGCCGCTGATGCAGCGCTTGCAAAGCGCCACCACCCCAAAGGACCAAGGCTTTGTCGAGGCGGCGCTGACGCGGGCCTTTTTGCTGTATGCCCGCGATATGAAAGGCGGCGCTTTGGTGCCCAGCAGCGTGGATGACGACATCAAACGCCGCCCGCAGGCCCCAAGCCCGGCCGAGCTGCTGCAGGGGCTGGCAGAGGCAAACCCTGCCGCCTATTTCCGCGCCTTGGCACCGCAATCGAACGAATATACCCGCCTGTTAAAGGCCAAATTGCAGCTTGAAAACGTGGTGGCCGAAGGCGGCTGGGGCGAAACGGTGGCGGGCCAAACATTGAAGCCCGGCCAAAGCGGCGCGGCGGTTGTTGCACTGCGTAACCGCCTGATGCGTATGGGGTATTTACATCGCAGCTTCAGCAAAACCTATGATGCCGATATGCAGGGCGCGGTGCAGCAATTTCAGCTGGCCCACGGGCTAGAGGCCGATGGCGTGGCCGGCCAAACAACCATGGCCGAACTCAACGTGTCAGCCGAGACGCGGTTGAAATCGGTGATCGTGGCCTTAGAGCGCGAGCGCTGGGTAAATATCGATAAATCTGGCCGCCATATTCTGGTTAATCTGGTCGATTACACCGCGAAAATCATGGATCAGGGCGAAATCACCTTCGAAACACGCTCGGTTGTGGGGGCCAACAGCAACGACCGGCGCAGCCCCGAATTTTCCGATGTCATGGAATTCATGGTGATTAACCCCACATGGCATGTGCCCCGCTCGATTGCGGTGAATGAATATTTGCCCCAGCTCAAGCAAAACCCAAATGCAGTTTCGCATCTGGTGCTGTTTGATGGCCGCGGCCAGCGGGTCTCGCGCCAAAATGTGGATTTCAGCGCTTTCACGGCCAATACATTTCCCTTCGATATCAAACAGCCCCCCTCAAACAGCAACGCCTTGGGGCTGGTGAAATTCATGTTCCCCAACCCCTATAATATCTATCTGCACGATACCCCGGCGAAAAACCTGTTTGCGCGCGAAACCCGCGCCTATAGCCATGGCTGCATTCGCTTGGCGCAGCCCTTTGATTTTGCCTATGCCTTGCTGGCGCGCCAAAGCAGCGATCCGGTGGGCGAGTTTAAGCGCATTTTGGCCACGGGCGTTGAAACAACCGTGCCGCTGCGCCAGCCTGTGCCGGTGCATTTGATCTATCGCACCGCCTTTACCACGGCAAAGGGCGGGGTGCAGTTTCGCCGCGATGTTTATGGGCGCGATGCCAAGATCTGGCAGGCGCTGGAGCGCGAGGGGGTAGCGTTGCGCGCGTATCGGGGCTAAGGGAAGCCCCAAGAACATCTGGGGGCGCTCATGGGCTATACAATCGGGCAGATCGCGCAGGCACTTGGGGCCGAGGCCTTTGGCGCATTGGATATTCAGGTGCACGGCGTGGCCGAACCCACCACCGCCAGCGCCACCGATCTGGCCTTGGCCACCAACCCGAAATATGCCGCCGGCTTGGCCCAAGGGCAGGCGCGCGCGGCCATGCTGTGGCCCGGCGCCGATTGGCAAGGCTTGGGGCTGCAGGCCGCCATTATTGCACCGCGCCCGCGGTTCGCCATGGCAGGGCTCAGCGCGATGATGGACCAAGGTCAGGGGTTTGGCACAGGTATTCACCCCAGCGCCGTGATCGACCCCAGCGCAGAACTTGCCGGCGACGTCTGTGTTGGGCCTTTGGCCGTGATCGGGGCAGGGGCGCGCATTGGGGCGGGCAGTGTGATTGGGCCGCAGTGTTTCATCGGGGCAGGGGCGCAATTGGGCGCGCAGGCCTATTTGCGTGAAGGGGTGCGCATCGGGGCCCGCGTTCGCATCGGCGCGCGGTTCATCGCGCAGCCCGGCGCTGTGGTGGGGGGCGATGGGTTTTCCTTTGTCACGCCCGAGCCCAGCAATATTGAACAGGTCCGCAGCAGCTTGGGCGATCAGGGGGCGGTGAAAAACCAGTCTTATGCGCGCATTCACAGCCTTGGTGGCGTGGAAATTGGCGATGATGTCGAACTGGGCGCCAATGCCTGTATCGATCGTGGCACCGTGCGCGACACCCGCATCGGCAATGGTGTGAAATTCGATAACTTGGCACAAATTGGCCATAACGTGGTGATCGGCAACGATTGTTTGATCTGCGCGCAGGTGGGTGTCGCAGGATCGACACAAATCGGTAATAATGTTGTGCTTGGGGGACAAACCGGCGTGTCGGACAACCTTTTCATTGGTGATAACGTCATCACGGGCGGCGCCACAAAGGTGCTGGCCAATGTGCCTGCAGGGCGCGTGATGTTGGGCTATCCGGCGATGAAAATGGATGCCCATATCGACACTTACAAAGCGCTGCGCCGTCTGCCCCGCTTGGCGCAGCAGGTTGCCGAATTGCGCCGGGTGGTTTTCAAGTCGTCAGACAATACCTAAATCGGCAGACAGAAGCTGTTGAAAGGCCCAAAAGACATGAGCGTTCAGGACAAGGTTATCGCAATTATCGCCGAACAAGCGGTGCTAGAGCCCTCGGATGTGGGGTTGGACAGCACCCTTGAAAGCCTGGGTATCGACAGTCTGGGGCTGGTGGAATCGATCTTTGCCATCGAAGAGGCGTTTGATATCTCGGTGCCTTTCAACGCCAACGAGCCCGAGGCCAGCGATTTTGATATTTCCTCTGTTGGCGCCATTATCGCCGGGATCGAGCGCCTGATCGCCGAGCAGGCGGGATGAACCGCGTTGTCATCACGGGGGCGGGCACGATCAATGCGTTGGGCCACACCGTGGCCGAAACCATGGCCGCCATGCGCGAAGGGCGCTGCGGTATTGGCCAGCTAGAACTGCGCGATGTGGAACGGCTAGCGATTTCGATTGGCGGCCAAGTGCGCAACTTCGAGGCCGAAGGCCGGTTTAACCGCCAGCAGATCACCCTGTATGACCGGTTCACACAATTCACGCTGTTTGCCGCCAAAGAGGCGATCGCGCAGTCGGGGCTGGTGTTTTCTGGTGCGCTGGCCGACCGGGCAGGCGTTGTTTTGGGCACAGCAGGCGGCGGTGTCAGCACCTGGGACGACAATTACCGCGCGGTGTATGAAGAGGGCAAAAACCGCGTGCACCCCTTTGTGGTGCCCAAGCTGATGAACAATGCCGCCTGTTCGCATATCAGCATGGAATATAACCTGCGCGGCCCGTCGTTTACCGTATCTACCGCCTGCGCCTCGTCCAACCACGCCATGGCGCAAGCCTTTATGATGGTGCGCGCAGGGCTGACACCGGCCATGGTGACGGGCGGCTCGGAATCGATGCTGTGCTTTGGCGGGATCAAGGCATGGGAAGGGCTGCGGGTGATGTCGCGCGATGCCTGCCGCCCCTTTAGCGCCAACCGCAATGGCATGGTGCAGGGCGAGGGGGCGGGCATTTTCGTTTTTGAAGAATACGAACATGCCAAAAAGCGCGGCGCTGAAATTCTGGCCGAGGTGGTGGGCTATGCGATGTCCTCTGATGCGTCTGACATCGTGATGCCCTCGAAACAGGGGGCGGCGCGGGCCATTTCCGGGGCGCTGAAAGACGCAGGGTTAAACCCCGAAGATGTGTGCTACATCAATGCCCACGGCACCGGCACCGCCGCGAATGACAAAACCGAATGCGCAGCCGTGGCCGATGTGTTTGGCCCCCATGCCGATAACCTGATGATTTCGTCCACCAAATCGATGCATGGGCATTTGATTGGGGCGACGGGGGCTGTGGAATTGCTGGCCTGCATCATGGCGCTGCGCGATGGGGTGATTGCCCCGACCATCGGCTATGAAGAATTTGACCCCGAATGCGCGCTTGATGTTGTGCCAAACGAGGCCCGTGAGGCCAAGGTTAACGTGGCCTTGTCAAACGCCTTTCCCTTTGGCGGGTTGAACGCGGTGCTGGCGCTGCGGCGGGTATAGGCCCGCCCGCGGGCGCTAGGCCGCGTCTTTCGGGCGTAGCGCCAGCCAGATCAGCGCGCCCCCTGCCAGCATCAAAAAC
>Ga0181601_10002532_pt1 | contig 15638 bp, 5 predicted proteins | sample 041ome_8_FD_133020 | JGI IMG/M metagenome (GOLD analysis project Ga0181601, IMG submission 133020) | Coastal salt marsh microbial communities from the Groves Creek Marsh, Skidaway Island, Georgia - 041407BS metaG (megahit assembly) | ecosystem: Environmental > Aquatic > Marine > Intertidal zone...
CACCACCCGGGTGGCGGCGCGCAGCAGCAGCAGCACATGCTGATGATGCAGCAGCAGCAGCAGCAGCAGCACCGCGCGATGCAGCAGAGCATGCAGCAGAGCCGTAACGACGGGCAGGCAGCGGCGCGGGGCAAGGGCAAGAAGATGACCGCTGCGCAGCTCAAGGCGGCGCAGGCGCAGCAGCAGAAGCAGCAGATGATGCTCATGAAGCAGCAGCAGCAGATGGCGCAGCAGCGGCGGGGGGGGGGTGCGCGGGCGGGGAGCTCGCAGCAGCAGCTCAAGATGCCGCCCGGATACGCCAACATGACCCCGCAGCAGCAGCAGCAGGTGCAGCAGAAGATGCAGCAGCAGCGCGCGGCGGCAATGGCGGCGCACGCGCAGCGCGCGGGCCAAGGCGGCCCTGCCGGCCCTGGGGGCGGGCACGTCGGCGGCGTCGGCCACCCCGGCGGGCACCACGGTTCGGGCGGGGTGATGACGGAGGAGCACATCAAGAAGGCGTACATCGTGAAGCAGCAGCGCTGGCTTTTGTTTTTGCGGCACGCCTCGAAGTGCCACGCGCCGGAGGGGCAGTGCGCCTACACGCCGCACTGCCACGTCGCCAAGTCGCTGTGGGAGCACGTGCTGCGGTGCGTCGACCCGCAGTGCGCCTACCCTCGCTGTTTGGCGTCGCGCGAGCTTCTGAAGCACCACCAAAACTGCAAGGACGCGCGGTGCCCGGTGTGCGCGCCCGTGCGCTCGGCGATGCTCAAGCAACGGTCGCAGGTGCTCATGCAGCAGCAGGAAGGCGCCGCCGCGGGCGGTCCCGCGGCGAAGCGCATGCGCGTGGAGGGGGCGCAGGGCGCCGGCGGCGTGGGCGGTTTTTCGAAACCGGCGCCGAGCGCGGTGCGGGGTTCGGTTGGGCAGAAGAGGCCGGGCGGCGAGGGCACGTCTCTTCTGGAGTGTTTCTCGCCGGACGAGGTGCGCACGCACCTGGCGTCTCTGCGCCTTTCGGAGGCGAACCCGCTGGTGCAGAAGCACGCGCCCGCGGGCGTGAGCGCGCGGCGGCGCGACCAGGAGGCGGAGCGCGCCATCGCCGGCGCCACCGAGCAGGCGTGCCGCGCGTGCGGCGTCGAGCGGCTGACGTTTGAGCCGCCGCCGCTGTACTGCTACGGGTGCGTGGGGCGGATCAAGCGCGGGCAGGTGTATTACCACATCCCCGCGCACGTCTCGGGCGGCGAGGCGCGCAAAGACGCGTGGTGCAACGCGTGCTACAACGCCATCAACGGCTCGGTGGAGGTTGAGGGGAACAAGTACGCCAAGACGCAGCTGGCGAAGAAGAAAAACGACGACGACTTGGAGGAGCCTTGGGTGCAGTGCGATTACTGCAACGACTGGTACCACCAGATTTGCGTGTTGTTCAACGGCCGGAGGAACGAGGGCGGCGAGGCGCCGTTCACGTGCCCTTCCTGCATCCTGAGCCAGCTCGAGAAGAAGGAACGCACGCCCACCACGCAGAGGCCCTCCAGCCAGCTCCCGGCGTCCGTCCTGCCGCAGACGCGCCTCTCGTACTTCCTCGAGGAGCGCCTGCGCAAGGTTATGGGTGCCGAGCGCGGCGAGCGCGCGCGCGCGGTTGGCAAGCCGGTGGACGAGATGCCGGCGGCGGACAACCTGACGATCCGCGTCGTGTCTTCCGTGGACAAGAAACTGGAAACCAAGCCGGGGTTCCGGGACGCGTTTAAAGATCAGAACTACCCGAGCGAGTTCCCGTACAGATCCAAGGTTCTGCTTCTGTTCCAGAAGATCGAGGGCGTGGACGTGTGTCTGCTCGGCATCTACGTGCAGGAGTACGGGAGCGATTGCCCCGCGCCCAACACGCGGCGCGTGTACTTGAGCTACCTGGACTCGGTGAAGTACTTCCGGCCCAGCGGCGTGCTGGTCGCCGCGGAGGGCGGCGGCGCGTTGCGCACGTACTGCTACCACCAGATTCTCATCGGGTACCTGCAGTACATCAAACAACGGGGGTTCGCGTCGTGCTTCATCTGGGCGTGCCCGCCGTTTCAAGGGGAGGATTACATCTTGTACTGCCACCCGAAGGAGCAGAAGACGCCCAAAAGCGACAAACTGCGGGAGTGGTACCTGAAGATGCTGCGGCAGGCGCAAAAGGAAGGCATCGTCGTGAGCTTGGGGAACCTGCACGACGAGTTCAAGCTCGGCAACCAGAACCACGACATCGCGTCGGCGACGGAGCTGCCGTACTTTGACGGCGACTACTTCCCGGGCGTCGCCGAGGACTGGATCCCGGGCATCTTGAAGGAACAGGCGGAGGCGGCGAAGCGCGACAAAGGCAAGAAGGGCGGCGTCGTGGCGACGTCCAGCGCGTCGGCTCGGAAGTCGGGGAAAGGCAAGCGGCTCGGCGCGGGCACACCCGAGGCGGAGCTGGACACGGAGCTGATGAAGAAGCTCGGAACCACCATCGCCAACATGCGGCACGACTTCATCATGGTGCGCCTCGCGCACCAGTGCGGGCAGTGTCGCAAAGTCATCGCCGACGACAACCGCTGGTACGACAGCGCGCCGAGCGCCTCCGGGCAGGTGTTCGAGCTGTGCCAGGAGTGCTACGACGTGGAGAGCGCGCTCCCCGCGCACGAGAAGACGGTCACCAAGGGTCGCGACCTGGTGTGCGAGCGCGTGGAGGAGCTCCCCGACGTCAAGGAGGACGGCGAAGCGATGGAGAGCGAGTTTTTCGACACGCGGCAGGCGTTTCTGTCGCTGTGCCAGGGCAACCACTTCCAGTTCGACTCGCTGCGCCGAGCGAAGCACACCACGATGATGGTGCTGTACCACCTGAACAACCCATCGGAGCCCGCGTTCGTGGCCACCTGCAACGTGTGCCAGCGCGAGCTCGAGCCGGGCAAGGGCTGGCGCTGCGAGACGTGCTCCGACTTTGACATGTGCGAGGAGTGCAAGAACACCGTCGGCCACGAGCACGCGCTGCGCCGCGGCGGCGTGAACCGCGGCGATCGCGGCGCGGGCATGACCGAGGAGGACCGCAGGGACCGCGCCGCGCAGATCCAGCGCACGATGGAGCTGCTCGTGCACGCCACGACGTGCCGCGCGCAGAACTGCGGGTCGCCCAACTGCACCAAGGTGAAGCACCTGTTCCGACACGCCACGGCGTGCCAGGTGAAAGCCGGGGGCGGGTGCCAACTCTGCCGCAAGATGTGGACGCTGCTGCAGGTGCACAGCAAGGGGTGCACGGCGACGGACTGCCCGGTGCCCCGCTGCCGCGACCTCAAGGAGTACCGCCGCAGGGCGCAGGACCAGGTGGAGGAGAGGCGGCGCGAGCAGTACAGGGCGTACATGGCGGCGCAGGCGGGGCAGCGGTGACGGGGAGGAGCGGGCGAACGACGCGCGCCGGCGACGAGCGCGTCTCGTCGGAACCAAAAAAAAAAAAAGGAGGCGATTCGCGTCGCGAGACGACGACGCACATTCTTTCTTAGCACGCGGCGTCGAGACGGCGACCGAGGTGTCGGTAGCGCGTCTCGCGCGTCATTGAATACCTATAGTTTACACCATTCGCTTACCGGTCTCGCCGAACGTTTCTCTCGCGTACGACGCCGCGGCGAAGAAGACGCCGTACGTACGCCGTCGTCGCGCGTTTTCCAGCGTCTGCGCGGCTCGAGAGTCGAGGTGTCATCTGAGAGCCATTCGCGAACTCCGGCGTATCGTGGTCTTTTTCAAAACGAACGAGGCGAGATTGGGTAACAACAGATCTGGCACGCGCTCGCGGGCGGTGACCGCCCCCCGGCGCGATGAGCCGACGACGCGGCGCGGCCGCGACGGGCGCCGATTCCGAGGACGAGGATGCGGCGGCCGGCACGCCCGAGGAGGAGCCGGAGGAGGACGTGAGCGAAGACGACGAAGGTGATGATGAAGAGGCGGGTCCGTCCGGTCGCGTTTCGGGCGCGTCGGATGCGCTCGTCGACGTGAACGACACCGAGGACGAGGAGGACGAGGAGGATGAGGAGGACGAGGAGATGTTCGACGAGGCACACACCGTGGATGATGTTTTGCGTTCGGTGAACGACGAGCGCGCTGACGGACCTGCTCCGTACGAGATCTTGGCTCGGAGGAAGAGAGAGGCGAACGAGAAAAACCGAGAAGCGTTTCGCGCCGAGCTGCGTTCGCGCGGAGTGAAGGAGCGCGACGTCGAGGGCTTCGTCGACAAAGGTGGCAAAAGCTTCGAAGGCGGCAAAGGCGTCGGTAGAACGTCGCGCGGAAAAAAATACGGTGCTTCCGAGTTGCTCGAGCGCCACAACATCGACAAGGCGGATTTGCTCGCCGCGAATCCCGCGTTCGCGGCGTTTCTGGGCGCCGCCGCGCAGGCGGGCGCGGTTGGAAACGCGGCGGTGCGCGGGGACGGACCCGGGCGAGGCCGCCCGAAGAACCCCCGGCGCACGCGCCGGAGGGTGGTGCTGGATGAGGCTGCTAAGAAACTCGGCGAGGCGAACGGTTTGTACGCGCGGGGAGAGGAAGAGTGGCCGAGGGCGATGGAGCTTCTACTGGAGGTTATCCGGCTGGCGCCCAACGACCCGGACCCGTACCACACGATGGCGATGATCCACGACGAAACCGCGGCGGGGCACAGAGTAAAAGCGGCGGCGACGACGCAACACTCGAACGAGTCCTCGAACGACGACGACGCGCGCGCGTCGTACTTGGCGCTCGCGGCGCGGCACGAGAAGAAAGCGCTCGATTACGCCATGATCGGCGCGTTGCTTCGTCCGCGCGACGTCGACGCGTGGTACGCGCTGGCGCTCAAGTCCCGCGCGAACCGGAACCCGCGCGCGGCGCTTTTCTGTTACGGCGAAGCTTTGAAGAACGACCCGAACGCGTACGCGTTCGGGGACGGGCGCGGTTTGTCCAACCGCTGGGCACAGGCGGAGCTGTACTTGGAGATTCGCGAGCCGAAACGCGCGCTGGAGCACCTGGTAGCCGTGTACGCGCGCGAACCCGCCGACGCGCGCGTCGCCACGAGACTCGCGCAGGTACACGCGGAGCTCGGTGATTTCGAAACCGCGGAGAAAACGCTGGATGCGTTCGTGCAAAACACACCGAACGCGGTGGATTTGACGTTAATCAACGTGCACGCCGAAAGCAAGATGCACGCGCACGCGTTCGCCGAAGCGGCGGCGCTCATCGAAACGACGCGCGGCGCCGTCGCGCGGAGCGAGCGCGAGCGCGCTAAGCGCGATCGCGTCGCCGCGGCGGAGTCGGCGCGTCTGGAAGCGAGTGAGCGCGCGCTGGAAACGGGCGAGTCTTCGGAACGGGCGGAGCAAATCGGACACGCCGCGGCGGCGGAGGCACACAACGCAACACTCGAGGCACAGAAACGTGACCCGCCGTTCCCGCCGGACCTCGTCGCTAAAGCGGCGATGTGTTTGTTGTATTTGAACGACGCGCGCGGCGCGCGCGAGCGTCTCGCCGAGCTGCGCGAGACGGACCCGCGCGAATGGCACGACCTGTGGTTCGAGTGCGGCGTGGTGTGCCAGGACGTGCGCGAGTTCGAACACGCCGAGGTTCTCTTCACGAAGCTCATACACGAGGTCCCGGGTGTGTACGACGCGCCCGCGATGTGGGCGCGCGTCGGCGAGTGCGTCGTGGCGCGCGTGTCGGGGAGCTCGCGGGACGCGGCGTTCGCCGCCGCCGCCTCGGAAACCGCCGCGCTGGAGTTTTGGCGGTCGGTCGCGCGGAGGCACCCCGAGGACGTGGACGCGACGCTGCCGCTCGCCGAGGCGCTGCTCGCGAAGGGCGCGCCCCTAGGGGAAGTGCTCGACGCGCTCCCGGACGAGCGGGCGCTGCTGCGCGCGATGACCGCCGCGCAGTCGGGAAGCGTTTTTCCGAGTGGGAAAAACGCCGCCGAGGGTTTAGTCGAGAACGACGACGACGCGCGCGCGGAGGAGGCGGAGCGCGTTCGGTTCCGCGCCGCGCGCGCGCTCGCGCTGCGCCGGCGCGTCGGCGGCGACGCCGAGTTTCTGCGCCACGCCGTGCCGCTCATCGACTCGGCGCGCGCGCGCGGCGTCGCGGACGCCGTCGCCGCGCGCAAGCGCAAGCGGGCGGCGCGCGAAGCGGCGGCGGCGAAAGCGTCGAAAAGTTTTCGACAAAAACTCGCCGCGCCCAAGTCAGACGGCGTCTTCGTCGGGTACCAGAAACGCGACCGCTCCAAGCCGAAGCCTGATCGAAGCGAAACGCGCTCGATCGAGGAGGTGGCGATCGGCGATGAGGAGGCTCCCCGTTCAGGCGGCGGCGGCGCGCCCATCACGCTGGCGGTGCCTTTCGAGCTGACCCTGTCCGTCGCGCACGCCCTCTTCCTGCGCGGCGATCTCAGCGGCGCCGCTGAGATTTTGGATGAGATTTTGAAGCACGGCGCGCGCGAGAGCGGTTTGGAGAAGAACCAGGTGGCTTCTTTCTTCTACCTCAAGACGCACGTCTCGCTGGCGCGCGGCAATTGTAAAACCGCCGCCGAGGCTGCCAAGGCGCTGTGCGAGCGCGTCCCCAACTCAATCGAGGCGTGGGCGCTGCACCTGGCGGCGGCGGAGCGCGCGAACGGAGCCACCGCGCGCGCCACGTTCCTGCGCGCCTGCGCGCGCGCCGACCGCGAGGCGAAAGCGCGCCTCACCGCCGAGGATTCGGTTTCTGTGAAAGAACTCCTACTAAAATCTCGCGCACCCGCGTTGCTGGCTTCGGGTCTCGCGCGTTGCGCGCGCGGCGATTGGGCGCGCGGCGCGGACGCGTTCGCGCGGTGTCACGTCGTCGCGCCGGACGAGCCGCTCGTCTCGCTGTGCGTCGGCGTCGCGGCGGCGCACCACGCCACCGAGAGCGACTTCGAGAGCGACTTCGAGCGGCGTGCGGCGGCGGTGAAGGCTGTGGCGTTCTTCCAGCGCGCGCGCGAGTCGCGCGCGGCGTGCTCGCCGACGTCCGCGGGCGAGCAGGAGGGGGACTACAACCTCGCCCGGGGTCTGCACCAGATGGGCCTGCCGCACCTGGCCGTGCCCGTGTACGAGAAGGTGCTCGACGGTAAGACGCGCGCCGGCGTCCCCGCCGCCCCCGCCGACGCGAGCCTCGCGTTCGAAGCCGCACACAACCTGGCGCTCATCTACAAAAACGCCGGCGCGCTGAGCTTAGCGCGGGACGTGCTGAGGGCGCACGCGACGGTGTGAAGACGGGAGGCTCGACGGGCCGTCGCGAGAGCCGGTTTAGGAGCCGCTTTAGGAGCGAGCGAGCGACGTTCCGAACGTCGCGAGCAAGAGCGGGGAGGTTCGGGTGGAAATTCAGGCGGCGCGAGCCGCGCGACGCGTTCGTGGGGTATATATAACGAGATGTCTTCATCATTCATAAAACGCTGTATGTACTATATATAGCTGTAGTGATCACAAGAGCGATTCGGTCCGCCGCGTCTCGAGTCTCGCGACTGTACGTATGTCGGCGGTTTCTTTCCTCCTCCTCGACGTCCGGCGCGCGCCGCGCCGGAAGCGTCGATCGCTCGTCGAACCTTTTAGTAAGAACCCGACGTCGCATCGTACGCTGCGCGTTTCACCGCCGCGTCCCGCGGGGACGCCGCGGCGGGGACGCCGGGGTCCACGCCACGGGTGAATGTAGGATCGCGTCGCGCGTCTCGTCGTCGCTCCCCCTCTCCCAGGCGGCGTCGTCGCCCTCGGGGTCCGAATCGAGCCACGCGTCTTCGCGCGGGTGGTCGCCGCGCCCGCCGAAAACCTCCGCGGGGAGACGCGCGGCGTGCCCCTCGTCGCGCGCGTCGGTCGTTCCGAAGTCTTCGTCCTCGCACCGCACGAGCGGGGAAAACACCATCGACATCGAGTCCGCGCGTGGCAGAGTCGGCGCGCGGCGCGACGTTTCGTTCGCGCCGCGCGAAGCGCTCTTCGCGCGCCTCTTTTTATTTTTATTTGTTTGTTTTCTTTCTTCCTTCGCGTCGAGGAGGGAGCCGTGCGTGTCGACGGCGGGGAAGCCCTGCTGGACGAGCGCGTCGCGCTCGAAGCGCGTGCAGTCGCGCGCGAAGGCGCTCCGCGCGTAGCGACGCATCACCGCGCGCGTGGTCACCACAGGCGCGGACGGACACGGCGCGTATTTTTCCGAGTCCCGGGTTTTCTTCTCGCGGCGTTTCTCCCGCGCGTTTCGCGGTTTCGCGGGGGGTTTCATAACCGCCGCGCGCTGATGCACGCCGTCGAGCGCGCGGCGGGTCTGTTTCTTCTTCTCGGCGTTTTTTTTATTTTTCCGCCCGGCGCGCGTGTCGGATTTCGCGGAGGACCTCGCGACAGCCTGCTCCGAGCCCGGCTCGGGTTTCCGCGCCGGCTCGGGCGCGGGGCGCATCGCGCGCGCGCGTCGGGATCGAGCGCGCTTCGCGCGGGACGACGGCTTCTCGGCGCGCGGGACGGGCGCCGCGGTGGTCTTCTTCTTGGAAGAGACGGGGGGGGTGCGCGTTCCGAGCTTGAGCTTGGAAAGCGACGCGAGGACGCTGGAAAGCGCGCGCGGGAGGAAACGCCCGTGGCGCTTCTTCGCGATTCCTCGCGGGTTGGACCGTTCGGCGACAGCGGCGGCGGCGTCGGTGGACGCGGCGGCGGCGGTGGCTCTGCTCTTGGTCTTCATGACGCTGGGCTGAAAAAACGTGTGCTTCCGGACGAATTCGGGAAGGCGCGTCGCGGTGTGACGAACGCTTCGAGAGGTGACTGCTCGAGTGTGTCAGACAACGAAGACGCGTCTAGGAACTCGAACGAACGGCGCTCTCGACTCGGGTCGACGGAGAATGCGCGCGGACGGGCGGTCGCGTCGGGAAGAGTGGCGAGAGGATGGACGAAACACACGATTATGAAAGGCCGCGGAGAGAAAGTCGCCACGTGTTTCCTTTTCGGTCCAGTCGACGCCCATCCGGTCCCATCCGAGTTTGCCTCGTCAGCGCACTTTTTCACATCCGAAATTGAAATATCTAGCCGAAAAAGCACTGCGATCGCTTCAAACGACAGGCGCGCGAGCTCCTTGTGTGCCCTCGAACTCGACGTCTCTCAGTTACACGCGATGGCATCCATCACCGTCGCCCCCCTGGCGTTCGCCGCGCGTCTCGCCGGGACGCGCCTCGACTCCAGGCGCCCACGCGTCGTGCGCGCGCGCGTTCCCGCGAAATCGCGCCTCGTCACCCAATCGGTGCTGAAGGTGGACGATTCCCTCAACGAGGACGCGCCCGAAGACTCCAAGAGCCCCGCGGTGCTCGCGGCGGCCGCGGTCGCGACCGCGATCGTGCTCGCAGCGTCTCCCGCGCACGGCGCGGAGGCGCGCCCGGCCGTCGACGTCGGCGCGCACGACTACTACCTCGAGACGATGGAGGCGAGCGGCTTGCGACCCGCCCGCATCGAGGCGAAGAGCGCGCCGGCCACCGGCCTGAACCGCTTCGGCAGCGCCGCGACCGCCGCGGACGAGACCGCGAGCCTCGTGAGCACCGCGTTCGCGGTCGGCCTCGCGGCCGTGCTCGGGGTGAGCGGCAACAACAGGAAGGGCCCCGGCGCGTCCGGCGGCAAGCGACCGGGTTGGAAAAAAAGTAACAACGCGCGCGTCGCGACGCCCAAGTCCAACATCGTCAAGACGAGCGCGTTTGGCAAAAAGCCCTTCCGCAAAACCGCCGGGACGGCGTACGTCCCCTCGTACAAAGGATTCGTCGGCTCCTCCTCTTCTTCCCGGGGAGGCAAGGAAAGAGCTGGCTCGGGAGCCGGCTCCGACGGTGCCGGCTCCGGCCCCGCGCCCGCGATGCGCGCGGCCGCCGCGCTGGGCGCGACGGTGGTGTTGGGCGGGCTGAGCACCGCCGGCCCCGCGGTGCTCGAGGCGGAGGGCGCCGCCGTCGCCGCCGCGGCGACGAGCGCGGTTCTGCTGGGAACCGCCGCGTCCGCCGCGACGCAGACCAAGAAGAAGACGGACGTGCGCTCCAACATCATCACGTTCAAGACCGCGGTCGCGCCCGCCACGAAGACGCACACCAAGGTGATCACCAGGCCGGCGAAGCCCCCCGGCGGCGGAGCCAAGAAGACCAAGCCGCGGTGGTCTCCCGGCGACGCGCCGAAGGACACGGCGTCCGCCACGCGGGAACCCGCGGCCGCGCTGCTCGCGGTGGTCGGCCTCGGCGCGCTTCTGCTCGCCGGAAGCACCACCACCGCGGACGGACCGAGCCGGAAGAGCGCTTCTTCGGCGAAGCGCGGCGCGAAACCGTCCGCCGCCGCGACACCTCGGCGCGCCGGCGGCTTCAAGGCGCCGACGTTCGAGGCGCCCGCCGTGGAGCTCCCCGCGATCCCCGCGATGGACTTCAACAAAGGCGTCTTCGAAAGCCTCGAGGTCAAGGTGCCTGAGATGAAGGTCTCCTTGCCCGCGCTGGATACCGAAACACCCGCCGCGACGCTGGCGGGCGCGGCGGCGCTCCTCTCGGCGGCGGCGGCGCTCGCCCGCGTCGGGCTCGGGAAGCGCGGGTCCCTATTCGGCGCTAACGGTCCCGCGGCGCACGACCCCGCGGCGGTGGCGCGGTCCGTCGCCGATGCGCAGGTCTGGGTGGACGCCTGGCAGCGCTCCATCCTGTACCCCGAGAACCCCGAGCACGTCTTTGAGTCACAGTGGGACCGAAACGCGCCGACGCCGGAGAAAGCCGCGGAGGCGTCCACGTACGCCGCCGAGGCGGCGCAGTCCCGGCGCCCCCGGCCGTTCTCGCGCGCGGACGTCGCGCGCCGCACGGGCGACGCGCAGGCCTGGATCGACGCCTGGGCGGCGAAGACGCACGCGCGCTCGGAGGAGGCGCTGCGCGGCTGGGAGACCGGGCGCATCATCGGCGCCTGGAACAAAGGCCTTGTTCAAGAGCTTGACTCGGCGGACCTTGATGACTCGTCGGAGCCCGCCGCCGCCGAGCCGCGCTCCGCCGTCGCGGCGCGCGCGAAGCAGGCGCAGACCTGGATCAACGCCTGGCAGAAGACCCTTATTAAGGCGAGCGCGACGCGCAAGAAGGCGACGCTCAAGAAGACGAAGAACACGACGACCGCCACAGACAAACAGACGAAGACGAAGACGAAGAAGAAGGGTTCGCGCCGCTCTTACTACGAGACGATCGCCGGCGTGAAGTACGACAAAGCCGTGCTCGAGGCGTGCCGCGGCTTCGCGGCGCGCGACGGCGCCGTCGATCTCGCCGCCGCGAAGTCGACCTGGGCGCTCATCGCGGACGGTGCCGTCAAGAAGCAGACGCGCGCCGACGGACGCGTCGTCAAGAGCTCTGTGACCAACGTCGAGCTGGCCACCGCGCTGTACGCGCTGGAGACGTTCGCGTGGGCCGACGACGCGCAGGCGTGGTTCCAGGAGCGGGTCGAGGGCGTCGACGCGAAGTGACGCCTTTCGGGGGGAAAAAAGCCAAAGAACGAACGAAGCGTCGTCACGAACCGACGACGGGAAGTGAGAGAGGACTCGCGCGCGCGCGCGCGCGCTTGTCGTCTGTTTGTCTTCATAAAGCGCGTGGAACGCTTGGACGTGTTATAATAAGATTGCCGTATACGTATACTATACGTACTTGATGACCCGCCGAACGCAACGCCGAACTCAACGCCGAAACGCCGACTTCACCGCGCTCGTCACGCGCCAAAGCAGGTTCGAGTCCTCGGACCGGTCACCCTCCCTCGTGTCCCGGTTCGGCGCGCGCGCGGCTTTCCTACGCATCTTCTCCGCGCGCCGCTCGGCGTCACGCCACTCGTGCGCGGTGTCCTCCGCGTCGCGCGCCGCCGCGAGCGCCGGGTTGGAAGCGGCCACCGCGCGCCGGTTCATCGCGAAGGGCGCGGGCGCCGCCGCCTTCTCAAACACCCTCTCGTACTTCGCCGCCGCGACGTTCCAGCTCAGGTCCTTGCGCATCGCGCGCGCGCGCATGCGGTCCCACTTGCCCTCGTCGCCGTTTTCGCCCTCCTTGCCTCGCCGGCGGTACACGCGGATCGCGCGCTCGACCGCCTCCGTCAAAGGCCCGGGCTCGCACGGCGCGAACGGGAACCCGACATCCTTCGTGACGGTATCGCGCAAGCCGCCCGTCGCGTGCGCCACGGGCGCGGCGCCGTAGCGCAGCGCGTACAGCTGGTTCAGGCCGCAGGGCTCGAAGCGCGAGGGCATGGCCAGGATGTCCACCGCCGCGGTGATCCTGTGGCTCACGGGAACGGAGAACCCGACCCATCCCACGGCTCGCCCCCGGAACGCGCGCTCCACGTGCCTCAGCCCCTCCTCCAGCCCGGGGTCGCCCGAGCCCAGGAGCACGATTTGCGCGCCGAGCTCGACCAGCCTCGGGACGGACGCCAGCAGGACGTCCACGCCCTTCTGCCCGTCCAGCCTCCCGATGAACCCGATCAGAGGCGCGTCGGGGTCGACATCGAGGCCCAGCTCGAGTTGCAGCGCGCGCTTACACGCCGCTTTTCCCGCGCGCGCGTCCAAGACGACCCTCCCGGTCTCCTCGCACGTCCTCGTCTCGCCTAAACGCACATCCGCCGCGTAGTTCGCCGGCAAATGCGAATCCGTGGCGGGGTCCCACTCGGCGACGTCCACGCCGTTCACCACGCCCACCAGCTTCGAGTCGCTGAGCTTGCCGTTCAGAGGGCCCAGGTCGACGCTCGAGCCGTGGTTGCCCACCGACCTTAAAACCTCGTCCATCCCGCACCCGAGCGCGCGCGTCTGCGTCTCGCGCGCGTACGCCGGCGAAACCAGCGCCGTCGCCGCGCTCAGCGCCACGCCGGCTTTCAAAAAGTTCATGCACTCGCCGCCGTCGCTCCAGCGCCAGCGCAGCGACGGGAACCACTCTCTCTCGTGCTCCTCCGGCAAACCCAGGCTTTTGTAGAAGTCGCTGGGGAAAACGCCAAGGTGAAACAGGTTGTGCACGATGGTCACCGCGCGCGCGCGCGCGAGCGCCTCCGGCGCGCCCTCCGGCGCCCAGCCCGCTCGCGGCGCCAGCGCCGTCGACGCGCGCGACTGGTACCGCGCCGCGAGGAACACGGGCGTCAGCGCGCCGTGCCAGTCGTTCGCCACGAACACGGGCGCGCTCGTGAAGTAAAACGCGTCTCTTTTTGTCTCACCGTCCACACCGCCACCGAAGAACAGCTCGCCCCACGGAACGCACAGCAAAGACTCGATGGCGGCGAGGCACAGCAGCGCGAAGCGGAAGGCGTTGTCCGGGTAGGGGTTCCCGGGGGAAGCGCCGTATATGCGCCCGCCCCCCCCGCGCTGCAGCGCGGGGTGCTGGCAGAACACGTATGTCACGCCCTCCTTCGTCATCCGAAAGTACCGCACCGTCTGGTTCGCGTGGCTCAGGACAAACTCGCACCGCCCGATCTCCTCGCACCCCTCGTACGGTTCGTACAGCGGCGACACCACCAGCACGGCGTGGCCCCGCTTCGCCAGCGCGGCGGGCAGCGCGCCGCAGACGTCCCCTAGGCCGCCCGTCTTGGACCAGGGCGCGACTTCGGAGGTGACGAAGACGATGGGCGCGCCGCGCTTCGTTTCGTTTCGTTTCGTCACGGACGAAGGGGAAACAGCGGGAATCGCCGTCGTCGGATTCGACACAGAGTCGTCGGACGACACAGAGTCGCCGACGGCGGAGACGACGTTGTTGGTCATCGCGGCGTCGGCGTCGGTTTTCTCACTCGCCGGCGAACGAGTCGTCTCGTTCCGGAACGAGACGTCGTCTCGTTCGCCTTCGGTATCCATCACGCGCGCGCCTTCGTGCGTTCGCGTCACGTCCACAGTCGCGATGGGCGCGAAGACGCTCGGGTCGCGCTCGGCGGCGGCGATGAGCGCGGCAGCCTCGGACTCGTCGAGGTTTTCGGCGTCGTCGTCGCGTCGCGCGTTTCGCGAAGAAAAAGCCTCCGTTTCCGCGTCGTCGGCGTCATCGTCGCGATGACGCTGAAACGCCGGCTCCGCCGAGTCTCCGCGCGCCTCCGAATTCGCGTCCGTTCGCCGGGACGGGAACAGGTGGGCCACGATGTTGTTTTCGTGGTCGGGTATGAACCCCGAAGGGGTCCAGGACAGTTCCGCGACGTACGGGTCCGAAACGCGCTCGGGTTCCGCGCGCGTCTCCGCGGAGAACGCCTTCGGTCGCGACGCTTCGGTGACCGTTGCGCGTCGAGACTCGGTCCCGGGTGTCGGCGGGGCGAAGCGGCACCGGGGAGGCGACGCGCCGTCCCACGTGCCGTCATCGCGGCGGCGCATCCCGCCGAGACGTTTGGGGAGCGACGCGGAGGCGCGCGCGATGCCGGCGCTGGAACCGCGGGATGCGGGTCCGGCCGGGCGTCTCGTCGTTCGCCGCCGATGGCGATCTTCGGTTTCGCGCCATCCGATACCCTCCAGCGCTCGGCGCTGGAGGGGGAACGCGCGGGATGCCATCCGCGGGCTCGTTCGGCCTCAGCCGCGAAAACGACGATACGGGAAAGCGCGCGCGTGTGCACGGCACTCGCCTCGCGAACGCACTGCGCGCGAACGCGGTCGCGTCTACGGACGCGCGCGAGGGCCACTATGTAGCAAGATGAGACGCGACTGTCGGAAGGGACGCCAAGTGTCGGGGGGAACTTTCCCCCAACCTCGAGTGCTCGAGAAAAACGCCAAAAAAATTTCTTCATCACGAAATTCGACCGTTCACGAACCTCCGAGACGCGCGTTTTTCCGACGCGTCTCGGAGGTTCGCGCGCGATTTCTCATCGACGCACTCATGAAAAAAAATCTGTCGCGTAAAATAAAAATTGATTTTTTCTCACCGGTCCCTACTCGCTCCCGAGCACGGCCATGGTGGCCCTGGAGTCGTACCGCCCGCGGCCGCTCCAGCCGTCGTCCGCGTCCGCCTCGTCGACATCAAGAAACGAGCCCCGGCGTTTAGTGAAAGAGACGCGCGAGCCGCGCGAGCCGCGGGGAGACGCCGCGGCGGACAGACGCGCGGCGACGCTCGATTTCCCGCTCGAGCCTCGCGGACAGACGTGCGGCGCGGCGCGTTCGTCGAGCCTGGCCAGCGCGTCCGGCAGGTCCGCGAGCGAGCTCCGTATTTCACGCGCGCGTAAGTGGAGCAAGCGCCGCACTTTGATGCGAGCCTCGTCCGCGCGCGCGACCAGCAGGGAAACCTCCGAGGGCGACAAAGTTTTGTCGGACAAAGTTTTGTCTTTGTCGCCGGGAAACGCGCGCCGAGCGTTTCCCGAACGTTTCCCGCTCTGTTTCGCACTCATCAGTTTCGCCGCGGAGTTTCGCGGCGGAGCGCCGTCGGGCGCCGCCGCGGCGTCCGCGCCGGCGACGTCCGCGGGCCTGAGCGTGACCGTGCTCCGCCGCTCGGCGTCCCGCGCGGCGCGCGAGGCGTCGCGGAACGCGGCCAGCGCGCGCGCCACGCACCGCGCGCCCAGCGCGACGCGCCGACGCGCTACGATGGACGCGCGTCTCGAGTGCGTGTCACTCGAGTGATTTTTTAGAGTCTCGTTCGAATCGGACGCTTCGGCGTCTTCGGAGTCATCGTCCGGGTCATCGTCCGAGAGGTCGTCTCGCAAAGGAAGCGCGGCGGCTCGCGCGCGCGCCTCGCGCTTCTCCACCCACGCCGCCGCCACGCGCGCCTGCGCGTCGGCGCGCTC
>Ga0181601_10002536_pt1 | contig 15630 bp, 16 predicted proteins | sample 041ome_8_FD_133020 | JGI IMG/M metagenome (GOLD analysis project Ga0181601, IMG submission 133020) | Coastal salt marsh microbial communities from the Groves Creek Marsh, Skidaway Island, Georgia - 041407BS metaG (megahit assembly) | ecosystem: Environmental > Aquatic > Marine > Intertidal zone...
CATGCGCGATCACCGCATTGGGCGCGCCGGACTGGCGGATGCGGCGGGTCAGCGCGCGGGTATCGACGCCGGACAGGCCGATCTTCTCATGCCCGCGCATCCATTCCTCGAATTCACGCTCTGCGCGGAAGTTGGATTGCTTGGTCACTTCCTCCCGCAAGATGCAGCCCACGGCACTCTCCACCGCGCTTTCCACGTCTTCGGCATTGGTGCCGACATTGCCGATATGCGGGAAGGTGAAGGTGACGATCTGCGCCGCGTAGGAGGGATCGGTCATCACCTCCTGGTAACCCGTCATGGAAGTGTTGAAGCACACTTCACCCACCTGCGATCCGGTGGCGCCGAAGCCCTTGCCCCAGATGACGGTTCGATCGGCCAGAACCAATACCCCCGTCGCGTCTTTTGGTTGCGCAGACGAAGAGGCGGAAAAGGCCATGGTGGGCTCCCGTGAAACAGTTATACCGGCGATGTTGCTAAGGGGTGGCGGCTAGACCCCGCGCCCGATTCCGTCAAGCGCCTTGGGCCATGTAATTTGACTAAATGCTGCGTTTGCGTATCGCAGCCGCAAAACATCCACAGGAAAGTCATCACAATGCTTCGCGAACAGATGAAGACCGAAACCATCGCTGCCATGAAGGCGGGTGACAAGCCGCGCACCGCCGCGCTGCGCCTGATCGGCGCGAAGATCAAGGATCGCGATATCGAACTGCGCACCGGCAAGGCTCCAGCGAATGACGACGACATGGTTATCGAGGTCCTCCAGAAAATGGCCAAGCAGCGCCGCGAATCGATCCAGATGTACGAGGATGGCGGTCGCCAGGAACTCGCCGACCAGGAAAAGGGCGAGCTGGCCGTGATCGAGGAATTCCTGCCGCAGATGATGAGCGCGGAAGAAACCGTCGCTGCAATCGAGCAGGTGAAGGCCGATGTCGGCGCGGCAGGCCCGAAGGACATGGGCAAGGTGATGGCCGAACTGAAGGCCCGCCACGGCTCCGTCCTCGATATGAGCAAGGCCAGCGGATTGGTGAAAGCAGCGCTCTCGTAAGCGCCTGTTTTCTGAAGCGTTAACCATATGCCTCTGAAAAGGCTGGAACTTTTCGGCAGTCATGCCGGTTGATCCAGGCAGAAGGGCCCTGTGCCCCTTGTCTGGAGCCAACCGTCATGAAACTTGCCGCACTGCCTCTCGCTGCCCTTGCCCTCGCCCTCGCCGCTTGTGCGAACGAGGACATCGACACTGACATTACCGATCTGGAAAGCGCCAACTCGGACGGCGAAGCTGCCGCAATGGCCCAAGCCCTGCCCGCGGGCGACTTCATGGACCTCGAACTGGGCGCGAAGATCATCGGCCCGCAGGGGGACGAGGTTGTCAGCCGCATGACCAATGCCGAAGGCGCCTTTGCCGATATCCGAAGCTATGTCGCCTGCCCTGCCAGCATGGACCCGTGCGATCCGGCGAATGCCCCCGAAGGCACCGTCTACACCTATGTCCACGTCGTCCATCCGGGCGAGGACAATGACCCTGACACAGGCAGTGGTGAAGGGAACGATTCGTCGGATGTCGAGATTGCAGACAACTTCCGCATGACCATGCCATCGCACGGCTTCACCGGCACTGCGGTTTACTCCAAGGCGGAAGCGCTGGCTGCGGTCGGCCCCGAAGTGGACGTGGTGATGGTGTGCCACGAAGGCGGTCTGTCATGGACCATCGAGGCTGGCGATGGCGGTGACCAGTGGGAACAGGCCGAACCGCTCACCTTCTACTGGCAGAGCACCCTGCTTCCGTCCGGCCCGGCACAGGCTTACGAGATTTTCGCCAACCGTGCGGCCGCTCAGGGCAACGGCCCCTAGCCCGCAGCCCATGAAACCGTGCCCAACGCCTGCGCGGCGGGTTGAAGGAATCGGGCCATGCGCGCAATGATGCGGCATGGCCCTCTCACCCCAATGGCTGGATGAACTGCGTTCGCGCGTCACGCTTTCGAGCGTGATCATGCGTACGACCAAGCTCCAGCGCGCGGGACGCGAATGGAAGGCGTGCTGTCCGTTCCATAACGAGAACACGCCCAGCTTCACTGTGAATGACCAGAAGGGCTTTTACCACTGCTTTGGCTGCCAAGCGCATGGCGACGTGATCAGCTGGATGACGGACCAGCGCGGCCTCTCTTTCATGGATGCGGTGAAGGAACTGGCGGCGGAAGCCGGCATGGAAGTGCCCCAGCCCGACCCGCGCGAGCGCGAGCGGGCGCAGGAACGCGCAGGCCTACACGACGTGATGCAGGCCGCGCAGGACTGGTTCGTGCAGAACCTCCGTTCCCCGCAAGGCCAGCAGGCGCGCGAATATCTGAAGAGGCGCGGCTTCAATGAACGGACCATCGAACGTTTCGGCTTCGGCTATGCGCCGGATGATCGCGGTGCGCTGAAGGCTGCCCTCTCCCGCTTTGAAATGCCCATGCTGGTCGAGGCCGGATTGCTGATCAGCGTGGACGACAAGCAGCCCTATGACCGGTTCCGTGGCCGTCTGATGCTGCCGATTCAGGATGCGCGCGAACGGGTGATCGCATTCGGCGGGCGCATCTTGGAAGACCGCGAAGGCGCCCCGAAGTACCTGAACAGCCCGGACACGCCGTTGTTCGACAAGGGCCGCACGCTCTACAATATCCACCGTGCCGGCCCGGCAAGCCGCAAGTCGAACCGCGTGATCGTGGTCGAAGGCTATATGGATGTCATCGCGCTGGCTGCGGCAGGTTTCGAGGATGCCGTCGCGCCGTTGGGTACCGCGCTCACCGAAAACCAGATCGAGCTGCTGTGGCGCATGGTGGACAAGCCCGTGCTGTCTTTCGATGGCGATGCGGCAGGCAAGCGCGCTGCGATGAAGGCGATTGCCCGCACCCTGCCCCTGCTGCGTCCCGGCCATTCGATGCAAATCGTCCAGCTGCCCGCTGGCGTCGATCCGGATGACCTCATTCGCCAGCAAGGCGCGCAGGCGATGGACAAGCTGCTCGCCGGCCCCAAGCCGATGCTGGACCTGCTGTGGGAGCATGAACGCGATGCCCAGTCCCTGTCCTCGCCTGAGGACAAGGCCGGGCTGAAACAGCGCCTGCTCGACCATGTCGACACGATCGGGCATCCCGACATCAAGTCGCTCTATCGCCGCGATTTGATGGACCTTTATTCCGAATTCGCCTTCCCCAAGCGCGAATTCCAGCCCCGCGCGCAGTGGCAGCCGGGCCGTGGGCGCAATGCCAGGCCTTTCTCGGCCGGGCACACCGCGCAGATGACCGATGCCTTGCGCAAAGGCACCGCGGCCAGCAGGCGCGATGCGCTGTTGCAGGCGGTTCTGGTCGGTCTCGGGCGCTATCCAGACCAGATCGAGGCACAGGCCGAAAAGCTGCTCCGCCTGTCCCGCGCCGCGCCCGAAAGCGCCCCCGTTGTGGATTATTTGCTCGATCTTGCCGAAACCCTGGAAGAAGACGCAAATTCGCCCATATTCGCTGAAGGCATCCTGCCGCCGCCGCCGGATAACACCCGTTTCTCCTTTCTGATGGAAGGTTCCGATCCGGACGACGCGAGGGAGGATCTGGCTGAAGCGATTGCCTTGCTGGTCGAAAGGCCGGAGCTTGAGGCAGCAATTGCTGCGGCCACCGCCCGTTTCGAGACTGACCCAGAAGGTGCGTTTGCCGAGCAACAGCGCTTGCGCAAACGAAAGCTGGAAATCCAGTCGCGACTCGGGCAAATGGCAAGGAAACGGGCTGCCGAGGCAGCAACGGATGATAATTTAGCAGGCGGCCCGGATGGCGCTGCCAGCGAACAGGAAACGGATTGAACCCGCGATGGCGTCTGAAGCCAAGACCAAACAGAACAACAACGACGATGCTCCGCTGATCGACCTCAATGAATCGTCGATCAAGAAGATGATCGCGAAGGCCAAGCGCAAGGGCTACATCACTTATGATGAGCTGAACGAAGCGCTGCCCAGCGACCAGATGAGCCCCGACCAGATCGAGGACATCCAGACCGCGATTTCCGAAATGGGCGTGCAGATCGTCGAGAGCGACGAAGATGCGCAGGACGACGATAACGACGGTGACGGTCCGGAAGAAATCGCAGCTGACGACGATTCCGATTCCGACGAGAAGAAGAACGTCCCCGAAAAGAAGAAGAGCACCAACACCGGCGAACGCACCGACGACCCGGTGCGCATGTACCTGCGCGAAATGGGCGCGGTGGAACTGCTCAGCCGCGAAGGCGAAATCGCGATTGCCAAGCGCATCGAGGCTGGCCGCGACACGATGATCATCGGCCTTTGCGAAAGCCCGATCACCTTCCACGCCATCATCATGTGGTCCGAAGCGCTCAACAATGAAGAGATGCAGCTTCGCGAAATCCTCGACCTTGACGCCATGCTGTCGAAGGAACCGCCCGTCGACAAGATGGAAGAGGGCAGCGAGGACGATGACGACGGCGAAATCTCCGAAGAGACCGCCGGCCCGACCATCCGTGACGACGATGACGACATGGATGACGAGGAAGAAGAGAACGAGGACAAGGACGGCGAGGAAGGTTCCTCGCGCCGCCGCGACGATGATGACGAGGAAGACAACACCATGTCCCTCGCCCAGATGGAAGCTGCGCTGAAGCCCGACGCGCTGGAACGCTTCGCGCGCATCACCGACCTGTTCAAGAAGTTCGAGAAGCTGCAGGCAGAGCGTGTCGAAGTGCTCGCCAATGGTGACGAGTTCCCCAAGGCCAAGGAAAACAAGTACGAGGCGCTGCGCGAGGAACTGACCGCAGAGGTCGAGTCCGTGCAGTTCCACGCCACCAAGATCGAATATCTGGTGGACAATCTCTACGCCTTCAACCGCCGCCTTACCGCGCTGGGCGGCCAGATGCTGCGTCTTGCCGAACGCCACAAGGTGAAGCGTGCGGACTTCCTCAACGCCTATGTCGGCAATGAGATGGACGACACCTGGCTGACGGCCAACGCGAAGAAGGACAAGAAGTGGGCGGCCTTCGCGGAGAAGGAAATCGACGCGGTCGAGCGTCTCCGCGCGGAAATCGCCGACATCGCCAGCCAGACGGGCATGAGCCTCAACGAATTCCGCCGCATCGTGAACATGGTCCAGAAGGGCGAGCGCGAGGCGCGTATCGCCAAGAAGGAAATGGTGGAAGCGAACCTTCGCCTGGTGATTTCCATCGCCAAGAAATACACCAACCGCGGGCTGCAGTTCCTTGACCTGATCCAGGAAGGCAACATCGGCCTGATGAAGGCGGTCGACAAGTTCGAGTATCGCCGCGGCTACAAGTTCTCCACTTATGCCACGTGGTGGATCAGGCAGGCGATCACCCGCTCGATTGCCGATCAGGCGCGCACGATCCGTATCCCGGTCCACATGATAGAGACGATCAACAAGCTGGTGCGCACGAGCCGCCAGTTCCTGCACGAGCAGGGCCGCGAACCGACGCCGGAGGAAATGGCAGAGCGTCTGTCCATGCCGCTGGAAAAGGTCCGCAAGGTGATGAAGATCGCCAAGGAGCCGATTTCCCTCGAAACGCCGATCGGCGACGAGGAAGACAGCCACCTGGGCGATTTCATCGAGGACAAGAACGCCGTGATCCCGGTGGATGCGGCGATTCAGGCGAACCTCAAGGAAACCGTCACCCGCGTGCTGGCATCGCTCACCCCGCGTGAGGAACGCGTGCTGCGCATGCGTTTCGGCATCGGCATGAACACAGATCATACGCTGGAAGAAGTGGGCCAGCAGTTCAGCGTGACGCGCGAACGTATCCGCCAGATCGAGGCAAAGGCGCTGCGCAAGCTGAAGCACCCGAGCCGCAGCCGCAAGATGCGCAGCTTCCTCGACCAGTAAGCTGTCGGCAGACAAATAAACGAAAGGCCCCGCTCCGGCGGGGTTTTTCATATCTGGACGCAACGCAACGCTGGTGCCACTCTGCGGCAATGGAGAGGGGTTACGATTACATCGTGATCGGTGCCGGTTCGTCCGGTGCCGTGGTGGCGGCTCGGTTGAGCGAGGATCCCGCTGTGTCGGTCCTGCTGCTGGAAGCCGGCGGGCCCAATCGCCACCCCTTGCAGCTGATGCCGCTGGCCTTCCCGCGCGTGGCGCTGGGCAATATCGGCACATGGCAGTTCGAAAGCGAGCCTGAGCCTGCCCTCAATGGCCGCAAGCTGGGCATACCGCGCGGGCGCACGTTGGGCGGAACTTCATCGATCAACGCGATGATCGCTGTGCGCGGCAACAGGCGCGATTTCGATGATTGGGCCGCAGGCCAGCTCTCGGGCTGGAGTTATGACGAGGTGCTGCCCTACTTCCGGAGGTCGGAAAACCACTGGAGTGGTGCAAGCGAGCGCCACGGCACCGGTGGCCCCGTCACCATCACGCGGATGGAGCATCCCGATATCCTGTGGGAAGCGCATCGCGATGCAGCGATTGCGGCAGGCATTCCACTCAACGAAGATCCCAACGGTGCCGAACAGGACGGCGTCAGCCGCATGGAATCAACCGTCGCGAATGGCCGCAGGGCCAGCACGGCGCGGGCCTATCTCGCTCCGGCGATGGGCCGCCCCAACCTCACCGTGCAGACGGGCGCGCTGGTGCATCGCCTGGTGATCGAGAACGGCCGCGCGGTGGCGGTCGAATATTCGATCAAGGACGATCTGCGAAGAGCGCAGGCAGAGCGCGAGATCGTTCTGTCTGCAGGTGCCTATGGTTCGCCGCATATCCTGATGCTGTCAGGCATTGGCAAGGCGGATGACCTGCGCGAGCACGATATCGAAGTCGTGCATGACTTGCCAGGCGTGGGCGCGGAGCTTGCCGATCATCCCGTGGTGATCAACGAATGGGACCTCAAGGATGATCACGGCCTGACCAAACACCTGCGCATGGATCGCGCCGCCATCGCGGCAGCGCAATGGTATCTGAACGGCACCGGCCCCTTCGCGCAGACGGGTACGCTGGCCAATATCTTCACCCGGCTCAAACCCGATGCGGACCGGCCCGATGTGCAGATGATGTGCCTGCCCCTGTCAGGCGATGCGGGCCTGTGGTTCCCCGGTACGGGCAAGCCTGTCAGCCGGATATCCGTGCGCACCGGCTACCTGCCGCTGAAATCGCGCGGATGGGTCAAGCTGCGCGACAAGGACCCGCGCAGCGCCCCGCGCATTTTCCTCAACATGTTCTCTGCCCCCGGCGACATGGAAGGCATGGTGGAATCGATCCACCTGACGCGTGACATCTACAACCAGCCTCCACTGGCGAAGCTGATCGCGCGCGAGAACCTCCCGGGGGAGGCTTGCCGGACCGACGCTGAAATCGCCGCATTCGTGCGCCAGACAGCCACGCACCGCGCGCATCCGGGCTGTTCATGCCGCATGGGCCACGATGCCGGCGCGGTTGTCGATCATGAACTGCGCGTACACGGGATCGGAGGCCTCAGGATCGCGGATGCCTCCGTGATGCCAAGCTTGCCGCGTGGCAACCCGAACCTTTCCTGCATCATGATCGGCGAGAAAGCGGCGGACATGATCCGCTCGCAAGCATGCAACTGATCAGGCCGCTTCCGGCACCCAGACCGCGCCCTTGATCAGGCAAATCAAGCCATCTGCGTTGAGGCTGTAGTGGATGTAAAACTCCACCGGTAACGTCACGCCAACGGGGATGGGCGTCATCCCCGAATAACCGCGCTCCTCCAGCTCTTCCTGCGAAAGCTCCTTCAGCCCGGTGAAGTGGATCACCACATTGCTGACAAAGCCGTTCTGGCCGGGGAAGAATTCCTTGAATTCAACCTCTTCGCGGCAGATCTGGTGAAAGAAGCCATGGAAGTCGCGAAACGCCTTCTTGCCGCGTACGGCAAAGCCAGCATTCTCCAGCACGAAGTCGTCGGCGAAGGATGTCTCCAGCGTGTCATAGTCGCGCGCGTTGAAGGCGGTGATGTAGCGGTGATAGTCTTGTTCGGTCATGCCGCCGTGGTACAGCCGCACTTGTGGGGGAGAAAGCCGAAATTGGGTGTCTTTTGCGGTAGCATCTGACGCCGCTAGCCCCTATGTGCGCCCCCATGAAGATAGCGATTGCCTCGGATCATGCCGCTTTCGACCTGAAACAGGAACTGGCCGAGAACCTGCGCGAGTGGGGTCATGAGGTCGTGGACCTCGGCCCGGACAGCGCCGACCGCGTCGATTATCCCGATTTTGGTTACAAGCTGGCAGAATCTGTCGCCTCTGGCGAAGCAGAGCGCGGTGTTGCGCTGTGCGGCTCCGGCATCGGCATTTCCATCGCCGTGAACCGCCATCCCGGCGCGCGTTGCGCACTGGTGAACGAGCCCTATTCCGCAGCGCTGTGCCGCGAACATAATGACGCGAACGTCATCGCCATGGGCGCACGCCTGATCGGCGCTGACATGGCGCGCACCTGCTTGCAGACGTTTCTGGTCGCCGAATTCCAGGGCGGCCGCCATGCAGACCGCGTTGCCAAGCTGACCAATCCCACAACCACTACCACTCCGCAGGAAGTCGCCTGATGTCCACTGTAACCACGCCCGCCCAGTCCGATGCGCTGAACCGTTTCTGGCAGGAAAGCCTTGAGCAATCCGATCCCGACGTACACGCAATCATCGGTCGCGAGCTGGGTCGCCAGCGGGACCGGATCGAGCTGATCGCCAGCGAGAACATCACCAGCCCCGCCGTGCTGGAAGCCACCGGCAGCGTGTTCACCAACAAATATGCCGAAGGCTATCCGGGCAAGCGCTACTATGGCGGTTGCGACTATGCGGACGAGCTGGAAAACCTCGCCATCGAACGTGCCAAGCAGCTGTTCGGCTGCAACTTTGCCAATGTGCAGCCCAATTCCGGCTCGCAGATGAACCAGGCGGTGTTCCTCGCCCTGCTCAACCCCGGCGATACCTTCATGGGCCTTGACCTCGCCAGCGGCGGTCACCTGACCCATGGTTCGCCCGTCAACATGAGCGGAAAGTGGTTCAACGCCGTGCCCTATGGCGTGCGCAAGGATGACGAGCGGCTGGACATGGACCAGGTTCGTGACCTTGCCCGCAAGCACAAGCCCAAGCTGATCATCTCGGGCGCCACCGCCTATCCCCGCACCTGGGATTTTGCCGCCTTCCGCGAGATCGCGGATGAAGTGGGCGCTTACCTGCTGGCGGATATGTCGCACTTCTCCGGCCTCGTGGCCGGCGGCGCGCATCCCAACCCCTTCCCGCATGCGCACATCGTCACCAGCACCACGCACAAGAGCCTGCGCGGACCGCGCTCGGGCATCATCCTGTGGAATGACCAGGAACTGACCAAGCCGCTCAACATGGCGGTGTTCCCCGGCATGCAAGGCGGCCCGCTGATGCATGTGATCGCCGGCAAGGCCGTTGCCTTTGGGGAAGCGCTGCGCCCTGAATTCAAGACCTACGCCGCCTCCATCGTGGAGAATGCCAAGGCACTGGCTGCTAGCCTCGAGGAATCGGGCCTGCGCGTGGTGTCCGGCGGCACGGACAACCACCTGATGCTGGTTGACCTCAGCCCCAAGGACGTGACCGGTAAAGCTGCCGAACACGGCCTCGATCGTGCCTATCTCACCTGCAACAAGAACGGCATCCCGTTTGACACCAAGTCTCCGTTCGTGACGTCGGGCGTCCGCCTCGGCACGCCGGCCGGCACCACCCGTGGCTTCGGCCCGGCGGAATTCCGCAAGGTTGGCCAGATGATCGCGGAAGTGGTCGACGGCATGAGCCGCAATGGCGAAGCAGGCGACGCGCAGGTTGAAGAGCGTATCCGCCGCCAGGCACGCGAGCTGTGCGAGGCATTTCCGGTTTACCCCGGAAAGTAAGCACCCATGACCGATCCCGAAAAGCCCATCGACAGCAAGATCCTTGTTGATGCCATCGAGGAAGCAAAACAGATCGGGCGCGAAGGGATGGCCCATCCGTCCACCCGCCCGGTGCTGACCGGCGCTACGGTGGGCGCTGTGGCTGGCTGGGTGCTTCCGTTTGTCGGTCCGGTCATCGGCGGCGTCGCTGGCGCCGGCGTCATGCTCTACAAGCGCGTGCGGCCCTGACCTGCCATGCGTTGCCCCTTCTGCGCCAATGAGGACAGCCAGGTAAAGGACTCGCGTCCGACCGAGGACAACACCGCGATCCGCCGCCGCCGCCAGTGCGAAAGCTGCGGCGCGCGCTTCACCACGTTTGAGCGCGTCCAGCTGCGCGATGTCTCCGTTATGAAGAGCGACGGCAAGCGCGAAGCCTTCGATCGCAGCAAGATCGAACAATCCGTCAGCCTCGCCTGCCGCAAGCGCGGGATCGAGCAGGAGCGTATCTCGCAGCTCGTCTCCGGCATCCAGCGGCAGGTGGAAACCGCAGGCGAAAGCGAAATGCCCTCCTCGCGCATTGGCGAAATGGTGATGGACGGCCTCCGCCAGATCGACAGCGTGGCATATATCCGCTTCGCCTCTGTCTATCGCGACTTCAGCGAAGCGCGCGACTTCCAGGAATTTGCCAGCCAGGTCCGCGATGCCCGGGGCAAATAGGAACCCGGTCATCGTCCTTGTCCGCCCGCAACTGGGCGAGAATATCGGCAAGGCAGCGCGGGCAATGCTCAACTTCGGGCTGACCGAGATGCGGCTGGTATCGCCGCGCGATGGCTGGCCCAATCCTTCTGCAGGTCCGGCAGCGGCTGGTGCAGACTTCATTCTTGATGAAGCGCAGGTGTTTGAAACCACGGCAGAAGCCGTGGCCGACTGCGCGCATGTCTATGCCACCACGGTGCGTAAGCGCGGGGTGACAAAGCCTGTTGTCACGCCAGAGGAAGCCGCGAAGGAAATCGCGTTGCAGGAAGGGCGCAGCGCCATTCTGTTCGGGCCGGAACGCTCGGGGCTAGAGACGGAGGACGTCGCCCTCGCCCGCGCGATCCTAACTGCGCCGATCAATCCCGAATTCGGATCTCTCAACCTCGCGCAAGCCGTGATCCTGTGCGCCTATGAATGGTCCAAGCATTGCGATCTCGTGCAGCCGACGCAGGAAGACCTGCTGCCCCCTGCCCCGCAGGAGGAACTGGAAGGCCTGATCGAGCACCTTGACCGGATGCTGGAGCCCAAGGGCTATTTCCTGCCCGAAGCACGCGCAGGATCCACTCGCCGGACCTTGCGCTCGCTGCTGACTAAGCCGGGCTGGAACCACCTTGAAGTGCGCACCTTGCGCGGTGTTCTGAGCAGCCTTGAACGGGGTCCGCGCAAGCCGGAATGACTAGCGCCATCGAGGCGCCGTGACATGTTGCGACATATTCACCCTCAACTTGCCGCCTCCTCTCGTGTAAGCAGCCTTTCAAGAGAGGGAGAAAAAGTATGAAATTGCATATCGTTGCCGCTGCAACACTGGCTTTGGGCACAACCGCCGCATTCGCGCAGGATCGCGGTGAGGACACCGCTACAGCACATGCCACGCAGGCAACCCAGCAGGAAGAGGACGCCGCTGAGGAAGAGGATGATCGCGGCAGCGAAGTCGTCTGCCGGACCGAGCGCGTTACCGGATCGCTGACCCGCCGCACCCGCACCTGCCTTACGCGTGACGAGTGGGACCTGATGGAAAGCCGCACCAAGGATGCGCTGGACCGGATGGGCCGCAATGCAGCCGGCAGCCCGCAGCTCTGCAACGATCCCACGAGGCCCAGTTGCTAGGCCGCAGCCGCCTTGCTGGCGCATCAGGCTTGACTTCCCTGCACGCGCAGCTAAACGCGCGCCTTCACTTCGTCTGACTGCCCCAGTGGCAGCCTTGCGATTGGCCCCGCATCCCGGTGAAGCGGTGGCCGCGTCATGGACTTGCCATGGCGGTGCAATGCCGGGTTGAAGCGCCACCAACGGGGTGGCGACGCAAATTGGAGAAAGACCATGACGAAGCGCACCAGCGCCAAGCACAAACTCGACCGTCGCATGGGCGAAAACATCTGGGGTCGCCCGAATTCCCCGGTCAACAAGCGTTCCTATGGCCCCGGCCAGCATGGCCAGCGCCGCAAGGGCAAGATGTCCGACTTCGGCCTGCAGCTGCGCGCCAAGCAGAAGCTGAAGGGCTATTACGGCGACGTCACCGAAAAGCAGTTCAAACGCACCTACAAGGACGCTGCTGCCATGAAGGGCGACACCGGCCAGAACCTGATCGGCCTGCTTGAGCGCCGCCTCGACATGATCGTGTACCGCGCCAAGTTCGCCCCCACGATCTTCGCTGCCCGCCAGATCGTTTCGCACGGCCACATCCGCGTGAACGGCGTGAAGTGCAACATCGCAAGCCGTCGCATCAACGTGGGTGACGTGATCTCGCTGGGTGACAAGGCCAAGGAAATGGCCCTGGTCATCGAAGCGCAGAGCCTGCCCGAGCGTGACATTCCCGACTATGTGTCGGTCGACGGCACCGACAAGGTGACCTACACCCGCGTGCCCACGCTGGACGAAGTTCCCTATCCGGTGACGATGGAACCGAACCTGGTCGTCGAGTTCTACTCGCGCTGATCCTGCGGGAGCAACACGAACAAACGGGGCGGTCCTTCGGGGCCGCCCTTTTTGTTTGTACTCCAGTCGTCGCAGGTTCTGCACCGATGGAACGCATGGAACACGGTTATGGAATGGAAAAACTTCCCGCCTCGCACGCGCCCTTTCTGCATGATTACAGGCTAGGAAATGCGGGCGGGTCATGCTGCAGCGCTGGCGAAATGGCAGCGATGTAGAAAAGGGCGGCCTCACCCGGCAAACACAAATCTCAGCGCCGGTATGCAATCCACAGGCTGAAAGCGATGATGGCGATGATCATGGCGGTCAGCACGAGGCCCCAGAACCAGTATGGCAGGAACAGCGCCTGCGCCATCTGCTCCGCATCGGAATATTGCGCGCCCGCCACCATCACGCCGCCGCGCGAGAACAGGTAATCAAGACTGACATAGGTCGAGATGCAGCCCTGTATTCCGCAGAACTTGAGCGCCAGCTGGCGATGCTGGATCGAGGCGAAACGGGCGATCCCCAAAAGGACAAGCGCCAGCGCGGGCAGGACGATCCAGCCTGTCAGCCCGTCCACTACCAGCAGCGCAGATGCCAGCAGCGCCCCCGCCAGCAGCACCAGCGCCCACACGCTTCCCTTGCGCCAACGCGAGGCGATGATCAGCGCTCCGCCGGCAATGGCCGGGCCGAGTGGTCCGCCCGCGCTGATGAAGGCCCGCGCCGAGCGCGACATATCCGCATCGTGCAGGCTGGTGGTGTAGCCGGAGCCATTAGGCAGAATCACCAGGCTGACAAATTCCGCACCCACCATCATCCCGGCAAGGCCGTGGCCCATTTCATGAAACCACGTCGCCAGCAAAGTGAAGGGATAAAGGACAATGGCGAGCGGCGAATGCCATAGTGCCAGCGTGACGGCCACGAAGATGGCGAGCCATTTCAGGCTCTCTGACCGTTCCTCACCCTTCCGGATCGAGCTCACCCGAGGTAATTCCGCCGGAAATCGCTGGCAAAGGCTGCAAAGCGCCCCTCGGCAATGGCATCGCGCATCGCCTGCATCAGTACCTGATAAAAGGTGAGGTTGTGCTCCGTCACCAGCATGGCGCCAAGGATCTCGCCCGATTTCACGAGGTGGTTGAGATAGGCGCGCGAATAGCTGGTGCAGGCCGAACAGTGGCAGCTTTCATCCAGCGGGCCGGTATCCTCGGCATGGCGGGCATTGCGCAGGTTTACCGGGCCATTCCACGTAAAGGCCTGCCCGTTGCGGCCAGAGCGGGTGGGCAGCACGCAATCGAACATGTCCACCCCGCGCTCCACCGCGCCGACAAGGTCATCGGGCTTGCCCACGCCCATCAGGTAACGCGGGGCATCCTCGGGCAACATGCCGGGCGCAAAATCGAGCGTGGCGAACATCGCCTCCTGCCCCTCGCCCACGGCCAGACCGCCGATGGCATATCCGTCAAAACCGATATCGCGCAGCGCCTCGGCAGACTGGCGGCGCAGTTCTTCGTCGAGGCAGCCCTGCTGGATGCCGAACAGCGCGGATCGCTGCGCATATTCGCCGCCGCTGTCAAACCCGTCGCGGCTGCGCTTGGCCCAGCGCATGGACAGTTCCATGCTCGCCTTGATCTCGTCCAGCGGGCGGTCAGCGCGCGGGCATTCGTCAAACGCCATCACGATGTCTGAGCCGAGCAGGCGCTGGATTTCCATGCTGCGTTCGGGGCTGAGCATGTGGCGGCTGCCGTCGAGGTGGCTTTTGAACTCTACCCCTTCCTCGGTCAGCTTGCGCAGATCGGACAGGCTCATCACCTGATAGCCGCCGCTGTCGGTCAGGATCGGGCGGTGCCAGTCCATGAACTTGTGCAAGCCGCCCAGCTTCGCCACCCGCTCCGCACCGGGGCGCAGCATCAGGTGGTAGGTGTTGCCAAGGATGATGTCCGCACCAAGCGCGCGCACGGTTTCGGGCTTCATCGCCTTCACAGTGGCCGCCGTGCCCACCGGCATGAACGCAGGCGTGCGGATGGTGCCACGTTTCGTGGCAATCTCGCCAGTGCGGGCGCGCCCGTCTGTCGCCTTCAGCGTGAAGGCAAAGCGCGGCTTGTCAGAAGCCATATACCAGCGTGAACCTTGTCAGCGTGTCAGTGGAAACAGCGCCCGCAGGCGGGTTGCTGTCATATTCGACGGTATAGGACAGGCGCGCGGTAAGCGAGTCGCTGATCTTGCCTTCAAGGCCGGTGACGAAGTTCAGCGTAACATTGTTGCTGTCCACGATCGCAACCGCGCTGCCGCCGGCATCGGCCACGGCGTTGGTATCCTGCGTCAGCTTGATCCGGTTACTGATGCGCCAGTCGAAATCGAGGCCCGCAAGCGCGGCGATGTTGCTTTCCGACGTGCCGTTGACGAACTGTGCCTTTCGCCATGCCGGGCCGGCCTTCACCGAAAGGCGCAGCGCGTCATTGTCGATCACGCGGTAGCCAAGGCCGCCGGAGAAGGAATAGCGACCCGAAAAGCCCTGGAACCGGTCCCGTTCGTATTGGCCCAGCGCATAGGCGAAGAGGCGGTCGTTGATCTGGTAGCGCGGTTCGTACACCGCCATGAACTGCTCGCGGTCGGTCGCGCCGTTGTTGCGGCGAAAGTCTGCCGCGGCGCGAAACTTGTGTTCCCAGTTGATGCCTTCTCGGTTGAGGGCGATCTGCGCCGTCAGGCCCATGCTGTCGGTGTTGCCGGAAGACTGGAAGAAGCCGATCTGGCCCTCCCCGCTCCAGTTGTCGAACAGGCCTGCCTCACGGACAGCCAGTTCCTCGGCAGCGGCGGCAGCGGCGGCCTCTTCAGCCTGCGCGGACTGGAAATTGCCGAACATGGCATCAATCTCGGTCACGTCTTGCGGATTGGTGGTGCGGGCGACGTTCACCACGGCCTTGACCGTGTCCGCATCGCCGGTGGCGATGGCAACCTCGATCATGTCGCGAACGGGTTGGGCAAGTTGGGCATGGACGGACGTCGCCACCAGACATGCCAGTGGAATGATTGCAGTCGTGATCCTCATGCGGGACCGGTTAGCGGCTCATTCGCGCAATCGCCACCCCGTCTTGAAGATCCACGCGATAATGCCGACGCACAGTGCCAGGAATGCCAGCGTGAA
>Ga0181601_10002537_pt1 | contig 15629 bp, 14 predicted proteins | sample 041ome_8_FD_133020 | JGI IMG/M metagenome (GOLD analysis project Ga0181601, IMG submission 133020) | Coastal salt marsh microbial communities from the Groves Creek Marsh, Skidaway Island, Georgia - 041407BS metaG (megahit assembly) | ecosystem: Environmental > Aquatic > Marine > Intertidal zone...
AAAATTGTTCCAGGTATTTTTATGGTCTTCATTATCCATAAAAATTACTTCTGTCTTGCTTTAAATTTTGGATTAGTTTTATTTATTACGTAAACCCTTCCTCTTCTTCTAACTAACTTAGAATTAAGATCTCTTTTTTTTATTGATTTTAACGAGCTTTTAATTTTCATAACAAACTATATTTAATGCCGGCAACGTCCTACTCTTCCGTGCCTTAAGACAAAGTACCATTGGCGCTGCAGGGCTTGACTTCCGAGTTCGGGATGGGATCGGGTATAACACCTACGCAATAATCACCGGCGATAGTGTTATACCTATTTAATTTATATTGTAAACAAGGAAATAAATAAGAATTATCTTTTAATAACAATATCTTTTATATAATCTTTTAGTTGAATTGATCCAAATAATTTATGAACTTTATTAGATAAATTTATATTTGTGAGAGCCGAAGCGTACCTCTCACCAGCTCTAGCTGGTAAAAATTTTACTTTAGATTTAAACATTTTAGCCACTTGTATAATGCTATAACTCCTTCTGTTAGATATACTGTAGTGTCTACATTTATTTTTTTTCCATGCATAAAAACAAGCTCCTACAGTGTCATTTATATGAGTAAATCTTCTTGTTTGAGTTCCTGGCTTTACAACAGTTAAAGGTTTGTTTTTTTTAAATTGATTTTCAAAAATTCCAATTACAGTTGCCATACTTCCAGTATCAATCTGTTTTGGCCCATATACATTATAAAAGTAGATAACTTCATATTTAAATTTAAACCATTTTTTTAAATTTTCTAACATTTCTAGATTTTTTGCTTTTGTGAATGCATATGGAGATAAGTTTTTATCCAAACCTTTATTTCCAATAGTTGCTGAAGTTGCTGAGTAAATTAGTTTAATCTTATTAGAAAAACAAAAATTGAAAACTTCATTAGATCCTATAGAATTTGAATTTATACACTCGTCCATTTTCAAAAAGCTTTGATATATTCTTGCAAATTCACCAAAATGAAAAAGGGAGTGAATTTTATTTTTATAATTTTTAAGAGTTTTTGATATATTTTTTGTATCTGATTTTAAGTATTTTACTCTATTACTTTTAATATGATTTTTTTTAGATCCTGTTGAATAATTATCTATACTTATAATTTTAAAATTTGTTTTAGTTACCAAAAGAGATATGAGATTTGAACCAACAAATCCAGCACCACCAGTAATAATTATTAGATTTTTTTTCATTAATAAATAATTCTATTCTTTAAGAAATTTTTGTTCCCACTTTAAAGCAGTGATAAGTATTGTGCTGAGTGAATTAAATTTTGGTTTCCATAAAAAAAATTTTTTAAATTTTCTTACATCTGCTACTACTTTTTCAATATCTCCTTTTCTTCTTTTTCCAATTGATGTAGGTAATTTTTTTTTTAAAATTTTATTCATTGCATTTATAACTTGTTTTACAGAAAAACCTTTTCCATACCCACAATTAAATATTTGTGATACCCCACCCTTTAACAGGTGTTTTGTTGAAACAAGATGTATATCAGCTAAGTCAGAAACATGAATGTAATCCCTGATAGTTGTACCATCTGGAGTATTATAGTCAGATCCATTAATAATTAATTTTTTTCTTTTATTAGTAGCTACCTCACATGCTATTTTAATTAAATGTGTGGAATGTTTTGAAATTAAACCTGATCTTAATTTTTTATCAGCACCAGCAACATTAAAATATCTCAAAATTACATATTTTATATCATTAGTTTTTGAAAATTTTATTATATATTTTTCAAATAAAAGTTTTGAAATAGCGTATGGATTTATCGGTTTCAATCTGTCTTTTTCATTCACTTTAGGTTTTGCTAGATTGCCATATACAGATGCTGTTGAAGAAAAAATTATCTTTTTAATACCATTGTCATAGCATGTCTTAAAAAATACTTTTGATTTATTAAAATTATAATTTAAATATTTTTTAGGTTTTTTTACTGATTCATCAACTCTTATCAAGCCTGCAAAATGAAGTACTAAATCAAATTTTTTATTTTTTATTAATCTGGAAACTTTTTTAACATTTGCGATATCACTAACTATTAGTTTAGCTTTTTTGTTTACTAAATTTTTGTTTCCAGTAATCAAACTGTCAATTACAGTAACTGAAAAACCCTTATCAATTAATAAATTTGTAACATGGCTACCAATATATCCTGCACCACCCGTCAATAAAATGTTTTTTTTCATTAATAAAAATTTATTGCTTTCTTTTTTTTGCAAGAAACAAATATATACCTAAAATTATCCAAAAAAATACAGCATTCCAAGTAGTAAATAAACTTCCCGATGGTAAAATGGGTATTAAACTTAAAATTATAAATGCCATTAAGCCATTTGAATTTGCTTTTAGTTTTTTACTTATACATTTAATATTTTCCCAAAAGAAAAAAAATATAAATAACAAATATAAAATTATTCCAAAAATTCCGGTTTCAGATAATAGCTCTAAAAAAGTATTATGAGGGTGTGATGAACAATATTGAAATTTATGATCAGGAAATGGGTCGATAAGATCTTTACATTCAACTCTATAATTTTTTAATCCAACACCAAATAATAAATTTTTTTTCCAAAGTTGATAAGATGAATTAGCAATTCTTCCATAGGATGAATTATTATAGTCCGATAAAATATCGATTGTACTGCTAACTCGATATTTTAAAAAATTTGAGTTTATAACAAATATTGAAATGAAAAATGTTAAAATAGTAGTAAAAATTAATGCTTTCTTTAAATTAATTAGATTAAAAAATAAAACTAATAACAAACAAATAAATAATATTGTGCTGGTTCTTTCACCTGTTATCAATATACTTTGAAGCAAAAATATAACCAATAATATAAAAAAAAATTTATTTTTATTACTTAGTTTTTGAAAAATACTTACTGGATAAAATAAAACAATAACACTTAATTTCGTTAAAAAAGCTCCAGATATTAGTTCATTCTTAAAAGGACCTGACAATCTTCCGACATGATACTTTTCTCCATCTAAATAAAAAATTCTTTCTTTAAAACTATAACCCTCAGCAGGATATCCAAAAATATCTAATCCTGTAAAAAATTGAATATTATTATCAATTCCAACAAATATTAAACATGCTGCAATAATTGATACAAATAAAGTATAGCTTTTTAGATTTAAATTCTGATAAATAAATAAAGCTAATGTTAAAAATCTAATTTGAGAAAAGCTATTTTTTAGTGATGTATCGAGTCCAGAAGAAAAAAAGCTCAATAGCACTAAATATAACCATAATATTAAAAAAAAAATTACCCAATAATATTTTAAGATGTAAAAATTTTTTGTCTTAATTAAATCATAAAGAAAAACAAAAAAAATTATAATCAAAATAAAATTTACAACTGCAGAGCCAATAATTAAAGCAATTGGTAATAAAAAAATTAACGAACGTCTAAAGTTTATATTATCTCTAAAATTATTGTAAATATCAATAATTGCTGTATTCATCATTATTAAGTAAATTTTATAAATGTCTAATAAATTATTTTTATACTATTCTTCATTTTTAATTACAAATTTCATTTTGTGTTTTTTTATTTTAAAATTGATTATTAATAATAATTTTAAATATTTTAATACGATTTTAATAAAAAAAAAAAGTGACCTCAAAATGCATTCATATAGCATTTATCAAAATGCTGGATTTATTATAATAGGACTATTTTTAGTTTCATCATTTTCATTATATATTTTTTTTTATAAAGATATCTACATCATTGAAAATATTTCAAGACCTTTAATTTTTTTTATTTCTATTTTTATCTTATATGTGATTTCAATTTATGATTTCAGAAAAAATTTACATCCTATTTATAGATTGATTACTCAAATCTTTGTGGTCTATATGTCAATAACTTTAATTAAATTTCCTGTGGTACCTGTCGAATATATTCCATTAAAAATTCAATATTTAATGATTATCATTTTTTGGGTGTACATCATTAACATTGTAAACTTTGTAGATGGTTTAGATGGTTTGGTTGGAGTCACTACAGTTGGTTTTTTTATGAATTTAATTATTTTTTCAATACTTTTTAAAATCGATAGCATAAATATTTATATTTCAAGTTTAATAATACCACTTTTTTTAGCATTTTTAATTTTTAATAAACCAAAAGCTAAAATTTTTTTAAACGATGTTGGTTCAATCCCTCTTGGATATATTATGGGATTTTGTCTTTTAAATACTATTCAAAGTAATAACTGGTATTTATTTTTATCATTATTTCTATATTTCATTATAGATGTCACATACACTCTTTTTAAAAAAATTAGAAAAGGATATTATCCCTGGGCAAGATTATTTGATTATTTATTTTTAAAGCCTGTACTAAAAGGCAAAAAATCTCATTGGTATGTTTTTAAATTTATTTTTTTATATTATTTTTTTATGAGTTTTTTAATATTTATTATTCATCACTATCAACTAAATAATATTTATTTATTTTATTACTCACTTCTTGCTTCAATAATAATTTTTTGGAATTTTAATAAGTTTAATTCAAAATTAAATTAATATATTTTCTTAAATTAGGCTTTATATTAAATGGAACCAGGTGATAAATTATTTTTAGTATGAAAATAAATATTAAAGGTATAAATAATCTCTTTCTAAGTTTAATAAGTAAAATAAAAATCTTTATTTCAGATTTTAAAATTGAATAGTTAGATCTTCTAATAAAAAAAGACTTGTCCAATTTAGATTTTACTAATGGAATTGGGATATTGCACATTTTTATATTATTTTGTATTGCCCTGATCCACAAATGATAGTCTTCCATTCTTTCACATTTTTCATAAATTAAATCTTTAAATAAAATTTTCTTATTAAATACAACAGTTGGGTGATTAATTGGATTTTTGAAATTTGATAAAAATTTAATTTTATTATCTGACAAGGGCACTTTCTTAATAGACAATAAATCTTTACTAAAATCATGCTCATGCACGTAAGAACCAACTAAGCCAATTTTTTTATTTTTTAAAAGAAACTGAACTTGATATTTAAATCTATTAAAATAAGATATATCGTCTGCATCACTTATAGCTACTAAATCATTTTTTGTTAATTTTATTGCTTTATTATAAGAAAATGGAATTCCCATATTTTTCTTATTTGAAATTATTTTATAATTATTTTTAAAATATAAATTAAGATATTTTTTTAAATTATAAATAAGATTAATTTTACAGTATCCATCTAAAATTATAATTACTTCGTTAGGTCTAAAAGACTGTTTGCCAATACTTTTTATTGATTCAATTAAATCTGATGTTTTTATTTTGTCATAAATTGACATAATTAATGAAAAATTATAATTCACGTACTAATAAATTTTTTTCATTTTATTATAAAAATTATCAAAATTATTTTTGATAACATATTTTACACAATTATTTCTTAATTTGTGATATTCTCTTTTTTTAATTTTTTTAATCTTATCAAGATTTTTTTTTTCAAAAATATATCCAATTTTGTATTTTTGTATTATTTTTTTAAATTGATCTAAATTTGAGCATAGAACAGGTTGCCCATAAGACAAACTATCCTTAAGAGGTCCTGCAGATCCACTATATTTTGAACCATATGGTAAAAAAATAAAATCATTCATTTTAATCAAGGATTTTAATTTTTTTATGTCAAGATATTCATCTATTAGTTTGATATTCTGTTCTTTTTTTAGAGAGTACCAGTAATCTTTATTATACATTATTTTACCCGCTATAGTTATTTGGAAGTCATTTGTTATGGCAAAATTAATTAATTCTTCAAAATTTTTATCATCTCTTATTTGACCTATTATTAATAAAGAATTATTTGATAAAAATTTTTTTTTAACAAAATTTAGTTTTGGTGTGGGATAATCAAAGACATATATCTTTCTTTTATAAAATTTTTTTAATCGTGATTTGTCTTCTTCTTTATGTACAACTATGTTTGATTTACAAAAATTAAGAAGAACCAAGACAAAATAAAAAATAACTCTTTGTATAAAAAATAAAAGTGCTTGTTTTTTCTTTATTAAATTAGTTGAGTGTATAGTTATATAAATTTTTTTTCTTAAAAAAAAATTCAATATCAAAAAAACAAAAATACTTACTGGTTCAAATTCTAAAAAATGAATTTTATGTTTTTTAAATTTTTTAAAGTTTAAACATAAAATGTATAGACATATTATATAATTGGTGATTCTTGATAATATGAATAATAAAATATTTTTGTTATATTTTTTTATAAGAGGTTTTTTAAAAAAAGTATTTTTTTTTTGTAAACTTGAATTGTTATAGGTGTATACTAAATAGTCTTTATTATTTTTTAATAGACTTTCAGTATAAATTTTATAGTGTCCTTCCCAAGACATATATGGTTGTACAAAAATCATTATAAATATTTAGCAAAAATGTTAAAACTCAAAAGAAATACTATTAACTTACTAATCACTTTTTTTTTAATTTCATTATTTTCATTTTTTATTACTTTTAATAAATTTTATAATATTTCAACTAATAATAATTTAATTCTAATTATACCATTATTTATTATCTTAATATCAATTGTCAGCTATCTAATACTTTTGTTTACTATACCTTTAAAGATTTATGGAGTAAAAAAATTTTATTTAGAGAACCACAAACTACTTTTACCTATTTTTGCATTAATAGCACTTTATGTTGTTAACTACTTTATCTCTCCCATAGAAATTACATCCAACAGCACTTTATTAAACTTTCTGTTTAAAAATACTAATTTAAGCAATTTTATATTTAAAAACTTTACAGTCATTTTCTTAATAATTTTTATTCTCAATATTTTTTTAATTAATCAATTAAAATTTCAAGAAAAAGAAGTTTTTAATATACTTTTAAAATTTTCAATTTTTTTTTTATTTTTAGCTATTTTACAAAATATACTTTTTTATATAAATAAAGAAATTTGGGTCTCAAATTATATATCTGATGCTAATAATTGTATTTATTTTCAATTTTTACCTTTTGGCATTTCCGGTAAAAGAAATTATGAAATTATTCCATTTATAATTGGCTATGCTTTAACCCTAGGACTTAATAAAAATAAGTATCTTTTTTTAAATTCACTCTTCTTTATAGCTTGCTACTTAACTTATTCAAAAAATTTATGGGTTACTTTAATATTTTTAAATATAATTGGTTTTTTTATTTTTGGTAAAATTTTTTTAATAAAACGTATTTTTGTAAAAATATTTTTTTTAGTTATTACAATATATCTCTTAAGCTTTTACTTAAGTGCAAAAGATCAATGCAATCCAAGAATCATAGATTACACGAAAATTAAAATCATTTCATTAATAAATATAAATAATAACGAAGAATTAAATTCAATTAAAAAAGAAACTATTTTAAAATTAACTCCATTTCAAGTTTATTATGGTGCTGATAATAAAATCAGTGATAATGAATTTATAGCTAAAACTGATTATCTTTTAGATTCTACAAAGCCTAGAATGGAAATATATAAAGAAAGTTTGAAAAAAATATCTGAGAAAAAATTATTTGGATATGGAGTAAATAATTACACATTAGAGTCAAACAATTCATCAAATTCTGAAAGTGAATTCTTAAAGATACTATTAGATATAGGTGTTGTTGGAATGATATTGTGGTTGTATTTTTCTATTCAATTATTTAAAAATTGTAAATCTAATTGGTCATTTCTAATTTTATTATCTATCATGTCATTAAGCTTATTCAATATTTACAGTTGGTTTTTACCAATTTATTTTATTCTTACATGTGTTATTTTTTTTGAAAAAAATGTTCGTACTAAATCTATTTTATAATTTATTTTTAACATTAAGTATAAAAATACAAAAAGAATTATGGCAAATAAGTAAGTATATAATCCTAAGGAAACTATGGAATTAATTAAACCTAGCTTCTCTAAACTCATAAATAATCCCACTATGTTAACCGAAAATTCTCTAGCTCCAAATCCAGAATAACTGATTGGAATTGAGTTTAATACTAACACCGTGAGTATTAAAAAAATTACAGGTTTAATATCGATGTTAACTTTATAAATAAAATAAATTATTATAAAAAGTTGTAAAATATAAATCATATGAATTAATAGACTTATCAAAAGTAATGTTGTTTTGCTGACCTGCTCATAAATACAAAGAAATGAATAATCAAAATAGTTTAAATAAGGAATTTTTTTTAAAAAAAAATTATTTTTACTTAACTTAGATAATATAAAGAAAATTAAAAATAATATTATTGTAGATTTAAATGGACCTAAAAGAAACACTGATGCACTTAATATAAATAAAACAAATATAGAAACTAATCCATAACCTCTTTCCAATAAAAAAAATGAGAAGATATCTGCTTTTTTTTTTAATTTATAGCTTAGTATATAATACTTTATCAACTCTCCTGTTCCACTAAAAGAAAGAACATTGAATACAAAAGATGTAAAAGAAACATATAAATAATCTCTAAATCTAATTTTTAAAATATTTTTAGAAATTAAATATAACCTGAAAGTATTTAGAAAAATTGAAAATATTGTACAAATAATAATTACTATAAGTGTTTCAAATTTTAATAATTCAAATTGAGATACATCTATATTATTTAAATTTAAAATAAAATATAAAAGTGATAAAGAAATAATAAATAGAATTATATTTTTCATGAAAAAAATACTTTTATGCTCTGAATTTTACGATCCAAACATTGGCGGTGTTGAGGCTCATAATAAAATTTTATTTAATTATTTCAAGAAAAAAAAAATAAAAGTCTATATTGCGACGTCTTACAATTCAAAAAGAGTTAACAAATCAAATATATTTGAATTTAAAATTAAGGGTAACTTTGTTAGAGGATTTTCGGGAGAAACTACTAAATACCAAAATTTTTTATTAAAAGAGAAATTTGACATAGTATTTTTTAATGCTGCGCAACAGTGGTCATTTGATTTAGCTTTACCAATAATTGAAAAAATTAATTCTAAAAAAATTTTGTTTCCATGTGGATTTTCAAGATTGAAAAGTATTTTATATTTTCCTTATTTTAAAGTTATACAAAATAAAATAAATCATTTTGATAAAATAATATGCTCTTATAAGACTGGAAAAGATTACAAATTTATAAAAAAATTCTATAAAAAAAAAATCTATTTAGTTAATAATGGGTCGGACAAGCCTCTTGATATATATAATCAAAAAAAAATAATCAATAAACTAAATATAAGTCCAAAATCTCATGTTTTTTTGAATATTTCAAATGTCAAATTTAATAAAGGTCAAGGAAGAGTTATTAACTTATTTAAACAAATACCAATTGAAAATTCAGTCTTATTTTTAATGGGTCAAAACCATTCGAATATTTATTATATATACATTAAACTTAGTATTTTATTATTTAATAAATTAAATAATAAGAAGAAAATTTTTTTACTACCTTCTAATGAAAAAATCAAAAAACAACTTTATTATATATCAAAATTTTTTTTGTTTGGATCTAGAATTGAATATGATCCTTTGGTAATGTATGAAGCAATTGTTTCTAATGTAAAATTTATTTCATATAATGTTGGGTCTTGTGAAAAAATAATCAAAAAAGATACAGGGTTTATATCAAACAATGATAATGCAAAAATAGAATACCTAATGAAAAATTTTAAAAAAAATAAAAAAAAAAATAAAAATGTTAAAAAATTTTATTGGAATATTATTTGTAAAAAATATTATAATATTTTTAATTCTTAGAATTTTTTAAATCAAAGTTTAACATTTCACTAACCAACATATCTAAGTTATGTTTTGGTTTCCATTTAAGGATTTTTTTTGCTTTATTTGAATTTCCAATTAATTTTGGAACTTCTAATGGTCTAAAATACCTGGGATCTATTTTAACAAGAATTTTTTGTGTTTTTTTATCTAAACCAACTTCGTTTAGTCCTTTACCCTTCCAAATTAATTTTATACCCATTTTATTGAAGGCTATCTCAACAAATTTTCTTACAGAGTACATTTTTCCAGTTGAAATAACAAAATCATCAGGATGCTTGCAGTTTAAAATCTTCCACATACTTTCTACATAATCTTTAGCATGCCCCCAATCTCTTAAGGCATCTATATTGCCAAGATATAGTGTTTTCTGCTTATTTTTAACTATACGCGCAACTGCCATAGTAATTTTTTTAGTAACAAAAGTCTCTCCTCTTCTTGGACTCTCGTGATTAAATAAAATACCATTTGAAGCAAAAATACCATACGCCTCTCTATAAATTTTTGTGATCCAATAAGAATACAGTTTAGCTGCAGCATAAGGACTTTGGGGTTTGAATTGTGTTTTTTCACTTTGTGGATATTCCTTTACATTTCCAAATAATTCAGATGTTGATGCTTGATAAAATTTTATTTTTGGGTTTAAAGCTTTTATTATCTCTAAAATTCTTAGCGAACCTAATGCGTCACAGTTTGCTGTATATTCAGGACTCTCAAAGCTGACTGCCACATGAGATTGTGCCGCTAAATTATATATCTCATTTGGGTTTATTTTTTTTATAATATTTAACAATGATAAGCTGTCTGTAACATCTCCATAATGTAGTTTAAATTTCCCTTTTTTTTGAGGCTCTACATATAAATGATCTACTCTACTTGTATTATATGAAGAACTTCTTCTCTTAATGCCATGAACATAATAATTTTTTTTAAGTAGATATTCTGCTAAATAAGATCCGTCTTGACCTGTAATACCTGTAATTAACGCAACTTTTCTTTTCATAAAATTTAAATCAAGCTTTTATAAACCTTTGTAAGTATTTTTTTTTGGTTAATTGGATTAAATCTTTCTAAATTTTTATTATTAATTAAATTTGGATTATAACCATAATCTAACAAATTTTTTATTTTTTTTAATAAATCTTTTGAATTTTTTTTTTTAAAATAAATTGCATATTTGGATGCAATTTCTCTAAAAATTGGGATATCTGAGCATATAATTGGGCATTTGTTAGATTGCGCTTCAATAATATTTTGGCCGAAACCCTCAGCTATTGAAGTTATAACCAAACATGATGCTTTGAAATACACATAATTTAATTCTTCATCTGTAAAATTTTTAAAAATAATCTTTTTTTCCAAAGTATGTTTTTTTATATAATTTCTTTCCTCTGCTGAAACTTTTTCACCTCCTGCACATATTAATTTATAAGGTGTTTTTTTTATTATCTTAGGCATTATATTCATTAAAGTTTTAAAATGTTTATATCCATGTCGATTTCCGACGTATAATATGAATTGTTCTGGTAATTCAACAATACTTTTTTTTGACGTAAAAATAGAATTATATATTACAGTTATCTTATCTTCGTCTATTTTGTAATAATTAATTATATCTTTTTTTGTTTCATTGGACACAGCTACTATATGATCTAATTTATCTAAAAGTATTTTCTTATTTTTTATATATGAATCTAGATTTTTAAAATATTTTGAGTTTTTTTCTGGAATTAAGTCATGTATTATACCAAGAGATGGCTTGGTGTTATTTTTAAGATATTTTAAATCCATGTAAGATAAGTGTAATATGTCATATTTTGAATTTTTTATGAAAGATAAAGTTTTTTTTTTATTTAAAAATCTAATAATTTTGTATTTTTTGTTCAGAGTAAAATTTTTGAAAAATTTTTTTTTTTTAAAACTCGTTGATTGAAGATGAATATTATTAGAATACTCAAAAGGTAAAATAAATTTTACAGTTTTGCTATCCTTAAAAAAATTTATGTGACTTGAGATAACTTTTGAAATCCCTCCAGCTTTATCTTGTAAAGAAAATATTTCATCATCAACACAAATTCTCATAATCACTTGTTAAAGTAATTTATTTTAAATTGTTCGAAAGCAATATTTTTTTTGTCTTTTTTTGATAAAATATGCTTTTTAAAGGGCCAATTAATTTTTAAATTTTTATCATTGTATTTTATTCCTATTTCTGATGATTTATGATGATAATTAGAAAATTGATACATTATCAAATTTTTTTTATCCATTCCCACAAAACCATGAGCAAAATTGATTGGGATATACAACATGTCTCCTTCTTGTAACGTATTAACATAAATTTTTGAAAAATTTTTACTTTTAAAATCTACATTAACACATACATCAAAAATTTTTCCCACCAGTACTGTGATAAAAATTTTTTGTTTAAATTTGTTTTGAAAATGTAATCCTCGAATAACTTTTTTTTTTGAATAAGATAATGCAGAAAACACCGGTTTAAATTTAAATTTATTCTCTTTAAAACACTCTTGAAAATAACCCCTGTTATCTCTGAATTTTTTAGCTTTTATTTTTTTTGGTAAATTAAATTTCATTAACCTAATCTTTTTCCGATATACTTTTTAAAACAATTTTTAATCCATCCTTCATTATCAACATACCATTGAATGGTCTTTAAAATTTTTTTTGTTATATATTTCTTATTTTCTTTAGTTCTATAAATTTCTTTATTTAACAATTGTGAATTAATTGAGTACGATCTATCGTGACCAGGTCTATCGTATACTTTTTTTATAACTTCTGAAAATTTTTTTTTGGGGTAGATATTATTTGAAATCAGTTTGCACAAATCTATATTTTTCATTCTTACAGAGCTACCAATATTATAAATCTTATAATTTTTAGATTTTATGCATATTTTAAAAATAGCTTTACATGTATCTTCTACATAAATCCACTCTCTAAAATTTTTTCCATCTCCATAAATTGGTACTCTTTTTTTATTTTTAACTTTTGTAATAACTGTTGGTATAAATTTTTCTGGAAATTGGTATGGTCCAAAATTATTACATGGACGGCAAATTATATACGGTAATTTAAAAGTTTTACTGTAAGATCTAATTAATAAATCAATTGATGCCTTTGATGATGAATATGGTGAGTTGGGTTTTAGAATTTCATTTTCTTTAATTTCTTTAAAACTACTTCCATAAACTTCATCTGTTGAAATATGCACAAACTTAAAATTTTTTAATAGATTTTTTTTATTCTTTAATTTTCTTAATGTTTCTAATAATTTTAAATTAGAGTTAATATTTTTAGATATAAAATTTGATGGATTATCAATAGACCTGTCTACATGAGATTCGGATGCAAAATTAACCAAGTAATTTATTTTATAATTTTTGAACAATTTGATAATTAATTTCTCATTTCCTATATCCCCCTTAATAAATTTATAATTTTTCAAATTTAACTTTTTGAATTTTTCTGGAACTGAGCAATAACTCAATTTGTCAATGTTAATTACTTTATATTTATTTGAAATATAATTACAAAAGTTTGTTCCTATAAATCCTGAACCACCAGTTACTAGAAATGTATATGACATTATTTAATTTTTTTTAAAAATCCATGAAAATTACAACTTGTTAATAGCTTATAATTATATTTTTTATCAAAAATAAAATTTTTATTTTTATTCATAAATTTTTTAATTGCAGTAAATGGATTATCTGTCTTGTTCCAATTTCTTTTTCGCTCTTTATTTGGCTTTATATAATTAATAATAGTGTCACAGATAATTAAAAAAGAATTTTTAGACACTATTTCAGAGTAAATATTTAATTCATCTAGCACATGTTTTTCAGAATGATCAGAGTCTAAAATAACTAAAACTTTTTTATTTTTTGTGATTTTTTTTAATTCTGCACAAACTTTTTCATCTATTGATGATTTATTAATTAACATTATTCTCTTACTCAAAATTCCTTTTGTTTTTAGAGCATTTCTTACATGTTTTGGAATAAATATATCTATACCAATAACTTTGCCTTTTTTCATTGCCTCTAAAATAGATGCTATAAATAGTGTAGTTCCACCCCATGCTACACCAACTTCTATAACAATATCTGGTTTTACTTGATATATTGCCTCCTGAAATCTGATTAGATCCTCTGAAAAGTTAATTGATGGCTCACCTAAGAAATTATTTTGATGAATAAACATATATTTGTCTGCTTTTTCAATTAATTTTATAGATTGATTAAACAAAGACTTGTCTTTTTGCATTAACTCAAGCTTTTTAATTCTTAATTTATCAAATTCTTTACGAGATAAAATTTTTTTAGGCATATTTATTTAATTCTAAGCAAATTTTTTTCAAATCTTTATCTTTTAAACTAGGATAAATTGGTAAAGAAATAATATTTCTACTTACCTTGTGTGCATTTTTTATTTCTCTTTTTTTTCCAATTAATGCTTTTTGCATAAATAAAGGCTTCTCATAATGAATTAATATTTGAATTCCTTTTTTGTGAAATGCATTTATTAAATCAGATCTGTTTATTTTATTTAATCTAATTACGAAGTGATGAAATACATGGTTGTTGAAGTTATCAATTTTTGGCAAAACGAATTTATCAGTTTTTTTTATATATTTAAAATATTTTCTAGCAATTTCCCTTCGCCTATTATTAAATTTCGCTAGCTTCTGTAATTTTAAAGATAATATTGATGCTTGAACTTCATCTAATCTAGAATTTTGACCTTCTATTCTGCTATCATCTCTTTTTATCCAGCCATACTGTCTTATCATTTTAGCCAAGTTAAAATATTTTTTACTATTTGTTGTTAAGGCACCACCATCTCCAATACAATTTAAATTTTTTGTTGGATAAAAACTAAAACATCCAATATCGCCCATATTGCCTGTTTTTTTGTTATTAAAGGTTGATCCATGAGACTGTGAACAGTCCTCTATAACTTTAATTTTTTTTCCCTTAATAATTTTTTTTATAGCAGGAATATTTGCAGATAATCCGTGTAAATGTACTACTATTATAGCCTTTGTTTTTTTTGAAATTAATTTTTTAAGATTTTTTTCTAAAATATTAAAAGTAAACAAGTCAATATCAGCATAAATTATTTTTGCTCCAACATTTTTTACTGCTATTGCCGTCGCTGATGCACTAATCGCAGGTATGATAACCTCATCACCTCTTTTTATTCCTAAAATTTTTAAAGCAATAATTAAAGCGTCAGTTCCACTGTTTACACCTATTGTATATTTCGAACCAATAAATTGTGCAAATTTTTTCTCAAAATTTTTTACTTCACTTCCTAAAATATATTTTCCCGACTTAACGACGTTAGCAAATTTTTTGTTTATTTTATTTGAAAAAATTTTATTTTCTGATTTGGGATCTGCATTTAATATCATATCAAGTTTTCTATATGTGATATCCAGATACCACCGTTTTTGGTATAGTTTTCTTCTTTTTCAAAGATTTCTTTTTTGTGGTTCCATCCAAACAATAATGATACATCTGGCTTTTCTTCAGCAAAATCTTTATGATGTTTAATTGGTATATGCATTCCTGGTGAAAATTTATTTATTTTTATAGGTGTTGTATCATATATGCAGTCAACTAGACCGCTGTCTATTTTGCAATAATTAAGAATAGTTGTGCTTTTAGAAGTTGCTGCATAACCAGAAATTTTTTTTTCCTGGTCTCTAAAAGAATTAAGTATTTTAATCAATCTTTTTTTTGAACTTTC
>Ga0181601_10002540_pt1 | contig 15622 bp, 16 predicted proteins | sample 041ome_8_FD_133020 | JGI IMG/M metagenome (GOLD analysis project Ga0181601, IMG submission 133020) | Coastal salt marsh microbial communities from the Groves Creek Marsh, Skidaway Island, Georgia - 041407BS metaG (megahit assembly) | ecosystem: Environmental > Aquatic > Marine > Intertidal zone...
ACCCCCGCAATAGGTGCAGCACATTAAACCCCAAGATCACATCATAGGTCTGTGTCGTGTGGTCGGTATCGACATCGAACTGTTCAAAACTCAGATGCGCCACGGCCTCGGCCGCGTTTTTTTCACATGCAATTGCGATCATTTCATCCGACACATCGGTGCCGATGTATTGGGCCACATGTGGGGCAAGGCGCAAGGCGGTTGTTCCCGTGCCACACCCAATTTCCAAGACGCGCTGATGTGGTGATAAATAGCTGGCCGTTCGTTCCAACGTGTATTCATAAGCCGCCACAGCCGCGATGGGGTCATTGGCATATTTGCGGGCAATTTTATTCCAAAATTTACGATCACTGGGCATGGGCATCTCCTTTACGGAGACTATATTCATGCAAAATAAATTGGTAAATGTCGAATAATTAACTATAATTATGCAAATACGCATGAATGAGGATGTTATGAACATTGACTGGTCCCACGCACGGGCCTTTATGGTCGCGGCTGAACAGGGTACTTTGACGCGTGCTGCCGATGTATTGGGTCTCACACAGCCTACGGTGGGGCGGCAGGTGTCGGCCTTTGAACAGGATCTGAATATGGTTCTATTCGATCGTGTTGGCCGATCGCTGCATTTGACACAGGACGGGCGCGCGGTGCTGGGCTTGGTCCAACGGATGGACCAAGCGGCAACCGACATTGCGCGTTTGTCAGACGCGCATCATTCAACGTTGGATGGGGTGGTCCGGCTAACTGCCTCGGATATTGTGTCTGCTTATGTCTTGCCGCAGGTCTTGACCCGCCTGCGCGATACCGCGCCAAAGCTGCGGATTGAAATCATTGCTCGGAACGATCTGCAAGACCTGTTGCGCCGCGAAGCAGATATCGCCATTCGCCATGTGCGTCCTGAACAACCTGAATTAATTGCCCGCAAAATAGGGATGCGTCAGGCGTCACTTTATGCCTCGCGCGATTATATCACCTCCCACGGACACCCCAGAAATGTACAAGATTTGCAGGCGGCGACATGGATTACAATGGCGGAACCCACAGAAATGATCGCCCATATGCAGCAATTCGGCATTACGTTGCAGCCTGAAAATTTCGGCATCTATAGCGAAAATGGCGTTGTGGGCTGGGAATATGCGCGCCACGGTTTTGGGATTTGCGTGATGATCGACGAGGTCGGAGCACAAGCACCAGATATGGTCAAATTAGAGGATTTTATGAATTTCGAATATCCCGTCTGGCTGGTCGCGCGCCGTGATCTGCACCACAGCCCGCGCATGCGGTTGCTGTTTGATTTGGTGGCAGATCATATCATGACGATCGCATAGACATAAAAAAACCCGCGACAGGCGCGGGGCTTAGGGAGGTAAAATCTAACTCTTATTCAGCTGCGATTTTCAAGGTCGCCATTGGATCAACCGCTGGGATGCCTAAGGCGTCGCTGACCGCTTGGTTGGTCAGTTGGCCGGCATGTACGTTCAAACCGTTCATCAGATGGGGGTCATCTGCACAGGCTTGTTGCCAACCTTTGTTTGCCAGCGCGATCATGAATGGCAATGTTGCGTTGCCCAAAGCGATCGTTGATGTACGCGCAACCGCGCCTGGCATGTTGGCCACGCAGTAATGCATGATGCCGTCAACTTCGTAGATTGGATCTTGGTGCGTCGTTGCACGGGATGTTTCAAAACATCCACCTTGGTCAATCGCCACGTCAACCAACGCCGCCCCAGGTTTCAGGGTAGAAAGCTGTGCCTTGGAGATCAGCTTTGGTGCCGCAGCGCCCGGTATCAGAACCGCGCCAATAATCATGTCTGCTGATGCTGCCAATTCTGCGGTCGTCGCAGCCGACGCATAGCCGGTTTTAAATGTACCGCCGTAGACGTCATCAAGATAGCGAAGACGTGGCAATGACCGATCCAACACGGTGACATCTGCGCCCATGCCAGCAGCAACCTTGGCCGCTTGGGTGCCGACGACACCACCGCCAATGACCAGAATTTTCGCAGGGGCCACGCCAGGAACGCCGCCCAGCAACACGCCGCGACCGCCGTTTGCCTTTTGCAAGGTCCATGCGCCGACTTGTGGTGCCAAACGACCAGCAACTTCGGACATTGGCGCCAACAAGGGCAGACCGCCGTTTTTGTCTGTCACTGTTTCATAGGCGATCGCCGTACAGCCGCTGGCCAACAAGTCATGTGTTTGTTCGGGATCGGGCGCCAAATGTAGATATGTGAACAACAACTGGCCAGGGCGCAGCATTTTGCGTTCGCCAGCTTGGGGTTCTTTTACTTTGACGATCATGTCTGCGGTTGCAAATACTTCCTCAGCTGTCGCAAGGATCTTTGCGCCAACGGCTGTGTAATCGTCGTCCGCGAAACCCGCACCTTGGCCTGCGTTGGTTTCGATGAAAACCTCGTGGCCGTTAATGATCAGTTCATGCGCCGCGCTTGGGGTGACGCCGACGCGAAATTCTTGGGGTTTGATTTCCTTTGGGCAACCGACTTTCATGTCATCCTCCTTTTTGCCTTTCGGATAGGATGCGCGATTCTGTCTGCAATAGGTTTGAAAACTTGGTGCATTTCTGGTTGTAATATGCAATAAATATTGCAAAGTATGGGGTAAAAATGAAAGAATATTCGAAAAAATGAAAATTGATGATACAGATCGTCGGATTTTAAACGTGTTGCAACGCAATGGCCGCGTATCGAATGCGGAATTGGCCGATCAGGTGAACCTGTCTGCCTCTGCCTGTCACCGGCGGGTCCAGAGGTTGGAACAAGACGGTATCATTCGCAATTATGTTGCGATGTTGGATCCGCGAAAGATCGGTGTCCCTGCAACCATTTTCGTGGAAATTACCTTATCAACCCAAGCGGATGAGGTGTTGGAAGCGTTTGAAAAGGCGGTCGCGCGCATTCCCGATGTGTTGGAATGTCATTTGATGGCGGGATCGGCGGATTATATCCTTAAGGTCGTGGCCGAGAATACCGATGATTTTGCCCGCATTCATCGCCAATATTTGACGCGACTGCCGGGTGTGGCGCAGATGCAATCATCCTTTGCCCTGCGTACGGTGTTCAAAACGACCGCGCTACCCTTGGGATAAACTGCAACGCACGCTGCCCAGTTGGCCGAAATTTGCAACGATGTGATCGCCTGCGTCAATTTCGATCGGGACGATACAGGTCCCCGTCGTCACGAATTCCCCCGCGTACAGGGTGATGCCGAGTGCGGTCACTTCGTTCGCGATCCATGTCAGCGCGATGCGCGGGTCGTCTAAAACGTTTGATCCAATGCCATGGGCCACATGTTTGCCAATAACTTCGGCTGTGGCAGTATGTTGCGCCAGGTCGATATCACGCCAGATTTTGGGGGCTTTGGGACCCAAGACGAAATGATTTGCACAGGCGTTATCAGCGATCAACTGTGCCCCGCCGACAGACACGAAATCGGCAAAGCGCGAATCCGGAATTTCAATGCCCAGATATAAATCCCCCACGGCGGCCATCACGTCCTGTTGTGTATAGGGGGCGGATCGGGGCGGCAGATCAGTGGCAAAGTCAAAGACAAATTCCGCCTCGGCCACACGCATGCGGTTGTTGGCAAAGGGCACCGTGGCCCCATCGGGATGCACCATATCGGCCATCAGCCGCCCGGCTAGTGGTCCGTCAACGTTGATGTGTTTTTGCCCCGCGATGCTGGTCGCGGCGATTTTCCAACCGAGACGGGGCTGACCATGGTCTTCGATATGGGACTGAATCGCGTACCCTTCGGCGCGCGTCAACGGGCACAGGTCGTCGGGCAGGGTGTCGAATGTGCTGCCTGCCTTTACATGGCCCAAAATAATGTTGGATGCCCGTTTTGCGGTGTGCATTCTGATTACCCCAATATGACAAAAGGCATCCACATGCCGACCGAAAATACAGTATGCGCAATCAATCCCATCACGCGCCCCTTGGTTGGATTGGGTGTTTTGGACAGCGCCCAACCCAGCCCCATCCCTGGTTGCAGCAAAAACCAACCCGCCGAAATGGTGATCAGGCCAAAGATCCACAGGGGAACAAACGTCGGGGTCGCAACCCAATCGGCCCCTGCGATCCAAACGAAAAACACGCCATAGACGATACCGACGGCATAATGAAACGCCCACCCAATCGCGGTTTCATTCTGAACCTTGGGCACCGCCCCGATATCATCGTGAAACAGTGTCGGCAGATTGGCGACCCAGCGCCCCACATTGCCCCAATTGGGCAGCGGCATGTTCAAGGTGGTCCGTAGGATCAAGGCCCAGAGATCCATCGCAACTGTGCCGGCAATCCCCATGATTATGCCCGTGGTCAAAAGGCTCATTCCCTGCATCCTATTCCCTGTTTAAGGCGGCCAACCCCCGCGTTAAGGCAGGCTGCCATTCTGGTTCTTTGATCCCAAAGTCGGCGAAAATGCGTGAACAGTCCAGTCCAGAATTTAATGGGCGCTGTGCTGCGGTCGGATAATCGGCGGTGGTGATGTCTGTGACGCTGACCTGCATCTGCGCATCGTCAAAGATTGTGCGCGCAAAATCGGCACAAGTGGTTTGGGGCACGTCCGCGAAATGGTAAATGCCTGTTTTGCTGGCGTCGACATGCGTTGCGATATGGTGGCAGGCCTGCGCAATCGCGCGCGCGGGGGTCGGGCCGCCCACCTGATCGGCCACAATCGACAGGGTGTCGCGGGTCGCCCCAAGGCGCAGCATGGTTTTGACGAAATTTGCCCCATGCTGTGAAAACACCCACGATGTGCGCAATATCACCGCCGCTGGATTGGCCGCCATAACCGCGATTTCGCCATCACGCTTGGTCCGTCCATAGACGCCCAAGGGCGCGGTGACATCGCTTTCCCGCCATGGCCGATCGCCCGATCCGTCAAAGACATAATCGGTCGAGATATGAACAAACGGAATGTCCAATGCTGCGCAGTATTTTGCCATCTCTGTCGGGGCGTCTGTGTTTAGTCGTGTGGCTTTTTCCACCCCGGTTTCGGCCAAATCAACGGCTGTGTAGGCGGCCGCATTGATTACCGCGCTGGGTTTTATACGCAAAATTGCTGCGCAGCATTTTTCAGGGATTTCCAGATCGCAATCATCGCGACCCAGACAGGTGACATCAGCGAATTGTGCCAATTCCGTTGCCACTTGGCCTGATTTTCGAAAGACCAGGATCACGACGTTTTTCCCAACCGTTCACCAACCCCATTGCGGTTTAACAATGGGTGCCACCAATTTTGGTTGTCCAGATACCATTGCACTGTGCGCTCTAGCCCTTCTTAAACCGTGACAGAGGGGCGCCATCCCAATTCGTCGCGAATGCGGCTTGGGTCGATGGCATAGCGCGCATCATGCCCGGGCCGGTCGGTGACAAAGGTGATAAGATCGGCATAGGGGCCAGCATCGCGCGGGTGCAATCGGTCCAGAATACCGCACAGCGTTTTAGCCAATTCAAGGTTCGTGTGTTCGTTTTCACCACCGATGTTATAGCTACGCCCCAACACGCCCTGTTCCAGAACCAACAAAAGCGCGTCGGCGTGGTCCTCGACATACAGCCAATCGCGAATATTGCCCCCATCGCCATAAATGGGCAGGGGTTTTTCCGCCGGCGCGTTCAAAATCACCACAGGGATCAATTTTTCCGGAAAATGATAGGGGCCGTAGTTGTTCGAACAATTCGTCAACACCACAGGCAGGCCATAGGTTTCATGCCACGCGCGGACCAAATGATCCGAACTTGCTTTGGACGCGGAATAGGGGCTGCGCGGGTCATAGGGCGTGGTTTCGGTAAACATGCCCGTGGGGCCAAGCGATCCGAACACCTCATCCGTACTGATGTGGTGAAAGCGGAACGTATCAGGGCGGCCTTGGGCCTGCCAATATGTGCGCGCCGCCTCTAACATATTGAACGTGCCGTTTATGTTCGTTTCGATAAAATCGGCGGGTCCATCAATCGATCGATCCACATGGCTTTCTGCGGCCAGATGCATCACTGCATCGGGGTTGTGTGTAGAAAACACCACGTCCAACGCGGCGCGGTTACGAATATCGACCTGTTCAAATGCATAATTCGGGTGATCCGACACGCGTTCGACATTGTCCAAACATGCGGCATAGGTCAGCGCATCAACATTCACCACGCTATGCCCGCGGGCAATGGCCAAACGGACCACGGCCGATCCGATGAACCCTGCGCCGCCTGTGATCAAAATCTTCATGAATTTCCCCCATAGATAAAGGGGCTGTCAAAATCGGCCAAGGCGGGGGCGATGGCGTCCTTATCGCTTAGGATCGGATCGCCCGATAGGGGCCAGTCGATGCCACAACTGTCCCAACGCACCGCGCCTTCGGTTTCGGGGGCATAGTAGTCGCTGCATTTATACACAATCTCGCTATCGGGTTCCAAGGTGACAAATCCGTGGGCGTATCCAACGGGCACATAGAGCTGATGACCATTTTCGGCCGTGAGCGGGTAGCCGACCCATTTGCCAAAACTCGGGCTGCCCCGCCGAATATCGACCGCCACATCAACGATGGCCCCGCGCCCGCACCGGACCAATTTGCCTTGGGGCTGAGGTGGCGCTTGAAAATGCAAACCCCGTAACGTGCCAACCGCGCGTGACAAAGAATGATTGTCTTGGATAAAGTCATCCGTAATTCCAAATTCGGCATAGCGCCTGCGTTTATAGGTTTCACCGAAAAAACCACGGTGATCGCCATGTCGCGCGGGGGTCAGTAATATCGGGTCCATAAATCGCAATCTGTGTGAATTTTACCCTATATTGCCTAGGCGAGGTTGGTGGATGATGTCAACAAAACCAATCGACAAAACAAAAAAGCCGTGACCTTTTATGAAAGATCACGGCTTTTTTTAATATGGCGTACAGTGTTATTCAGGGTCCATCGCATAAATCATGCGTTCGTTGCAGGGTGCGACACGCAAGATATTTGTTGTGCCCGGAATGTTGAAAGGCACCCCTGCAGTGATTACGATTTGATCGTTTTGCGTGGCATAGCCTTCGGCCAATGTAGCGCGTACTGCGCTGACCACAGCCTCTTTAAAGCGGACTTTTTCACCTGACATCACGCAATTTGTCCCCCAAGTCAGGGCAAGGCGTCGTGCGGTCGACATCTGAGATGTCATGGCGATGATTGGCACGCGAGGGCGTTCACGGGCTGTCAAAAGCGCAGTCGTACCCGATTGCGAATAACAACAGATTGCTTTGATCTCGGTGGTTTCGGCGATTTCGCGCGCCGCCGAAACAATCCCATCGGCGACAGATTGGCGCTCTGCGGTGCGTGATGCTTCGATCACTTGGCGATAGGTTGGATCACTTTCGACCTCAACGGCCACGTTATTCATCGTTTGCACCGCTTGGATCGGATAGGCCCCGGCTGCAGATTCTGCCGATAGCATGATGGCGTCTGCGCCTTCGTAGATTGCTGTCGCTACGTCTGAAACTTCGGCGCGTGTGGGCATTGGGCTTTCGATCATCGATTCCAACATCTGGGTCGCGACGATCACGGGCTTTGCCGCTGCACGGCATTTGCGCACCAAACGTTTTTGGATCGGTGGTACGTTTTGAACGGGCAATTCAACGCCCAAATCGCCACGGGCCACCATGATTCCGTCTGAGACATTTAGAATATCGTCAAACCGTTCAACGGCTGACGGTTTTTCGATCTTTGACAAAACAGCGGCGCGTCCCGCCGCCAATTCGCGCGCTTCCATCAAGTCTTCTGGGCGTTGTACAAACGACAACGCCAACCAATCGACCCCCAAGCTGCATGCGAATTCTAGATCTTTTTTATCTTTTTCGGACAGAGCAGCCAGAGGCAGAACAACATCGGGGACATTCACACCCTTGCGGTTAGAAATCGTGCCGCCGTTTACGACGACGCAATCTGCATAGTCACGGCCACAGCTAGCGACACGCAGACGAATTTTGCCGTCGTTGACCAACAAATGTGCATCCGGTCTAAGCGCAGCGAAAATTTCAGGATGCGGCAGCTGGACGCGGTTTATATCACCTGGCGCATCATCCAAATCCAGACGAAAGTTTGCGCCATGTTCCAATTCTTCTTCGCCATTTGCAAAGACGCCAACGCGCAGCTTTGGTCCCTGAAGGTCAGCCAAAATAGCGATCGGGCTATTCAATTCCTTTTCAACCATGCGAATGATTTTATGACGTTCTGCAATTTCTTCATGTGTGCCATGGCTCATGTTAAGGCGAAACACGTCTGCGCCTGCCTCATGTAAAGCTTTGATCATTTGATAATCATTAGAGGCTGGGCCAAGCGTGGCCACGATTTTTACATTGCGATGACGTCTCATGTCGGATCCTTAAGTCGAATTTTTGCCAACACTATCAAAACATCAATTTTCCCAAAACAAGAAAATAAGACTCATGTATGTTAGCGATAACATTTCTTGATGGCTTATGCCTCATTTCGCCGGCGCATGCAACTGTTCGATTGTGACGGCGCTCTGCTATGGACGCAGTGACATCTGACACCTATATATCGCTTTACCCTGACAAAAGGATTACTCGGATGGATGATCAAACCCGCATCGAACTCGAAGCTGCCGCATTTCGCGCGCTGCGCGACCATTTGATGGTCAAACGCACCGATGTTCAAAACATCGACATGATGAATTTAGCAGGTTTTTGTCGCAATTGCTTGTCTCGCTGGTATCAAGAGGCTGCGAATGAACGTGGCATCGATATGGACAAAACCCAAGCGCGTGAAATCTTTTACGGCATGTCGATGGACGATTGGAAGGTAAACTATCAATCTGATGCAAACGACGATCAAAAAAAGGCCTTTGACAAGGCCTTTTCCGAAAACGTGGGATCCAAAGATTAATCGTATTTGCGTTGATCTTCGATAACCAAACCGTCACGGGGCAATCCGCCCTGTGGCACCAATTCGATGGTGCCCTTTAACTTTAGACATTCCATAACGGACGCTTCATAAGCCGATGCGTCGGACGCGGTGGTTTCGATTTTAACGGTCATCGCATCCATTTCACCTTGGCGCGTGGCAATGACCCGCGCGCGGTCAATTTCTTGATGCTTTGCGACCAAGGCGGCCACCTGTTCCGGGCGCACAAACATGCCCTTGATCTTGGTTGTTTGATCCGCGCGGCCCATCCAGCCTTTGATCCGAATATTGGTGCGGCCACAGGGCGACGTACCCGCCATGACCGCCGATAAATCACCGGTGGCAAATCGGATCAAAGGGTAATCTGGGTTCAAAGATGTGACGACCACTTCGCCAACCTCACCCGGAGCGACAGGAATACCGGTCCCCGGGATAACGATTTCAACGATCACGCCTTCGTCAACGATCATGCCCTCTTGGGCAGGGGATTCATAGGCCACATTGCCCAAATCTGCGGTGGCATAGTTTTGCAAACATAGAATACCGCGATCTGCGTATTCTTGGCGCAGGGACGGGAACAGAGCCCCGCCGCCCACGGCCGCTTTGGTTATGAACAGTTTTTTGCCCATCTCATCGGCTTTATCCAAGATGACTTTCAGGTAATCGGGCGTGCCCGCATAGGCGGTTGTGCCGATGTCAACGGCCGCGCGCACCTGCAATTCGGTTTGACCAACACCCGCAGGAACAACAGCCGCGCCAACAGCGCGGGCGCCATTTTCAAAGATCATGCCTGCGGGGGTCAAATGATAGCCAAAGCAGTTTTGTATAATGTCGCCACGGCCTACACCCACTGCATTTAGAAACCGGCCTATGCGCCACCAATCGTGACCAACGCCGCCAGGTTCATAGATCGGACCGGGTGATTGGAAGATATGCGCAAATTCATGAGTATTTAGCGCGCCAAACCCGCCCAGCGGATTCCCTGACACCTGCTTGTGACTAAGGTCCGATTTTCGCAACACGGGCAGGCTGACCAATGCGTCGACGCCCGTGATGGACGTCGGATCAACATCCGAAAACGCATCTGCGTATCCTGCCAATGCTTTGGCGCGTGCGATCTGTTTCGGTAGCGCGGCCGCAATATCACTGGCGCGCTGATCAATACTGCGCGTTTCCAGTTGATCGAAAAAAATCATTTCTTGGTCTTTCATCTTTGTCTAAATACTCATGCGCCAAAGGCATGGCCCGAAGGCCAAAAAATCACGACAGCCAACGCTTGCGACGGCGATAGCTGCGTACATCACGGAATGATTTACGACCCTCATCTGACATGCCCAGATAGAATTCTTTTACGTCTGGGTTTTCGCGTAATTCTGCGGCGGGTCCGTCCATCACGACGCGGCCCGTTTCCAAAATATACCCGTAATGTGCATAGCGCAGGGCAACGTTGGTGTTTTGCTCGGCCAATAGGAATGTCACACCTTCGTTTTCGTTCACAGATTTCACGATTTCAAAGATTTGTTCCACCAACTGCGGCGCCAAACCCATCGAGGGTTCGTCCAGCAAAATGGTTTCTGGGCGGCTCATCAAGGCGCGACCGATGGCACACATTTGTTGTTCTCCGCCCGATGTATAGCCCGCTTGGCTGCGGCGGCGTTCTTTCAAACGTGGGAAATAATTATACACCATCTCAAGATCTGCAGCGATGGCACCCTTGCCGTCGGTCCGGGTATAGGATCCCGTTAACAGATTTTCTTCGATCGTGAGATGTTCAAAACAATGACGCCCTTCCATGACCTGAACAACACCGCGTTTGACCATGTCTGCGGGGTCGGTTTGATCGATGCGGTTGCTTTTATAGCTGATCATACCCTTGGTGACTTCGCCACGCTCAGAATGTAGCAGGTTCGAAATCGCCTTGAGCGTTGTGGTTTTACCCGCACCATTGCCACCCAAAAGTGCGGTAATGGATCCCTTGGGCACCTTTAAAGACACGCCCTTTAAAACCAAGATCACGTGGTTATAGATCACTTCGATATTGTTGACTTCTAACAGAGTGTCGTTGTCTGCTGCGCTATCTAACATGGTGGGTGTCTTTCGTTTAGGGTGGTGTGCGGCCCCCGCATTCGGGGACCGCTGTTCAGATTAGTTACAACCTGGTGTGATATTGTTTTCAGATGCAAATGCCGCTGAATCTTCCGCGATCAATGGGTTCAGGATGTCTTGGTCTGATTGTTGGAAATCAGTGATCAAACCCCATGATTTTGCGTTCGCATCCCACTGCGCGACAGCAACCATGCCGTCACCGCCGTGGTTTTGGCACGATACGCTAAAGCTTGGACCAAACCCAGGCAGACCAAGGCCCGCCATTTTCTCTTCGGTGATGACCAAGTTTTCCATACCGTCACGCATTTGTGCAGGTGTGATTGCCGCTGTGCCGTGGATCGCTTGGGCTGTTTTTACAGCTTCGGCAGCCAACATCGCTGCGTACATACCGCGGTTGTAGAGCGCTGTGCCGACCTGATCGCCTGCACCGGCTGCTTTGCCCGCGTCAACAACATGTTTTTTGATGTCGTCAAACACTGGGAAATTTGAACCCACATTGTGGAATGTCAGTGCTTTATAACCGTGTGCGCCTTCACCTGCGGGCAACACGTCGTTCTCAGAACCTGACCACCAAACGCCGATAAAGTTTTCCATTGGGAAACGGATGTTTACCGCTTCTTGGATCGCAACTTGGTTCATAACGCCCCAGCCCCACATCAGTACATAGTCAGGACGATCACGACGGATTTGCAACCACTGTGATTTTTGCTCTTGGCCGGGGTGATCCACTGGCAACAAGGACAGTTCAAAGCCATGCTTTTTCGCCGCTTCTTCCAATGTGCGGATGGGTTCTTTACCGTAAGCAGAGTTGTGATAGACAAGTGCGATTTTCTTACCTGCCAAGCTGCCGCCGTTTTCACCCAATAGGTACTTTATAGCAACCGATGCACCATCCCAATAGTTCGCAGGATAGTTAAAGATGTTGCGGAACACTTCGCCGTTTTTCGCCGAGGTCCGGCCATAGCCCATGGAATGCACAGGGATGCCATCTGCGGTCGCTTTGGGGATCAGCTGATAGGTGATACCTGTGGACAGCGGTTGATACACCAATGCGCCTTCGCCTTTGGTGGCTTCATAACATTCAACGCCTTTTTCGGTGTTATAGCCTGTCTCACATTCGATCAGGTTGATCGCTTCGCCGCCGATACCGCCGTCACGTTCGTTCAACAATGTGAAATAGTCTTGGTAGCCATCTGCGAACGGAATGCCGTTTGCCGCATATGGGCCTGTGCGATAGCTAAGCGCAGTGAATGTAAGGTCTGCTAAGACGGGTCCCGCCACAACAATACCTGCAAGCGCAGCTGTGAATAGAGTTTTTTTCATCGGTAAAGGTCCTCCCATTATGTAAATCCGATGGTTCCAGAATGTCGGGGTTATGGCCCCGATCGTTCACTATGGCCCTAGTAAGGGAAGGGCCAAAGCCGTAGTTTTTCTTTTGCGACCCGCCACAATTGAGCAAGTCCATGCGGTTCGACGATCAAAAAGACGATGATCAATCCGCCAACAATCATGAATTCAAGATGTGCCGCCAAATCGGTGGGCCATCCCAATGTTCCCACCAAAACGTTTTTCAAGAACACAGGCAAGAGAACAAGGAAAGCAGCACCCGCAAAGCTTCCGAAAATCGATCCCAATCCGCCAATGATAATCATGAACAGAACAAGGAATGATTTGTTGATGCCAAACACTTCGCCAACCTCGACCGCGCCAAGGTAAACGGCAAAGAACAATGCCCCCGCGACACCAATAAAGAACGAACTGACCGCAAACGCCGATAGTTTCGCAGTCAGTGGATTCACACCGATAATTTCGGCCGCGATGTCCATATCGCGAATGGCCATCCATTTACGACCCATTGATCCGCGCGTCAGGTTGCGCGCAATGATTGCGGAAATCGTCACAAAGACCAAACACACCATATAAGACGCCCAAGCATCCGTATTGGCACCCGTCACGGGTACGCCCAAAACTGTGCGTTCTGGGGATGAAATCTGTCCCGATGCGGAATAGTTGTAAAACCATGGCACGCGGTTAAACAGCCAGACTAGGAAAAACTGGGCGGCGAGTGTTGCCACCGCCAGATAAAAGCCTTTGATCCGCAGCGATGGCAAGCCAAACAAAACGCCAACAATCGCGGTAATACCACCTGCAAGGACGACGTGGATCAGAATGCTGACTTCGGGAAACGAGGTCATCAATTTATAGACCGCATAAGCGCCCACAGCCATAAAGCCGCCGGTGCCCAATGAAACCTGGCCACAATACCCAACAAGGATATTCAACCCAATCACCGCAATCGCATAGATCAAAAAGGGCAAGAAAATTGCATTTGCCCAGTAATCGTTGATGATAAACGGAATGACGGCAAAGGCGATAAACAGCACCGCATAATACCGATAACGATCAAATTTAATCGGGAACGTTTGGTTGTCGTCCTGATACGAGGTTTTGAAATCACCTGCTTCGCGATATAACATTATTTACACTCCCAATTTAGATATTTGTAATGGTGTGTTGCGGATAAAAGTACCGCTGACTGCGCAATGCTTTGTGTCTGTCATTGTTACACCCGCTCGATAATTTTTTCGCCAAACAGGCCCTGGGGACGGAACACAAGGAACAAAAGCGCCAGAACATAAGCAAACCAGTTTTCTGTTGCGCCACCGATCATAGGGCCGACCAAGAATTCGAACAGTTTTTCGCCGACGCCAATGATCAGGCCACCCGCAATCGCACCAGGAATTGACGTAAATCCGCCAAGCATCAGGACCGGCAGCGCTTTGAGCGCGATCAAAGACAGCGAGAATTGAACACCCGATTTTGTGCCCCACATGATCCCCGCGACAAGCGCAACAAATCCCGCGACTGACCAGACCATCACCCAGATAAAGCTTAGGTTGATGCCAACGGACAAGGCCGCTTGGTGATCGTCCGCCACCGCACGCATCGCGCGGCCCTGTTTGGTGTATTGCGAAAATGCCACCAAGGCCAAGACCAGAATGGCGGCAATCACGGTCGCGACAATATCGAGGTTATCGATGAAAAAGCCATAATCAAAGAGGTTGAAGGTCAGTTCGTCAATCCAAAGGTTGATCCCTTGTGGCAGGCCAACGTCCAATTTTTTAATATCTGCACCCCACATCAGGTCGCCAAGACCTTCCATGAAATAGGCCAATCCAATGGTCGCCATGAACAGGATGATGGGCTCTTGGCCAATCAAATGGCGGAAAATGATCTGTTGTACCAGCCACGCCAGACCAATCATAACACCCATGGACAACACAATACCAACGAGCGCGGGCAGGTGCCAACCAAAGTGATGCACCTCGGTGCCAAAGACGGCATTGATCAAATGCGAAAACGGCACCTGGCCATCCATTATGCCAACCAAGGTCATCGCCGCAAACAGTGCCATGACGCCCTGTGCATAGTTAAAAATACCGGACGCTTTGTAGATAAGAACAAACCCCAATGCGACCAAGGCATATAACACCCCAGCCATAAGGCCGTTCAGAAACACTTCCATTCCAAAAATCAGTGTATCAGACATTGGTGTACTCCTTGTATTCGGTGCTAGGAACGTCGGTGGAAAATACCGACGTAATACCGACGTAATACCGACGTGTTGCAGATGTCGAAAATTTAGTCATGTGAGACCCCCAAATAGGCGTCGATCACGTCTTGGTTGTTGCGCACCTCGTCGGGTGTGCCGTCGCCGATTTTCTTGCCGTAGTCCATAACCACAACACGGTCTGACAGGTCCATAACCACGCCCATATCGTGTTCAATCAATGCGATTGTGGTGCCGAACTCATCATTCACGGATAGGATAAAGCGGCTCATGTCCTCTTTTTCCTCAACGTTCATGCCGGCCATCGGTTCATCCAACAGCAACAATTTCGGTTCCGATGCCAAGGCGCGGGCCAATTCGACGCGTTTTTTCAAACCATAGGGCAAACGCGATACTGGCGTTTTGCGGATGTGTTGAATTTCCAGAAAATCGATCACGCGTTCGCAAATTTCGCGGTTTTCAACCTCTTCACGTTCCGCCGCGCCGCGCCAAATGGCTTGACTGAACAGACCTGTTTTCATCTGTGTCAAACGACCTGTCATTACGTTGTCCAGAACGCTCATCCCTTCGAAAAGGGCGATGTTTTGGAACGTGCGTGCGATCCCTTGGCGCGCCACCTCAAAAGGTTTCATTGGCGCACGGCGTTCGCCACGGAACCAAACTTCGCCTTCTTGTGGAACGTAAAAACCAGAAATAACGTTTAACATCGATGACTTACCGGCACCGTTCGGGCCGATGATGGCGCGAACTTCGCCTTCGCGAATGTCAAAGCTGATGTTCTTGATCGCCTCGACCCCACCAAATCGCAGGGTGATGTTGCGCATGTCCATCACCACGCCACCGATCTTGCGGCCGTCGGCTGTCACATATCCTTGTGTTTCGTCTAACATGTGGTTTCCTTATTCTGCCGCTAATTTCGTGGCCACAGGCACAACCTGTGCGTCGCGCAATTCAAGCGTGGCTTTGATCGACCCTTTGCGACCGTCTTCATAGGTCACTTCGGTTTCGGTATAGACGCTGGTCGACCCGTCGTA
>Ga0181601_10002544_pt1 | contig 15613 bp, 10 predicted proteins | sample 041ome_8_FD_133020 | JGI IMG/M metagenome (GOLD analysis project Ga0181601, IMG submission 133020) | Coastal salt marsh microbial communities from the Groves Creek Marsh, Skidaway Island, Georgia - 041407BS metaG (megahit assembly) | ecosystem: Environmental > Aquatic > Marine > Intertidal zone...
ATTGACACCAATGCAAAAGGAAAACACCCTTCAGGCAATCATTGCCTATGATGCACTTCATAAGCCTGAAGAAGAGCGTGTTGGCTACGTACCACCTAAAAAAGTGGATGAGCCCTGTGATAGTAAAAAGGGTCCCGGCCCAGATGATGAACAACCAGTGAAGTGGCAGGAGTAGTACATGGCTACCCACGGGGGGCATTTGCGTAAAATGCAGGTATCTTTACCTGCCTCTGATTCTTCACAAGCCCCCTCAGTAGACATGCCAAACCGAGTACAGTATCAGATTTCACTAGATGATCAGCTTGTGCCTTTAAATGATCATTTGGGGCAGGCCATTCGTATTCAACACACGGGTACTATTCATTGTGTTCATTGTGGTCGCCGCAGTAAAAAAAGCTTTAACCAGGGTTATTGTTACCCCTGTTTTACCAAGTTAGCCCAATGTGACATTTGTATTGTCAGCCCAGAAAAATGTCATTATGACCATGGGACATGCCGTGAGCCAGAATGGGGTGAACAGCATTGTATGGTCGACCATATTGTCTATTTAGCCAATTCCTCTGGTATCAAGGTCGGTATTACCCGTGAGAGCCAATTACCCACACGCTGGATTGACCAAGGTGCGGTGCAGGCCTTACCTATTTTTCGGGTAAAAACACGTCAGCAGTCGGGCATGGTGGAAGACATGTTCCGGCAACATGTGGCGGATAAAACCAATTGGCGCACCATGTTAAAAGGTAACATCCCCCCCGTTGATTTGCCGGTTATGCGCGACGCACTGTATGAGCAATGTGATCTAGAATTACAGCAATTGGAAGAACGTTATGGAATTCAGGCTCTACAGCGCATCGATGATGTTGCTCCAGTCGATATCGAATACCCTGTATTGGAACATCCGACTAAAGTAACGAGCCATAATATGGACAAAAACCCACTGGTAGAAGGAACGTTATTGGGTATCAAGGGGCAGTATCTAATCTTGGATACGGGTGTGATCAATATTCGTAAATATACGGCTTATCATGTGGAAATAAATCTTTAGAAAGCAATCAAAGAAATAAACTCCAGACATTTCCTCCAATTCTAGTCTAGGGCCTGTTAAAAGCTCCTAGTGATTTGATAATAAAGGTAATTTGTACATGGCGATGAAAGATGCCCAGCCCGGCACCATACATTTAAAGGACTATGAAGCTCCAAGGTATTTAATTGACAAGACAACACTTAAGATTGAGATAGAACAGGATCTGGCCAAGGTCTATGCCACACTTGATATGAGGCGTAATCCTGAGAGCGATTATTCAGGAAATACTTTGGTGCTTTCAGGTCAACAACTGACCCTGGAATGTATCGCTGTTAATGGGTCTACACTATCGTCAGACCAGTACAGTATTACCGAAGATGAACTTACAGTTCATCAGGTGCCGGAACAGTTTGAGCTGGCTACTGAAGTTACTATTTATCCAAAACAAAATACCTCATTAGAGGGACTCTATAAATCTCGCACCATGTACTGTACCCAGTGTGAGGCAGAAGGGTTCCGGCGAATTACCTATTACTTGGATCGCCCCGATGTCATGTCGGAATTCACCACAACCATTATTGCTGATCAATCAGAATGCCCGGTATTGCTTGCTAATGGTAATCCCGTAGGTTTTGGAAAGATGGGTTATGGAAAAATGGAAGCGGGGCAGATGGATGATGGTCGCCATTGGGCAACCTGGCATGACCCTTTTCGTAAGCCAGCGTATTTATTTGCCATGGTGGCAGGTGATTTGTCCGTTGTGGAAGATCAATTTACCACTTGTTCTGGGCGTACCGTAGATATTCGGGTGTATGTAGAACCAAAAGATCAGGATAAATGTGATCATGCCATTCAATCCTTAAAACATGCGATGACCTGGGATGAACAGGTTTATGGGCGCGAATATGACCTAGACCTTTACATGATCGTCGCCGTAGATGACTTCAATATGGGGGCGATGGAAAATAAGGGACTAAATATCTTTAATACTTCTTGTGTTCTCGCTCACCCGGAAACTACTACAGATGCAGGCTTTCAGCGTGTTGAAGCTGTTGTAGCCCATGAATATTTCCATAACTGGTCCGGTAATCGGGTGACTTGTCGTGATTGGTTTCAACTCAGTTTGAAAGAAGGTTTTACCGTATTTCGTGATGCTGAATTTTCGGCAGATATAGGATCACGTACGGTCAAACGGGTGGAAGACATTAATCTGTTAAGAACAGTTCAGTTTGCTGAGGATGCAGGCCCCACAGCTCACCCCGTACAGCCAGCCTCCTATATGGAAATTTCCAATTTTTATACCGTGACCATTTATGAAAAAGGCGCTGAAGTTGTACGAATGATTCACACGCTTTTAGGTGCAGATCTATTTCGTCAGGGTTCTGATCTCTATTTTTCAAGGCATGATGGCCAGGCCGTGACCATTGAAGATTTTGTTGCGGCAATGGCAGAAGTCAGTGGCCGTGACTTTTCTCAGTTTATGAACTGGTATCGCCAAGCCGGTACCCCGCGGTTATCCGTACGTAGTGAATATGATGAAAAGGCTCAACAATATAGGCTGCATTTCAAGCAATCCTGTGAAGCAACAAAGCTTGAGCAAGGAAAACAGAAGGAACCCTATCAAATTCCGGTGAAACTAGGACTGGTGACCGAGCAAGGTGATCTACCATTGTTTGGTTGTAGCGATAAGAATCAGGTAATAGAAATTACTGATTCTGAACAGACGGTCGTATTTGAAGGAATTGAAACACACCCTGTGCCATCTTTGCTAAGAGGGTTTTCTGCACCGGTAAAATTGGATTATCCCTATAGCCGGAAAGAGTTAGCATTATTGATGTCCCATGACTCTGACGGGGTTAATCGCTGGAATGCATCTCAGCAGCTTGCTATTCAGTTGATGCAGTCTTTGATGGAAGATTACCTTGCTTCTAAGCCGTTGGTTATGGATGATTGCCTTAGCCAAGCATATGCAAAAATACTGTCTGAGTCAGCAGATGACCGTGCCATGCAGGCTCTGGTTTTGAAGCTGCCTTCAGAATTGTTGTTAGCTGAAATATCAGATGAAATTGATGTAGAAGCAATTCACCATGTACGCCAATTTCTTTGTGGGCAGCTTGGAGAATCACTGTCGGATCAGTGGCGTGGTATTTACCGTGATAATAGTCCCAAGGGTGACTATATCCACAATGCCAATGAAGTAGCTCAGCGTAGCTTAAAAAATCTTGCACTACGTTATTTGGCTAATGCAAAAACAGAGGATTCTTTGGCATTAGTGCAGTCACAATTTGATGAATCGGACAATATGACAGATCGTTTGGCGGCATTGGGTATCCTTGTGAATGACCCTAGGCCAGCAGCTGCTGTATTATCTATGCAAGCCCTTGAAAGTTTTTACAATGATTGGCACCACGAGCCTCTGGTCTTGAATCAATGGTTTCAAGTCCAGGCTGCTTGTCCATTACCGGGTGGTTTAGCTCGTGTTAGAGCGTTAATGGAGCATTCGGCATTTGATATCCACAATCCCAATAAGGTGCGATCGGTTATCGGTGTGTTCTGTAATAGCAATCCGGTAAATTTCCACTGTGAGGGTGGAGAGGGCTATCGCTTTCTTGCCGACCAGGTTTTGGCTTTGGATAAGCTCAATCCACAAATTGCAGCGAGATTGCTGACACCATTAACTCGCTGGAGACGTTTCCCAGAGCAAAAACAACATCTTATGAAAGGTGAATTGGCAAGGATTATGTCAGAGCCAAAATTGTCCAGTGACACCTATGAAATCGTCTCAAAGAGTTTATGAATTCAGCCATTAATTGCAGCTACTGTACTGCCAGTAGGGGCTCACTGTGGCGATCCGTTGTTTTTTTGATCCCGATCAAGGTTCGCAAATAAAACATGGTGGAGAATACAAACATCAACATGCTGATATGATGTTAGTGTGGTGGTAAATGTGTGACATCTGCCCTTATCTCAAGGGTTCTGACATTTAGCAGTTTTGGGGAGAGCAATTTGCTCTCCTTTTTTTGTTCAAAATTTAGAAAAGCTATTGCTGAAATTCAAAAAGGGATTAAGTACAGGTTTCAGCTTTTTTATCTTTCTTTTTCTCAGGAGATAAATGTTCATAAAGCTCTACAAACTTTTGTGTCAGGGGGTGGCTCGGTGCTAGATGAATCAACGGTGTACAAGATTGATGTGATTCTCGCATTTTAATCGAGCTGTTTAGATAGATAGGTAATACAGGTTGGCCTTCTGCTTTGAGCTCTTGAACTAGCTGAGTAGGTAGTTTGGCCCGTGATTGAAATTGATTAACAACAATGCCTTCCACATCAAGGCCATCATTGTGGTCTTCTCTTGTCTCGGCAATAACATAGAGAATGTTGTACAAGGCATCTCTTGAGAAAGCATCACAATCAAAGGGTATTAATACACGTTCAGCTGCAATAAGCGCTGACATGGTATAAAAGTTGAGCGCAGGTGCTGTATCAATAAAGACATGATCAAACTCGTCCGACAGCTTGTTCAGTAAATCTCTAAATTTATAAACTTTATGCCGTGATTCCAGTTTTTGCTCAATGCTATCCAATTCAGCATTAGCTGCAATAATAGAAAGGTTTTCGTAGGGTGTTGCGGTAACAAACTCGCCAGGCTTCTTAGGAGTGAGGTTAAAAGAAAGGGTTTGAGCAAAGTAGTCTGTGATCGTTTCTTCAGGTTGGGGCCTCTTCCAAGCAAATAGTGTGTTGAATTGGCTTGTGGGTCCAAGTCGATAACGAGCGTTTTAGCACCACTTTTGGCACAAATAGCTGCCAAATTACAGGTAATGCTGGATTTCCCCACCCCACCTTTTTGATTGAAAATAACACGACGCATAAACTTGATTCCTTTTAAATATCCCTAGTGACGAATATTCATACAGATGACGATGTTGTGAGTATGACAAAAATTACGACAAAGGGTATGGCAAAACGGCGATGGGGAGGAAAAATATTCATTTGTTCACTCTTAACTCGCTCTTAGTTACTTTTCATACTTTCAATTACTATCCATAAAGGGGTTTAAGGTGGTTGTCCTTGCCCTGATTTTTTTGGTCACTTTGGCTTTTTAACTGTTTTAGTTCATCGACTAATCTAGGTAAATCAATTTCTACAGTATCACCAGAACCATAGAGAGCAGAATCTAGAGCTTGAAGTTGCAGCTTCAGCGAAGGGCTATTAGTTGGAGAGTGGTTAGCTAGGGTGGCGACCTGGTCAAGGGTAACGAATGGCTGTTGCCAGTGTGAGCTGGCCCAGGTCAATAAAGTTTCACGAAAACCTTGATAATCTTGTTTATTCGCAGCTTGTTTTAACTGTTTAAATAGTTCAGATTCTTTTTGTTCAGACTCAGTTGTTTGAAGTAGGGCTGGTGACTCTGCACTCTTGGATTTTCTCCATAATACAAACAGAGTGACGAGGGCCACGAACAATACAATGTTGCTGATAACCAGCAGCCATAAAAGCATACTGGGTTCACTTTTGATTTCCGTTGGTATGGCCGTAGCAGAGTCTTCTCGGGGAGCAGCCACGCTATCCTGGGTAACTGGTGTTGATATAGTTGGTAGAGAACTGGCATTGGCAGCAGGTTTGACAGTTAATGTTGTACCATCCAGGGTGGTTTCTCTCACTTGATTAGTCGTTGTGTCCCACCATTTTACTGTAATGGGTGGCAAGTTTAGCTGTCCCCCTCGAGACGGCACTATGGCAATTGATTCTAACCGTGTTGCAGTAACGCCATTGCTATCTACTTCATCATTGAGTTGAGGTTGGTCTGGATAGACTTTAAAACCATTGCTGGCTTTGATTTCTAATGGTGGTAGCTGCGCAGAAGTTGAGCCCTGGGCAGTAAAGGAAATAGTCCTTGTAATTGGTTCACCCGCTACGAGCCCATCTAATGGGCGACTCCACCTTTCACTAAGGCTAACATTCTTGCTGGGCAACCATTCTCCAGTGCCATAGTTAGCAGGGCGTGGTTTAACAGTAACTTTCTGCTCTTCGGAATGGAGGAATATCCGTTTCCCCCCACGAGAGAAAAATGAACTGGAATAGGGATCTCGCCTGTCAGGTAAAACGATATTAAAGCGGAGCGCTGGAATGGTCAGTTGACCGCTGGTATTTGGAAAAACGGCATATTTGAGTTCAATAACAAGGTGATTCACGCCATTGATTTGTTTCTGGAACTGGTTTTCAGCCACTTTATTCATGGATGCATTTTCTATGACCAGGTCTTCGCTTGAAATCCCTTGAAGGTTGGTTGTGGCTAGAATGCGCAGGGTGAGTAGTAGCTGTTCTTGGACATAGACAGTACTTTTATCCAACTCTGTTTCCACATATACAGGCTGATTTTTTAAACTACTGGTTGGCCGATCTGTTACCTGGAGTGTAATAGCTTTACTTGAGACACCTTTAAACGTTAGTGAAGGTATCGTTAATGTTCCTGATTTTTTTGGTAAAAGCTGTATTCGCCACTCAGTGTAGGAAGTAGAACTACCATTCATAAAAGAAAATTGGTTTTGTTGGTGCGTTGATAGCACTTCAAACTCTTTTTCCAGGGGCGATAGGTCAGGGTCGCTTGTAGTTTGGCCAGCATATTTAAGGCGGAGCTCGAATGTTTCCCCAGCTCTTAACTGGTTGCGGTCAACACTGGCTGTAAGTGTGTCCGCCAGGGCTGAGCTGGGGAACAGCACACAAAAAATTAGCAACGTGAATACATGCTTAAGGGAAAGAAAATAAGCCGCTATATAGTGCTTTTGGCTGTTTTTGTTACTGGGTATTTCAAACACAGTTGTTACCATCGTTCTTCATCTTGTTTGGGAGGCTGGTTGATACCACGCCGACGTTCATAGGTTCGTTTTTTCGCTTCATAGCCGAATTTTTCCCGTAAAAGACCGCCGGGGTCATCCGGGATTTTACGCAGCCATTGCTCCATAGCCTGCTTTTCCTCTTCAGACATTTGTTCTGTGGATAATTCTTCAGGGGAGCCTTTAGCATGGTTAGAGCCCTTAGCGGAATCAGAGCCTTCAGCGGAATCAGAATTTTCATCCGATTCAGAACCTTCGGCTGATTTTGGCTCTTCTGTAGGGGTATTTTCCTGTTCTGATTCTTGTTTGTTTTTAGAACTCTCTGTGTCGCTATCTTCATTGCTCGAGTCTTGAGGGCTTTGAGAATTTTGAGAGTTTTCTTCCTGTGACTCGTTTTGTTGGGAGTCATTTTTTTTGCTTTCGTTCTGTTGATTCTGCCCCTCTTGATTTTGTTCAGACTGGGACTGATCTCCTTGGGATTGATCACCCTCAGACTGTTGGCCATTTTGGTCGTCTTGTTGCTGATCCTGATTTGAGGAGTCACCATCTTGTTGCTGTTGCTGTTGCTGAAGCAGTTTCTCTATTAAGTCTTTATTAAATTGGGCATCTTCATTGTCTGGGTTTTGAGTCAGGGCTTTTTCGTAGCTTTTGATGGCTTCTTCAAGTTTGCCATTTTTTGCCAGAGCATTGCCTTGATTGTAGTGGTTAGCCTGGTTTTGACTCTCGCTGTTCTTGTTATTATTACTATCGCTATAAAGCTCCGCTGCCTTATCAAAATCACCATTGCGGTAGGCTGCAGCTGCTTTCCAGTTAGGGTCTTTAAATTGTTGTTGTGCCGTTTCGCTATCGCCTTTACTCATTGCCTGAGCCGCTTGTTGATCAGATCTGGACCAAAGGTCTTCCCAGCTTAGGGCATGGCTTGGTTGTGGTATTGATAACATGGGAGTTATGACCAAACAGGCTAATAGGCCTCGTCTAAAGGCCAATAGTAATATGATAAGTGCTGGGAATATCATCCAATAGCCTTGGTCACTCCAGCTGTCGAAGGTGCGTTCCAATTGTTTACTGGGTGAATCGCTCTCAATATTAAAAGGTTCGGTGAGATACTGGATATCAGCATCATCTGCAGTGAGTTGGGTAAAGTGGCCGCCATTTAAGTTGGCCAGCTTTTGTAAACGATGAATGTCCAGCTTGGGAATAACGATACTGCCGCCTTTGTCCTTGGCAAACCCGCCATTACCAAGGGGAATTGGTGCACCGTCTTTTGTCCCTATGCCGAGAATAGAGAGCTTAAAATCACCGTGCTCTTTAATGGTTTGATTCAGTGTTGTTTGTGCTGAGGCAGAAACACCGTCGGTCACTAGTAAGAAATTACCCTGTACCAGTCCTGCATTTAATACCAGTTCAACGGCTTGTTCTATGGCACTTTCTACCAGGCTGCCATGGCTTGGCATAATATAAGGGTCAAGGGCAGGAATCAGAGCAGCTACTGTATCGGCATCATCCGTCAAAGGACTGACAACAAAGGATTCCCCTGAATAGGCGATAAGTGCCGTTGTGCCTTCTTCTCGAAGCTTTAGTAAATCAATCAATTTTAACCGAGCTCGGGTTAACCGGTTGGGTTTCAGATCTTGCGCCAGCATGGACGGTGATAGGTCAAACAGGATAACTAACGCATTTTCTTGTTTGTGGACAGGCAGCGGTGTTCGCTCCCAGGTTGGTCCGGCCATGGCTAGGCAAGTCAGAATCCAACCTGACAAAGCAAGGAACGGCAATAGTCTTCGCTGTTTAACGGGCACTGAATCGAGTAAAAAGGGTAATAGTTGCGGTGAAATCACCTGATCCCAACTACCGGCCTGTTTTTGACGATGCAAAAGCCAAATACAGCCAACACAGGCAGGTATTAGGGCATATAGCCAATGGGGGCGAAGGAAATGAAATTCTGCCGCTATAGTTGCTACAAAGGTTGCGAGAGCATCCATTACTTGCGATCTCCGCTGCGACTAAAAGAGGATTGCGGTACAAAAACCACAAGCAAGCTACAAATCAAGGCTAAGCCTAGAGGCCAGTAGAAAAGGGCTTTGGTAGGGCGCAGTGTTTCAGCGTCCTGTTCAACTGGTTCTAGTTTATCGAGCTGTTCATAAATAGCCTCCAGCTCTTGTGGATTGTGAGCCCGGAAATATTGTCCCGATGTTTTTTCGGCAATGGTTTTAAGAGTGGCTTCATCCAAATCACGGGATGGGTTGACTCTTTTAGTGCCAAAAAAGCTTCGTTGCAGCATGACGTCAGCACCAATACCGATGGTGTAGATGGTGATGCCTTCACGGGCTGCAATGTCTGTAGCCTCCAGCGGTTGTACTTCACCGGCAGAGTTTGCTCCGTCTGTGAGTAGAATCAGAACACGGTGGTTTTCAGGGCGTTCTTTTAAACGTTTTACTGCCAAACCAATGGCATCCCCAATGGCTGTTTTATCACCGGCAAAACCGATTTGGGCTTCACCTAATAACGTGTTCATTGTGCGGCGATCAAAGGTAAGGGGGGTTTGCAGGTAGGGCCGGGTACCAAATAGAATTAGCCCCAGTCGATCGCCTTGACGACGTTCCACGAATTCAGAAACTACATGTTTTATCGCAGTGAGCCTATCGACAGTTTGTCCCGAAATGGACATATCCGTTTGTTCCATACTGCCGGAAATGTCGACAGCCAATAAAATATCCCGGCCACTGCTGGGCAGAGCGACGGGATCTCCTACCCAGGTAGGTCGCGTAGAGGCTGCCACAGCTGCAATCCAGGCAATGGTTAAGAGGACCAGGGTCAACCAATGCCAATAATTACTCACAGTAGAATGGGTGGTTTGAGCTGCCAAGTGGATGTACACCGGAGATTTTAGGGCTGGCAGCGAGACATCCGCTTTACGGCGCCATAACCGGTAAAACAAGGGTAAAGGTAATAACAGCAACAACCATGGCCATTCAAAGGTCAGCATTGATTTTTCCTCCGCCAACTTGAGGGTCATATTTTGCCTTATGTTTCTTTATCCATTGCTCAGTCCCTTGTTGTAGTTGTTGCAACAAGTCATCACTGATATTGGGGTTTGCTTGGTAGAGTAATTGCCCCAGGTTTTTTTGTAGGTTGTCATCGAATACTGTTTGCTTACAACAGTGGTTGAGGTGCGACAGCATAGGTGCAGTTAACTCTGATTCCAGTGACAATTGTGGGTAGGCTGTTTTTGCTGTGCGCCGCAGCAGAGTTAGAAGGGCTTGGCACTTTTCCAGATTGCTTGATTCTAGGTTGTTTGTGGCGGTTGCTATTCCATTTAATTGTTGAATCGCCTCTCTGCGGTAGCAGTTGTTTGCTCTACGTTTAATTAACCAACGCGACAGAAAAAATAGCGTTGTTAAAACGATAATAGCCAGTATCCACCAGCCGGGAGCCGGAGGCCACCAAGAAACAGGATCGGGTAGATGTATATCTCTTAGTTGAGATAGTGGGTCTTGTGGTAATGGCCTTGAAGGTACAGAGCCTTGAGTTAAGGGGGGGTGGGGATTGGAGGGGATATTCATCGACGCCCTCGCACTTTTTTCCGACCATAAGCTTGCTGCAATATGGGGAGTATCGGTTTAGCCGTTTCAAAGGTAAGGCAACCCATTCGCAACTTGCCGCAAAGGGTTTGAATCTTGGCCTGACGGTTTTTAAACTGCTGTTCAAATTGCTGGCGCAGGTCAGCTTTTCGTGTGTTCAAGTTAAATCGCTGCCCGCCATTGGTAACTTGATAATTTGCCGGAGGTGGGAGGTGGGCTTCTAGCTCATCGTATACATGGCAAATATTGAGGTCACAATGTCGGGCCAGTTCAAATAAATGCTGCTCGCATTTTTGATCCAGGTCGTGAAAGTCACTGACTAAAAACAGCGTTGAACCTGGTAGGGCAACCCGACGGGTGTCTTCCAGTATTTTGGCTAGAGAAGTGTGATTGTTTGTATCTGATGTGTTTTTTGCATGAGTGCTTTGAGCATGTATCAGCTGTTCACTTACATCGCTTAAGGTATGTATTAGTTGTAATACACTGTGGTGGCTTCGCCGTGCTCGAATATCCGTTTGGTGCTCTGGCCCAAAAATGAGCCCGCCAACACGGTCATTGGCATTAAGTCCTGCCCAGGCTAAAGCGGCAGCCACTTGGCATGCAGTGACCGATTTAAGTTCTTGAGCGCCAAAAAACATGTTGGCTCTTAGGTCTGTGACAATGAGTACTGGACGTTCGCGCTCTTCACTAAACAGTTTGGTGTGGGTTGTGGTAGTCCGAGCGGTCACGCGCCAATCAATGGTCCGAATATCATCTCCAGGTTGGTATTGGCGGACCTCTTCAAAGTCCATTCCTCTGCCCCTAAAACGGGATTGATGATTGCCCATCAGAGGATTCTTGGCCATCAGCCTGGGGAAAAATTTCAGGTCTTTGGTACCGAAACGAAGCTTCACCAATGTTGTGATATCAGCAATGGCAGGATTGTTTATATCACCGCTATTCATGGACTTATGAACTCAAGGCTAATTCGTTATTTAAGCAGAGGGTACGGTATTGATTAGGGTGTCAATCACCTGATCAGCATTTACCCCGTTGGCTTCTGCCTCAAAACTGAGGATTAGACGGTGTCTAAGCACATCGTGTGCGACAGCTCTTACATCATCAGGGGAAACATAATCCCTGGCATTTAACCAAGCATGGGCTCTTGCACAGCGGTCAAGGGAAATAGTGGCCCGGGGACTGGCACCATAATCGAGCCAGTTGGCCAGTTGATCACCGTATTGGGCGGGTTCTCGAGTTGCAAGAATCAGTTGAACGATGTATTCCTCAACAGGTTCTGCCATATGAACAGATAATGCTTCTATGCGTGCTTCCAGCAACGTAGCTTCAGATACTTCTTCTACCTGTTCCACAGGTGAGTCCATGGCTTCGTTGCGTGCTAGTTTTAGGATATCCCTCTCTGCTTTCGCTTCTGGGTACCCCACATTGACGTGCATTAAAAAGCGGTCCATTTGTGCTTCGGGAAGAGGGTACGTGCCTTCTTGTTCAATGGGGTTTTGTGTTGCCATGACTAAAAATAGTTGGGGTAAGGCATAGGTATTACGACCAACACTGATTTGTCGTTCAGCCATGGCTTCTAACAGGGCAGACTGTACCTTTGCTGGTGCGCGGTTAATTTCATCGGCTAACACCAGGTTGTGAAAAATAGGGCCTGGTTGAAACTTGAAGCTGCCATCTTCAGGGCGATAAATATCGCTACCAGTAATATCTGCCGGCAATAAATCAGGGGTAAATTGAATCCGGTGGAAATCGCCACTGACTCCATCGGACAGGGTTTTAATGGCTTTAGTTTTTGCTAAACCGGGAGCCCCCTCAACTAAAAGGTGGCCATCGGCTAACAAAGCGATAATTAGTCGGTCTATAAGGTGAGGTTGGCCAACAATTTGGTTGTTGAGAAATGTTCTTAGATCGTTAATTTTTTGTTGGTGGCTCATGTGGTGGTGTTTATCTCTGTTAGTGATTGCTTCGTCATTGTTAACGGTCAGCTACTGTAATGACACAATAACCATAGGGTTTATATGGCGATGAATTGTAATGCCTGTCTATGATTTACCCAAGGGTTCAATTGGTTGGAAAACACTTATTTTTGGAAAGTCTTATCATTAAAAAGATACCGTTATTTGATCTCCAGGCATTACTGGTATTTGCAAAGTACTCTAGACTATAAGATAGGTATGAAGTTCAGGTGGTTAACGAAATAGCAAGAAGCTGTAAAGTGAAAACTAGCAAGGCAAGTATTGTAAGGCAAATAATTATAAATCTAGGAATACAAGTGAGAAGTTATGGAAGCCATTAATGGAGATAAGTTTTTCATTGCGTTAGAAAAACAAATTAATGATCACTATCCTGAGCCGTTAGCAGCACAGTTGGTTTCTTTTTCCCGTAAAGTTTTTGACCTTCCTGCTCTTGATGAATTGGGAGATGAGCCCGTAGAAAAAGTTCTAAAATTTCTTCAGGATTTTCTGAATTTCACCAAAAAAATAGATTTAAACAATCCAAAGGTAAAAATTTATTGCCCTACGGCAGAAAGTTGTGTGAGTGGCACTGAAATTTTTATTATCCAACGCGATATGCCATTTTTGGTGGATTCCGTTCGCATCGAATTAAACCGCCGTGGGATTAATATTCAAACCATAAAAAGCACTATTTTGAATGTGATTCGCGATGATGATGGAACATTGGTTAGTGCATTTGCCGATCCTGACGAACCGAATAGTTGTAAGGAAGCATTGATCTTTCTCAACGTAGAGTTCCATGGGTCGATTGAAGAACAGCAGGACCTAATCAATAGCATTGTCGATGTTCTTGCTGATGTGGAAGTTGTTACCGATGGTTTTTTCCCTATGGCGCATCGTTTAGATGAGGCCATCGCAGAGGTCAGTGAGAATCTAGCCGGATTTCCCGTGGAGGAAGTGGAAGAACTCGTTAGTTTTTTGAAATGGATGCGAACGGATGCGTTAATTTTCCTGGGCTGCTCAGAGTATGAGCTAACAGAATGTGATGGAACATTGTTGTTGAAACACAACCGTGAGCGCCAGTTGGGTATTTTTGCCCAACATCCGGTAGATGTACCTGAAATTGTTTTGGCTGACCTGAACCCTGGGTTGCGTAGGTTTTATGAAAATGGTCTTCCTCTGGCGTTTACTAAATCTTCACTGAGAGCCAGAGTGCATCGGCAGGCATACTCTGATTATATTGTTTTAAAACGCTATGGCCCGAAAGGAGAGGTTGTGGGAGAACACCTTTTTATGGGGCTCTATACCTCCAGGGTTTACACCATGAGTCCCTTTCAAATGCCGTTGATCCGGCAACGAGTCCAAAAGGTATTGGATCGAGTGGGGTTTCCAGAAGGTAGTCACGATTACAAAGCGATGTGTCAGCTGATAGAGGTCCACCCGAGAGATGAGTTGTTTAACTGTTCCGCGGATGAATTGTACCAGGCGCTGATGGCCATATGGCAGATTAACGAGCGACGGTTAGTTCGTTTTTTCATGCGAACAGATCCTTTTGAGAAGTTTGTTAGTTGTTTGGTGTATATGCCCAGGGATATATACAAAACATCTATTCGAGAGCAAATAGAAGCGCTGCTTAAATTTGAGTTAGATGCTAGTGAATGTGAATTTAACACCTATTTTTCAGAGTCAATTTTAGCCCGAACTCAATTTATATTACGCATTAATTCCAATGCATATTTAAACGTAAATCACCGCGAGTTGGAGCGAAGGGTTATACAACTGACCCGTGATTGGTGTGACGATTTACAAGATGCCTCCATTCTCCAATGGAGTGATGAAACTGGTAGAGAAATGGTCAAGCGCTATGGCGATGCATTTCCAGCCAGTTACCAGGATCATTTTGACCCATCTGTAGCGATTGATGATATTACTTTGTTCGACCCTCTGGTGAGTGATGGCGAAATTGCCATGCGCTTTTATCAGGAGGAGGAAGATGGCCGCAATATTATGCGTTTTAGGGTCTTTAGGTTGAATAGCCCATTGGAGTTATCCAGCCTTGTTCCCATGCTGGAAAATTTGGGTTTTCGAGTTTTGGGAGAGCATCCCTACCAAATTACTCCTTCAGAGGGGGATGACGTTTGGCTTCATGATTTCACTTTGAAATTTGGTCTGGATGTCGATGTTGATGTATCACTAGTGCGCAATACGTTTCAAGAAGCGTTTAATGCGGTTTGGTTGGATGACACTGAGAATGACAGTTTTAATCATCTAGTTGTGGGTGCACGTCTGGATTGGCGAACAGTAGCGTTGTTGCGCCTTTATTCCCGTTATATGAAGCAGTTGGGCAGCAATTTTAGTCAGGATTTCTTGGCCACGACATTGGCTTCAAATCTGGAAATTACCCGGAATTTGGTTGCACTATTTCACTGTTTATTAGATCCGAAAGTAGTGGATCAACACAGCAAGGAACACAATAATCAGGAATCCCCTGTTCATGAACACCATAGTCATGATAACACTAGGGCCGACCGTTTAAACGACAAAATTATTGAAGCACTCGATCAGGTTCTTAACCTTAATGAAGATAAGGTTTTGCGCAGTTATTTACAATTGATTAATGCGACCAAGCGTACAAATTTCTTTCAAACAGATGCTGACGGTCAATATAAAACCTATATTGCTGTGAAGCTGGCACCCCAAGAATTGGAAGATGCCCCTGAACCTAGGCCATTGTATGAAATTTTTGTTTATTCCCCTCGAATGGAAGGTGTGCATTTGCGATTAGGTAAGGTAGCCCGAGGCGGATTACGCTGGTCTGATAGGTTGGAAGACTACCGTACAGAAGTGCTGGGGCTCGTCAAAGCTCAACAGGTTAAAAATGCTGTTATTGTGCCGACCGGAGCAAAAGGCGGTTTTGTATCAAAACGCCTGGACCGAAAGGCGACCAGAGAGGATTTTTTGCAAGAAGGATTTTTCTGTTACCAGCAGTTTATTACTGGATTGCTGGATATTACCGATAACATTGTAGATGACAAAGTGGTAACCCCCGATTGTGTCGTTCGTAGGGATTATGAAGATCCTTATTTTGTGGTGGCTGCAGACAAAGGCACAGCAACTTTTTCTGATGTGGCTAATAAAATATCCAGTGCCTACAATTATTGGTTGGATGATGCTTTTGCCTCGGGTGGCAGTTATGGCTATGACCATAAAAAAATGGGCATTACCGCCA
>Ga0181601_10002547_pt1 | contig 15601 bp, 21 predicted proteins | sample 041ome_8_FD_133020 | JGI IMG/M metagenome (GOLD analysis project Ga0181601, IMG submission 133020) | Coastal salt marsh microbial communities from the Groves Creek Marsh, Skidaway Island, Georgia - 041407BS metaG (megahit assembly) | ecosystem: Environmental > Aquatic > Marine > Intertidal zone...
GGGGTTTTTTTTTAACAATTTTTAAACTACTTTAAAATGTGCAATTTTTTAGAATTTTATCAGCAATAATAATTTATCTAACTTTAGGAATATCTATAGCTGATGAATGTAAGAATTTTGAGGATAAAGTATTGGCAATTCCCATGCCACAAGTTGGTATGGTTACTGATGGTCAACAACCAAAATATGATTTAGGTTTATTTTTTCATCAAGACTATAATTATGAAAAAGATCAAATTATAATTAAAAGAGATTCAAACAATTATCCGATACTAAAATTTTCATTTATAGAAAGAAATTTATTATCAAATACTTCAATTATAAAGATAGACAATAATGATGCTTCATTATTGTCAGATAAAGAAATTTTAGATTTAATTTCAAATGAAGAATCAAAAATTTCAACCAAAAATAACGAATATAAAATAAGAGCCTTAGAATATGATTTATATGTTTTTGATCTAGAGTATTTTAATATTAATGCAATAGATGAGATCAAAACCAAAGAAGGGGAATTTCAAATAGATTATTCTTTTGAAGTTTCACATGAGCGTCCTGACTGGATTGAAGCTGCAAGAGAGATTGGTAATAATACAATTTGCTCTTTAGCTAATTTACATGATTCAACAAGAATTTTTTCTCCTATAAATGATGTCGATTTTTTAACTCAAATTGGTTTAGATCAAGATAAAGTTTATTCTTCTTATGATCAGGTTTATTATAGTGAAACTGATAAAACTTTTTCCATAGCAACATATGCAGGTGTGGCAAGAATTAAATCTGATTTTAATTTAAAAAAATTTCCATTTGATAATCAAGAGTTAAAATTAGAGTTTTATTCTCCTTATTCAATTGAATATAATGATGATAACAATTTTCCAAAACCTTTCGTAACTATTTTTAATCCAAGAAGTAGTGTTTACATTAATATTGATAAGTACAAAAATAAAAATTATTTAAAAGAATGGACTGTAGTAGATACAAAAGTTGAAAACTTTATTTATAAAGAAAAAACCACATCAAATTTTGAAAAAGATAAAATAGTTGAACTTGTTGATGATAGAATTTTTGTAAAATTAAACATAAAAAGAAATATAAATTATTTTATATTTAAAATAATTATTCCTGTTTTTCTTATATTAACAATATCATGGTCAGTAATGTGGATACCCCCAAACCAAGTCGAGTCAAGATTAACAACATCAATTGTCTCCTTGTTAGCCTTAATCGCGTATAATTTTGTATTTAATGAAGATCTTCCAAAACTCTCTTATTTAACCAGTCTTGATAGGTATATTTTATTATCTTATTTATTCTGTGCTATTCCTACATTCATGACCATTTACTTTAGCAGAATTACCAAAAAAGATTATAGGATAGCACTTGAAATTAATAAAAAATCAAGAATTATTGGGATTTTAATTTATTCTCTCTCTGCAACTGTTATATTTTCTGTTTAATATTCGATACCGTTTAATTTAGCTTTGTAACATTTATTATTAAACTGTCTGTTAATTCTTATATTGCCAATATTTTTTATTATAGTTTCTGGATTTGAGCCTTTTTGGTGTTGAAAAAATTGATTTGATTTAATGATAAAATAGTCACTAGGTAAATTTGAGGATGATAAAGGTTTAGTGGACATTATTTTTGTTTCATCTTCATCAAGGAGTACTAACAATTCTTGTTTTTCAAATTTTAATATTTCATTATTAATTTTAAAATGATCAGTAAGGTAAGCTCTACTAATGTCTTCTTGATTGTCTATTAAAATCGAAAAATAAAATATTTGATTATCATCTTTACATATTAAAAGCATTTTTTCTTCAAACTTAGGTTGATTAAAATATGAAGAATTTCTATAAACTTTACCAATCCAGGATTTAATTATATAAGGTTCAATTTTTATTTGTTCATTATTTGAGAATTCAAAATCGAATAAATCAAATATATTTTTTGATAGTTTTTTTCCCTTTTTTAATATTATATTAAAAGTTTTAACACCATGACTTAATGCTATACTTTCATTAGAATTATTTTTTAAGTTATTAAAGTAATCATTATGCTTCTGGTTTGAAATTTTTTTTAAAATTGTATCTTGGTCTTTAAGAATAAGGTTCAAGTTATCAATTTCTTTAGATGAATTATTTATAATTGCATCATCAACTTTTTTTCCACCTTTAAAGATATCATCAAACAATGAAGGTATTTTTTCAAAAAATTCTACTAATATATTTTTAATAGGACCAATAGGTATTGCGTAAGTTTTATTTTGAAGATTAATAAGCACAAATAATACTAAAAATACTGTTAAAAATTTTTTCATCCAAAATCTTTTAAATTATTGGATAAATATTAACCTTATTTTATTAGCTTTGTCCAAAATTTATAAATCTATTACACAAGAGTTTATTAAATAAATTAGCTAAAATCTCACTATGAAAACAAAGGAGATAAATATGAAAAATAAAACAAACTTTAAGACTGAGAAATCTAATTTTCTTGGATTTATTGGGATGTTGTTAATAGGTTTTGCGTTAATTGATTTTGTTATGTCTTGGATGGGGACTAACTTAACCGCATTTCTCGGTCCTATATCGCAATTTTCAGCAATGATAACAGGCTTTATTGGGATAGCTTTATTAAATGCAGGTAAAGATGAGCAAAATGATAATTAACATTTTATTAAAAAATATAATTTTAGTATTATTTGCCATTTTGCTGTCATCTTGCGCAGCAGAGTGGCAAAGCAATACCGGTGGTTCAAATAAGCTCTATCAAGACAAGGCCTATTGTAAATCAGTCGCTAATGCAGCAGCACCAATTTATATTTGTAGAAACCCTTTAATGTGTGCTCCTGACGAAACACCAATTGTTATTCAATCATTATCATCAAACACAGGATATTTTAATCAATGTATGTTTGATAGGGGAAATACAATTAAATGATTAATGTAATCAAGGTTTTTAATTTCTTTATTTTAATTATGTTCAATGGTTTAATTATTAATGTCTGATATTTGGGATAAATATCGAAGAGCTGATAAACAAACTATTGTAATCATAGGTGTTCTTATTTTAAGTGCAAAACTTTGTAAAGCAGATGGTCATTTTTCAAAAGTTGAAGAAGAAGAAATATTAAAAATAGTTCCTCACGAAAAACATCAACACAATACTTTAATAAAAATTCTAGAGGAGGGTGCTAACTGCGATAAACCTATTCAAGAGGATGCAAGAAGACTTAGAAAACTAGTAGGGGATGCTAATAAAAATTTTCTAGAATTTGTTGTAGCTGTTTTGTATCGTTTGGCAATCGTAGATCACGTTATGAGTGAAGAGGAAATTAGAGATATTCAAATTGTTGCTTTAGAATTTGGAGTAGTGAAATATCCATTTATGGATCAAGTTAAAAGAATTGCAGATAAATTTAAAGATAAAATAGGAGTAAAAAAATGGTCGATTTAAATAATATTTTTAATAAATTTTTTCCAAAATCTCAAACTTCGCCTACTGGTAAAAAACTAATTTATATGGCATGGGCAATAGAGATAACCGTTGCACTAGTAGGTTTTACTATTGCAGGAAGTTTTATTTTAATTGGAATTGAAGAAACAAAAGAATTGACCGGTGAAATTGCTTCAAGCTCAAATATTCAATATATGATTATCGGCTTAGCTTTTTTTGTAGTTGGTATTATGGAATTAACCAAAATTCCTTTGGCTACAGCTCTTTATTATTCTGTAAAAACTTATTGGAAAATAATTTTTTTATTAGCTCTTTTAGCGGTAAATTTTTCTACATTTGAAACTATACTTCAGGGGTTTCAGTTAGCTTATTCAAAAAATACAAAACCAGTAGAAATTATTCGAAATCAACTTGAAGAACTTAAAAACGAAAAATCAACAAAGGAAGAAAGATTAGGCCAAGAAGATCAAATAGATAATCAAATATTAGAACTGAGAGAACAAATTAATCAAATAAATCAACAAATTTTAACAAATAACACTGAAGCAACTAAAAAAAGATCTGAATTAGAAATGCAGAATGCAATTGCAAATCCAAGAAGAGACTCTCTAATAAAACAAATTGATGAAATAACAGAGAGAATTTCAAAATTAGAAGATGAAAAAAGTAAAGCTGTTTTATCTTTACAAGGAATTCAAGAAGGATTCTTTAACAAACAAAAAAATAAAAGAGAAGCTATTTTAGCTCAAATACAAAGTTATGATAATGAGATTGATAAATTAGAAGCAAATAAAACAACATTGTCTAAACAGCTTGATCAAGTTTTAAGTGATAATGCATCTCAAAATATACCATTAATCAATCAAATTAATCAGGAATTAAAACTTAAAAATGATGAACTTCAAAAACAGATAGATCAAATTCAAAATGAGCAAATAAATCCTAAGTTGAATGCTAAAAAAAATATTACAGATCAACAAAATACAGTATTAGTGGAGATTGATGAAATTAACCAAAAGATAGATTTAAAAGCTAAAGAAGTTAACGAAAAAGCAAGAGACAATTCATTCTATCAAATGGCAGTGATGATTAAAGTAGGGCCAGGACAATGGTTTTTTGGTGATGTAGTAGATAAAGATATTACTCCTGCAGATTTAACTCAGGAAGATATGAAAAAAGCTTTTTGGTTATGGTTTGGGTTTTTAGCTTTTATTATTTCAATAATTGGAACTCTAGTAGCGCTAGCTGGATTACATTTAATGGACGAGAGAATGCATGAAATTAGAAATCAACCACTTAATAGAAAAAATACTTTAAGATATAGATTTGGTAGATTATTTGTTTCTTTATCGAAATACTTTTCAACTCAAATAAAAGTAATGATCAAACCTAAAACAATTGAAAAAATTATTGAAAAAGAGATTGAAGTTGAAAAGATTATTGAAAAGCCAATTTATCAGGATCGAATTGTTCATGTTGATAGAGAAGTTCCTAAAGAAACCATTGTAAAAGAAATAGTTTATGTTCCACTTCCAACTGATGATGCAGAAGTATTAAAAAAAGGAGTATTTAAGGCTAACGAGTTTAATGAAAAAAGTAAGAAAAAATAATGGCTGATAAAGTTAAAGAAGCTGTCAGTCATAACTACGATCCAGTTAATCAATATATTGATGAGCAAGCGCGATTAAAAAGATCGGCAAGCACCTGGAGGTATGCAAAAGCGATATCTTTAATATTAGTTGCAATTGGTATTTTATTTTTATTATTAGCTTGGGCATATAATATTTTTAAAAAACCAAATCCCGAATTAGTTAAAAAAATCAATGAAGTTGATAAGAAATTCGAACAAAGTCAGTCATTAGATAGGACACAAGAAAAATTAGTCGATGGACAAATTGTAAAATATAATTCAGAAACACTAAGGTTCTTAGTCGCAAAGAGTGATGGATATTCTATATGGACTAGGATTACATATTCTACTACGAAAGATTTATTAGAGGGAAATCAACCAAACGAGGTTGACTGTTATATTTCAAAAGATGGTGTCACATATGAATTTGATTTTCCAGAGGAAACGCAGAGTAAAAATTTACCTTTGTTAGGATTAAATTTTAACCAAGCAAAATCTTATCAAAAGTATTGCCAATATGATGCTTACTAATTATGAACAAAGTTTATTTTAAAAAAGATAGGATGAAATACGGGTTTTTATGGATGCTTATCTTTGCAGCAGGATCTTATGTTGCTACACTAATACCAATACCTGGTAATAATTGGTTAGCAACTGGCTTAATGATCTTAGCTGGTTTATCAGTAATCACTGGACTTTTTGGAACCAATGATGACAGCAAAAGTCCAAGAGGATTAGCTTGTCCAAAATGTAAAATATTTCATCCATTACAAAATATAAATATTAATGAAGACTCATCAATCTACATGTATGGAGAAAATTGTTTTAGAACTAGAGAAGAGGATGGATTAAATATCTATCCATTTATATGTTTTAAATGTAATCAAATTACAGAATATGCAGCAGACCCAGTAAATCAATCTGGCCATGCCGTTTGTGGTTTTGAGTATTTTAAAAGTAAAAAAGTTTCAAAAAAAGATATTAATAATGCTTTAGAATATGCAAAATTAAATAATCACGAATTAATTGTAAATAAATTAAAAATGATTAAAGTTAATTCATGAAAAAATTATTAACTTTTGTAATAATTTTTAGCTCAATATCTTTAAGTTCTTACGCTGCTAGTTTTAATTGGACAAAACATGATGTAGCAATCGATAATAGCATGGAACTTTATTATGATAAAAAAACTGTCTTTCAAGTTGGTAGTTATAAATATTATTGGGTTCTAGCTAATTTTTTAAAAAAAGTTCAGGACAATAATTTATCAATGATAGGTCATCATATGGCAAATTGTGAAACTAACGAAATGAAATTGATCACGATGGTTACCTATGATCGTCCTATGGGCAGAGGCAATGTAAATTATGACTATATAGGTCCTGAAGAAGACCCTGAAGAATTTGTTTGGGAATATTACGACCCAAAAATAATGTATGGAGATATGATAAAAAAAATTTGTAATATTAGATGAAATTATTTTATAAAAAAATATTAATTATATTATTTTCAAACATATTATTTACCAACATAGTTTACTCTGCAACATTTAATTGGACAAAAGTTGCAAAAGCTAAAGATGGATCTTTTGAACTTTTCTATGATAAAAAATCTGTTTTAAGAAATGGGCAATTTGTCTATTTTTGGCAAATGATGAATAACCTCAAAGATATTGAGGATGATATCTACTCAAGTATTTCTCATAATATGGTTAGTTGTGATTCATACGAAATGAAATCATTAACCCTTGTTACCTATAAAAGTCCCATGGGAAGAGGTTCAATCGATATAGAAACTATTGTACCAAAAGACTTGCCAGATTATTTTAAGTGGGAATATTATGAAAAAAAAACAACTATGCAGGGATTAGTCTTGAGTGAGGTTTGCAATCAACCAGGTTTAAAATAATTAGAAATATTAATTTCTAAAATATATGAGATTTAAATTAATAAGCTTACTAGTATCACTAGTGTTTATACCAGTGGCTGTATTAGCTCAATATATAGGCTTATACTTGGGTAAAATATTATATTTTATTTATGAAAAGATAATGTTTTTGAATATGCCTGATTTTTTAATCATTATAGCGCCATTAGTAATATCTGGATTTTTAGCAGGATATTTAGCCGCAAAAGCAGTTCAATTAATTTATAAAAAATACCATCTAATTTTTTGTTTAATTATCCCAGTGCTATTAATATTAGCTTCAGTGACAGGTAATTTATTAAATCCTGCTGACTCAATTACTTCTTTAGAATTAACAGGCATGATTTTAAGAGAGGTTGTAACAATAGTTATATTTTATGTAACTTTAAAAAGTGAAAATTCTAATTTACAAAATAATTAAAGTGATTTTAGTTAAATTGAAATGGAATACACCTCTATATAAAGTTGATGAATTTGTCACAAAATTTAAAAAAAAAAACAGTAAAAGAAAATTAAAAGTTGATGTTAAGCTTACAGACACTAATTGTTTGATTTGTTTTTTTTAAAGTAGAATTATTTATGTCCGTCATAGAAATAATTATTGTCATTGAATTAGTTTATTGGTCATATAAAATAATTGCAGATTAATGAAAAAAGTAATTTATAGTTTGTTCATAATATTATTTACAACAACAGCGTTTGCTAACCAATATATCTTAAAATGTAGTAGTGATAAAATAAACTTCCAAACAGTTTTTTCAGTAAATGAAAATACGAAAGAAATTATCCATTTATCATCTAAACATTTTGACACAAATCAAGTCTGGGATAATTTAAATAAAAAATTAAAAATTATATATTGGTTAGATAATACCGTGCATACTTTCAGTATTTCTTCGAATGATAATCATAATTTTATGTCATTCGATCTTAAAAATTATCATTATATCAATACAGGCCATTTTTTAGATTTACCAGATTGGTCGTATGGCTATGCTTATAGTCAATTATTTAAATGTATTAAGGATTAACTTAGAATTATTCTTAAATTTATATTTTTATCTAGATATTGAGTTTTTTCTTTTATGAGATACTAGAAAAATGTTGATATCTCATAATATAAAAAAAAATTAAGAGGCATTATAGATTTTATGCAAGTAATAATTGGAAATTGTGAATTTTACTAAAAAAAATATTTTAGAGCTATCTGATATTTTTAATAATTATCAATCACAAAACAATTTTAAATTTGAAGATACGTATCTTCATCAACTTATTAAAAAATTAAATAGAAATGAAAAACTTAATAGAACAACTAAAAGATTTAGAAAATAAAATTATAAATGAAAGACTAAGAAAATCTGAAATTAAAAATAAAGTAGAAAAAAGAGAACAAGAAATACATAAAAGATATATCAAAAAGTGGAATTCTGAAGTCTTAAATAATAAAATATTTATTAATAATTTAAACATAATCCAAGAAAGATTTACAAAAATTAATCCAAAAAATAATAGATATTCTTGGATGTTTTATGCTGCAGATGTATCCAGTAAGGAGAGAGTAAAAGACCAAGTCGCCTTCTATTTAAACTATGAGAAAGTTTATTTACAATTATCCCTAAGTGGATTGTATTCTAGAGTAGAGTCTTTTGGTCAAGAATATAAAATAGAACAGCTAAATGAAGCAAAAGAGGACTTTTTAAATACAATTTTAGAAGTTTTTAAAATTCAAAATGAATTCTGAATTAGCAATACTTAAATTTATTGATCAATATACTAAACATAATCCCGATGATAACGGACAAAAATATAGTGAAGACCAGGGAAATTTACTCTTAACTTTTGTATATTCGCTTATTGAAAGAGTTCACCCCAAAGTATTTGAAGATAATATTAGTGAGACCAAGTTTAGAGTAAAAACAAAATTAAAGAATAATGGTGACTTAGTTAAAATTCCTCTAAATCATATGCAAATATTACACTATAAGCTTCTTTATAATATTTCCTACTTAAGCTTTGTTTATCCTGATAAAATTGCTAAATTTAATTTTTCAGATGATCTAAATGAATTTTTTGGAGATGAAAATAAGATAATAAACACTTATAAAGAAATTAAAGAAATTGGTCTAAACTAATAAAAATTTTTTTCTGATAGTTTTTTTGATCCATATAAGTTATTAAAAAATTCTCATCAAATTTTACTTATCAATTTATCTATCCAGAAATTTTGAATTCAATCAAGATAAAAAAAACAGATATTACAAATAACATTTTTTAATGATTATAAAGTGAAAATTAATACTAGACATGACACAAGAGAATGTGATTTAATTATTTTTTTTATTTAATGATTGGAGATTAACTGAATTATATTTATATTATAATAATAGTAGTTTTAATTTTGATTTCAGTTCTAAGTCTAGTTTTGTTCTTTAGGCTTTATAATAAAATTAAAAGTGCAGACAAAAATAGCATAAATTTAATTCAGTTTCCTAAAGAAACAAATGATAAACTAGATAGTTTTGTTAATGAGTCAAAACAAAATCATTATCAATTATTAGAAAATTTTAATAAAATACAAAAATATACAGGTAACATTATAAAAGATATTGATGATAAAATTGCACCTTTTGAAAAAGTTGCAAGGGAAAAAAATGATGAATTAAAGATTTATAAAGAAGGGTATGAATATACCAAACATAAATCAATTATTAATGGTATTATAGAAACAATAGAATTTATTGAAAATGCTGAAAAAAAAATTGATAATACAAACGAAATTTTTAATTCTTATTTTACTACAACTAAAGAAAAATTATTAATTACACTTAATAATTCTGGAATTGAAACTTTTGAACCTAAATTAGGAACTTCTGCTATTGAAGACCATTCTTGTGAAATAGATCCTTCCACTGAAAAAACAAATGAGGAAACAAAAAACGATATGATTCATTCGGTTTTGAAGAAGGGGTATAAATTATCATTGGGGAATGGTGTTGATAAGATTATAAAAAAATCAATCGTCAGAGTTTTTGAATTTGAAAAATTAAATAAAAATGATTAGAGTTAAGAATGAGTAAAGTTGTAGGCATTGATTTAGGCACAACATTTTCTGCAATCGCAGAATTAGATGATCTTGGAAACCCAGAAGTTTTAGCAGATCCTGAAACCGGTAATAGGATTACAAGATCAGCAGTTTTTTTTAGCAAAGATAAAGTCATAGTAGGTGAAAAAGCTAAAGACGCTATTGTAACAAATGAAAAAAAGGTAGTCTTAGAAGTTAAAAGACAAATGGAGAATGATGTCATTTATTCTTTAAAAGATGGGGAATTTAAAGAAAATGATGGAAAGATTAAAGGTTATACTCCCTCACAAATATCTTCTTTAATACTTTCAAAACTTAAAGATTTTTCATCTAAAATTTCTAAGGCAGTCATTACTGTACCCGCTTTATTCTCAGAAAGAGCAAGAACAGCTACTCTGGATGCTGCAAAAATTGCTAAACTAGATGTGGAGTTAATTAATGAACCAACTGCTGCTGTATTGCATTATGCAAATTTACCTGGAACTTCAATAAGTGGAAGAGTTTTAATTTTTGATTTAGGTGGCGGAACTTTTGACATTACAATTGCTGCAGTTAAAGGCAAAAAAGTTGATGTAATTACATCTGTTGGTGACAAAGAGTTAGGTGGCCAAGATTTTGATAGAGAAATTATCAAACTGATTGCAAAAAAATATGAAAAATCAAAAAATTCTAAAATAGATATAAATGATAAATCATTATTAGAAGTAGCGGAAAAAATAAAAAAGATATTATCTGCTAAAGACAAAGTTTCTGAAATAATTGAAGGTCCTAAGGGTCCACATAAGATAGATATATCAAGAAATGAATTTGAAAATTCTATTGATATGTATGTTGAAAAAATTAAAATGCTTATGGAAGAAGCTTTAGATAGAGCTGATTGCAAACCATCAAATATAAATCAAACGCTTTTAGTTGGAGGTAGCACTAGAATACCTATCATCACTGAAATTATAAAAAAAATTATGAAAAAGGCTCCTGTAAAAGGTGTTAACGTCGATGAGGCTGTAGCTTGTGGAGCTGCTTTGTACGCAGGTCTTCAGAATACAGGTTCTTTAAATTCTGCACAAAAAAAAGCTATATCAAAAGTAGAATTAAATGATGTTTGTAATCATTATATGGGAACTTTAATAATAGTGAAAGATCCTGAAAGAAACAAATACCTCGAGGTTAATGATATTGTTATCCCAAGAGATACAAAATTACCATGTTCAATTACCAAAGATTATCAAGTTCTTTATGATGATCAAAAAAAAATTGATTGTTCAGTAACACAAAGTGAAGGAGAAGAAAAAGATGTTGAGTTTGTTCATGTGATTGCAAACGAGCCACTAGAACTTAGAAAAGGGGCAAAACAAGGTGATCCTTTTAAAGTAACTTATTCTTACGATACTAATGGAAATATGCATTGTGTTTTTGAAGAAGTTATCTCAAAAAAGAAACACGAATTAAACTTAAAGCCAGCATCCTCAAAGGATTTAAAAGAACTAAGAGAAAATTTAGATTTTGATATAGAGTAAAAATGGAAAGTATTGTTGTTTGGATAATAATTGTCATTGGGTGGGCAATACTAAAAGGCGTGTTTTCTAAAAGTGATGCAGAAGTCATAGCTGAGTCAGTAAGAGAAAATCCATTTGAAATAAGAGTAAAATCTGGTCTGCCCCCTGCTGAAACTGGCTTAAAAATAGATTGTTTCAATGTGGATATGAAGGGAATGGTAAATCATCCTACAGATACAGAGGTTAAAATTATTTTAACTATTCAAGATATAACTGAAGATGAAAATAGTGCTGGCATACCAGTATTATCAGCTGTTCAAGCTTTTTGCGAACCTAATAGCAGGGTTTTAGGATTACGTTTGAGAGCTAAAACAAGTCCAGGAGGCTATTATCCTGATTGGACAACATATACCTCAATTCCAAAAGAATTTATTATTCCACCAAGCAAGGGTAATCGTAAATTAAAATTTTTAGTTTTTGTTTGTGATGGCGATACAGAAATGGATCTAGGTAAATTTGAAGATACCACTAAAGTAAAACATTATGCCAGTCAGGTTGTTAACTTTAATTATAAAGAACCAGGCTATATGGATGAGTTAATTAACAAAAGTCAAGTTGAAGATCTTACTATCAAGCTTGGAATGAGCATGGCTGCTGTTGATGGTCATTTAGAGCAAAAAGAATTAGATGTGATTAAAAATTGGGCTAAAGCAATTGTAGATACTTTGGATGATGAAAAAGCTTCTGAAAAGAAAAAACACTTTTCTAAATTTATTAAAGAAACTTATAATGAAGCAAAAAACAAAAAGATTTCTTTATCAAAATTAGTTGAAGAATTTAATAATGTCGCTTCAAAAGCACAAAAGTATACAGCGATACAATTACTTTTAGATATATCTAGTGCTGATGGAAGTTTTAGTAAATCTGAAGATGTATTTATAAATAAAATTGCAAAAACTACTGGGGTTGATTTAAAAACATTTAAAGAAATGAGAAATAAAATTGTTGCAAAAGTTGACAATTTAGAAATCTCAGAAAAACCGTCTGAAGACAGTTTTGGTATTACAGAAGACATGACAGATGAAGAAAAATGTAAAATTTTAAGAAAAGAATATACTAAGTGGAATAGCCAAACGACTCAAAAAGATCCTAAAAGAAAAAAACGTGCAAAAGAAATGGTAAAAACCATAGCTACTTTGAGAAAGCAATATAATTGTTAATGGATTTTTTTGAGAAGTATCGATTTTACAAAGACGACCCCAAAGAATTTGATATAGATTTAAAAACGATTGAAAAACCAGAAATTTTAGATGAAAGTCATTTATCAAATTTATTATCGAATTCGATAAAAGTAACTCCAGAAATTTTACCAAAAGTTAGCAAATCCATAGATAATGTTTTTGAAAAATTAGAAATTGAAAACCAGTTTAATTTTTTTGTAACATCTGACAGTTATCAAGCAAATGCTGCGTGTAGCTTAATGTCATTATCTTCAAAGCCTGAAATTATTTTAACATCAAAACTAATTGAATTACTTAATGAAAAAGAATTAGAATTTGTAATCGGACATGAGGTTGCGCATTATATTTACCAACATTCAGTTTACCCAAATCCACATTCTATTGAAAATCGAACATCAAAATTAAATGTTTTAAATCTTAGTAGAGCAGCAGAAATAAGTGCTGATAGAATTGGTTTTTTAGCTTGTGGTGAACTGGAGTCTTCATTAAGGGCAAATTTAAAATTAGCATCTGGTTTAAGTGAAAAACATTTAAATTTTAAATTTTCTGCTTATCTGGATCAGTTGAGAGAGTTAGAGTCACTTGGAAAAAGTGACTCACAACTTTGGAGCACACATCCAATTTTTTTAATTAGAATTCAAGCACTCATTTGGTTTTCAATGACAAAAGAATATCACGAATTTTTTGAAACAAAAAAGAAAGGTACTTACAGTATTGCTGAGATAGATGATAAAATTGATAATTCAATTAAGAAAATTATTGGAGATGAAATAGGTCAATCTAATAAAGAAATTTTTGATAGAGCTTTAATGTGGGGATCTTTAAGTTTGTATTTAAGTGATAAAACTTTTACCAAAAAAGAACAAAATAGTTTTATTGAAAAATTTGGTAAAGAAAAAGCAACCAAAGTGTTATCATTATTAAAATTCTCAAATAGAGATATGTTAGATAAAAAAGTTGAAAATGCATTTCATGAAGCTTCTCATCTGCTAAAAAAAGATAAAAATATTTTAATTAGCGAATTAAAACGTTTAGGAAATTCTTCAGAAGGAGATAAAATTAAAAAATTAGAGTCTCTAAGTAAACTTTTTAATTTTCTTGGGGAAAAGAAACCTACTACTTTTAATTAATAGTACTTTAATTTAAATTTAATTGGGTATTCTCTATACTCATCTTCACAAGCTTCAACAAACCATTCATATTCAATTTGTTGCTTCATCTTTTCTTTAAGCTCTAAATCTAAGAACTGATTATAGGTATCTCCAAATTCAAGCACATATCTTTCATCAGCACATCTTTCAAAAACTTCAGAAGTGATTTCATCAATGTCCTCTTTATAAAGAGTATTCTTTAAATTAAATGAAATAGGCTTTGTTTGAGCTTGTTTTTCACAATCTTCATAAAACCACTCATATACTTGATTATTTTCAATTTTATTCTTTATTGATAATGAAAGGTAATTATCAATTTTAGTTTCAAAATGAGCAAAGAAATAATCATCAGTTTTAGTTTTAAAATTATTAACTAACGACTCATCCGCACAAGTCTCATATTTTTTAATTTGATCTAAATTCTGTGAGTAACCAAGATTAGTTAACAAAGTAAAAAGAAATGCTAATAGATAAATTCTTTTAAGCATAAATATTTATAACAAAACTTTGTGTTATAAATTTGATCATTAAATATAAGTGGATATAGATAGGTTATTCATACTAAAAAATAATTGTATAGTTATTAAATATTTTAAATAAGCCTTTTGACTCCGTTGAAAAACTGCAGGAATTAGATTACTTTTATTTTATGAAAAAACTATCTCTATACATCTTTTTGGTTTTAATGTTTTGCAATATTGGATTTGCAGAAAGAGTTACTTTAGGTTTTGCTGGTGACTCTTGTAAAATGTTTAATGAGAGTAAAAAAAAGTTTGGAAAAGAATTTGATGATATCTTTGAGTCTGAACTCATGGGGTTTTTAACTGGATACAACATGTATGTTGCTGAAAATGATGGTGGGACTGAAAAAATGAAAACATTAGACCATAATTCTACGGAGTATGCTTATGGTAATATAACTGAGTATTGCAGAAAGAATAAGGATGGTTATGTTTTTTTTGGTTTGATTGATTACTATAATTCACTTCCAAATTAATAATGAGTTTATCAATTTAATTAGAAAGGGGTGTTCTGTTGCTAGGTGCCTAATCTTTATCTTCTCCCGCTAAACTAACACAAATCCCTAAAGTTATTAAACCAGCAAGAACTCCAAGTAATATAAAAAAACCATTCCAACCTATAACATCTGGTATCCAATATAAAATTATGGGTATGGGATAACTTTCTTGAGGATTGTTTATTAACCAAAAATAAGCATATCCACCAACTAAAATAGAGATTGGGAATTTTGCAATACTAAAAAATTTTTTAATCATAGTTTATTTTAAGGGCGCTCTATTGCCCGGCAATAGATTAGAAATAGCATATTTGCTCAATTGTTAAAACTACTTTGTTGTAAACTTCGTTGTCAGAATGACTTATTTTCTTTTCAGTTGCTTTTTTGATCTACATTTGATTGTAAATTTGATTAAACTGATTTTATGAGAAAATTACTATTACTTATATTTACGGTTTTAATTTGGTGCAAAAGCTTTAGAATGGTATCATTCAGATGACTATAAGCCTGTTAAAGATATTCGATTACAAAATTCGGAAGGAAGTAACATTATTGTTGAAGGTATTTAAGTTAAAACATTGTGATCAAC
>Ga0181601_10002550_pt1 | contig 15583 bp, 6 predicted proteins | sample 041ome_8_FD_133020 | JGI IMG/M metagenome (GOLD analysis project Ga0181601, IMG submission 133020) | Coastal salt marsh microbial communities from the Groves Creek Marsh, Skidaway Island, Georgia - 041407BS metaG (megahit assembly) | ecosystem: Environmental > Aquatic > Marine > Intertidal zone...
GCGGCGCGAGCGCGACGACGGCGGCGAGTCGCCGCGGGTCGCTTCGCCCGGAGACGACGCACGCGAACGGCGTCGCCGTTCCGTCGGCGTCCGTCGTCGTCGCCGTCCAGGGTATCGGAGTCTGGGGCGAATGACGCGCGTCATTCGCGGAGGGATCGCTGGAAGACGCGAGCGACACGCGAGCGGAAGATCCACCGCCCGATGTGAGCGATGGAAGCGACGGAAGGTTCGGACCTTCCGGAGAGACCGTTCGTCGTTCGGCGACGGCGCGGAGCGACAATGGTTCGCTCCAACCGAAACCGATCCCGTCGCCGTCCGTCCCGGCGAGCTTCGCGGGACGCCACCGCGCGCGCGCGCGTTCGTCCGCGAGGGACGCGGGGAGCCACAGCCGCGAGCCAGCCTCCACGCGCACGGGATCCGTTCCCACTCGGTGCTCGTCGACGCCGTCCACGTCTAAATCGAGCTCGACGGGTGACAGCGTCGCGTTGTGAAACGCCAGGTCCGAGCGAAGTAACAGTTCCGCGCGCGTCGCGGCCAAGCCGGAGACCCAGAGAGAAGCGTCGTTCGCGTCCCGGTTGTCGTCGTCGTCCGCGAGCCGGCGGACCTCGGCCACCACGCGCGCGTGCTCTGTGCTCACCTCGGCGAGCTCGAAGACGCCGAACGCGTCGAGCTCGATGGGGAGCGTCGGCGGCGATCGACTCGGTCCGGACTCCGAAAGCCCGTCCCGGAACCGAACGACGACGGCGCGTCTCCGCGCCGGTTTCGGCGCCGGCGCCGGCGTCGTCCACGGCTCGACGCCGCCGACGCGCGCGTATCTCGGCGCGGCGCGCGTTTCGGTTCCCGGGAACTGGATGGAGACGCGCGCTCCCGGCGCGACGATACCGCGAATGCCCGTGTCGTGCCCTCCCTCCTCGGCCACGCCGTCGAGCTCGTACTCGGCGGCGACGTTCGTGGCGTTGTGCAGCCAATACGCGCGCGAAAACGGCGGCGGCGCCGCCGACTCGGACCCCGCGCCGAGCGCGCGCGCGGCGGCGGCGGCGGCGGCGGCGCCCGCCTCCCCGACGGTAATCTCGAGCGCGTCCACTCCCGTGAACGTCACATCGATCTTGGAGGGCGCGCCGTCCGCGTGGAACGAGGCGTCCGCACCCAGGCGCAAGCGCCAGGGCTCGACCACGGGTTCCCACGCGCCTTTTTCGCGATCGAGCGCGTCGAGAAGGGTCCGCGCCTCGGCCGTGAGCGACGCGCGCCTTTCCTTCGGATCGAACGTCGCGGACGCGGAGGCTCCAAGAACAGCACCCTCCAGCAGCGACGGGCCGAGATTCGTGACCGATCCCGAGCGGTCATCGTCCAGCACGAGGAGGCCCATGACGCCGAGGGAAAGGCTCGCGGAGACCGCCGGGAAGGAGGCGAAGAACGGCGTTTCCGCGTTTCCGCGTTTTTCAGTCGTCGACGGTTTTTCAGTCGACGAAACCGTCCAACGCGCGTCCGTCTTCGCCGACGCCGCGGAAGACTCCGCGCCAAACGCTTCCAACACGCGTCCCGCCTCCTGTATCCTCGCAAGACGTCGCCGAGACACGAGCAGGGTGACATCTCCGGCGGCGACATCGAAGGCGATACCTTCGTGCCACTCGCTTCCGTCGGAGTGTACCTCGCACCCGAAACCGCGCATCTCGAAAACCGGGCTCGAAGAGAACGCGTACGCGTCCGCGCCGGAGACGTCCTTCGCGGTTTCTCGCAGCGCCACCGTCGCGGAATCGGCGCGCGCGTCGGCGCGCCAGCTCTTCGAGTCGAACGCAGGCGTCGCGGATCCAGGTTCGAGGTGAACGTCGACGACCACAGACGCTGACGCGTGCGCGCTCAGGGACAAGAGCAAAGCGCGCGCGCCCGCGTCTGGCGGGTTCCAGGGAAGCGTCACCGTCCAATCCCCCGACGCGAACGCGAAAGAAGCGCCCGACGATTCCGTCGCGCGTTCCCGGCGCTGGTCCGCGAACGTCACCGATTTCTTTCGCTCGGGCGCCTTTTCGACTTTTCGCCTTTTCTTCCCCGCCGCGGCGTTCGCGAGAACGCCAGCGAGCGTCGCGGCGCGGTCCCAGGCGGGAACGTCCGCGACGAAACCGCCGCCCGCCAAAATCACGTCGACGTCGGCGTTTTCGGGAACGAAACCGAAAAACACGTTTCCCTCCGCTCTCGCGGAGACGACGCTTCGTTTCGCGCCGCCGGTGGACCCGATCCACGCCAACGGCACACCGGCTTCGGCCGCTCGATCGCCGAGCGCGTCTCCAGTGGCCATGCGCTCAGCCTCACCCGCGAGCGTGCCGCTCACGTCAAGTGCGTGGATGGATTCGAACGACATTTCCACCGACGCGAGGCGTTTCGTTTTCGCGTCGCCGTCGGAGTCGCCGACGTCCGCGGCGAGCCGAAGCGCGGACGCGGTGACGAGCGCGGCGACTTCGTCGCCTCTCTCACCGTACCCGCCACGTCTCGACTCCGAAGAATGGACCAGAAGCGACGCGCGATCGACGCGCACTTCCAAGGATCCAAGAATCGAAACGACCGCGGTGTCTGCGTCGTCGCGTTTCGCATCCGGCTCCGCGTCCGCCGGCGCCGCCGTCGCCGCCGGCGCGAACCGAGCCGCCGCCTCGGCGGCGCTCGCCACCACCCCGGGTGTCGCGACGAGACGCACGAGCGGGATATCCACTACGAAAGAAGTCCCATCGATGGGTCTCCGCTCTCGGACGCGCATGGACACGACCTCGAGAATCACGGGACAGGTGGTGCTCGTATCCGCGGGCGGCGCGCGCAGCGCGGAGGCCCATTCTTCGTCTTTGGTCGTCAGAAAGAGAGCGCGCGCGCCGGCGGCGGACGCCTCCGTCGCTGGCGCTTCCTTCACGAGAGCCGCGTCGTCGACGGCGGGGAAGCGCGTCGCGAACGACGCGTTTCCGACGGCGAACAAGAAGCCCACGCATGACCCCGGGCCCGACGCGCCCGTCGCGCGCCCGGGTATGAACACGGAGGTCTCCTCGACGACCAAGGCCAGGCGCGTCGACCCGAACGAAGCCGCTTCCGGTGCCGATTTCGGTTCGGCGGGAGACGACGACGGCGAAGCGAGCGCGCGCTCGAGCGCCGAACCCGCCGTGCTCTCGGCCCATTTCGCGGACGCGAGGTTTTTCCATCGCGAGACGTTCGCGATGAAATCGGCGTGCGCGCCCACGCGCGCTCTCGAGACGCGAACATCGACCGTTTGCGGGCTCAGGAGCGCACCCGCGTCGTCCGTCACCCGGCGCGCTTTCGCGCAGACGCCGAAATCGAGAACCGCGCTCTTCGCCGACGTCGACGTCGCGCCGTACGCGCGGACGGTTTCCAGGGTCACATCGACGTCCACGTGGTTTTCCGACGGTTCTTCACCCTGGAAGCTGCTCAGGGTCGCCGCGACGCCGCTCAGGTCCACCGTGGACACGATACGGCTCGCGGCGCTCGCCTCCGAGGACGTGAGAACCACGCTCGAGGCGGATCGAGCGGCGAACGCGAACGCGCTCGCGTTTGGATTTTCGCGAGCCAGGCGCGCGAACGCCGTGGATCGCGCGCGAACGAGCTGTTCGCTCTCTCCCATCGCGAGCGATGCCCACGCCGTCTCGCGCGCGAGCGTCGCCTCAACGACGGTAGCGTCCGAACCATCTGGTGCACCTCCGGGAAACACGCGAAGCGTGCTTCGTTTCGAGCCGCGCGCGCCGAAGAGCGTCAGCGCCGTCGTCGCCGCGTCGTCGACGCCTCCGACGCGCCCGGCGGCTTTCACCGCTCGCTTCTGCTTCGGCGACCCCGTGGGCGTCGAGTCACCGTTCGCGGCCACCTTCGCGTCCACGCACGCGACGGCGAACGCTCCCACGTCACCCACGAGCGCGTCGCTCACGGAAATGGACAGCCCGCACGCGCGTAACAGCGCCTGCTGCTTCCCCGAAGCCGCGGTCGAGGACATCTCCGCGCGCGCAAAGAGGTGGCCGTCGTCTTCGTATTTTTCCTTCGACGAAGGCGCGACGACGCGCAAAAGCGCCTCGTCGCCTCGAGAAGCCCCGACCTCGTGAATCACGACGTCCGCTCGCGTGTCCCCGTTCCGCTCGGCGCGCACGCGAGCCTCCACGCCGCGAATCACCACGCGGGGCGTCGCCGCAAGTGACGTCGAGACGCGTCGCGACGAGCGTTTCTTCTTCGCGTCGCGTCGCGTGTCGAGCGCCACGCACATCTCCTCGAACGAAACTTCGAGGTCCATCGCCGCGTCGCCCGCGGAGGTTCCTCTCGGATCCTCGGTGACGGCGTTCGCCGAATCGACGACAATCGCCGCCGACTCCGCGAGCGCGATCGCCGCTCGCGCGGCCGTCTCCAAGGCCACCGCGGTTTCGGGTGTCGCCGTCGCGCGAAGCGTCGCGAACCGCGCCGACGCGCGCGTCGCGGCGTCCGGTCCGCCCACCGACGAGGAAAGCGACACCGCCAGCGCGGACCCGCCCCAGCCGTCGAACACCTCGGACCACACCGTCTCCCCTCGGTCGGGCCCGGGCGTCGGCAAAAGCAGCCGCGCGCCCCCGAACGTCATAGCGGTCTGGTGCGTGGTCGACGCGCGCTCCAGCGCCTCCAGCGCTTCTCTCGCGTCATCCAGCAAAGCGCCTTCGCGCCGAGCCAGGCGCTCGGCGCGGCGTCTCATCGCCTCCATCGCCGCCGCCGTCGGCGCGCCGCCGCCGCCCGCGGAGGACTCCGCAGCCAGGCTCTCCACCTCCAGCGCCGCCGAGTATGCCGCGTCGGGCGTGGACGCCGAAGGGAGCAGAAACAGCGGCTGGGACATGCACACCTTCCACGGCTGCGCCGGGAGTTGCGCCTGGATGGACGCGACGGCGCGCGCCAGACGTTCGCGGGGCGCGGAGCCGGGAAGACGCCGCGTGGCATCCAGCAGTCGCGCTTGGTGCGTGTGCGGGACCTCTTCTCCGAACGGCGCGAGCGCGGCGGCCATCGTTGGGTGCGCCACGACGTTCAGCGGCGCGATGTGCATCTCCAGCGGGGGCTGGGTATCACCGAGGGACCGGGCTGGGTCGAGTTGCGTGGCGCGAATCGCGGGGGACCGCGCTTCGGGTCGCTCCGACGCGTCTCGGCGCGACCACACCACGGCGTGTCGGCTCGACGCGTCAGTCCCATCGGAAGGCAGCCACCCGTCGAGATTCTGTACCTCCACGCGGAGCGCCACCCCGTCCGGGGAGTCGAGCTCGGCGCGTATGCCGCCGAACTGCAACGCGAACGCGTCCGTCGCGGGCGCGACGGAAGTTTCCTTCCGGAACACCACGGTGAAACTCCGCAACTCGACGACGATCCCGGCGGCGCAAGCCAAGGTCCGGCCGTTCGCCGAGGCCTCCCCAGGGGCGAACACGGACGTGGCGCCGCTCGAAACGGCGTATCGGGTCGCACCGTCCGCGACACGCGCGGCCGCGCTCGTCGCCAACCCCACGGCGTTCGTGGCGATTCCCGCGCCGCGTTTATACAACGCCCCCGTCACCCGCGAAAAGTAGCCGCCCGACGATTTCGACGAGTCGTCGTCTTCGTCAAACTCCTCGGCGTCCAAGAAGTCTTCCGCCTCGTCCTCCTCTTCGTCCGCGTACGCCGCCTGCTCGGCCTGCGCGCGCGCAGCGAGCAATTCCTCGAGCGCGAGCTGGCTTTCCAGCGAATACAGCTCCAGCGCGTCCCCCTCGAGTTGGGACGGGTCCTCGTCGCATTCGAAAAACTGGTCCTCCCCGAAGCTCTCGTCCACCGCCGAGGACAGGGACGGCGCCGGCGACACCCCGACGGATCCGGCGCCCGCGGTGACTTCGTCGCGAAGTTTGCGCTCGTAGAGCTCCGCGTATCGCGCGACCGTCGCGACGCGGCCTTCGTCCCGTGACATCAGCGGCACGGCGATGGAGGTCACGTCCGCCAGAGACGGGGAGGCGCGGATCGCGTCGCGCGTCTCCCGCGTCACCGCGCGCGCGGCGTACCGCCACCACGCGCGCCACTCCCTTTTCCCGTTGGGACCGGCCGGGGGCCGTAGCGCGCCGTGCCTGTCCCGCAGCTCCCACACCGTCGCCGCGTCCGCCAGGCGCATCGCGCTGCGCATCTGACTCGGGCGTATGCGCGTCTCCACGGCGCTCAACACTTCCACGCGGACGTCAAACCCCGGCGCGTGGGCGTTCGGAGACGCCGCGCCGCTCGTCGTCGCCGCCCGCGACCGCTCGCGAGCCGTCACCGTCAACGAAGCGGTGAGCATCTCCGCACCCAGCATCACGTCGTCCGGGTCGACTCGGTCATCGCAGCAAGCGCGCCACGCGGGATCCACGGGCGCGCGCAGGCGCTCCGGCGCTCCGGGAGCGCGCGGTGCGGGGTACCACTCGAGAGGCGACCCGTCGTCGACGACGCGCCTCGCGCGCGAGTAGACGCGAAGACCGGTGATGTCCACGCGTTTCTTCGACTGCGACATGGGCGTCACCGCGGCGAGCACGCCCCGCACACCGGAGAGAATCCTTTGGCGTCGCCGTCTTGGGTTCAAAGTGCCCGGTCCCGCGGGTGAGCTCGGGTCCTCGGCGTCGGTTTCGTCGGCCGCGGCGAATTTGGCATCCGCCGCGCCGTTCGCGGTTCGCCCGGACGCGCTCGCTTCCGCCGGCGCTTCCGGCTCGGGCTCGCGTTCGGTCTTGGACGTCGCTACGAGCATCGAGTCTAGCCGGAGTCCGAACGCGGCGACATCCCCATCGTCCGCGAGCTTCGGCATGTCCGCGAACTTGACGTGCACCGCGCCCACCTTCACCCGGAGGCGGTCGAGCACGGTGGGCACCGCCGCGGCGAGCAACGACGAGCCGGCGGCGTCGGCAATGTCCGCGCCGCCGCGACGTTTCGTGGCTGCCAACTCCGCCGCAGCGGCCAGGGCCGCGCGTTTCAGCGCGAGTGCACGCCTCTCCGCCGGTTCCGCCGCCCATTCGTCCTCCGCGCGAGGAGAGGCTGTCAGGGCGACGCCTTCGAGCGTCACGCAAATCGGATGAGAGCGCAGGAGCAGAGTCTTCCAGGCTATTTTTAGTTCGAGCAGAGCGATGGTCCCCTCGCGCACGGCGAACGGTAGTTTCAAAGCCTCGAAAGCATCCGGCTTGAGCCTCACGTTTTCCAAGCGCAGCACTCCGCTCCACAGACCAACCCTGAGTTGCTCCCGAGGCAGGTCGACGATGTACTGCCCTAGAAGCCGCTCGAGAGTCGGCGCAATGATCCCTTCCAACATCGTCGTTGTTGCTTTTCTCTCCTCTCGCCTCTGCCCCAGGCACCAGTGGTGAAGGGGCCGACCCGGCCCCGGCGCGCCCGAGGCCGGTCACACGGATTCCTCGCCCAGCACGGCGCGGAATCCGGGCGAAGGACCCCACTGGCGCGCACCAGTGTGCCGCTCCTGTCGCGGACTCCTCGAGGCTCGCAATCGGGCTTTTTGAAAAAACACGTCCCGGCTCGCGTGCATCGGCACAGTTGGAGAGAAAAACGCTCGAAGAAAACGCGACGACGAACGGCGAACAGAACGACGACCGATACAATAAATGAATGAATCACGCGCTCGCTCAGTCAGACCCCGAGATCCGCGGCGACCATCTTCTCCGCGATCGGGTGGTACATCGCCCGCGTTTCTTCGAACGTCTTCAGCGCGAAGGCTTCGCCCTCCTTCCCGCTTCGCCGCAGCGAACGATAGAGCGGGCGCAAAAACTTCATCCTGCCCGCCGCCGCCAACGCCTTGGCCGTCGGCTCGAACGCCTCCGTGTCGCCAGCCCCCAGGCGCAGCTGTAACCACTTGCACGCGATCTCGCTGTTTTTCGAGTCGCTCAGGCCGTACAACTCCTCCAGCGCGCGGACCACCGGGAGCGATAAGGGGTGCGACCCGCCTCGGTACTCCAGCAAGGAAAGCAAAAAGTGATCAATTTGCGCTGCGGTGAACCCCTCCAGGTCGGACGGGGACGCGCCTTCGGGTCGGTCCTGCGCGCCCATCCCGAGGACGTCGCACAGGTGCCATTTCTTCGCCAGCGCGGCGCTAGCTCGCGCCAGCGCGTCGTCGTAGTACGCTCCGACGTCCACGGGAGGCATGCCGGGCGCGTGGAGCCATGTTTCCCAGTCCACGTTCTTCGCGGCGTCGGGGAACGCCTCTTCGTACGACGCACGGAACCCCGCGGCGGTGACGCACCCGAACTTGTTCTTCTCGAAGTGCGCCTTCAGGAAATCCGCGAACGCGCTGTGGCCGTTCGCCGCGTCCGCGTCCGCGTCCGTGCGCCCGCTGGAGACGTGCTCGAGGTACACCAAGAACGCGAATCCCTTCTCGTAGGGCACCTTGGAGAAGACGTCGTCGGGGTCGACGCCGCCTTCCAGCACCGGCGTCAACGCGGTGTGCGGGTGATCGGCGCCCAGCCGGTCGACGGTCTCCTTGAGCTCCATCAGCCCCCCGATGGCGTTGAAATCGAACACCGCCTTACCGTACATGGCGTGCATGATCTTCCGCTCGATGAACACGGTGAAACCCTCGTTGAGCCAGAACGACTCCCACGTCTCGTTCGTCACGAGGTTGCCACTCCACGAGTGCGCGATCTCGTGCGCAACCACGTGCGCCTGCGACCGGTCGCCCGCGAGCAGCGTGGGCGTCACGAACGTCAAGCACGGGTTCTCCATGCCCCCGTACGGGAACGAGGGGGGAAGCAGCAGCAGATCGTACCGGCCCCACACGTACGGGCCCGCGACGTTCTCGGCGGCGACCAGGAACTCCTCGGTCTCGGCGAACTCGTACTCGCCGGCGGCGACCGTCTCGGGCTCGCTCCAGACTCGGCTCCTGGGCCCGATGTCCCTGGCCTCGAGGTTGCCCACCGCGAGCGCCAGCAAGTAGGGGGGAATGGGCACCTTCTGCTCGAACGTGAACGTGCGCGTGCCGTCCGCCACGGGCAGCGACTCGGGGGACTCGCCGGGCACGGCGGACATGAGCGCCACGAGCGGCGCCGGCGCGGTGACCCGCGCCGCGTACGTCATCTTCGCCGCGGGTGCGTCCTGGCACGGGAAGAACGACCGCGCGTGGATCGCCTGGAACTGCGAGAAGAGATACGGGTGTTTCCCTCCCGCAGTCTGCTCCGGTCGCAGCCACTGCAGGCCGCTGCTCTCCGGGGTGGTGCGGTACGCGACGGCGACCGAAAACGTCGATCCGGGGGCTTTCGATCCGGGGAGTGTTATCGTCAACGCGGTGCCCATCACGGGGTGCGGGTCGCTCTGAAGCTCGAACGCGGCCTCCACGCCGTCCACCGAGCACGACTCGATCACGAGGTCGCGCGTGTCCAGCACGAGCGTGTCCGCCGCGGCATCGGGGCCCACGGTCGCGGTGAGCACGGCGGAGCCCCCCACGGACTTCTTCTCGAAGTCCACGGTGAGATCGAAGTCGCAGTGCGTGACCTTCGAGACCGGGTAGTTCGACTGCGACGAGGGGTCGTTCGGGGTGGCCATGGCGCGGATGGCGGTCGTTCCACGGCTGTCGTGTTTGCGGGTCGACCCGGAGGCGCGCACGAACTTCGGGTTCGCGACGCGTTGCACGGCACTGAGCATGCTTCGTGCGATCGCGAGTGGGTCTTCTCGACGTCGCGCTTGTCGTTTCGGGAGACACTGACGGAAGGCACTCACGACGAAGGCTACGTAGCTACGTAGTCTATTCCTAACGGTCTCTCTATCTACGTCTAAACCTATCGTACGAACGTACTCGCTATGACGCCGCCCTTCACCCCAGTCCCACAAAGTCCGCATACTCTGGAGACAATCGGCGGCAGTGCCTGTAGAGGCGCATGGCGGCCATGTGGTCGCCCGCGGCTTCCGCGGTCTGCGCGTTTTGATGCAGCCGGTACGCCTTTTCCCCGACTTCGTCCGCGAAAACGGGCGGCTCGCGGCGGTACATCACGTCCGTTCGAATCACGACTTTCTCGTGGCCCTCACCCACGGGCACGCCCTCGTGCGCGGTGTCTTGCGAGAAGACTAGCGCCGTCCCCGGGTCCACGGGCGCGACATCCACGCACCACTCCTCGGGCCATCGGTATTTCACGTCGTCGGCGCCGGCGGCGCCGGTCGCCGCGCCGCCGGTGTCTGTCTCGGCGAGAAATTTCCCCAGGCTCGCGTCGGGGGGTTGCGCGAACAGCGCCGTGCCTCCGCCCACCTCGCACTTGTTCAAGTAAATCAGCACGCTGTACAGCGAACGGTGGTTCATGTCCACGATCGTCGCGCCGTCCGTGTGCGGGCTGAAGTGCCCTCCCGATTTGTAGTGGTTGAACAACAGGTGCGGGTTGATCCCGCACGCCGTCCATCGGCCGTCGAGACCGGGCTCGTGAAATTTGTCCCCCGGGACGACGGTGACCTCCGGCGTGACGAGTGTCTTCACGCGCGCCCACAGCTCGTTCGCCACCGCGTCGCTGGTGATTTCGACCGTGTCTGCGTTGCGAAACGCTGTCGAGGTCGCGGCGGCGTTCCAAAAGGAGTACTCGGCGTCGTGCGCGCACTGCCGGAGGCGAGCGCTTTCGTCGGGAGAGACGACATCCGACAGGATGCAAGCGTCCAACGGGGCTTTCAGCTCGCGTCGTGTCACGACGTGTTGCCGAGGGGCCAAGCACGCATCCAGCACGCGGCCGTGGCTCTCATCAGCCTGGACCTTCTCCACGGGGCGAATGGCCCCGGGATCCACGTCCACGAGGTTGAACGCCGCGGCGGGCGGGGTCGCCGCCGCCGCCGACGTCATCTGGCGCAGGACGAAGTGATGCGCTCGGAACGAAAAATCGGGCGACGACGTCTTTCCGAAACTTATCTCGTCCACTTCCACGAGCGCGCGCGAGGGCGACGTCCAGCGCCATGCGCGCCCTCGGAGCCGTTTCCTCGGTCATCGCACCGAGCTCAAGGCTGCGTCGCGGCCGAGCGCGCGATGCGGCGCGTTGTCGGGCTGCCGCGGTACTCCGCGTGTCCTACCATCTCGAGGCGAGGAGATTAAGGCACCCACGATCTCGCGCGACTCCGCAGAGCACCGGTTCTCGCGGGTCGTACATCGTCCCCGCCGCTCTTCCCGAGACCGTGTTCTCGATCGGAACCGTCGCCGTGCTTCCTCTGTACGGGGCCATGATCGGCGCCCCGAAAGCCGAGTGGACTCAGAGGTTCATGCGTTCCGCGGCGCCGTTCGCGTTCATGGGGGCTCTGTACGCGGTCGCGATTCTCGCCACGGCGCAGAGCCCGGCGGTCCGCGCGCTGCTCTCGACGTTCGTCTCCGGGGTCACGACGAGCGGGGATTTCATCGGGAACTGGTTGACGTTCGTCAGCGGGTGTTTCGGCACCGCGGAGACGGCTGCGGCCGCGTGGATGCACTTGTTGAGTCTTGATTTGTTCGTCGCGAGGCACGTGTTCCTGGACGCGCTCGCCGCCGACGTCCCCGCGCGGCACTCGCTGGTGCTCTGCTGCATGTTCGGGCCGTGCGGGTTCCTCGCGCACGCGCTCACCAAGGCGGCGTGCGCGAGATGGAGGCGGTGACCCATCGGGAACGGGCGAGAAAACAAGAAGGGTCGGGACGCCGAAAACCTTCGGCGAAGGCGTCGGAGGAAAGAGTCGGACGACGAAGGGCCGAAGTTTCGCGGAAAAAGGCGAAAAACTTCCGCAGCAACATGTGTAAAAACGACGAACTCCGACAGACGCCGCGAAAGGACTACCAGTACGCGACTTCGCACTCCTCTTCCTCCAGGCACTCCTGCTCCTCCTCTACGACCTCCTCTTTTTCCTCCTCCCGCTCCGACCTCGGCTCCCTGTTGATCTTGTAGCCCTCGTAGGCGCCTCCCTTCGGGTTCGAGCTGCCCAGCATCGGGAGGATCGGCAACGCGAAGGAAGAAATCGCCGAAACCGCGTTGCTGAACATCTCGTTCAGGGGCGAAGCCTTCTTCTCCGCGACGCCGGCGGTCGCGGACGAAGCCGCGGGAGATCCCGCGAGTTCAGCTTCCTTGAGGAACGCGAACTCCTCCTCGAAGTTGGCCAAGATCCGACCCTCGCCGGGAAGCGGGTTGGACTGGTACGCCATCGGGTTGGCCACCTCTTGCCAGCGGCGAGACACGCGCACCTCCACCTTGTGCTCGGATGAGGGGCTCGAGTCCTCGAAGCCCGCGAGCTGAGACGTCCCGTAGAGGTCGTCCTCGAGCCCAACGACCTCCACGGTGATCACGAGCGCGCCCACTTCCCTGACGACGCTGTTCTCGAACGTCACCATCGCGAGCCGGACGCCGTTCTCGACGTCGTCGCATTGCAGAGGCAACGGCAACGGCAGCTCGGACGTGAACGCCAGCATCTTGCCCCACTCTCTGATGGACTCCGTCATGCGCCACACGACGTCCGCCTCGCACTCTTCCAGCCCGTGCACTTCCGCGCCGCACACGTCCATCTTGTGCAACAGCGCGGCGCGAAGCGGTCCGACGATGCCCGTCGCCGGGATGAGCGTCGCGGAATCCTCGCGCCGGCGGGTTTTTCCGAGTCGCCGAATCGCCGCGTCCAGGTTCGCGCGCTTGACGTCGTCCACCAGGATTTCGTACGCGCGGTTCACGTCGGAGCTGCGTTTCGACGCGTCATCGCCAGCGTACACGTCGGGGTGGAACTTCTTCTGAAGCGCCACGTAGCTCGCGCGGATCTGGGTCGAAGACGCGTCGTCCGGGATCTCGAGCGCCGCGTACGCGTCGAAGAACGCCGTCGCGACCGAGTGAGACGGAGAGTGGGTTTCGGAAGAAGAATCCCACGTGGCGTGCGCGCCGCGCGCGCGGAGGCGCGCGGCGCGCGCGCGCGCCGAGGTACCGCATTTTTGCGCGCGTCGCGCACACGCGGGGACGACGGGGCGTCCGACCGCCGACGATGAGAGGCTGGCGACGGCGCGGAGCATTGCTGGATTGTTAGGAAAAGTGTACGCGCTCGCGGGGTTTTCGGGCTTTTACGCTTTTTACGCGGATCGTTTGCGGATGACGAGGATCGTCGCGTCGTTTCAGGCGGTGTTTCGCGGACATTCGTGAGAAAATGCGAGAATTCGATTTTTCGTCGAATTAGTGTGCGCCTTTTTTTTTGACTTTCGGCTCCAATGATTTTGACACTCTCCAATGCCCACTTCGCGCGCGCGGCGATGGCCGGCGTTCGCCCGCCTCGAAAGCGCAGTCTGCCGCGGGTGACGCGGCAACTGCTAGGGGATGACATCAGGAAACAGTTACGGAATCGATGGGTGCGCATTCCGACGCGCGCGCGATCCGGGCCGGAAAACACGCGCTCATCGTCTGTCGTCCCCGCGCACGAGTGTGCCGAGTTTAAAGAAAGATGAGTCGATGTCACCCGCTCACTGAACGTCCTGCTGACCCTGACCCGGGATATTCCGTTCCCCTTCGGCATTGCCACCGCAGCTTCGCGTCACCGTGCTCGCCATGACGTTCCTCGCGTGTCGCTTCCTGGTGAAACTGGCGATCCTCCCCACGCTGATGCTGATGTTCACACTCCGCTGGTTCGTCATGAACCCTCTCCCGAAGAAGACGAAGAAACCGAACGCGGGGGGAGAAGCAGCCGCCGCCGCCGCGGAGAGCGACGCGAAGCGAAACAGCGGGAAGGGCGACTCGAGTTAGAGTAGCGGTCCGGCGCGTGTTGGTGGAACCTTAGATTCAATAGGCGCATCGTATTCGAAGAAGCGCTCCGTCGCGCGCCCGCGTGAGTCTTTCTCGTCATCAGTGTGTCGCGCGCCTCGAGCCTTTGCGACGCGCGCGAAAAAGCCGGGTCTTCTCGCGCGTCCGTCACAGCTCCTTCTCCGAAAACGCTTTGAACGCGTCCCGCACTTGGTCGAACACCTTGTCCGCGACGAACACCTTGTCCATGTCCCCTCCGAACTTCTGCCTGACCTTGTCCGGGTGGATGATCACCAGCGCCTTGTGGTAACTCTTCTTCACCGCGTTCGGGCTGAGCAAGTCGTTCAGGTCCGGGGACTTGTATCCGTGGCCTTCCCACAACACGTCCGCCAGATTCGCTAACATCGTGCGTATGTTGTTTTGGTTCTTGCGCAGCCACTCGTCGATGTCGGCGCCGATCAAATCCTTCAAAACCTGCCTCTCCGCCTGCTCCGCCAGCGCCTTCCCTTCTCGGTCTCGTTTCTCCTGGAGCTTATCGGAGATGCGTTTTCGGTTGCGTTCGTGCCGAGCGGCGCGCGCTTTCTTCCGGGCCTCCGAGTCGTCCTCGTGGCCTTCGTCATCGCTCGACTCGTACACCACCTCAGACGCGCCGACGCGCGACACCACCTCGCCCGCGACGCCGACGCCGGCGTTGAACCCGGAACCCATCGCGGGACCGAACATGTCGTCGATGACCACGGGCGACCCGCCGCCTCCGAACCCGCCTCCGTTTCCGCCGACAGAGAGCTCGCCGAGCATAGCCTCAAGCCCCGCGTCGAGCGAGGTGGATTCGGGCGCGGGAGGCGCGGCGTGGCGCTGCGAGCCACTCGGCGCGGGCCTGGGAGAGAGGAAATCTTCCAGGCCGCCGAAACCGCCGTCGGCGGCGGTCCCCGACGCGTCGGGCGAGGACACGGAAGGCGACGCGCCGGCGCCGTCCCCCGCGAAGATGTCGAAATCATTCGCGCTCGCGGTTCGTGACACGGTCTGGCTCGGCTGCGCGGAAGCCACCAGGTCCTCCAGTCCGCCGAAGCCCCCGTCGGGCTCGCCGGTCGCCGTTTCGGCCGCGCGGCGTCGAATCGCGCTCGGCGCTCTCGCCGGAGACACGAGATCCCCGAACCCAGCGAACCCGTCCGAGGGCGCGGACGCGCCGCCGCTCGCCAGATCGCTCGAGCTTCCCCCTCTGGACGCGAACGCTTCCAGCCCCGATAAGCCCCCTAGACCTCCTCCGGAAGCGGTTCCCAAGTCGCTCGCGCTGCCCCCGAGCGACGAAGCGAGCGTCGAACTTCCGGCGGGCTCGACGCGCGTGCTTCCGCCGGCGACGGAAAAGTCTGACTCCGAAGCCAGCCTCGAACCGAGTCCCGACCCGGGGACCGACCCGGGCGCCGAGCCCCCTTCGTCCCCGAGGATGGCACCCAGCAAGTCATCGCTCGCCGGCGATGTCATCGCCGGCGGCGATCTCGCGCTGGATCGGTTCATGGCGGCCATGGGCGTCCCGCCGCCGGGAGCGCCGGCGCCCAGCGACCCGAACAACCCGTCCCCGGCGCCGAGTCCGCCGAACGGGTCCGCCGAAGGCCGCGCGGGGGTCGCGCCGGGCGCGGCACCCATCACCCTCGGCGAGGCGAAGAAGTCACTCGCGGGAGGCGCGCCAGGCGTGGCGGAGGGAACGTTCCCGGTGGGAATCGCCCGCGTCGGCGACGTCGTGGAGGCTCCGAGGCCAAAAAGATCCTCGAACGCGTCCCGCGTCCCTCCTCCGGACGAGGCTCCCGCGCTCGCGGAGGCGCGCGAGGTCTGTGCGCTGGACAACCCCCCCTGCTTCATCGAGTTCATGGACGCCCCCTTCTTGGAAGAGGGGGCGCTCAAGTCGAAGTCATCGAACAGGCTGTTGA
>Ga0181601_10002551_pt1 | contig 15582 bp, 2 predicted proteins | sample 041ome_8_FD_133020 | JGI IMG/M metagenome (GOLD analysis project Ga0181601, IMG submission 133020) | Coastal salt marsh microbial communities from the Groves Creek Marsh, Skidaway Island, Georgia - 041407BS metaG (megahit assembly) | ecosystem: Environmental > Aquatic > Marine > Intertidal zone...
CATTTGGGGTCTGGGTGAACGATTGGACTTGGGCACCATTGGGTGCTGTCATCGATGACACCGTAACTTCGATTACTGATTTTAACGGGATGTTTCAGGAGCTATGGAATCCTGACGAATTAGCGGTCTATGACTACACCGGAGATCAGTCTGACGCACAGGGAGCGAAAGCCTTAGTGCGTACCAGTGAATGGCAAATTTGGGTTGAAGATTGGGATTGGTTACCTGCAGAAAATGCATCAAAAATTGATACTGATGTCCAATCAGTCGATGGCTTGGATTGGAATCTGTGGATCGATTCTAATGCGCCATTAAACGTCTATGCATATGACGGATCACAACAGAATGTTATTGATGCGGATGGGTATGCACTCGTTCGTGACAATGATTGGGATAACAACGGTATCATAGACTATTCTTACGTCGAAATGTTTGTAACGGGCGATGCGCAGACAGGTTGGTCTGTCCTTACAGAACAAAACAGTTATATCGAATATTTTGTTGTGGATGACGGTTTTGGTAATTGGACACAGGCAACGAATACAACCTATTGGCTTGAAAACTTTGTGGTGCAAACTGATGGTGGAAACTGGAAAGAATATCATGAAACCTTCTATGAAGGGACAAGTCGAGGAACACTAAAAGACGATGAAATTACAAGTCTGATTAGAAACCAAAAAGACGAAATATTAGGTGAAAGTGGGAACGACCTCATTGCATCTGGTCTCGGCGTAGATCGTATTATGGGCGGTGCAGGCAATGATGTGATTTGGGGCGGTACGCACGAGTCTACTGACAGTTGGCAATTTGCAGGTGATATCGCCTTCTATTCTGGCTCTCAAGAACGCTATACGATCCTACAGAACGTCTATGTCAAGGCATCAGAAAACTCACAAGTTGAACGGGATGCGTCGGGAAAGATTAAACTCTATTCTGATGAAATTCTATCCATTACTGAAAAAGGTGTGGTCTCAGCTTCAACCTCAGAAGAAACAATCATTGCAGATATTGCAAATGTAGCGGGCTATAAATTGGCGACAATTGTTATTGATAGCTTGTCAGCTTCATCTGGTGGTGAAGGTGTAGATGTTTTGATAGATATCGAGGCGTTGGTCTTTGGGCACACCGGTGACTGGCTACCTCAGGCTAATAGCAATGGCCAGGGTGGATATACTGTTTGGAGTGATGATGGCGAAAAGCAAATCACCACACTTGCAGTGAATTACACGGCCGAAGATTTTACAGACTGGTCCTATAATGAAGAAAGTAACAGATGGTCTGAAAGTCAGAACTATAAAGTCAATTATTTTGGCACTGACTATGACGATGTCATCAATTTTGATGGCGAGACTTCGTTCATTTCAGGCGTTGGAACGCGTTTCGAGTCTGAGGACGTCACGCAGTACACATATTCCGGTGGTGCTGGAGACGACACCTATATAGGAAGTGCTCAAAACAATGTCGTTGATTTGGCCGTCTATAGTGATGCAGCGTCAGCCTATACAATAACAAAAATCAGCGACGCTGTATTTGAAGTAAAGCATAAGATTTCTGACCAGCTTGGTGGTACCGGTACCGATGTGCTTTATAATATCGAGGAAGTCATATTCGGTTATCAGCAAGCAGATAATGAGACTTCCCGTAACTTGGTCACTAAATCGAAAGCGAATCTGGTTGATGGAGACGTTGCTGGATTGTCCCTAAGCGGCACACAATTCGATGACGTAATTAGCAACAGTTCTGGAAAGTATGCTGGTCGTTTAAATGGGGATGATGAGTACGTCTCAACGGGCGGTGTTGCCACCGGTGATGAGATAGATGTCTTTTATGCTGGCGCAGGGGATGACAGTATCTACTTCCAAGGATTTGGTGCCAGATATACTATTACATATGACCAAGTAAATAATCATTGGATCGTTGCCGACACCTTGGATGGTGACTTAGGTGGTGAGGGTAAAGTATATGGTAAAGATGTGGAGACTATCAGTTTCGGTGAAGTTTTTGAGATCAAGATTGACGGGGGTAATGCCCAAAATGCTGCCAATTGGAAACTATATTTTGCTCCAGGGGGGGGCGAAGGAGATGAACTTGATACTCTTTCAGGGTATTACTCTCCAACTGAACCTGAGTTAACCGCAGATGTCGGAGAGGCAATTCTCCTGGCAACGGGTAGTTCATTTGGCGAAAATGGTGAGATCTTAACGTCTGAAGGAAAAAATATATTTGCGTTCTCTACGAGTGCAGAAGAGCATGCTTGGAATATTACATTCGACGAAGTTCTTGGTGCCGCCATTGGTACAAAGACGAGCCCAATTGATGCTGAAGATTATTTGACACAGCTCAATACAGTCGGTGAATTTGGGTACGTCGATACCTGGGACAATATAAATACACTCTTGCAAACAGCATACGGGCAAGGAACTGAATATACCTATGCTGATTTCATGGAGATCAAAGAAAACTACATTTATGAATACAACATCGATGGAACATCAGCAAACGAGCAAACACTAACATATAGTTTCAGCTTCTTTGGGTATGGCCGTGACGATGTTTTCTATGGATCAAGCGGTAACGATTCTTTCATGGGTGTGCCGGGTGATGACATCTTCTATGGTCGCGGTGAACAGACAACTGAATGGTGGGATAGCTATAACACCGGCGATGTTGCGGAATATAGTGGAAACCAAGCCCGTTATACAATTTCTGAAAGATTAGTTGATACAGACATTGATAATGACGGTTTTACAGATCTTTATAATATTAAACTCGAGGAGGGTGAAACCGAACTAAGCTACTTCACCGTTACCGATGTACTTACTTTAAGTGAAGGTGGTGATGGAACAGATGTTTTATTCGATATTGAGCGTCTGGAATTCGCAGATAGCACCTATTGGCTCGAAATTAGAGACGTAAGTAATCCATGGGATACGCGATCAAATATTTTTGGCACCTCTGGCGACGATAACTTTATAACTTACACTGAAGAAAGTGATGTTAACGAAGAATTTAGCATCAATGGTGGGGCTGGAAATGACATCATAGTTGGTGGTGTTGAGCCTACAGGAGATGATGCTTGGTCTTGGGGTGACGTCGCGGTCTACGAGGCTTCAGAAGCAAACTTTGACATTGCTTTGAAAAAGATTGCGCTCTCTAATGAAACGTTTGATTGGGATGGAAGCGGCGGCGAAGCTGATGCCGCCGATGCGGCTCTTCGCTTGGAACTTTCAAACCGTTTCGGCGAAACGGAAACATATATTGATCAGGTTGTGGTGACAGACATACGTCCAGATGAGGCCGGTGGCCTTGGTGTCGATATTTTATACGGAATCGAGCGTATAGAATATCGCTCTGGACAGGACAGCACACAAGTTAACTTGGTTCCTGAAAGCTGGATCAACAATGATTGGCAATCGCAAGTTGATTACATAGGAAACTTCAGAGGAACCGCCTACGGTGATATGTTCGTGGGTGATAATGGAAACACGCATGTTGAAGCATTTGCTGGGGACGATATCATTTTAGCCGGCGGCGGCGGCGATTATGTATCCCCAGGAGCAGGGAATGATTACGTCAACGTGAGTGACGACACGTTACTCAGTGAGGATCTGAGCGATGATCCGTGGTTAACTCGGGATGAAGTTCGTTTTAACAGTGTCGACTATTCCCGCGTAGAAGTAACGCGTGTTACTGCGTTTGTTGGCAGTGACGGCCTCTCACTTTCAAATGAAAATGGGCAGTGGCTAATTTATGGTTACGATGGAGAGGCGGCGCTCTCGTCAGAAGCCTGGGCAAGTGCCACTTCGGCAACGGCGCCCGAGGGCTACCAAGCAACCAGTGCCTTCTTGGTCACTGATACACTTCCCTCTTCCGAGGCGGGTTCGATTGGGGTTAACCTAATTGTTGGTGTCGATGCGTTGAGCTTCTCTGACGAGTATATCGAGGTTGCATCTCGTATCGATGAGTGGTCTTGGACAGATTGGTTTACCGGCGAAACTATCACTGAGAGCTTTAAACAGGGTACGCCCTTCGATGATGTTGGAGCAGACGCGCTAATTGGTGGCTCAGGTCAAGACACACTGGAAGGCCGTGATGGTAATGACTATCTAAACGGCGGTGATGGTGGCGACCGATTAAACGGTGGCAAAGGTCATGATGTCCTTGATGGCGGTGCCAATGGTTCTTCAGGTGATATTTGGCGAGATAACGATCGCGTGACTTACAACGGCATTGAAGATCGCTACACGATTTATCAAGTTAAAGTGGACGCAGATGCGATTTCCACTAATCAATCACAGTCAGGTATTACTATTTATGATACTTCTGGCGTGATTGCTGGAGCGTTAGACGGCTATACGGTCAGCGCTGAAACACCAGATGGGACAGACCTAACGACCGCATATGTTGTGTCTGATGCGCTTAGTGCTGCATTAGGCGGCACTGGAAATGATTTGCTTCTGAATATCGAGACAATTGAGTTCGAGCGCAGTCAAGTCGATCTAGGGCTGCGTATCCAACTCGATAATTGGGATGATGATGAGTATTATGACTGGGTAAATGTCGAAGGCACCAAAGGTAGCGATCTTATAATTGATTGGAACACTGGAGGCGATCTAGATGGTAATCCTAATACGAATGACGCTGAAGAAGCAGATAGCGAAATTCGAGGAAAAGGCGGAGATGATCTGATTTATGGATACGGTGGTGGCGACCGTATTTCCGGGGGTGCTGGCAACGACTTTATAGATGGCGGTGCAGACGGTGTTGCAGATGAATGGGGATGGGCGCGCAAGGATGAAGCCATCTTCCAGGGTCAAGCCAGCAACTACACTGTAACAACCTATACTGGAAATGATGCGGATTTCTTAGCGATCGTTGCGGATAAATTTGATTGGCTTCCAACGAATACAATCTCTGAAACGGGAACATATACGGTTGTGATTGATGACTTACCCGCAGCGATGGGTGGTTCTGGAACTGATATCTTAACGAATGTGGAGTTCATAAGTTTCCAAGACAAGTATCTTGCGCTTGCTGTAGAAGAGTTCATTGAAACCAACGGCAATGGCGAAATGGTTCGCGCATTTGTGGATGGAACTGATGGAAATGACATGATCGGGGTCATAGATCCCAGTGCGGTTGCTGAAGGTTCTTATGATTACTCCGGAAATGATGATCTTATCGGTAACGATGGTGATGACACAATATACGGTGGTGCGGGCGGTGACTTCATCAAAGGTGGCGCTGGTGACGACGTTATTGATGGTGGCGCTAATGGTGTCGATCCATGGTCAGGCCACATCATGGTGGATGTCGTACGCTATCATGGCGATTATGCAGATTATGAGATCGAGGACGCAGATGTCGACGGTGTGTTAACCATTACAGTGACACATTCTGATCCAGATGGAGATGGAACGGACACATTAACAAATGTGGAAGTGATAGAGTTTAATGACCAGCGCATCAATATTGGTACTGAGGTATTTGAACGCACTAATCATCTTGGTAATACTATTGGTAGTGACTATTTCGGTAGTATTTTCAGTGACACGATAAACGGAACCTCTGGTGCAGACTTTATGGAAGGTCGTGCTGGAGCTGACGTTCTAATTGGTAATGGCGGACCCGATCACTTTATCGGTGGGGCTGGCAATGATATTATCCGTGGCGGTCAGAATGGCACAGATGAATGGGGTAATCCGGGAGAGGACGTTGCGATTTACAACGCAGATCGTGATAACTTTGAGATTACCTATTACACTTCGGATGGAGAGGCTGCAACCGATTACCAAGTAGATGGGTACATAACGGTTGAGGATACTCGCAGCGATACCACAGTCGCGTTAGGAACGGATACGCTCTATGGAATTGAAGCCGTTCAGTTCAACGATGATTTCATAAGCTTCATCGCATCAAACACATTCATTGATTTAGATGGCGATGGACGTCCTGATGCAGGTGGACAGCGCGGAACCAGTGCGGGTGATGTTCTTACTGGGGACGAGATGGATGATAAGTTGGAAGGCAAGGAAGGTGATGATACCCTCATAGGTGGCAAGGGCGACGATTATATCGATGGTGGCGCTGATGATGATTATATCCTTGCTGGAGATCACAGTGCATTCGAAATGGATGTGGTTGCGTTCGATGCTAACCTAGCAGATTTCACCACCTTTGCGCAAAATGGAAGTTATTTTGCAAAAGATCTTGCAACGGGTGCGTACCAGCTCGATGACATTGGAGCCGTCAAATTTTATTCTGATAGCAGCAGCGTTGACGCTGGATATGAAGCGATCTCAGCATATAAATTCGTAAGTTCAATAACGGGTACCGATTACGTAGCGGAAGTCGAAGGGATCGAACTCAAAGACGGATTCATTAAATTCAATACCGAATATGATTACGACGACTATAACTTCGATGGCACGATTGATAGCGCAGGGATCTTTGGTGGTATTTGGAACGAAAACTTTACGGCCGTTGACCTAGCTGAAACGTTGAATGTTTCTGCTGAAGTGGCTGCAGGAATGTTAGCTGCCAATAACGTGATTGATGGCGGCTTTGGCTCTGATGTGATTGAAGCAGGCGCAGGCGATGACCTGATCTTACCTGGGACTGCGACAGCAACGACGGTCGATGTCATCGACGGTGGTGATGGAAACGACATTGCGGTTTTGGATGGTGCAAAATCAAATTGGACATCAGAAGCGGGTACAGGAGATTATTCAGATTACATCCTATATTCAAATAGCAACGTTGTCGGTTACAAACTTTATATCAAAGGCGTAGAAGGGATCGAGTATGAGGATGGCTTTGAAAGCTTGCTGGTTTTAAAAACGGGTGTTGATATTGACAATGACGGCGTGGTCGATGAAACAGTTGTAAAAGGCACAACAGGTGATGAAGATCTGATTTCTACCGGAAAGCTCACGGATTACATGGATGGTGGTAACGGTGATGACGTTATTGCCGCTGGCGATGGTGGTGATGTAATCACCGGTGGCGCGGGCAGCGACTTTATCTTTGGTGGTGCTGACCAAGGCTTTGATGAAAAAGGTAAAAAACTTTTCGACACAGCTGTTTTTGATGGAAAATCAACGGCTTCAGATGAAGACGGTGATGGTGAAATTGGGGATGGCGAACAAGCAGATTTCACAATCGCAGAAGCTGGGTACGTGATTTGTACTGGCTACAATTCAGAAACAGGTGAATGTATTCTCCTTGAGTTGGGCGAGGGTGTAATCAAGGAGCTATCTGACAAAGATATAAGCGTCGATCATAAACCTACGGTCTTCATTTCCTTTGAAGAAGTGTATGTCGCGAAGGTGAGCGAAACATACGACAGCAATGGTGATGGTTCGCAAGACACAGTTGAAGCCCTTGGAAGTGACGGCACAACATCTGTGGGATACTTCGTTGACGCCGACGGAACTGGCATTGATACCTACTCTGGATCAAATGATGACGATTTCGATGCAAGTGTGATGGAACTTGTTAAAGTGGTTCAGGTTACTGATAACCAAAATAACACGTTCATTATACACGATGTGCATGAAATCTTGAATGTATATACGGTCACGACGGGTGACGAGGTCGATACTTTGATTGGTATTGAGAAATTGGAATTCAGCGATGGCGTTGTTGATCTCCAAACGGTATCAGAAAGCATTACAAGTTTCTCACTTGAAACAGGGCTCAACACTATCACAAGTCAGATCGGTACAGCCTTCAGTGATGAAATTATATCGGGTTATGGATCAGATATTATGGCTGGCGGAGCTGGAAACGATACCTTTGTATTTGGTGAGGATTCAGGAAATGACAGGATTTCTGATTTCGGTGACGGTGATAAAATTGAACTGCTCGCGCGTCTCAATGATACAAGCCTAAGTTCCAGTTCCGGCGTGCTGTCTCGGATCTCTGATACATCTGAAGGTGCTTCAATCAATTTGGGTGATGGCAACTCAATACTTTTGGAAAATGTTTCCAAGGATGATTTGGATGCCTCAATGTTCGTTGTTTCTGATATTATTTGATAAGTTGGGGTAAATAATAATGGCTGATGCACGCGGTTCCATCTCAGGCAATCCACTACCGCTGACAAGTGGTGTAGAAAGAACGGATAACTTATCAAGTTCAAATGATCTAGACTACTTCAAGTTGTCGGCAGAGAATTTTTCGGTTCCATCACAAATTATTGTGGTGTTTGATGGTGATTTCAGTAACCAAAACGATTTATTTGATGTCTCGATACGCACCCAAGCTGACGCAGTAATCGCCAACGAGCAGTTCAAGGTTTCCGGTAGCTTTACCGCAGATGTGAATGCGGATACGCCTTACTATATTCGGGTTGCAAGTGCTGACTCTTACGTTTCAAGCGACTACACGTTGAGCTATTCCGTTATTGAAACGGCCGAGTCAGAGTTTGGTTCCAACACGACGAACGATACGCGCGCGACGGCTAATTTATTGGTCGACAATTCAAGCTTTAAGGGTACTTTGAGTTCCGCTTCAGATAGTGATTGGTATTATTTCACAACTGGAGCGAAAGACGGTGGCACAGTGTCACTTACGCTGTCAGCGTTTGCATCAGATGCGAGTTACTATGATGTGAAAATTACCGATGAGAACGGGGTAACGCTTTCGAAGTCAGGTGGCGATTCATTGGCAACAACCGCAGGCCAAAGCGATGGAACACTCACATTCACGGTTGCGTCCGGATCTCCGACAGAGGCTGGCACTTATTTTGTGAATGTAGCCGCAAATAATGCAGACACATTTGAAACTTCCTCAGAATTTGGGAACAATTATACACTCTCCTTGACGGGGTCGACGGATTATAATTCAACGCCAAATGTTACGATCAATGGCGTTGCGTCTGGCAATTATTCAGTGCCTGTCGAGAATGAAAATGTATATTCAAATGTGTCAACGGAAAGTGAAACGCTTCTGTCAACGTTGGTGACGGCGAGTGATAGTGATACATCGCAAACTCCAAATGGGACAATTTCAAAATACATTTTGGGGCTCTATGGTGAAGCTTCGACCACTGGAACAATCCAATACGTTAAAACTGGAGATTCAGAGCCTACATCGATTAATGCAAAGGCTGCCGATAATGTTGCGGGATTTTTTTATGTACTGACGGCCTCGGAATTTGAAACTGCGAAATATGTAGCAGGGTCGTCAGAGGAATCTCAAAAACTTTATGTAGCGGTGCGAGATGGTTCTGGTGTATCTGATTTGGGCGTCCTTACCGTTCCAAGTGACCAGTCGGGATTGGTAAAATATACGCTGAATACCGCCAATGCAGGCGTCATCATCACTGGCTTGACCGAGGCCACGATGATTGAAGGCGTCGCATCCACTTCACAAACCCTCACCGCGATGCTTGATGGAACACCAACAGCTACTGTTAATCTAATTTTAGATCTTCCTGATGATCTTGAACTCACGACATCGCAAAATGTCCAGTTGGTATCCGCGCAAAACAATACCTATCGCATTCAACTTGACACCAGCACTACCAGTCAGGATTTTACTGTATCAGCAATAAATAACACAGATGGCGCTGGACTTTCTGAAACGGTCGCAATTTCATACAGCACGCTCAGTGATGATGCGACGTTTGATGAACTGAGCATCCCTGCGACCTCATTCACAGTTTATGAAAATATCGCGAATTTTAGCATTTCAGCTGTTGCTTATTCGGCAACTGATAACGCTGTTTCTGAAGCAGATAATACTGCAACGGCAACATACACTATCACAGCGAGTAACTTAAATGATGAAATATTAACTCTGAATCTGGAAGGCTCGGGACTTGTATTTGTATCCGCAAGTACATTCGAACTGAGCAACGATTCGCCATCTGCAGAGATTATTGTTCGAGCAGAAGACGACTCAGTCGTCGAAGCCGGTGCGAATAATGACGGTATTCATACCCACGCAATTCAGCATAGTATTTCGGAAGGCAACACAGCCTTGGTGAAATACTTAAATACGATTTCGAATCAATCCATATCAGTCATGGATAATGACAGCGCAACTGGAGCAACGATCTCTGTGTTTGATGCTGCGGCTTCAAATGCTATAGCTGCCCCTAATGGAGTCCAGCTACAGTTTGTATCTCAAGGTGTGAGCGCATTAGGCGCGACGACAGCAAGTGGTTCGATTTCAGTGGAGGCAACTGTTCAATTCACGCATGCAGAAATAGCAAATCAGTCTGCGGTATATACCAGCGACATTGCGATTTCTGATGTAATTGCGCAACTGAAAGATATCGTTGGATTGACGCCCTTGAGCGGCACTTCTGCAGCGGCAGCGGATGTTGATAACAACGGGTCGATTGAAATCGCTGATGTTATTGCAAATCTGAAACATATTGTTGGACTGGAAACAATCACATCATTCGATGTAGTGAACTCAAGTTCGGCTCTTGTCACTGAGCTCAGTTCGTCTATGGTTGATACTAATATTTACCTCGTCCAAAATGGGGACGTAGACCTGAGCGGAACGTTTATTATCTAAATTAAGGCTTAATTATGAACCAGATGTCAAAAATCCTAGCAAATGAAGCAGCAAAATCTAAATATGAGCGTGTCTTAAAAAGAAGTACCTCTACTGCAGTACTTGTTTTATTTGCGCAAGGTTTGAGTGGGTGTTTAAGAAGTGATGGTTCAATTGATGGTCCATCTATTTCAGGGGTTGCCTTTGATGGTCCACTCTCACGCGCGAAAGTTTTTGTAGATGCAAATAATAACAATTTGCTCGATGGATCTGAGGATTGGACTTGGACGAATTTTGATGGTTCATTTACCCTATCTACGAATGCGACCGGGCCATTGGTTGTTGTCGGGACCAGTGAAACGACGGACGCATCATCTGGTGCAAGTGTAGATGGGCTTATCTTAACCGCGCCTACTGGCTCGTCTGTTATTTCACCTGCCACGACCGTTGCCAAAAAAATCGCAGATGATGCGATCGATGCACTCGGGGCAAATCCAACTGAGGAACAAATACAGGCAGCTATTGATAATGCTTATAATCAAGCCGCTAAAGCATTCGGCTTGTCTGAGGCGTTTACAGGTGCAGAGGCGTCCGAGTCTCTTGCCACCTTTAACCCGTTTTCTGGTAATACCAGCAGTACAGACGCAGTTGCCTATGCGCAAGCGGCAGCAAAAGTTGTAGCGGCGGCAAACAGTGTTGCGACGGCGGTCTCTGCCGCAGGTGGGGCAGATAAAGGTGATACCCTATTGTTGGCTTTGAACAATATTGCAGACCAAGCGGCTGCGGCAATTGGCGAACTTAATATTGATGTTGGCGCAATCGTGAATGCGGTTGATACGACCAATGTTGTTTCAGCAGATTTAAGCACATCAATTTCAAATGCTGTGGCTCGAATTTCGACAGCGATCGATAGCATCACTGACACAAATTCAGATACGGCAGGTGATGTTCTTTTTGTTACACAATCGATACTGGCTGAGTCTGTTGAAATTGCAGCAAGAGGTGGCTCCGCTGCGAACCTAGAACTCCTCGCAAATGCTACAACAGATGTGGCAGCACTGGCATCAACATTTGTTAAAATATTTGGTGATTCCGTCGGAGAACTGTCTGAAGACAATGAATTAGGTGAGGCAGAAGCGCATACACTTACTGGGACATTGTCAATAACTGATCCAGATGACTCTGACGAAGTAACGTATCAGTTTGATGTAGCTGCCGAGAACATTACTTATCTGGGCAGTGGGGAAGCCAAGGGCTCGCTTACAATCACGTCTGAAGGTGAATGGACGTATACAGTCTCCGCAGAGACCTTGACGGCGTTGAACTCATTACAAGCATCAGAGAATAAGGGCACAGTTAACGCCGCTGATGGTGCTTACAATGACTCCAATTTTGGAGTGCGCGAGGCTTTTCAAGTTTTGGTAACAGACGGAAATGGTGATCCTGTTTATGTTAGTGGCACGGATATCCAAGTTTCCAAAATTATCACGGTTAAAATTGTTGGTCAAAACGATGCGCCAACCTTAACTGCTGATTTTCAGACGCCCGCGGATGTTTCTATTGCGCAAGGTTTAGAGTTGTCAGACAGTGCGACGATCGACTTTGGTGGTGCATTCGAAGATGTCGATACTGCCGAAGTGTTGAAGTTTTCTGCTGAAGGTTTACCGGATGGTGTGTCCATCGATGAAGATACCGGCGTTGTATCTGGAAAGCCATCGTCATCTGCGTTTGGTGAGTATTCTGTCACAGTAAGTGTTACGGATGCAGGGGGTGAGAAAGTTTCGGCGTTGCCCTTCACAATAACAGTGACAAATACCAATGATTCACCAGCAGTCGTGTCTGAAGAGGCAGAATCTATAGCTGCTACTGAAGATGCTGCGTTGTCTTATGATGCATCTGCACTCTTCAGTGACCCGGACATTGCGAATGGGCACGACGAAAAAGATGCGCTTACTTATACTGTAGTAAGCCCAGTGGAATGGCTCACTTATGACCCTTCAACCGGCGCATTGAGTGGGACACCTGATAATAATGATGTAACAACTGAAGCGTTTACAATCAAAGTAACTGCCACCGATAAATATGAGCTCACTGCAGTAAAAGAGATCAGTGTGACTGTCGGAAATACAAACGATGCTCCAATTGCTGCAACAGCGGATCTAGGAATACTGAGTGACACAGCGTCTAGGACCATTACGATAGCAGATCTTGCCGGTTCTGTTACTGATGAGGATGTTGGTGATGAAATTGTTTTGAAATCCCTGACATTACAAGACGGTTCTGGTACCGTCAAAGACAACGAAGATAACACATTTACTTACACACCGATTGATGGTGAAACAGGCGACGACATCACTTTCGCTTACACAGTAAGTGATAAAGCTGGCGAAACTGATTCCTCGACGGCAACGTTAAGTGTTGTAGATGCAATTCCTGTTGGGTCTGGGAGTGAGGACGCATCTGAGATCACAATCGCTGTGTCTGACCTACCTGGTGCCACGATTATAGTGGCAGATGATGATCTCGCAAATAAAGGTACGATTAGTGAAGATGGGACGACGTTTGAGCCACTTCCTAATTGGTATGGTACTGTGAGCTTTAATGTGTTGACGGCCGATGGAGTTACACTGCCTGGCGTACTTGAAGTAAGTGCTGTAAACGATGCTCCAGTTATCAATTTAGAAACAACTGACACATCTCTCGTTGTATTGGATGATGGTGGTTCAGTCACAGGTACAATTATAGCGAGCGACGTAGAGACTACAGATCTAACTTATACTGCTACCGGGGCAGAGAAAGGTTCTGTCACTTTTACTGAAGGTGGGAATTACACTTACAAAGCGACTGCTGGTGAAGAAGGTGCAGATAGCTTTACAATAACAGTAAGTGATGGCACAACAACAGATGATCAAACGCAGGTTGTTACGGTACAAATAGGAGCTATTTCTGTTGGGTCTGGGAGTGAGGACGCATCTGAGATCACAATCGCTGTGTCTGACCTACCTGGTGCCACGATTACAGTGGCAGATGATGATCTCGCAAATAAGGGTACGATTAGTGAAGATGGGACGACGTTTGAGCCACTTCCTGACTGGTCTGGTACTGTTAACTTTAATGTGTTGACGGCTGACGGCGAAACATTGCCTGGAGTCTTAGTCGTCAATCCCGTAAACGATGCACCCGTAATTGATAGTACCAGCGATATAGCCTTAACGACCGATGAAGACACAGTCATTAGCGGAACAATTACTGCGACAGATGTGGAAACCAGCGCAGCCAATTTAACCTATGGTGCTAGTGGAGCGACATTGGGGACGGTTGCCTTTACATCGGCTGGTTCGTTTACTTACACGCCCAATGCCGATGCAAATGGTACAGATACGTTTACGGTGACTGTTTCTGATGGGGACAAGACTGACACTGAGAATGTCACTGTTAACATCAGTCCAATAAATGATGAGACGTCATTTGCACCAGGTGCTTATCAATGGGTTAGTGAAAAGATGACGTATGCTGACGCTCAAGCAAATGCTGAGAAGCTTGGCGGTAATTTAGCTTCGGTTACATCTGCTGAAGAAGCAACTGGAATGTATGATTTAGTATCAGGAATATATGAGCAGGACCCATCAGAAAACCGCTGGGGAGTGGCGAATGATGGTGGTGGCATCAGTTACGTTTGGCTTGGTGCAAGTGATGCTGTCGCAGAAAATACATGGGTCTGGGAAACTGGTGAAGTGTTTGACTATGCAAATTGGGGCCAGGCTGAACCTGATAATGAAGGGGATCAGGACGCTCTTGGGCTCGGCCTGGCTAATTGGCCTGACGGGTCCACCGGAGACAATGCATACGGTTTAGCAGGCCAATGGAATGACATTAATGCTGGTAACTTGCTTACTTCGATCATTGAATACGAAGATGGAGCAACAGTTGGAGTCAGAGAGGGCGCGGAAAGTGCTAATTCTATCATCTACGTGGCGATAGCAGATGACGTGGATAGTGATGCAATCACGTTAACTTTGGGTGGCACAGATGCTGCAGCCTTTACGATTGATAGCTCGGGCGATGGAATTGGCATTGTTCGATTGAAAGAGGCGGCAGATTATGAGACCAAAACGAGCTATTCCTTCGAGTTAATAGCAACAGAAGGTGGCGTTTCGACAAATAAAGCGGTCACACTGAATGTTGATGATGTTGTAGAACCTGCGGTGCTGAGTGCCAATTTGTCATCTGATGGTAACGATCACACGGTCGTCTTGTCACTGGATGCAACTGCGCTTTCCAATTCAGAATTTGTAAGCATTGAGGGCTTTACGCTTGCGTTTGCAGGCAGCGGCGGACCAACGAGCTCTAATGGCATTACCAGTGATCTCTTCGGAAATTTTGCTAGCTTTTCTACAACGAGCCGCGAGGATCTGTCGAATGCTGGTTTGTCTAAGTACAACACTGCGGGATCATTTAATTCTGATATCTTTGGCTCGGAAGCTACATGGAGTTTAAGTGGAGGTGATGCGGTTGCACTGGCTTCAGATGACCCAGTGTACGAAGTTACTCTTAATGGTAATCCAGTAAATATAACACAATACATCGGGACAAATTTCGATATTGGGACATTGCGCTTTACAACATCTGATGATGTCACAGATCTTGATATTATAGTTTCGGGATCGGTGACAGGTAATAACGTTGATAACAGCCTGAATTCGACAACAGGTCTCTTAAGTGAGGTGCTAACACCGATCACGATAGACGTAATATAACCAAATAAAGGGCCTCTCAAAATGAGAGGCCCTTAAATTTACATTCACGCCTAATTCACAAAACTTAATTTAAATTCAGCAGATTTAGCTTTTGAAGTCTGAGATCCGCTGTCTCTTTTTCAAGTTGAATGGTTTGCAATTCGAGCTCAAGGAGATTATACTCCTCTGAAATTAGGTCATTAATGCTAGCACGACCAATTTGTAGCTGTGAATTGATACGCTCTATTTCTGATCGCGAAAAGTCGGTTTGCTCTCTAATGATGTTTAATTTCTTTTCGGTCGCACCAAGTTTTACATCGATCAGTTTGATTTC
>Ga0181601_10002560_pt1 | contig 15559 bp, 19 predicted proteins | sample 041ome_8_FD_133020 | JGI IMG/M metagenome (GOLD analysis project Ga0181601, IMG submission 133020) | Coastal salt marsh microbial communities from the Groves Creek Marsh, Skidaway Island, Georgia - 041407BS metaG (megahit assembly) | ecosystem: Environmental > Aquatic > Marine > Intertidal zone...
AAGCAGAATGATTGATCACATCAGGACTGATCCTCAAGCCGCTTTGACACTTTGTAAACATCTGGCGGAACATGAACGTATCCCGTGGAAGGTTTGTCAGATTGGGGGAAGATTTCACGTACGGAAAATCAGCACAAAAGGTTCATACTTTGCGATCTATTACCCACTTCCTAAACGATTTTCTAGGGTATAATTAGTTCACTGACTGACAGGTAATCAGGTGGAGCAATGTCAAACAATTTAGAAGTGCGATACGTAAGTGTCGACGAAATTATTCCTTACGCGAACAACTCTCGCACACATAGCGATCAGCAAGTTACACAAGTTGCCGCTAGCATCAAAGAGTTCGGCTTTACTAACCCAATTCTAGTCGATGAAGAAAATACGATCATCGCAGGGCATGGTCGCCTACAAGCCGCAAAAAAATTAACCCTTACTGAAGTACCAGTAATTACGTTGGAAGGTCTTACAGACGCACAGCGTAAAGCCTACGTTATCGCAGACAACAAATTAGCAATGAACGCAGGTTGGGATTTCGAATTACTGCAAGCCGAAATACAACATTTGCAAGAATTGGATTTTTCCATCGATTTATTAGGGTTCGATGAGAAAGAACTGATTGAATTATTAGGCGATGACAATCAATTCGACGAAAACGCTTATACAAAGAAGGTCGACATACCAATATACGAACCCCAGGGGGATAAACCCGATGTCAAAGACCTTTATGACGATAGCAAAACATTTGATTTAGTTGAAAAAATTAAAGAATCCAACCTGCCACAAGAAGAAAAAGACTTCTTAATGTTAGCGGCAGGTCGTCATACCGTTCTCAACTTTGAATTGATAGCGAACTACTACGCGCATTCATCGCAAGAGTGCCAAGAGCTCATGGAAGATAACGCCCTTGTAATTATCGATTTTGAAAAAGCGATAGAAAATGGGTACGTCGTTTTGTCAGAAAAGATTTCAGAGCAGTACTTGGTCGATTATCCAGAGTCCGATGACGATGAAGAATAGAAAAGACTTTGCTGTATTTATCCTAACCCATGGGCGAGCAAATAATGTCGTTACGTACAACACTCTGAGGAAGCAGGGGTACACGGGACATATCTATCTAATGGTTGACGATGAAGACAAGCAGGTAGACGAGTACAAGAAGCGTTACAAAGATCAAGTCATTGTATTTAGTAAGCAAGATGCGATCGATATGACCGATTCAGGTGACAACTTTGGTAAACGTAATTCTGTTGTATTCGCTCGTAACTACAATTTTGTCGTAGCAAAAGAGTTAGGCATACAATATTTTTTACAGCTTGATGATGACTACGGTGGTTTTCGTTATACGTTTGATAATCAGCGAAACTACATCACAAAACAAATTGCGATTAAGAACCTCGACGTAGTAATTGAAGCAATGCTTGAGTTCTATATACAGAGTGGTGCAAAAACTATTGCGATGTCACAGGGCGGTGACTTTATTGGCGGCGAGGGCTCAAAGGTTGCGAAACTGCACAGAGATGGTCAGTTCAGCCGAAAAGTTATGAACTCGTTTTTCTGTGACGTAGACAAGCCATTTAAGTTTATGGGTCGTATCAATGAAGACGTTAATGCTTATACCGAACTTGGATTGCGGGGTAACTTATTCATAACAGTTCCGCGCATACGGTTAGAGCAAAAGCAAACACAGGCAAATACAGGTGGCTTGACAGATATTTACCTTGATTTAGGCACTTATATAAAAAGTTTTTATTCAGTTATGTACGCGCCATCTTGCGTAAAAATTACCGAGATGGGTGTAATTAATAGACGTTTACATCACATGGTTAAGTGGAAACATACTTGCCCTATGATCATTTCAGAGGAATTTAAGAAATGAAACGTGGTAAACAAGGTGAAGGAGGTGGTCGTCCAAAAGTCGTATTTGACGAAGGACAAGTAGCGCAAGTTGAAGCACTGGCCGCTGTCTTGTCTAAGAAACAAATTGCTGATTATTTTGGTATCGACGAGAACACTTTTCGTGCAGTTGAAGAACGACAAACAGAAGTTTTTCAGGCTTATCAAAAAGGTAGGGGTAAAGCTATTGCAGGAGTTGCTTCAAATCTTATCGCACAAGCAAGAAAAGGTAATGTGTCTGCGGCCATTTTTTATCTAAAAACACAGGCTGGATGGCGAGAAGACAATCAAGCTAGTCAAGAGATACCTTCATTTGTAGTTCACACTCATGCATCTAACTAAACCACAAAGCAAAATATTTCACAGTAAAGATCGGTTCCGTGTTGTCGTTGCAGGTAGACGGTTCGGTAAAACGTTTTTATCAACTACCGAGCTAATTATCCAAGCGATACAAGGAAAAGATCGAAACGTCTGGTATGTCGCTCCTACCTACAAAGCCGCTAAAGAGATTGCATGGGATATGCTTCTCAATTCATTGCCAAAAGAATACATACGCAAAACAAACGAATCATCGTTAAGCGTTACCCTGATTAATGGATCAACGATTAGCTTAAAGGGTGCAGAAAAAGCCGATAATTTGCGAGGTCGCGCTTTAGACTTTGTTGTGTTAGATGAGTTTGCTGATATGCGACCAGAAACTTGGTATGAAGTTATCAGGCCTTCATTATCGGATCGCAAGGGAAGTTGCATCTTCATAGGTACTCCAAAGGGAAGAAATCACTTTTATGATTTATGGACACAAGGCGCTGATGAATTAACCGATTGGCGGTCATTTCAGTTCACTACATTAGACGGAGGGCAAGTTGATGATGAAGAAGTGGAAGCGGCGAAACGAGATTTGGATGAAAGAACATTCAATCAAGAATACAATGCGCAGTTCGTCAACTACTCAGGAATCATCTACTACAACTTCAGTCGTGAAGAATCAGTGGCTAAAAGTCATATTGAACCCGACCAAATGCTACATATCGGAATGGACTTTAACCTCGACCCGATGTCTGCGGTTGTATCAGTGCGTGAAGGCGGCATTATCAAGATCATAGATGAGATCGTAATATTTGGATCAAACACGGATGAAATGGTAGATGAGATCAAGACGAGGTACGCACAGAAGCAGATTTGCATTTACCCAGACCCAGCCGCAAGACAAAGAAAAACAAGCGCAGGGGGACGAACAGACCTCAGCATTTTGCAAAACGCAGGATTTACCGTCAAAGTCAGAGAGCGTCACTCAGCCATTAGAGACAGGATCAACTCAGTTAACGCAAGACTTAAGTCAGCAGACGGAAAAAGACACCTGATAATCGATCCTAAGTGTAAGCAGGTCATTAAATCATTAGAGCGTCAGACCTACAAAGAAGGTACAAGTCAACCAGATAAAGATTCAGGTTTTGACCACATGAATGATGCTTTGGGCTATCTCATTGATTTCCTGTATCCTATTAAGAGACAATATGACATACCCCAACCGACTAGGTGGACTTAATCGTGTCGCAAGAAATTACCTACACCCATCCAGACTATGACGACTATCAGGATCAGTGGGAATTCCACCTGCGATCATATCTAGGTGGCGAACACTACAAGGACGGTGAATACCTTGTTAAATATCTAAATGAAGATAAAAACGAGTTTGCCAGACGATTAGACTTAACACCGATTGATAATCACTGCGCTAATGTGGTTCACATCTATTCATCTTTCTTGTGGCGCAATCCACCGACACGCCAGTACAACAGTTTGGATGGTTCTCCAGCTTTGCTACCTATGATGCGTGACGCTGATTTAGATGGTCGTTCTCTTGATTCATTTATGAAAGAAGCACAAATATGGTCGTCGGTGTATGGTCACGTTTGGATCATTGTCGATAAACCTGCTAGCAACGCAGGAACACGCGCAGAAGAACTCGATCAAGGCATCCGTCCATACTTTAACTTGTACACACCTGAGAATGTCTTTGATTGGCGATGGGAACGCACGACATCTGGTCGGCACAAACTGGTCTATCTTAAAGTGCGTGAAGCAATTATCCGGGAAACTGCCACTGAGTCTGTTGTGCATTTCCGCATTTGGACTGAAGACACTGTTGAGCTTTATGAGGTTAACAACGATACAGAGCGACTTATTGAGTCAGTAGACAATCCGATTGGCATGATTCCCGCTGTGCATTTGCCTGCCGCTAGGACTGTTACCAAAGGAATCGGCAAGTCTGACATTGGCGATATCGCTTTGATGCAAAAAGCTATCTATCAAGAGCTATCTGAAATTGAACAGTTGATTCGGATTAGTAACCATCCAACATTAGTCAAGTCATATGATACAGATGCGTCAGCAGGAGCAGGCGGCATCGTTAATATGCCTGAGGAAATGGAGCCAAGTCTTAGGCCTTTTTTGCTTCAGCCTAATGGCGGCAACCTTTCTGCTGTAATGGATAGCATTAGCCGTAAGACTGAAACCATTAATAGAATGGCGCATCTTGGAGCAGTGCGCGGAACTGATGCTGTAAAGGCTTCAGGTATTGCGTTACAGACTGAGTTTCAATTGCTTAATGCTCGCTTGGCTGAAAAGGCTGACTTGCTTCAGTTAGCAGAGGAGCAGATGTGGTTCTATGTCGCAATCTGGCAAGGTATTACGCCAGACGTTGAAGTTAATTACGCTGATTCATTCGATATTCGTGACTATCCAAACGAACTGCAATTTTTACAACAAGCTAGGGCTTCTGGAGTTCAATCGCCAACATTTATGCGGGAGGTAGATAAACAAATTGTTGACTTAATTCTCGATGATGAATTATTGCATCAAGCGCATGAAGAAATTGATTCAGCTAGAACGCTTGGAAACTTCAATACCCCTGAAGGTTAATAATGGCGGCCGATACTGATCATGCAAGAATAGTAGAGCGTCTTACAGATACGCATGAACAACGTCTTTTAAATTCATTACAGCAACTTGAAGATAGGTTAGCTGACTATGCCACTAATGCGCCAACGACAGAAGGGCAATTGTTCGATTTGGCTTGGTCGGTGCAGGCTAGGCCTGATATCGAGCAAATCTTTCGAGAAACGTATCTCACAGAAGTTGACTCAATTGTCAGGGAATACGCAACTGTCCTTAGTAGCATCGAAGACATGTTCAACGAATACGATACCTTTACTGGCGTTGCCCCAGAGATCATTTCCAATCTTCAACGTATATCGTTTCAAGGTTTTGAAGATATCGCAGTTACGTTCACAGACCAACTCGCCAATGACTTATATCAAAGCACGCTTGTCGGTCGCCCGAGATCAGAAGCGATTAAGAACCTCAGACAATCAATCAATGGGGTATATATTCAGTCGGATCAAGCAGAGGTTGCACGACTGGTTGATATTGCGAACTCCGGTACAGCGGGCGCGCAAGAAGCAATACGACAACTTCATCAGATCTATGCCGCTGATAGGGTCGGCAATAATATGCGGAAATATGCAACGCAAATGGTTCACGACTCAGTGATGCAGTTTGACGCTTCGGTCAATGTCGCGGCAGGGCGTGAAGTTGGCGCGACAGAATGGAAATACTACGGTTCGGTTATTCGCGATACCCGTGAATGGTGTGAAAGACATGCGGGCAAAACTTATACCGAAGAAGAAATACGAGAAATGTGGACTAATAATTCATGGGCAGGTAAATCAGCAGGCGACCCATTCATTGTTAGAGGCGGTTATAACTGCCGACACCACTGGCGACCAGTATTCGAAACCGAGGGCTAAATATGCGTGACTACAAAAAATTCTATCTAAAGTTTGACGAAGGCCATCAAAAATGGGCTTTGAGAGGCCAGATTATGCAGAACAAAAAAGTAATAGATGATGATCGTTTAATTCGTCTTGAAACAAATGATCTTGATACTGCTTTGGCAAATGCAGAAACATATTTGCAAGAACAAGGGTTTGATTCAGTCAAAATTGTTTTACCTAACGGTATGAAACTGAAGGTGAAGAAAGATGCCAATGAAACTGGAACGGAAACTGAAGAAGATTTGTAAAACTCGTGGTTATAGTAGAGAGCGTTGCGCTCGTTACGTCTACGGGACTTTGCGAAAAACCGGATGGAGGAAGCCATCCAAATAGTTAACTCATAAGAGGTTCGTAACATGAGCGATGAAATCATGGCCGATGGAGCATCAATGGAACAACAACCAGTTGAGCAACAGGCCGAAACAACTGAAGCGTCTGCAAAGACATTTACACAATCTGAGCTAGAAACGATTATTGAGCAAAGACTAGCCCGGGAACGTAAGAAGTACGAAAAGAAAATGGAAGGAGTTGATCTCGATGAAGCGAGGAAGCTACTCGAAGAAAAACAAAATGCAGAAATTGAAAGACAAAAAGAAAAAGGTGAGTTCGAGAAGGTCTTACAGCAACTCGCAGAAAAGAAAGACAGTGAAATAAATCAATACAAGACCAAACTGCAAGAGATTCAGGTTGACGGTGCGCTAATCAATGCCGCTAGTCAGCATGGTGCAGTTAGTCCAGATCAAGTTGTTGCTTTGTTGAAGAACAAAACACGCCTTGCTGAAGATGGTTCTGTCGAGGTTTTGGATAATGACGGAACTGTGAGGTATAATGACTCTGGAAGCCAACTCTCTGTTAATGAATTGGTTTCTGAATTTTTAACTGCTAACCCACATTTCGTGAAAGCATCACCTAGTGGTGTTGGATCGCAGGGTGCGGCAGGTGGCTCGACGCAGAAGCCTTTATCTGTGGCAGATATGGTAGCCAACTGGGAAACCGGAGGCCGCCAAGCGTTTGCCGCAATGAAGGGCAAACGATAATCGTTTGTAAATTTATTCTGTAAAGGAGAGGCATCATGGCCGCATCTACTACAACCACACTTGACGATCTGTTCGTCAATATCGTCGCTCAGGCTCGGTTTACTGCCGAGGAGCAATCAATCATGCGTAACCTAGTCACGGTATACAATATCGAGGCGCAAGCAGGCACAACTATTCAGGTACCAAAGTACCCAGCAGTAGCGGCGGCTGACTTGACTGAAGGTACAGACATGACGTCCACAACAGTCTCAACCACATCAGTTCCTATTACTGTTGCAGAGGTTGGTGCTCAGGTGTTCCTGACTGATCTGGCAACAATGGGTGCAGGAAATCCTGCTGATGAGCTGGGAACTGTTCTTGGTAATGCAATCGCTACTAAAATGGACACAGATGTCATCGGATTATTTGATGGCTTCTCAACTTCATTGGGTGCGACTACTGTTGAACTGACAGCGGCTTACTTGTTCCAAGCGGCGGCTATTTTGAAAGCCAACAAAGCTCCTGGTCGCATTGTGGGTGTATTCCATCCTTATCAAGCATATGCGCTGAAAGCTAGTTTAACCGCATCGGGTGTAAACCCTAATGGTGGTGACTTGCAGAACGAAGCTATGCGCACAGGTTACGTCGGCACAATCGCTGGTATCGACATTTTTGAGTCGGCCAATATCACTGTCGATGGTACAGGTGATGCAAAAGGCTTAGTTTTTGCGCCAGAAGCAATGGCAATGGCTATGAAGCGTGACTTCAACCTCGAGCCAGAGCGTGACGCATCTAACCGTGGTTTCGAGCTAAACGCTACTGCCATCTATGGCGTAGGTGAGCTAGACGATGCTTACGGTGTTGAGATGTACTTCGACGCAGGACTGTAAAGTCTGACGAGATGCCCCGCCTAGTGCGGGGTTTTCTCTACTAGGAGGTTTTATGGCAATTACCTATCGAGGAAATCGGTTTACAGGTTATAACAAGCCTAAAAGAACTCCGAAACATCCAACTAAAAGCCATGCAGTTCTAGCGAAAAAAGGTGACAAGGTTCGTTTAATTAGGTTTGGTCAGCAAGGCGCTAAAACAGCACCGCCAAGAAAAGGCGAAAGTCAAGCGGCCAAAGCAAAGCGTAGATCGTTTAAAGCGCGTCATGCTAAGAACATCGCTAAAGGCGTTTTCTCAGGTGCGTACTGGGCAGATAAGGTGAAGTGGTAATGGCATTTTCAACAGATTCAGATTTAGTTCTTATCGTTCCTGACATTCTTGATCTAGGCATTGACTCATTTGCTGACGAACATGCAAAAGCAGAAGCCGATATCAAGCGTGAGATTCGTACAAGGTGGTGGCCTCGCACTGGTTATAAAGGCGAAATGAACAGTGCGTTACTAACAGAAACGCAATGGGCTAAAGCAAACGCCTATCTCGTTTTATGGAAATATGCACTACCTCAGCTGACTAATTGGGTTGATGGTGACAGATTTCGTGAAATGATTACCTTCTATCGAGATTTACATTTGCAAGAAATTGAATCGGTATTTCGAGATGGCGTTGAATACGATTTCAACGAAGACGGCATAATACAAGACTCAGAAAAAGATTTGACGTTTACAGGTAGATTAACTAGATGACTGTTACTGTCAAAATTGATTCTAAAGGGCTACAAGCTTTCATTAAGCGCACCCTTAGAGATATGCCAAAAGAAATAGACAAAGCCTTATACAAGACAGCACAGCAAGGCATAAATGTAATTTTAGATCGCACCGAAAAAGGAATTGGTACTGACGGTAGATTTGATAAATATTCGCCTGACTATGAACTTTGGAAGTCTAAATATGTTAAAGATTGGAAAGGAGTAGTTGACCTTAATGTTACTGGTGAGATGACTGGAGCAATGATGGCAACAAAACCTGTTAATCATAGAACACGGCTGGGATTTACTAATCCACAGGCATCCGCAAAAGCATTTTGGAATAATCGGAAACGTAAGTTTTTCGAGTTTAATAAAAAAGAAATCAACAACCTTGGCGCCTTTTTTAGAAAGGAGTTGTTTAGATGAGCAAGCGAGAAAGTATTGCAAATAATATCGTCAGCACACTGCAAGGTGCAACAACGCCAGTAGCGCCTAAGTTTGTGACTAGGGAGCCATTTGATTTTAATGAGTTATCAAATGCACAGTTTCCTGCCATTTTTTTACAAACAACAAGCGAAGATAGAGTTGACGCAACGATTGGTGATTCAAGAATTACAAGAGAAGGTACAATTACATATCAAGTTATAGGCTATGTAAAAGCAACGACGATTGATACAGCTAGAAACAATCTAATTGAAACAATCGAAGAAGCCCTCGATGCAGATAGGACAAGAAACGGCAATGCGCTCGATACGCAAATCGTTTCAATAGAGACTGACCAAGGTGCAATAGCGCCAGTCGGTGGGATTATCGTGACAGTTCAGGTCATGTATAATTTTACTAGAGGCGCAACCTAGCCTCACGAAACGCCTAACGGCAAACTAAGCCAAAGGAGATACTCAAATGGCAACACATACTGGTTCAGAGGGCATCGTGAAGTTCGCCGCAAGTGGTGGCTCGGTTGCTCAAGTCGCTGAAGTTCGCTCATACACATTGGAACAATCTGCTGATACGATTGAAACAACAACTATGGGCGATGCAAACCGCACGTATACAAGTTCTCTTAAAACTTTCACGATCTCAATGGATTGCTATTGGGATGAAACCGATACGACTGGACAAGGAGCAATCGATGTTTCTACTGAGGTAGATTTCGAACTTTATCCAGAAGGAACAGGAGCCGGAGCAACTTATTACTCTGGTTCTGCTATCGTTACATCTGTTTCAACAACCGCGTCTTATGATGGGAATGTTGAAGTTTCATTTTCTGCACAAGGCACAGGTGCTTTGACAGAAACAACAGTTTAAAAAAGGTAATTTATGAGTCTAGGAAAGAAACTAATGGAGCTACGGTCTGGGCGCGAACGCAAACAGATCGAAGTTTCGGAATGGGCTGAAATCATTCCTTGTATCTATGTGCGTCCTCTATCAGCAGGGGACGTAGATAAAATTCAAAGGAAGCATAAAGATTTTATAAACAATCCAACTGTTGCGGCTATGGTTGATTTGATCATATTAAAGGCAGAGGATGCAAATGGTGACAAATTATTCTCATTAGAGGATAAGCCTTTTTTGTTGGGTGAAGATTTGAACATTATTAGTGCAGTCGCACAGGATATGTTTAATGATATTGTTTCAGCAGAGGAAGCGGAAAAAAACTAAAGAACGATCAGTTGAGGCTGAATCTTATCGCCTTGGCTGATCGTTTACACAAAACCATAGGAGAGATAGAGGAAATACCTTTATCAGAGTTGTACGAGTGGATGGCTTATTTTAAGGTGATGGAAGATGGCAGATCAAAAAATTAACATTGTCCTAGCGGCCATCGATAAAACCAAAGGCGCATTTGGTACTATTTCAAGAAGTATAGGCGCAGTCACATCTGCCGTCTTTTCCCTTAAAACAGCTATTGTTGGCGTGGTCGGCATTGGCGGTATTGGGCTTCTTGTTCGAAACTCTTTATTAGCCACCGATACTTTGTCAAAAACTGCTAGCAAGTTAGGCGTTACCACTGAGGCTTTGAGCCAGTTACGTTATGCCGCTGAGATTTCTGGCGTTGGTATACAGACAACAGACATGGCTGTACAGCGTTTTACAAGACGCCTTTCAGAAGCGGCTAATGGAACTGGTGAAGCAAAAGCCGCACTAATTGAATTAGGCATCAACGCCAGAGACTTAGGTGCATTGCCGTTAGAAGAACAAATGATCGAGCTGTCTAAGGCGTTTGGCAATGTTAAGGCTAGCTCTGATCAGGTTCGGTTAGCGTTTAAATTATTTGATTCTGAAGGTGTTTCTTTTGTAAACATACTCAAGCAAGGTGAAGATGGCTTGAGGGCAATGTTTAATGAAGCAACCAATCTTGGCGTTGTTATGTCTGGTCAGGCGGCCAGAGGCGTTGAAGAAGCAAATGACGCGATATTCAAATTGCAAAGTTTATTCGGTGGAATCATTGACCAAATTGTAGCCGCGCTTGCTCCTGCCCTGACTGCACTTGCTAAGATGTTTCAGGTCTATCTTGTAAAGTCTATTGCTGAAGCAAACGGATCAATCGAAAAGTTTGGTCAAAATGCCGCAAAATATATAGTTAATACTATCGCAGACATTTTAGGAGTATTTAGAGAAGCACTGTTTGGTTTCCAGAACTTTATTAACGGTTTAGAAGATATTGCAAGCAAATCAGAATTTCTCTCAAGCGTATTCACTTCCTTCAAAACAGATTTAGGGTTATTTATCGGTGGCGTTGCTGAGGCTGAAAGAAAAGTAAGAGGGCTAGGTGGCGCAATAGGCCAAACAACTTCTGCACAATCTGAAAACTCTAATACCGGTGAAACGCAAATTACAACGATTGATCGATTACGTACAGCGTTTGATAACTTGAAGCAGTCATCTGATGAGATACAGCGCACATTTGATTCTGCTGTTAAGCGAGCATTTGATGGAACAACTAACGCATTGGCTGATATGGTCATGGGTGCTAAGTCGGCAAAAGATGCGTTCAAAGACATGGCTAGATCTATTGTTGCCGATCTAATTAAGATGCAAATTAAGTCGAACATCACAACTCCACTATTCAATACAATACAAGGATTCTTGCCAACATCAGGTAAAGCGATTGGTGGCTCTGTTCAAGCAGGGCAGGCATACACGGTTGGTGAGCGCGGAGCAGAGATGTTTATTCCTAATCAGCAAGGCTCAATTGTTCCTATGGAAAAAGCATCGTCAGGTGGATCAGTCAATCTTACTCTCAACATCTCAACTGGCGTATCACAGACTGTACGGGCTGAAATAAACTCTATGTTGCCGCAAATCGCAGAAATGAGTAAGGCGGCTGTTTATGAAGCAAGAAGAAGAGGCGGCAGTTTTGCCGGAGCATTTGGTGCTTAATCATGGCTGAAACATATCCGATAGATTTTCCAACAACCGTACCCGTTAAGTCTTTAACGCTTACAGCGCAAAACACAGTGGCATTAAATGAAAGTCCCTTTACATATAGTCATCAGGTTTTAAAGTATCCTGGAGAAAGATTTGTCGGGACAATTAATTTCCCGCCAATGCAAAGGAATACGGCAGAAGAACTCAATTCGTTTCTGTTGCGACTCAAAGGCGTTTACGGCAAATTTAGGTTGAAATGGCCTGAATACACTGGGTTGAGATCAAACGCATCTTATGGTCGTGTTAATGGAGCGAACCAAACAGGCGATGAGTTAAATTTAGTATTTTATGATGCAAACGATGCTTTTGTTCCAAACTCCACTGAAGCACTAGCTATCGGCCAATATATACAGATTGGCTCCAGTTCAGGTTCACCAAGATTACACAAAGTTCTGGAGTCTGTTATCTCTGGCAGTGACGGCCTCAGCGCAGGGACATTGAAGTTGTTTCCTGAGATTATCACCGCGCCCGCTAGCAGTGAAGTTGTTAATTTTGTTGATCCAAAAGGAACCTTTAGATTAGCAAGTGATGCTACATGGTCTGTGGATAATGCTTTGATATATTCAACAAGCATCGCCATAGCGGAGGCTCTATGACTAGGGCTTCCGACATAACAGAGTTTAATGAATCTGAGATCAGGCCATTCTTTGCAACTGAGCTGTACTTTGATACAGGGATTGAAAGGTTTTGGACGGGTTACGGTACGATTCAGATTGGTGGCGAAGATTACATCGGCTCTGGCAGAAGCATCAATTTTTCTGCCATTGAGGAAGATGTGCAGGTTTCCGCAAAAAGTATGCAGATCGTTATTTCTGGCTTACCAACAAGCACATTAGATTTTGCATTAGAAGAAGATTATCAATTTAGAAAAGCAACAGTCCACGTTGGTGCAATACTTGCTGACAATTCCATTGAATCCAACATTATATTCAGTGGTTACATGAGCCACATGAACATCTTGCAAGCAAGCGATTCCATCATGATTACAATTACTATTGAAAGCAGACTCGCAGGTCTAGAAAGAAAGAATGTTTATCATTATACCGATCAAGAACAAAAACGCATTTCTCAACTTTTGGAGCCTTTTCATAATCCAACTGGAGCAAGCAATCCGTCTAACAATGAAGATACTTCCTTAGAGCGCATTGTTGCAATTCAAGATACGCAAGTCGTTTGGAAACCAGATTAGGATTTTTTATGGGTTGGCTACAAGATAAATTAAGCGAAGTTCAAGATTTTGTTACTGATCCGCAAGTCATTGCGGCTGTTGCAATTAGTTATATCACGGGAGGAATAAGCAAAGGATATGAGGAAGGAGTTTGGCAGGGATTTAACTGGGGTGCCGCCGGAACTTCTGCTGTTACGACTGCATCTTTAACCGCCGCTTCACGAGCCTTGACGCCACCAATAGATGAACTTGGTGGAACTGGAATTGGCGATCTTGCTGAAAGAGGTACAAATTTCCAGTTTAGGAGTCCTGCCGCCCCAAGAGAGGTAGTGTATGGCGAAGTCAGGAAGTCTGGCGTCATCACAAACATTGAGACAACTGACAACACTTTTGCCACAGGTAGCGGAAACGAATATCTGTGGATGACCATTGCGATTGGATTTACGCCAGTCAATCAGATCACCGTTTATTTCAATAACGAACAAATCAATAATCCAAGCCAAAGGGCTGACCAGTTCTTTGATGCTTCCAATACCAATAATCCATTCTATGGATACGTAGGATTGATGGGCAACTTGGGTTTTGAAAATGATTACACAAGTGTCGGTACACCCGCAAACCCTGGTGGAGACGGTGTAGTTTTTAGAGCCTGTCATCCTTATGCCGCATCTGACACAAATGAATCAGACGATTTGTATTACGCTCGCTTGGCTCAGACAGCGTATGTCACGTGTCGGTTAAAATATAATGCTACTGTTTATTCAGAAGGCATTCCAAATATCTCTTTTAAAGTTCAAGGAAGAAAAACGCGAGTATTCCTAGACGGTTCCACAAGTTACAGCACAAATCCTGCCGACAACATTAAGGATTATTTGATAAATACCACTTTTGGTGCGGGCATTCCTGAAAGTGAGATTGACGATACGTCTTTTGCTGCCGCTAGGACATATTGCGGAAATAGTATTACAAGAGATGGTGTATCTTCTCCTCGATTTAGCTGTAACGGTATCGTTGATACTTCAAAGACAATTAAGGCAAATCTTGAAGATATGCTTTCGTGTTGCGCAGGTCAGTTAGTGTACTCAAATGGTAAATTTAAATTATTAGTTGCTCAGTACGCTACGCCAACAAAGACACTTACAAATGATGATTTTATTGGTTCAATTAAAATTAACACTAAGACACCAATGCGAGATCAAATCAACGAGGTCAAAGGTATTTACTTTGATGAAGATAATCTCCAAGTCTCAGACGCTCCCGTAGTCGTTTATGATCCTTCAGCAGAAGATAACGGGTTTAGGAAATCTATTGATATATCCTTGCCATTTACTACTTCAAAAGAAGAAGCAAAGCATCTTGCATACATTACTCTAAATGAGTCTCGCTATCAGCTAACGATCAATGTTAAGTGCAAATTGACAGCATTCGATTTGGAAGTAGGCGATACAGTATACGTAACAGATTCAACACTTGGGTTTAATCAGAAAGTATTTAAAGTCATGGCTTGGCGATTAGACCCGGCATCGAACGGTCTATCTTGTGACCTTACTCTTAAAGAAACCGCAAGCGACATCTATGACTACAAAATATCAACACCAACTACACGAGTTGTCGTAACACATCAAGATGAAGTCGGGTATGCCGCTACTGGCGAAAGAAACGCATATCAGTACCCAGACAAAACTCACATTAAGGGTCTTTTCACATCTGTTGATTATGATAATGATGGAGTGACTGAAAACGCATGGACTGACGCTAATATTCATAAGATATGGGTACTAGAAAGTTATGACAGAATTTCTGGCGATTATCACGATGGGAATACTGCTGATGCTGACAATTCTGCTTTGGTTATCGGTGATGGGCTTGCAGGTAAACTGACAATCGTTAATAGAGGAAGTATTGTCGGTGTCAGACACGCTAACACAACTAATTATAATGACGGGGCGCACAAGATCGCAGGACACGCGATACTGATTGAAAACAACCCCAACGCAACAATCACAATCGTGAATGAAGGCGAAATATTAAGCGCTGGCGGTAGAGGTGGCAATGGAGGCGATGGCGGTACGGCAATCGCTACGGATTTATCGACATTGGCCGGAGGAACGCATAGCACATTCTCAAGAGGCGGCAGAGGGGCAGGTTACAAAGCACTGAATGACTCCACACTACCTGCATTTGATGATGAAGGATTATCTGGCAGTACCACAATAGTATACGGTCAAGTCGATCCCCAAGATTCAAATATTAAAGGCGGACAAACAGGAACCAATGGTGCGGGCGGCGGCTTTGGCGAAGCAGGTGAAGATGGCGGCCAAGGAACAGCAGGAGTATCTCCTTTTGGATTTACTCAAGGGGCAGCAGGACAATCTGGTGGACAACCTGGAAAGGCAATTAAAGATGACTCTAACGGAGCTACGATTATAGTCAGCAATCGAGGTACAATAGCAGGAGAAATGGAAGGAGTTTCTTGATGGCTGAAACATACAAACTTGTTCAAGGCGATACTGCGCCACAGATCAAAGTTACTCTGACTCGCTCAGATACAGGTGATGTGATTGATCTGACTGAAGCA
>Ga0181601_10002566_pt1 | contig 15534 bp, 10 predicted proteins | sample 041ome_8_FD_133020 | JGI IMG/M metagenome (GOLD analysis project Ga0181601, IMG submission 133020) | Coastal salt marsh microbial communities from the Groves Creek Marsh, Skidaway Island, Georgia - 041407BS metaG (megahit assembly) | ecosystem: Environmental > Aquatic > Marine > Intertidal zone...
CGCCTCTCCCGCTCCGAGCCAGGCGGGCAGCATCAGGCGATTCTGCATCCAGGCAAAAATCCAGGGAATAGCGCGCAAGCTCTCGATACCACCATCTGATTTACGACGCGCTGGCCGGGAGCCTAGGGGTAAAGACGCCAATTCTTGCTCGGGAGTTGCCTGTCTGAAATACGGGACAAACTGTGGATCCTCACGCACCCACTCGCGATAGACGTCGCAGGACTCGCGGGACAACTGCGCCATCAGATCCCGCCAGCTTGAGGTCGGCTCGGGCGGCGGCAGTAAATTGGCCTGCAGAATAGCGCTCGCGTACTGCCCCAACGTATTCACTGCTAACGGCGTCATACCCAACTTGGTACGAATCATCTCTCCCTGCTCGGTGACCCGCAGCCCTTGAGCCAGAGAACCGGGTGGTTGTGATAACAGCGCTTGATGGGCCGGCGCGCCGCCTCGTCCAATGGTGCCGCCGCGCCCATGGAACAGCGTCAGCGCAACATCGTAGCGAGCGCAAGTCGCCAACAACGCTTCCTGTGCCTGATATTGCGCCCAGCCTGCCGCCAACATGCCGGCATCTTTCGCACTGTCTGAATAGCCGATCATCACCATCAGTTTTTTGTCGATCCGTGCCCGGTAAGCGGGATCGTCGAGCAAGGCTTCAATCACCGGTGCGGCATTGTCAAGATCGATCAAGGTCTCAAACAGCGGCACCACCGGCATCCGCTCGGAGCAATCTGTCGATTTAAGTAACAGCTGAACGGCGAGAACATCGGATGGTGTCGATGCCATGGAGATGACATAGGACCCCAGTGCCGACTCAGGTGCAGCAGCAATGGTGCTAAAAGTATCCAGCACTTCTTGATCCTTCGCGTCGAAAGGACTGTCCCAGGGAATCAATGGCCGCGGATTGCTCAGCTCGTGCTGCAGCCAACCCACGCGCTGCGCTTCAGACCACTCATTGTAATCACCCATTTCCAGCATCTGTGTGATCGCACACAATACGGATCGGTGGCGGCCGCTCTCCTGCCTGATATCCAACTGAATCAGATAGGGCCCAAAGCAATGAGCACGCCGCAACGTATCCAGCAGCGCGCCCCTCGCCATCTCGGTCAGGCCGCAAGTCATCAAACTCTGGTAACACGCTCGCAGCGGCTCGAGCAGCGCCGCGGGCGTCATAGGCTCAGGCGCCTCAGCGCCGCGGTTCAGGGTAGCTTCCAGCGCCTGACGCTGCTCGCGCAGATCGATCAGCAGAGGCTTGAGCACAGCTCGATAGGGTTCTCTTGCGCCCGCCGCCAACGCTCTGAACTCATCCGTCGCGGTAGTCGCTGACAGTTCCTCGTGCAAGAAAGCGATATCGCCAACGAACAGCTCACAGGCCTGCCACTGTGCCAACAGTAGCACCTCGCGAGTGACATCGGCCGTCACATTGGGGTTACCGTCTCGATCCCCACCTATCCAGCTGGAAATACGAATGGGACACCAGTCCACATCGGGCAATGCGAGTGAATACGTATCACAGACAAAATCGACCTGGCGCAAAAACTGTGGCACCGCGTCCCAGAGAGAATTTTCGATCACGGCAAAGCCCCAACGTGCCTCATCCACTGGCGTAGGTCGCTGCGTTCTGAAATCCTCGGTGTGCCATATCTGTGAGATCAATTCAGCGATACGTCGCTGGGTCTGTTGACGGGCAATATCCGTTAACGCTGCGCTGTCGAGCGTAGCCAGACAATCACTCAACGCCCGATGCTTATGAATCAATGTTCGTCGCGTAATTTCGGTGGGGTGTGCGGTGAGCACCAAGTCAATGTAAAGATCAGCGATGGCCTTCTGAATGTCGGTGTCTTTCGCTTTGGTCTGCAGCACCCTCAGCGTTCTTTGTAATGTTGCACTGGCCGAAAAATGGTGTTCTGTCTGCACTGACGTCGTATGCTGCTGGTCAGCAATATTGGCGAGATTCAGAAATTGGCTGAAAGCTCGCGCGATAACCAAAAATTCCTGCTCTTCTAAAGAGGCTAGCAACTGGTCGAGGGCTTCCCAGGTATCGCTATCCTGCGCTTCTTTTGAGCTGAGTCGGATGTCTTCAACCCGGTTGAACAATTTCTCCCCGGCATTGTCCCGAATGATCTTGCCTAAAATATCGCCCAGCAAGCGCACGTGCGCACGCAACGGGGCGGTGTCTACCACCTCGACCATGATCTCTCCTCAGATTGTGACAAGATCGCGCGTCAGTCCCCCGGGGGGAATCGCGTCGACTTCAAGCTGTCTTTAATTCGTGCCAGGTGAGGCAAGATGCTCTCACCGCGACGCAGCGTCATACCGGTTGCCAGAACATCCAGAACCGCGAGCTGCACGATACGAGATGTCATGGGCAAGTACTCTTCAGTGTTCTCCGCCACGCTCAGTCCAATGCTCAGATGACTCGCCGCCGCCAATGGCGAACCCTCTGCTGTTAAAGAGACGACCGTGGCTTCAGTGGTGCGCGCCAACTCGGCCGTCTCGACCAAAATCTCCGTTCGACCGGTGTGCGAGATGAAGAAAAAAACATCCCCCACGCCACCCCCTGCGGCCAACATGCGATGCATCAGCGGATCCGTGCAGGTGGTTACCGGCACCTTAAACCGAAAAAATTTGTGCTCCGCGTCCTGAGCAACAGCGGCGGAGGTCCCTAATCCCAGAAAATACAGGTGCCTGGCCTGAGCTAAATAATCGACAGCTCGCTCAATAGCCGAGAGCGGCAGCTGATCGCGGGCCAGCATTAACGCAGTAATCGTGTTGTCAAACAGCTTACGCGGGTAAGTATTGATATCGTCGTCGAGTTCAACCGCTCGACTGATGTATCTGACACCCGACACCAGCGATCGCGCGAGCCGAAGCTTAAAATCCGGAAAGCCGCTCGCACCAAAACGCTTACAAAAACGATTCACGCTGGGCTCGCTGACATTAGCCGCCGCCGCCAAAACGGCAATGCTGGAGCGTGTAGCCGCCTCGGGGTCCTCCAAAATGGCGTTGGCCACCTTGGCTTCCGATTTATTTAATTCGGGTAAGGCGGCACTTAATTGCGTCAGCAGATTGTTTTCTTGATTCATGATGCCGGACCGAAGGCCCACTCCTGAGAAAACAGCCGGTTGTGAAGAGCCATCAACCCCAAATGACCCCAAGGTGACGCTCCAAGAACACCCTATTTTACTCAGCTTTTATGTAATAAAACATAAATATGATCCCATTTATCGCATTTAAGTGGCGGAAGATGTAATAAAACTACATAATCTCCGTGATGACCTGTTAGATGGATCCAATGACGCAGAAGCACTGGCTTAGCAAGGGGGGCTCCACAATGATCAACGTTGCGATTAATGGTTACGGTCGAATTGGGCGAAATGTCTTAAGAGCGTTCTATGAACGCCCTGAATTAAAGGACCGCATGCGGCTTGTTGCGATCAACGATCTCGGGTCGGCAGAGATGAACGCTCACCTGACGCAATTCGACACGACTCATGGGCGGTTCGCTGAAACTGTGGTTGTCGAAGGCCAAGACATGCTGATCGGCACGGACAGAATCAGAATCCTCGCTGAAAGAGACCCCAGCCAGCTACCCTGGGGCGATCTGGCCGTCGATATTGTCTTTGAATGCACCGGTCTCTTCACCGAGCGTGAGGCAGCCCGACAACATCTGGTCGCCGGCGCGAAGCGGGTTCTGGTCTCCGCCCCGGGAAAAGGGATGGATGCGACAGTGGTCTATGGCATCAACCATGCGTCACTGACAGCGGCCGACGTGATTGTCTCTAACGCTTCGTGCACGACTAACTGCCTGGCGCCACTCGCCAAGCCGCTCCACGAAGCAGTCGGCATTGACCAAGGATTGATGACCACAATCCATGCTTACACCAATGATCAAACTCTTTCCGATGTCTACCACAGCGACCCTTACCGGGCGCGCGCTGCGGCGCATAGCATGATTCCGACCAAAACCGGCGCGGCCGCGGCAATCGGGCTGGTGATGCCAGCGCTGCAAGGCCGTCTTGATGGTTTGGCGGTCAGAGTACCAACGCTCAATGTGTCACTGGTCGATTTGAGTTTTACCGCCTCGCGTAGCACCTCGGTTGAAGAAATCAACGCGATCATGATGCAAGCCGCAGAGGCTGATACGGCTGGCGTTTTGGCTTACAACACCCAGCCGCTCGTCTCAATTGACTTCAATCACAACTGTTACTCGAGCAACTTTGACGCGAGTCATACCCGCGTGCAGGGCCGGCTAGTCAAAGTGCTCGCCTGGTACGACAACGAGTGGGGATTTTCGAATCGCATGCTCGATACCAGTCTGGCAATGGCCGCGACGGTAAAACAGGATTTGGGTGTCGCCGCTTAGGCGAGCCCATCATGGTGAGTACTTTGGGGGCGTCAGCCCCCTTTTTTTACCCGCTGTTTATTGGGTTAGAGCTATGCCGCCCACCAGCAGTCGAAAGTCGGCAAAGCGCTGAACGCGCAGATGGGAAATAGCCGCTCGTCGCCGCTTCGGCAGGCCGCCTCATACACACGCTTTTTTTGTTCGCCCACAATGTGCACGACACCGTGCCGGGTATTTTTCAGCCGGTGCTTTGACAGCGAAATACGCGTGTGTGGCGCGGTTTTGGGGTGCGTCATCAACGCCGCCTCAGTCGTTGTGAGCCCTTCCTTAATCTCAGATGCACAAGGGAACAAAGACGCGGTGTGGGCGTCCTCGCCCATCCCCAGTAGCACAACATCAAAGATGGGCAGGGACGCCAGTAAAGTCGAGAGCCCCGCGACGTTTGCAACGCTGTCATCTGGCGTCGGAATCAATGACAAAAAGTCTGCCTCAGCGGCTGGGCTCTGCAACAACGTGCTGCGGACCATTTGCTCGTTGCGATCTTCGTGATCAGCAGGAACCCAGCGCTCATCTGCCAGCATGATTACGACACGACGCCAGTCGATCGTCTTACGCGACAGCAGCGAAAAAAGTGCCTTGGGTGTGCTGCCGCCCGATACCACAAGGTAGCCGGATCCGCGTTCAGCGATACCCTGCTCTAACCATAAGGCCACCTGAGTTGCCAGCGCCTCATCAAGGCTGCTGCGATCATCAAAGGCGAGCATCTCAGACATGCCACCCTCTCCCGTCGCGATCGATTAACAACTCTGACTTACTGGGGCCCCAACTGCCCGCTTGATACGCATTCACGGTGACATCACACTGCTGACAGGCGGCGATTAACTGATCGCACCAACGCCAGCTCTCCTCGATCTCTTCCCGGCCGACGAATAGCGACGGGTCTCCATTGATCGCATCGAGGAACAGGCGCTCATAAGCGTCCGGGATGCGATCAATGTCTGCATCTTCGCGAAAGTCAAAATTTAAAGTGTGCGTCTGTAGTGACAGCTTGTCCTTGAGACTTTGGCGCTTTGACACCATGGTCATCTCAATACCTTCGTTGGGCTGCAAGCGAATGATCAGCCGGTTGGGCTCCGGAGCCTCACCGTCACCAAAGATATGGTGAGGCAATGCCTTGTACTGAATAATGATTTCAGTGACTTTGTCGGGCATGCGCTTGCCGGTTCTCAAATAAAACGGTACGCCCGACCAACGCCAGTTATCAACGTGGGCCTTAATCGCCACAAAGGTTTCAGTATCGCTGTTGGTGCTCTCACATCCGTCTTCGTCGAAATATCCGGGCACGGTGTTGCCGTCGATAACACCCTGACTGTACTGCCCTCTGACAACGTGATCCTTAACGCTAGTAGCGTCGATGGGACGCAGTGCCTTGACGATCTTGACCTTCTCGTCACGAATGCTTTCCGCCTCTAGTGAATTCGGCGGCTCCATGGCAACCAGACACAGTAGCTGCATCAAATGGTTTTGAACCATATCCCGGAGCTGACCCACCCCGTCGTAATACGCCCAGCGGCCCTCAATACCAACCTTCTCGGCCACTGTGATCTGCACATGATCAATACAACTTTGATCCCATTGAGAGTTGATAAAGCGATTGGCAAATCGCAACGCCAAGAGGTTTTGGACCGTTTCCTTACCAAGGTAGTGATCAATACGATAAATGTCGCGCTCGTCAAAGAACCGCGCCAACGTCTCGTTGACGTCTCGAGAAGTATCAAGGCTCTCGCCAATGGGTTTCTCCAACACAATACGACACGGCCCGGTGAGGCACCCGTCATGGCTGAGCTGCTCGCAAATCTTGGCGAATAATGACGGCGGCGTAGCCAGGTAAAAAAGACTGACGCGAGCGTCATCAAGCCAAGACTGTAGTGCCCCGAAGGCCTGTGGTTGGGAAAAATCTGCCGAGAGATAGCTGAAGCGCCCTGCGAAGCGCTCCCACACCATCTCGTTGATCTCCTGCCGCATGTACCCTGCCATTTTTGAACGCAGGTCTTGCTGGAAGCTATCGATGGATTGCTCCTGACGCGCGACGGCTGCGATGCGCAGATCAAGGGGCAATAAGTCGGCTACATCGAGTTGGAAAAGTGCCGGAAACAGCTTGCGCGCCGACAGGTCACCGGTCGCGCCAAAAATGATCAGATCCACTGGGTTCATTGCCCGTCCCCTGTCTTAATCGCCTCAGCCTGTGCCACCGTCTCAACCGCCTCGGCGTAAATGTCGTCCCACGCCTGATCTGCAATCATCTGCTTGGGCGTCAGCCATGAACCACCCACCGCGGACACGCTGTTCAGCGCGAGATAAGTTCCCAGTTTGTCACGCGTAATGCCTCCAGTTGGCATGAAACTGACGCCCGGGAACGGGCCCTCCAGTGCGCTGATCGCTGGAGCGCCGCCCGACGTCTCAGCAGGGAAAAACTTCAACACGCTGTAGCCATTCTCGATGGCATTAAGTATCTCCGACGCAGTCACCGCTCCCGGTAAAAATGGCAGCGCATGATGCTCTGCCGCACCGAAGAGCGCATTGGTCGCCCCCGGAGAGACAATGAAATCGGCGCCGGCGGCGGCCGCGCGATCGTAATCCTGTTTAGAGCAGACAGTACCGGCGCCAATCATTGACTCGGGAAAGGCTTGCTTCATGGCACTGATCGCATCGAGACCCACCGACGTGCGAAGGGTGATCTCAAGCGCTGAGATACCGCCGCGGAGCAGCGCATCCGCCAATGGCACTGCGTCTGCCACGCGATCAATCACAACCACCGGTATCACGGGACAGCGCAGACTCGACAGTAACGCGGCGCCATTCATATCTAATTGGCCTCAGCACAAATGAGCGCCGCACCCAGCAGACCAGGGTCGGGATGGGTAATGACATACGTCGCAATGTCGCCGTTAAAATCGGCGAACCGACCCTTTGCCAGAAAACGCGCACGGAAGTCACTTTTGCGAAGCAGGTCAATGTAACCAGGCGCGATGCCGCCGGCGAGATAGACGCCGCCGCGTGCTTCCAATGTCAGCGCGAGGTTGCCCGCCGCCGAACCCAGCACCGAGAAAAACGTATTCATCGCCTCACCTGCCAATGCGTCATCGCCCTGTTGAGCTGCACTGCCTACCGTCTCAGGAGAGAGATGAACCGCTGGCAAGCCACGAATATCGGCCAGCGCCCGGTATATATTCATGATGCCGGCACCACACAGTAAACGCTCAATGGAGACACGACCAAATTGTGCCCGCAGGCGGCGTAAGATCTTTGCCTCGATATCGGTAATGGGCGCAAAATCGACGTGTCCACCCTCGCCCGGCAGCACGATGGGTCTGCACTCGCGGTCGAACACCACACTCGCGACACCCGTCCCTGTGCCCGGCCCAATAGCAACCATCGGCTTATACTGCTCGACCTCGCCGCCTCCAATTGCCTCTAGATGCTCGGCAGACAATGCCGGCAGCGCGCGGGCGACTGCAGCGAAGTCGTTAATGATGCTGATATGGGGACACATCATCTGTTCAGCCACACCCTCTGCAGTGAAACGCCAGGGATTATTGGTAAAGCTGATCTCGCGCTGTTCCGGGATGGCCGCGACCGCCAGACAGACACGTGCCAGATAGGTATTAGATAAATTCAGCGCTTGCCAATCCTGACGGAGTTGATTGAGCACTTCTTCAAACGAAGGAAACTCTTCTACCGCGTAATTAGCAATCGGCTCAGGCGCCGTGTTAACCGGATCCGTAAAGGCAAAGCGGGCATTGGTACCGCCAATATCGGCAAGGAGGTAAAGTGGCCGCACCTGTTTTCCTGTGTCAGCTGGCACAGTGTTCATAGGCAACAGCTCGCTGGGTTTCCAGCGCGGGGAACGGATCGACGATCGGCGGTCCAAACAATGAACAACCGCCACACTCTGCATCGGTCACTGCTTTTCGATTCAACGCAAACAATCCACGACCGACCGTACTTGCCTGCAACGGTTGGTCAGCTATGGGTCTGTGCGCCAACAGTTCCTCATCCACATTCACAGAGAGCTGACCGCTAGCAACATCCAAAGAGATCATGTCTCCATTTTGAATACGGCCAATGGCGCCACCCTCAGCTGCCTCAGGGGTGATATGGATCGCAGCCGGCACTTTACCCGAGGCGCCACTCAAACGACCGTCTGTGACCAGTGCAACCGCGTGACCCCGATCTTGAAGAACCCCCAGGACTGGCATCAGTTTATGTAACTCCGGCATGCCATTAGCGCTGGGGCCCTGAAACCGAGCGACGATGACGCAATCTCTATCCAACTCTCCACGATCAAAGAGATATTTGAGTTCATCCTGATGAGAAACCACAACCGCCGGCGCAGTGATCGTCAGATGATCCGGCGACACGGCTGAGGATTTGATCAAGCTGCGACCCAAATTGCCCTCGAGCAATCGAATCCCACCCTCTGGAGCGAACGGGTCGTGCGCTGGTCTGATGACCTCAAGGTCCAGACTCTGATCCGGAATGGACCGCCACTGCAGGCTCCCTTCCTGCAGATAAGGCTCAACGCATGCCGCCTCGAGCGATTCTCCGAAGCACACACGAGCATCGCCATGCATCAATCCCGCCTGAATCAATTCAGAGAAGAGCAGGCCAGTGCCGCCTGCTGCTTGAAAATGATTGATGTCTGCGTTGCCGTTGGGATAAATCCTAGTAAGTAACGGGACGACCTTTGACAGCGCGTCAAAATCTGACCAGTTAAGCACCAATCCAGCTGCTCGCGCGACAGCAATCATATGAATACACAGATTGGTGGAGCCGCCGGAGGCAAGTAAGGCAACCATGCCATTTACAAAGCTCCGCTCATCCACCACCTCGGCCAGCGGCAGAGATTGACGACCGTTTCGTGCTGTTTTCGCTATGTGTTCCGCAGCAGCCCCTGTCAGCGCATCGCGTAACGGCGTATCGGGGTTAACAAAAGCGCTGCCAGGCAGCTGCAGACCCATTGCTTCAAGAACCATTTGGTTGGAATTAGCGGTTCCATAAAAAGTACAGGTGCCCTGACCATGGTAAGAGGCCATTTCCGCCTCGAGCAGGACTGCTCGATCCACCTTACCTTCTGCATATAGCTGGCGAATACGCACCTTCTCTTTGTTGGATAACCCCGAAGTCATGGGGCCTGCGGGGATAAAAAGCGCGGGCAGGTGACCAAACTGAAGCGCACCCATCAGCAAACCCGGTACGATCTTGTCACAAATGCCCAGCATCAACACCGCATCAAACATCTGGTGCGACAGCGACACAGCGGTAGCTTGCGCGATGACATCGCGACTAAACAAACTGAGTTCCATACCCGGCTGACCCTGAGTCACGCCGTCGCACATCGCGGGCACACCGCCCGCGACCTGAGCTGTGCATCCCATTGTCTTGAGCACCGATTTGATCTGCTCCGGGTAACCGGCATAGGGGGCATGAGCAGACAGCATATCGTTATAGGCGGTAACGATGCCGACATTGGCGCTGTCCATCATCTTGATGACGGATTTGTCCTCTTCACCACAGGCGGCAACACCATGCGCCAGATTACCGCAGCTCAGTTGGCTCCGGTGGACAGGCTGCGACGCCATCTCTTCGATGACCTGGCGATACTGATGACGAAGGGTGCGGCTTCGGGAGGCGATGTCATGGGTGACGCGAAGGACTTCAGGATGCATAGGACCAGTTTGTGATTTGCCATGTAATAAAGCAACATTTTACAGCCATTTTGACCATTTATTGTGCGTTTTATGTTGTTAAATTACATAAATTCGGTGGCCGCTTTCCCCGACAGCCGCTGCGAGCAGCGCCTCATTGTAGTCGTAACGGGCCCAAAGAGTGCCTGAAACACCAGGGACCGCTTTGCGGTCGACACCTAGAGACAGGACAGCGGGTAGACACGAATCCAATCAAACTCTACTGTCGCTGGCAGATCACTTGGCACTACCTCGCCGCCCAGCGTGCCGCCTACGGCCATGTTGAGGATAAGGTGGAAAGCTTGGTCATCAAAGACCCATGGCCAGGGTGCAACATCGGCGGGCGTGACGACACCATGGATACGGTCGTCGACGTACCAGGCAATCCGACTCGGCGACCATTCAATCCCGTAGGTATGAAATTCCCCGCTCCAGACTCCTGGGGCTCGCAAGGTTTCACTGTAGTGAACGTTATCGGGCGGTAAATCGCCAAAATGAATAGCGCCAATGAGCCGATGTGGTTCATGACCAGTCCACTCGAGAATATCGATCTCGCCCTCCAGCGGCCAGCCCAGCGTTTTCTCCTCTGGCATCATCCAGAAGGCTGGCCACAGTCCCCTGCCCTCAGGCAGTCTGATCCGCGCTTCTATCCGACCATAGAGGAACCCGCGATGCCCCTCCGTCGTAATCTTTCCCGACCGGATCTGACCTTGCTCATCTATGAATGCGGTCAGGCTGAGAAGGCCTTGGCTGACTGATACGGCCATAGCGTCATAACTTTGCGCTTCGTTGTTGCCCCAACCGCACAGATTCTGGGCACATCCGTCGCCTTCAACAATGTTCCAAAGTGAGCGGTCCAGCGGCTCATCAAAGTGCTCCTCCCAAACAGGCCCACACTCTGTGCCCAGTGCGACAGCAGAAAAAAGTCCCCAGCAGAGCGTAAAAAGGTATCGATAAATCACAGCGCCTCCGAGAGAATCAAAACGCCCGCTCACCACCAGACGGTATAGAAGAAGACCAGTATGAGCGTCACGACCACCGCACTAAGGTTGAAGCCCTGAGTCGTATTGAAGCTCACCCCCGCCGGGTCAATAAAGCCTGCCTGAGTGGACGGTCGCAGTAGCGACCACACTATCCCGATGGCAATGCACAGCACGAACACTAGCCCAACGCGGTCCATGAACGGCAGCTCAGGCCAGTACAGCTTGAAGAGTAGCGACAGCGCTGCGGAGGCGATGGCGGCGAAAAGTGCCGCCGTCGCCGTTGTACGCGACCAAAACAGCCCCAACATGAAGATGGCCACAATCCCCGGCGTAAAGAACCCGGTGAACTCCTGAATGTATTGAAACGCCTGCTCGAAGTTACCCAGCAAAGGTTTGGCTGCAATGACCGCAATAACCATTGCCACAATGGCAACCACGCGGCCTAGCGTCACAGAGCGCTGACCTCCATCGCTGGCCATGCCTAGGGACGGCGCAACGTCTATCGTAAAGATGGTCGAGATACTGTTACACATTGATGCCAATGACGAGACGATGGCCGCCAGTAGCGCCGCGAAGACCAGACCCTTGATCCCCAAGGGCAACAAATTCATGGCAGACGGATACGCTTTGTCCGGCGCAGATAAATCGGGATTCAACACAAACATCGCGATGCCAGGCAGCACCACAATCACAGGCATCAGGAGCTTGAGGAAGGCGGCAAAGGCGATGCCTTTTTGTGCTTCGTCAACGCTCTTCGCGGCAAGTGCTCGTTGAATAATGTACTGGTTGAAGCCCCAGTAAGAGATGTTCATTACCCACATCCCACCGAGCAGAACAGAAAGTCCAGGCAAGCTCATGTAATGAGGATGTCCTTCGTTTAGGATCATGTGGAACTTGTCAGGCGCCTGCTGGGTCAGCGTGGTAAAACCTGCTATTGGACCCGCACCGTCGCCAATCTGTTCCAGCAAAATCCAGGAGATCATCAGTCCGCCCATGACCAGCAGAATCACCTGAATGATATCGGTCAGTGCGACCGCCCTGAGTCCACCGTACAGAGAGTAGGCAATGGCAAATACGCTCAGTGATATCAGGCCCATGGTGAGATCGACACCCGCCACCGTGTTAATCGCCAAGGCGCCCAACCAGAGAATTGAAGTCAAATTGACGAAGGTGTAAACGCCCAGCCAAAAAACGGCCATGACGGTTTTGACACGGTCATCGTATCGCTGTGCAAGGAACTGGGGCATCGTGTAGATGCCCGTCTTCAAAAAAATGGGCAGTAAAAACTTGCCGACTAGGAGCAATGTAAAGGCCGCCATCCACTCGTAGGAAGCGATAGCAAGACCGATCGCATAACCCGACCCCGACATGCCGATAATCTGTTCGGCTGAGATATTGGCGGCAATCAGTGAGGCACCAATAGCCCACCAAGGCAGCGCCTTGCCCGCAAGAAAATAGTCTTGTGCGCTTTTCTGCTGCCCGGCAGGTTCCCTAGAGACCCATTGCGCCAGCGCAAAGAGGCCGATGGCATAAACTGCGACGATCACTAAATCGATTGTTGAGAGCACTAGCGGCACCCCATTTTGGGCCCAATAAGCCGATTAATTTATTTTATGTTCGGCAAGTGACTCGCCAAAAGCCAGTCATCAATCAAGCGTTTGCTACAAACTCGCCACAACTCATTACATCTGCATTATCTGGCGTTTCAGCCAATACCACCTCAGAAATTTCGAAAGCCAATTCACCTGTGGTGGCAAGAAGAAAAGGCGTATTCACCTTTGATGAATCCACGCCCAACTGCGCAAAACATTCCATCGGGAAGGCGAGCTTTTGCCAATCGGATAGCGCAGCTTCTGAAAGAATGGACGTAATATCCATTTGCCCCGAACAGGGATAACCGCAATCCATTCTTAGCAATACCTGTTCGGTGGGTTTTTTCAGGAGTCGAATATCAAAAGACAGTGCCCCTCCTGCCACTTCCAACGGCCGCATATTGATCGGGTCCTCAAATTGGAAATACACCTGACTCAGGTGCTTACCGGTGCCCGTGAACTCAACGCGTCGTGCATCCTCTTGGACCTCGCGATCCACCACTGACAGGTTCAGCTCCCCCCGACTTGAGACCGCCCCACGCGGACCGACTCTCACGGACCAGTCAAAGTCATCGCCGATGTATAGGGTCCAGGGATCTCTCACACCCTTGTCAAACACCCACTCGTCCAAGCTCTGTTTTTGACCGATCGCCTGTTCGTTCAGCGCTACCCATTCCGAGGTGCTCTCCGAAGTTAATCCAAAGCCAACGGGAAACGCGTAGTCCGCAACACTGAGATCGTGATTGTCAGGATTGAGATCGTGATTGGGCCACGGCATCGGCAGACGGCCCACGAAATCGTACTGGGCGGCGCCCGTTGAAGCCGCCAACAGTACATCCGCTACCGCAGCACCTTCAGAACCGGGGAGCCAGGCGACCACAAACGCGTCAGATGCGTTCATTTCCGCGTTAACCCACATGGGGCGACCCGTCACAAAGACGGTGACCACCACTATGCCTTGATCCTTCAGTTGGCGAATCAGCGCCAGATCTCTGGAATTGCCCTGCTGCCAGGCCAGACTGTCTATATCGCCCTGACCTTCCGCGTAGGGATTCTCGGCCATGACCATGATGACCGCATCAGGTTTTGGGCCCGGCTCTGTTGGGTCATAGAGTGCGACGTCACCACCCGCCTGTTCGGCATGGCGCACAAACCCGTCGAGAATCGATGAGCCCCCCGGGAAGTCTGCATTAACGTTACCGGTGCCCTGCCAACTGATCGTCCAGCCACCTGACTGGAGACCGATGTCGTCCGCACCCGCCCCTGCCAGCCGATACCGGCCGCCCGGATTCAGGGGCAACAAGTTGTTGTCGTTCTTGAGCAATACGAGAGATCGGCGCACCGCATTGCGGGCAAGCTCGCGATGCGCTTCAGCGCCAATCGCATCGGCAAAAGCCGCTGCGCGCTCGGAGGGCAAACTCCGCTCCATCAGCCCGAATTCAAATTTGACCTTCAAGATGCGAGTGACGGCCTCATCAACTCTGGCCTCAGTGATTTCTCCCGAGCGCACTTGCGCCAACATATTATCGTAAAGGGTGCGCCAATCCTCGGGCACCATAACCATGTCGATACCCGCATTGATCGCCTGAGCACAGTCATCGGGGGTGCAACCAGACACCTGGCCAATGCCATTCCAATCACTGACAACAAACCCATCAAAACCCAGCTCTCCGCGCAGCACATCTGTTAACAACTCGCGATTACCGTGGATCTTGTCGCCATTCCAGCTGTTGAAAGAGGCCATCACCGATTGCACGCCCGCCGCAATCGCCGAGTAATATCCCTGACCGTGAGTAGAAAGCAGGCTGTCTTTATCGAGACGGGTATCGCCCTGATCAATGCCGCGAAACGTACCGCCATCACCCACAAAATGTTTCGCAGTAGCAAGCACACCCACGCCTTGCATCGCCTCGACGATACCGCCGGCAAAATCACCCGCTAGCGTGGGGTCTGAGCCGTACGACTCATAGGTACGACCCCATCGAGCATCCAATGCAACGGCAACTGTGGGCGCGAAGATCCAGTCAATCCCTGTGGCACTCACCTCTTTTGCGGTGGCCTCAGCGATCGCCGCGGCCAATTTGGCATCGCCGGCGGCGCCCAAACCGATGTTATGCGGAAATATGGTGGCACCGATCACATTGTTGTGCCCATGCACCGCGTCAGTGCCCCAAATAATAGGTATCCCGGCGCTGCCTTCAGAGGTATCGACGGACGCCAGATAGTAACTATCCGCCAGGGCCACCCAATCCTGTAGTGAGGCGTATTTGTTCTTGTCGGGAAAAGAGCCGCCACCATTTAGAACACTACCCAGCCCGTAGCGCCTGACATCCTCTGGGGTGGTATGGGCGATCTCACCCTGAATCATCTGGGCAACCTTTTGCTCAAGCGTCATGCTAGACAGCAAATTGGCTACACGACCGTCGACGCTCTCTTGGCCCTCATGCTGTCCACATGCGATCAAACCACAGACAGACAGGACGACCAAACACCATCCCGCACGCTTCCCCCAAAGCCACGCTCTCATCAAATCACCACCGTACGTTTTCGACGAAACCTTACCTGATCAGGGTGTTTGAGCGGCCCTATCAAGCGATAAGCAGGACAGTTTTTACGCTGAGCGGGACTGAGGTACCGCTGAAGTCGGTATGGAGCAGTAGTGGTTAATGAACTGCTGGTGATCTGGTAGTTGCGCGACCATATTCCCCACGGAGCCTTTAATTCCCTCAAGAAAGCTTTTGAGTTCCTCCTGAGACATCATATCGACGATGGGGTGATACTGTTCCGGCACAAGACCCTGACCCAGCATCACCTGCACCCATGAATTCTCACCAAACAGTTCAGTAGGCACCTTAAAGACTCGCCCC
>Ga0181601_10002568_pt1 | contig 15530 bp, 14 predicted proteins | sample 041ome_8_FD_133020 | JGI IMG/M metagenome (GOLD analysis project Ga0181601, IMG submission 133020) | Coastal salt marsh microbial communities from the Groves Creek Marsh, Skidaway Island, Georgia - 041407BS metaG (megahit assembly) | ecosystem: Environmental > Aquatic > Marine > Intertidal zone...
CGCATCGAGGCACGCGGCGTGGGTATTTTGAACGCGCACGCCAATGGGCCTGCGCCCCTGCGCTTGTGGGTGGATCTGGCCCAAAAAGAAACGCAACGCCTACCCCCAATGCGCCAGTGCCATTGCCTTGGCCTTCCGCTGCCGGTGCTTCACAATGTTGACAGCGCGTATTTCCCTGCAGCGATTCTGCAATATCTGGCTGTGGGCAGGAGTGAATAACATGGCATTGGCCCCCGCAGAGCAAACCAGCCGGGTGATTTTGGTCACTGGCCCTTCGGGGGCGGGGCGTTCGACTGCGATCAACGTGCTCGAAGATATGGGGTTCGAGGCCATCGACAACCTGCCCCTGTCGCTGTTGCCGCGCCTGTTGCAAGGGCCGCAAAGCGCGCGCCCGCTGGCCTTGGGCTTGGATGCGCGCAACCGCGATTTTTCGACCAATGCGCTGATTGAAACCATTGATCAATTGGGTAAATGGCCCGGTATCAGCGCCGAAATCGTGTATCTGGATTGCCGCGATGACGTTCTGGGCCAGCGGTTTTCGGCCACGCGGCGGCGCCATCCACTGGCCCCCGCCGAAGACCCTGAAACCGGCATTGCCCGCGAAAAAGACCTGTTGGTGCCCATCCGTGGGCGCGCCGATATCTTGATCGATACCTCAGATCTGTCGCCCCACCAGCTGCGCGACGAGGTGCATCGCCTGTTGGGCCGCGAATTGGGGCGCAGTTTGGCGGTGACGCTGAACTCGTTTTCCTACAAACGGGGCCTGCCCCGGGGGTTAGACGTGGTTTTGGACGTGCGGTTTTTGCGCAACCCCTATTGGGTGGCCGCGCTGCGCGCGCTTGATGGGCGCGACCCGCGGGTGGCCGAATATGTGGCCCAAGACCCTAGGTTTGACGAGGTATTTCAACATGTTTTGGGGCTGGCAAGCATTTTGCTGCCCGCCTATGCCGCAGAGGGCAAGGCGCATTTGGCCATTGGTTTTGGCTGTTCGGGCGGGCAGCACCGTTCGGTGGCGATATGCGAAATGCTGGGCAAAAAGCTTGCAGATATGGGCTGGCCAGTGTCAATAAGGCATCGGGAAATGGAACGCCGCACCGACCCCGCACCCAGCGGGGCCGATACCGGCCTGCAGGACAAGGACGCACAGGTTTGATCGGGATCGTGATCGTCGCTCATGGCGGGTTGGCACGCGAATATCTGGCAGCAGTCGAACATGTGGTCGGCGTGCAGGCTGGCATGCGCGCCATCGCGATCGAGGCAAACCACGACCGCGAGGCCAAGCAAGCCGAAATTCAGGCGGCGGCTGATATGGTTGACCAAGGCGATGGCGTGGTTTTGGTGACAGATATGTTTGGCGGCTCGCCCTCGAACCTGTCGATGCGCGCCTGCGAGGCATCGGGGCGGCGGTTTTTGTATGGGGCCAACCTGCCAATGTTGATAAAATTGGCCAAATCCCGCCATATGCCGCTGGCAGATGCCGTGCGCGCCGCCACCGAGGCGGGCAGAAAATATATTGATAGTCAAAGCTTTAGCAAGGAATAGCCCGCAATGTCGGAGACGGTGCAGCGCAGTTTGCGCATCATCAATGAAAAGGGGCTGCACGCCCGTGCCTCGGCTAAGCTGGTCGAGGTTGTCGAGGGGTTCGATGCCCGCGCAGATGTGGCGCGCGATGGGCTGTCGGCCTGTGGCGACAGTATCATGGGGCTTTTGATGTTGGCAGCATCCAAAGGAACCACTATTGACGTGCAAACGTCGGGCCCTGATGCCTTGGCTTTGGCCGATGCGATCGAGGCGCTGGTGGCAGACAGGTTCGGCGAAGACATGTAAAAGCAAGGGGCCTGCGCGCCCTGCGCCAACAGGATTGCGGAACCACGTGGTAGATGGTGTGAATAACGGTGCCAAGCCCGGGAATGGGGCAGGGGTGGTATATACCAAATATGACCGCCGCAGCCTGACCTATGCTAATTCCTTTGATGCGCCGCTGACGGCCAGTATCATTCGCACCCTTGAATGGCTGACCGGCAAATGGAGCATTGTGCGCCGAATCCGCGAATTTGAACGGCGCGGCGCCCCCACTGGGCAGGCGTTTTGGCCTGCCACCATGGATGTGATGGGCATTCGCCTGCAAACCCCCGCCGAACAGTTGGCCCGTATTCCCAAAACCGGCCCGGTGGTGTTGGTGGCCAATCATCCGCATGGTTTGGTGGATGGCATGATTTTGGCCGATCTTATTGGCCGCGTGCGCAATGATTACCGCATTCTGACCCGCTCGCTTTTGACCGGGATCGATGAAAGCGCGGCCAGCTACATGATCCCGGTTCCCTTTCCCCACCAGCCGGATGCCCAAGAAAAAATGCTGGAAATGCGCAGCCGCGCCATGGGGCATTTGGCCGAAGGCGGGCTGATTGCGCTGTTCCCCTCTGGGGTGGTGGCCACATCAGACAGTATGTTTGGCCCGGTGAAAGAGGCCGAATGGAACGTGTTCACCGCCAAGATGATCCGCCGCTCGGGGGCGACGGTGGTGCCGCTGTTTTTCCCCGGCGCCAATTCGCGGTGGTATCAGGTGGCCAACCGTATCTCGCCGGTGCTGCGCCAAGGCCTGTTGCTGCACGAGGTGGTGCATGCCTTTGATAAGGCACAAAAACCTGTCATTGGCCACCCGATCAGCCCCGAGGAATGCGCCGAACGCAGCCTAGATCCGCGCGCCTTTATGGCGTGGCTGCGCCAGCATACGCTGAATTTGCGCAACGCCCCCTAAGGGGCGGCCATGCGCCCTGCTTGCAGGGATCCCGCCACATAGGTGGCCTGAATGGCGCGGTCATCCCCCATCATGATCGTGGGAAACAGCGCCTCCCAAATATTGCCCGCGCGGTCTGCGCGCTGGGCGATTGCGGGTGTCGAGGCCAGATCCAGCGCCACGATATCGGCCTCGCTGCCCACGGCCAATGTGCCGATCTGCCCCTGCAGCCGCAGCGCCCGTGCCGAGCCTTCGGTGGCCAACCAGATCAGCTGTGCCGGGTGCAGCGCCACACCGCGCAATTGCGCCACCTCGTAGGCGGCGGCCATTGTGTGCAACATCGAAAACGAAGACCCACCCCCAGTGTCGGTGGCCAGCCCCACCCGCAGCCCGGCCTGCGTGAGCCCCTGCATGTCAAACAGGCCCGAACCGATAAAGCTGTTTGATGTGGGGCAATGCACCAGTGCCGCACCGCAATCGGCCAGCCGCGCCTTTTCGCGGGGGGTTAGGTGGATGGCATGGCCATAAAGGCCGTTCTCGCCCAACAGGCCAAAGGCCTCGTATGTATCCAGATAGTCGCGCGCCTTTGGAAACAGCTGCATCACCCATTCGATTTCGTCGGTTTGTTCGCTGAGGTGGGTTTGCATCAGGCAGTCGGGGTGCTCGGCCCAGAGCGCGCCCAAGGCCTGCAGTTGCGCGGGGGTAGAGGTAGGGGAAAACCGTGGCGTAATCACATAGCCAAGCCGCCCCACACCATGCCAGCGCTGCAACAAGGCCCGGCTGTCATCATAGGCCGATTGCGCGCTATCGCGCAGCGTGTCGGGGGCATTGCGATCCATACAGGTTTTGCCGGCCAACGCCCGCATGCCGCGGGCCTGCGCTGCGGTGAAAAACGCATCCACGCTTTCGGGGTGGATGGTGCAATAGCTGGCCATGGTGGTGGTGCCATGCGCCAGCGCCAGATCCAAATAGCGCCCGGCAATTTCGCCCGCATAGGCGGCATCGCCAAAACGCGCCTCTTCGGGAAAGGTGTAGGTGCCCAGCCAATCAATCAGCCGTTTGCCCCAGCTGGCGATGATGGCGGTTTGCGGGTAATGCACATGGGCATCCACAAAACCCGGCAGCAGCAAGGCGTTGCCATGGTCGATCTGTGCGGCCATTGGATAGGCCGCGCGCAGCTGATCTGCACCGCCTGTGGCAATAATTTTGCCCCCCCTCAGCACGATGGCGCCATCGCGGGTGTGGCGCGCCGCATCGGCGCCCGCCTCGAATGGGTTGGCCGTGAATTCCAAGATCTGGCCCAGTAAAATGGTCGTATCGCTCATGATATGCCCTTGCTGCAAACCGTGGCAGATTAGCCTGCCGCAAATGCAAGGTAAATCGCTGTGCGCCATTGTTTCATCCGGGGCGGATCGGGTATGAAGGTGCTGCACAAAAACGGGGGGCCGGTGATGAGCGACACCAACGACCAGATCGAAGACACTATCGACGCGGTCGAAGGCGAGGCCGACACCTATATGCTGGAACGCAAAACCATTGCCGCCATTCTGTATGCCGTCGACGCAGGCGACCCGGCGGCGCTGACCAGCTTGATGGAGCCGCTGCACGCGGCCGACATTGCCGACTTGTTGGAACAGCTCAACACCTATGACCGGCGCCGCCTGATCGAGCTTTATGGCCACGAATTCGATGGCGATATTCTGTCGGAACTGCAAGAAGGCGTGCGCGAAGAGGTGATCGCCCTGTTGCGCCCCGATGTGCTGGCCGAAGCTGTGCGCGACCTTGATAGCGACGATGTGGTCGACCTGCTGGAAGATCTGGACGAACCCCAGCAAGAGGCGATTCTAGACGCGCTGGAAGAGCCAGACCGCGTTGCCGTAGAACAGGCGCTGACCTATCCCGAATATTCCGCAGGCCGCCTGATGCAGCGCGAGGTGGTCGCCGCCCCCGAACATTGGACCGTGGGCGATGCGATCGACTTTTTGCGCAGTCACGAAGACCTGCCCGACCAATTTTACCACGTTGTGCTGGTAGATCCGCGCATGCACCCCGTGGGCAATGTGACCTTGGGCAAAATCATGCGCTCGCGCCGCGATGTGCGCCTGCAAGAGATTACCGAAGATATTTTCAAGGTGATTCCTGTCGACCAATACGAAGGCGACGTGGCCTATGCGTTTAACCAGTATCACCTAATTTCGGCACCTGTTGTCGACGATGACGGGCGGCTGGTGGGGCAGATCACCATCGATGATGCCATGGCGGTGCTGGATGAAGAGCACGAAGAAGACATTTTGCGCATGGCCGGTGTTAGCGAAGAAAGCTCGCTTTCCGATACCATCATCGAGGCAGCAAAGGGCCGCGCCACCTGGTTGTTTGTGAACCTGCTGACCGCCATATTGGCCTCGTTTGTCATCGAATTATTCGCCAATTCGATCGATCAAATGGTGGCGCTGGCCGTGCTGATGCCGATCGTTGCCTCGATGGGGGGGAATGCTGGCACCCAAACCATGACGGTGGCGGTGCGCGCCATTGCCACCCGCGACCTGACCGCGCAAAACGCCTTGCGCGTGGTCTGGCGCGAAGTGGCGGTGGGCGCCATCAACGGGCTGCTTTTTGGCCTGATCATGGCGCTGGTGGCGGGGCTTTGGTTTGGTGTGCCGATGCTATCTGCTGTGATTGGGCTGGCAATGGTGTGCACCCAAATCGCGGCCGCCTTGGGCGGCATCGTCATCCCCATGGCATTGGAACGGGTCAATATCGATCCGGCCTTGGCCTCGGGGCCGTTTGTAACAACTGTGACCGATGTTGTTGGCTTCTTTGCCTTTTTGGGCCTTGCCTCGATGGTGTTGCTATGACGCTAGAGGCCGAAAAAGCCGCGGCCCGCAAAGCAGCCTTTGCCCGGCGCAAGGCCGCCCATGCCCGCGCCACGGCGGCCCAAGCCGCCCAGTTAAGCGCGGTTTTGGCCGGCTATCGTGGGGTGCCTTTGGCGGGTTACATGCCCATCCGCACGGAAATTGACCCGCTGCCCGCCATGGCCGAGGCCGCAGCGCATGGCCCGGTGGCGGTGCCGGTGATTTTGGGGGCGGGCCTGCCCTTGCAGTTTTCGCGTTGGCAGCCCGGTTGCGCCCTGCGCGAGGGCCCATTTGGCGCGCAGGTGCCCGCGGTCGATCTTTGGGTTCAGCCCGAAATTGTGATCGTGCCCTTGGTGGCGTTTAGTGCCGCAGGTGGGCGGCTGGGCTATGGGGGTGGGTTTTATGATCGCACCCTTGAACAGCTGCGCGCCCAACGCGGCACTTTGGCCATCGGGTTTGCCTTTGCCGATCAAGAAGCCCCCAGCCTGCCGCTAGAGCCCACCGATCAACCGCTGGATATGATCGTAACCGAGCTGGGTGTGATCACCTGCCGCCCCTAAGGCGCACGGATTTTTTCGGGTTTTCGCGCCCCACCCAAGGGCCTATGTAGCAAATAAGCAAAACAGGACGACGCCATGGATCATTTCCTTTACCGCGATGGTATGCTGCACGCCGAAGATGTGCCGCTTAATGAAATTGCGGCCGCTGTTGGCACGCCGTTTTATTGCTACTCTACCGCCACGCTGACGCGCCATTTCCGCCTGTTCGACGAGGCGCTGGCGGGCATGGATCATCTGGTATGCTACGCCATGAAAGCGGCCAGCAACCAAGCCATTTTGAAAACCTTGGCGGGCCTTGGTGCGGGTATGGATGTGGTTTCGGGGGGCGAATATGCCCGCGCCCGCGCCGCCGGTGTGCCGGGCGAGCGCATTGTCTTCTCTGGTGTGGGCAAAACCCGCGAAGAAATGCGCGCCGCATTGCAGGGCGGCATTCGCCAGTTCAACGTAGAATCCGAGCCCGAGATGGATGTCCTCAACGAGGTGGCGCTGTCGCTGGGCGTGGTGGCGCCCATCGCCATACGCGTCAACCCCGATGTCGATGCCAAAACCCACGCCAAGATTGCCACTGGCAAAAGCGAGAATAAATTTGGCATCCCCATCGGGCGTGCGCGGCAGGTTTATGCCCATGCCGCAGCCTTGCCGGGGCTGCAGGTGGTGGGCATTGATGTGCATATTGGCAGCCAGCTGACCGATTTGCAGCCGTTTCGTTTGGCCTATCGCAAAGTGGCCGAGCTGACGCAGGCGCTGCGCGCCGATGGCCACGATATCCGCCGCCTTGATCTGGGGGGTGGGTTGGGCATTCCCTATCAGCAGGGCAATAGCGCGCCGCCCTTGCCCATGGAATATGGCGCGATGATCCGCGAAGAGCTGGGCCATCTGGGCTGCGAAATCGAGATCGAGCCGGGCCGCCTGATTGTGGGCAACGCCGGGATCATGGTGTCGCAAGTGATTTATGTGAAATCGGGCGAGGGGCGCGACTTTTTGATCATCGATAGCGCCATGAACGATCTGATCCGCCCGGCAATGTATGACGCCCATCACGATATTGTGCCCGTGGTGCAGCCTGCGGTGGGGGTGGCGCAACACCCCTATGATATCGTCGGCCCCGTGTGTGAAACGGGCGATACTTTTGCCCGCCAACGCCCCTTGCCGCCGCTGCAGGCGGGCGATTTGGTGGCCTTTCGCAGCGCGGGCGCTTATGGCGCGGTGATGGCCAGCGAATACAACACCCGCCCCCTGATCCCCGAAGTTTTGGTGCATGGCGATCAATTCGCTGTCATCCGGGCGCGACCAAGCTTTGACGAAATCATAAACCGAGATACCATTCCCCAATGGCTGTAGCGCGGTTGGCGCGCTGTGGCCCTGAAAGGGCACTATGACGCAACGCGAAACCCCAAGCATGCCACAGCTGCGCCGGGCCATTTGGGCCACCTGGGCGGGGCTATGGGCTGAACGGCTGACGCAGGCCTTTTGGCCGCTATGGGCTGTGCTTTGCGTCAGCCTTGCGATGCCGATGCTAGATATCCACAGCACCGCCCCGGTCGAGCTGGTTTGGGGCAGCGCTGTATTGGCGGTGCTGGCGTTGCTGGCGGCCCTGTGGTGGGGGTGGCGCAGCTTTCGTGTGCCGCGCCGCGCCGATGTGGTGGCGCGTTTGGATATGCAGATGCCAAACCGCCCCTTGCAGGCCTTGGCCGACACCCAAGCCACAGGCCAGACAGACCCGGCGGCGCAGGCCCTATGGCAGGCGCATCAGCGGCGCATGGCCCAAATGGCCGCGCGCGCGCGCGCCGTTGGCCCAGATTTGCGGGTTTCCAAAAAAGATCCATTCGCCCTGCGCTATGTGGCGCTGCTGGCGCTTTTGGTGGCGGTGCTTTTCGGCTCGGTCTGGCGGCTTGGCACGGTGGGGCACGCCTTGCCCGGCGGTGGTGGCGATGTGGCCAATGCCGCCAGCTGGGAGGGCTGGATCGAGCCGCCCGCCTATACCGGCCTGCCCACGCTGTATTTGGCAGATCAAACCGCCGATCGGTTGGAAGTGCCGCAGAATTCGACCGTGATTTTGCGGTTTTACGGGCAGGTTGGCGCCTTGGCTTTGGCCGAAACTGTCAGCGGGCGCATTGGCGATCTGCCGCCCGCCTCGGCGGCAGAGCATAGGTTCAGCGTGGCGCAACCCGGTGCCTTGGCCATTTCCGGGGACGGGGGGCGCAGCTGGCAGGTGGCGCTGCGCAGCGATCAGCCGCCGCAGATCAGCACCGAGGGGCAGGTTGAAACCTCGGTTGATGGGCAAATGCGCCTGCCATTTCAGGCCAGCGATGATTATGGCATCACGCAAGGTGTTGCGCAGATCACGCTAGATCTGGCCGCCGTGCCGCGCCACCATGGTTTGGCCATTGCACCCGAACCGCGCCCAACGATCGAGGTGGCTTTGCCAATGCCGCTGACCGGTAAGCGCGACAGCTTTAACGAGACATTGATCGAAGATTTCTCACAGCACCCATGGGCGCATCTGCCAGTTTTGAACACGCTATCGGTGCAAGATGCCGCCAATCAGCAGGCGCAGGCACAGCCTTTGGCCATTGCCTTGCCTGCCCGGCGGTTTTTCGATCCGGTGGCTGCGGCCCTGATTGAACAGCGCCGCGATCTGCTGTGGAGCCGCGAAAACGGCCCCCGCGTGGCACAATTGCTGCGCACGCTATCGCACCGCCCCGGTGAAAAGCTGCTAGACAGCGAAACCGACTATCTGCGCCTGCGCACGATCATTCGCCAGTTAGAGCGCAATTTAGACGTTGGCTTGGGCACCGATCAGCAAGACGAACTGGCCGCCGCGCTGTGGGATCTGGCGCTGAAGATCGAAGAGGGTGATCTGGACAGCGCGCTTGAACGCATGCGGCAAGCCCAAGACAAGCTGCAACAAGCCATGAAAAACGGCGCCTCTGATCAAGAGATTGCGCGCCTGATGCAAGAATTGCGCGATGCCACCCAAGATTATCTGCGCCAAATGGCCCGCCAAGCCGAGCGCCAGAACGAGCAGGCCCGCGAAAATGGCGAGTTCGACAGCGAAGACGCCATCACCATGTCCCAAGACGACTTGCAAAAAATGATGGACCGCATCCAAGAGCTGATGCAACAGGGCCGTATGGCCGAGGCCCAGCAAGCGCTAGAGGAATTGCAACGCATGCTGGAAAACATGCAGGTGCAGCAGGGCCAAGGCCAAGGCCAGCAATCGCCCGGCGAACAGGCGATGGAGGGGCTGGCCGACACCTTGCGCCAACAGCAGGGCCTGTCTGATCAGGCCTTCCGCGACCTGCAAGAACAATTCAACCCCGGCAATACCCCGCAGGGCCAAAACCAAGGTCAGCAGCAGGGGCAGCAACAGGGCAATGGCCAGCAGGGCCAAGAGGGGCAAAACCCCGGCCAACAGCAGGGCCAAGATCTGGGCCAGTCGCTGGCCGATCGCCAGCGCGCCCTGCGCCAAGAGCTGGACCGCCAGCTTGGGCGCTTGCCCAATATGTCGGGGCAGGCGGGCGACGATGCGCGCGAGGCGTTAGACCGGGCAGGCCGGGCGATGGACCAAGCCGAAAACGCCCTGCGCCAAGATGATCTGCCCGGCGCGATTGACCGCCAATCCGATGCCATGGAGGCGCTGCGCGAAGGTATCCGCAATATGGGCGAGGCAATGGCGCGCGAGCGCCAGCAACAGCCGGGCGGTGACAACCAGCAAGCCGGCGACGCCATGGGCAGCCAACGCGACCCGCTGGGCCGCGACCCGGGCCGCCAAGGCGAGCGGCTGGATACGGGCGATGAAATGCTAAAGGGCGAAGACGTGTATCGCCGCGCCCGCGATTTGCTGGATGAAATCCGCCGCCGCACCGGTGAGGCCCAGCGCAGCGATACCGAACGCGACTATCTGCAGCGCCTGCTGGAAAAATTCTAGGCCCTATCCGCTTCCGCCATTGGCGGCAATAAGGGCCTGCACGGCCTGAACTTGCGTGTCCAACCACAGCCGGGCCTGATCGACCAAATCGGTATACTGCGCCAAGGGCGGCTGCAGCGGCGCGAACCGATCGCCCAAAAGCGGTGCGTAAATATAAAGCGCGGCCAAGATCAGCGCCACAAACACCGCAAATGTCAGCCCTTGGCGAAACCCGCCACTGTTGGGGTTGGTATCGTCACCCGCCGATTGCGGGGTTTCAAAATCATCTGCCGATGCGGGGCGGCGTTCGGAATTGGCGCGCAGGGTGGAATTGATCTGCTCGACATCGGGCAGCAGGGCTTTGCGCGACGCCAAGCTGGCGGCCATCTCGTCGGGGCTGGTTTGGGGCGCCTGTGCCGGGGTTGCTGCCGGCGCTGCTGCGGGGGCGGGTGCCGGGGCCAGGCGCTGGCTGCGCTCGGCTGCGGGGGCACTGGCGCTGCGTGCGCGTGGATGTGTGGGGCGTGGTGGCGCTGCACCGGCCACGGCGGCAGCAGCGGCGGCGCTTTCTACCGGGCCTGCGCCGCTTTGGGCGGGCTTTTGCGGGTCTTCACCGCGTAGGCGGGCCATACGTTCGGTCGCTTCGCGGTGGCGGCGTATTTCAGGGGTTTCTTCGGGTGGCTGCAGCCCTAGGTCTGGCTGGCTTTCCAACGGGCTACGCGCCGCTTCGCGCTGGCGCTGCTCGCGTTCGGCCTCTTGGCGCAGCAATTCCGCGATATTTGGATCCAGCGGGCGGCGGGCATTGGGCGCGCTTGGGGCGTTGGGGTGCAGGCTGCTGTCTTCGGGTTCTTCCCATTCGCCCAAATCGCCATCATAGGCGGCGCTGTCATCGGCTGCTGCGGGCTGCGATGCGGGGGTTTCCCATTCTGGCGCAACTTCGGTGGCCATCGCCGTGGCATCTGCGCTGTCTGGATGCGCCACAAACCAAGTATGCCCGCAATTCGAGCACTGCACATCGCGCCCAGCGGCAGGGATCACATCCTCTGGCACCTCGTATTGTGCGCCGCAATTTGGGCAAACCAGTCTCATCAGACCCCCTGACATAGGAACACATCCGTCACCGTTACAGCCGAACTATATGTGCTTGTCTTCGGCGGGAAAAGTGTAAACAACCCCGCCATTCCCAATCTATGATGATTGCATCGCCGCCAGCCATCGTGGCACAAGAACGCAAGCAGGAGGCCTGTCGCGTGATCGAGTTGGAAAATGTAGCCATGAGTTATGGCGGTGGCGAATTGCTAAGCGACATCTCGCTGCGTCTTGCGCCTGGGTCGTTTCATTTCCTGACCGGCCCGTCGGGCGCTGGCAAGACCACGTTTTTGAAACTTTGCTACGGCGCCTTGCTGCCCAGTGCCGGGCGGGTGCAGCTGTTTGGCACCGATTTGCGGCAGATGGGGCGCGACGATATCGCTTTGGCGCGCCGCAAAATTGGGGTTGTGCACCAAGACGTGCAGTTTTTAGACCATCTTAGCGTGGCTGAAAACGTTGCGCTGCCGCTGATGGTGTCTGGGCGTGAAACGCTGGACCAAGAGGTGAATTTGCGTGAATTGCTGGGGTGGGTGGGCTTGAAGGGCCGGGCCGATGCCCACCCGCCGCAGCTGTCAGGGGGCGAACGCCAGCGCGCGGCATTGGCGCGCGCCGTCATTATGTCGCCCGAGGTGATTTTGGCCGACGAACCCACAGGCAATATCGATTGGGAGATGTCGCAGCGGCTGCTGCAGTTGTTGGTCGAACTGAACCGCATGGGCAAGACCATTATGATTGCCACCCACGACCTGAACCTGATCCGCGCCGCCAAGGGGCAAGTGCAGGCGCGGGTCTTGCGCATCTCGAACCGGCGGTTGCATCTGGCGGGGGCTGACCTATGAGGCGCCCTGATCTGGCCCATTTGACCCGGTTCCTGACCGGCGACCCACAGGCCGACCGCATGGTGCCGCCCACGGGCTATACCGCGCGCCTGACCGTCTTTAGCGCCGCTGCCATGGCGTTTTTGGCGGTTTTTGCGCTGGCATTGGCGTTGGCCACGGGCCGTATGGCGGTGCGCTGGGGCGATGAATTGGCCCGGACTGCCACGCTGCGCATTTCTGCCCCGACCGAACAGATCGCCGCGCAAACAGCCGCGGCCCTGCGCGTGCTAAGCCAAACCCCGGGGGTGGCCACCGCCCGCGCCCTCAGCCCAGACGAGCAACGCGCGCTGCTGGCGCCGTGGTTTGGCCCTGATCTGCCGATCGAGGCCCTGCCGATCCCGCAGTTGATCGAAATTGTGGAAACAAGCGCCGGTTTTGATGCCCAAGGCCTGCGCCTGCGCCTGTCGGCCGAGGTGCCCGGCGCGGTGCTGGACGACCACAGCCGCTGGCGCAAACCGCTGGTGCAAGCGGCCAACCGGCTGCGCCTTTTGGGGGGCGTGGCAATTGTGCTGATCTTTGGCACCATGGCGGCCATGATCACCTTGGCCGCCAATGCCGCGCTGGCCGCAAATGCACAGGTGATCGCGGTGCTGCGTCTTGTGGGGGCGCGCGATGGCTATATCGCGCAGGCCTTTGTGCGCCGTTTTACCTTGCGCGCCATTTCGGGTGCGTTTGTGGGCAGTGTTTTGGGGGGGCTGGCCATTGCCCTGCTGCCCGCCGCGCAAGACGAGGGTGGCTTTCTCACTGGGCTGGGGTTTCAGGGGGTGGGCTGGCTGTGGCTGCTGGTGATCCCGCCGCTGGCTGGGGCCGTGGCCTTTGCTGCCACACAATTTGCGGCGCGCACAACATTGAAGGAGCTGCCTTAACATGGCCTATGCATGGCGTTGGATAAAGTCACTGGTATTTGTGGGGCAAATGTATGTGATGATGCTGGTGATTGGCCTGCTTTATCTGCCCTATGCGCTGGCGGCACGCCGGGGCGCGCGGGCCGGGTGCAAGGCGTATTGCCGTTGGGTGCTGTGGACCGCGCGCTGGATGGTGGGCCTGCACACCGAGGTGCGCGGCGAGGTGCCCATGGGCGAGGTGCTGCTGGCGGCCAAACATCAAAGCTTTCTTGATATTCTGATCATCTTTAACGCCGTGCCTTCGGGTAAATTCATCATGAAGCGCGAAATTCTTTGGACGCCGATCATTGGCATCTATGCCGTGCGCCTTGGCTGCGTGGCCGTAAACCGGGGCAAGCGCGGCGCGGCCATTCGCAAGATGAGCGAAGACGTGAAAAAGGGCCACGCCGACGCCGGGCAGTTGATTATCTATTCCCAAGGCACGCGGGTGGCACCGGGGGTAAAGGCGCCCTACAAGGTGGGCACCGCGGTCTTATACGAGCAAATGGGCCAGCCCTGTGTGCCCGCGGCCACCAATGTGGGCGTGTTTTGGCCGCGCACCGGCATTTACCGCAAGCCGGGTTTGGCGGTGGTGGAATTTTTGCCGCCCATCGCCCCGGGCTTGGGGCGCGATGCGTTCATGGATCAGCTGGAAAGCAGCATCGAGGGGCGTTCGAACGCGCTGATGCGCGAGGCGGGGTTTGCCGTTGCCGATTAGGCCATATGCCCTGCCCAAGCGGGCGTAAGAAAAAGGCGCCCCCGTTGGGGCGCCTTTTTTGTGGTTTCTGCCTTAGGCGTGGATGGCACCATCGCCACAGGCCAAGGCAGCTTCGCGCATGGCCTCGGAAAAGGTGGGGTGGGCATGGCAGGTCATCGCCAGATCTTGCGCCGAGGCGCCAAATTCCATCGCCACGCAAACCTCGTGGATCAGATCGCCCGCCGCTGGGCCAATCACATGGCAGCCCAAAATGCGGTCTGTGTCTTTGTCGGCCAGCAGTTTGACAAACCCGTCGCCGGCAAATACCGCCTTGGCGCGGCCGTTGCCCATGAACGAGAATTTGCCCACTTTATACGCGCGCCCCTCGGCTTTCAGCTGTTCTTCGGTGGCGCCCACGCTGGCCACCTCGGGGTGGGTGTAGATCACGCCGGGGATGACGCCGTAATTCACATGGCCATGTTTGCCGGCAATCACCTCGGCTGCGGCCATGCCCTCGTCTTCGGCCTTGTGGGCCAGCATCGGGCCTTCGATCACATCGCCAATGGCATAAATCCCCGCCACATTGGTTTGCCAATGCGCATTGGTTTTGATTTGCCCGCGCTGGGTAAATTCAACGCCCAAATCCTGCAGGCCCAAACCATCGCTAAAGGGGCGGCGGCCAGTGGCCACCAACACAACTTCGGCATCGATGCTGTGCTGGCTGTCGTCTTTGCGCAGCTGGTATGTCACGGTGTTCTTGCCGCGCGCCTTGGCCACAGCTTGCACAGCCGCGCCCATCACGAAATTCAGCCCCTGTTTTTTCAGCATGCGCTGGAAGGTTTTTTGCACCTCGCCATCCATGCCGGGGGTGATCACATCCAAATATTCCACCACCGTCACATCGGTGCCAAGGCGTTTGTAGACGCTGCCCAGCTCTAGCCCGATCACACCGGCGCCGATCACCACCATCGATTTAGGGATCTTGCCCAGCTCTAGCGCCCCGGTCGAGGTGACGACGGTTTTCTCGTCCACATCGATGCCGGGCAGGGTGGCGGGCTCTGAGCCGGTGGCGATAATGATATTGGCGGCGGTGTGCACCTCGTCACCAACCTTGACCTGACCCGCGGCAGGGATGCTGGCCCAGCCCTTGATCCAGTCGACCTTGTTCTTTTTGAACAGGAATTCGATGCCCTTGGTGTTGCCCTCGATCACGCTGTCTTTGTAGGCCAGCATTTGCTTCCAATCCACGGATGGCGTTTTGCCCTTTAGGCCCATGGTGGCAAAGTTATGTTCGGCCTCGTGCAGCTGATGGCTGGCGTGCAGCAGCGCCTTCGAGGGGATGCAGCCCACGTTCAAACAGGTGCCACCCAGCGTGTCACGCCCCTCGACACAGGCGGTTTTCAGCCCCAATTGCGCACAGCGAATGGCGGCCACATAGCCGCCCGGGCCCGCGCCAATTACGATCACGTCATAGTTTGCCATGGATCATGTCCTTTCATGGGGCGGGGCGTGGGGGTGGCCCGGCGCAGCCCGCCATGGTGTGGTTATCAAAAGAAGGGTATCAAAAGCAGGGTGAGGGTGGCAAAAAGCCCAACCATCCAGATCAGGCTGCGCCAAGGTGACAGGCCAAAGGCATAAGCTGGCACATAGGCCACGCGCGCACCCAAATAGGCCCAAGCGGCCCATGCGCTGGCGCTATTGGCGCTGCCTGACAAATGCACAACCAGCACCGCAATGGTGAACAGGATCAGCCCCTCGAAATGGTTGGTCAAGGCCCGCTGCAGGCGCCCGGCCAGCCCTGTAAGGCTGCGGGGCGTGTCGCGCGGGCCCATCGCATAGCGCGGCCCAACCTGCAGGTTCGCGGCCACAGAATAGGCCACAAATTGCACAATCTGCAGCAGGGCCGCCAGCGCCAGAACGGTTAAC
>Ga0181601_10002576_pt1 | contig 15509 bp, 15 predicted proteins | sample 041ome_8_FD_133020 | JGI IMG/M metagenome (GOLD analysis project Ga0181601, IMG submission 133020) | Coastal salt marsh microbial communities from the Groves Creek Marsh, Skidaway Island, Georgia - 041407BS metaG (megahit assembly) | ecosystem: Environmental > Aquatic > Marine > Intertidal zone...
CACAAAAGTCGGCAGGGTTTGCATAAGGTCAAGCACTGGCCGCATAAACGCAAAAACCGCCGGGCGATGTGCCGCCCAAATACCTGTGGGAACGCCGATGCCCATACATAAAATACATGATGCCATAACCAATGTCAGCGTTTCGGTGGTTTCTTCCCAATAGCCCTGATTGAGGATGAATAAAAACCCCAGCACCACGAGGAAAACAGTTTTTTTACTTCGTTGCAGCCAAAAACTCAGCCCGGCAATCACCATAATCACAAAAAACGGGTGCGGTGCCTGCACACACCACAAAACACCATCTATGAGATATTCACATATCAGAGACAACCCGTCAAAAAAGCCAGTTGCATTCGTCTCTAACCAATCAAACCCACGCCGCGCCGCAATGCCAATCGGGATTTTGGTTTCGGTGACAAAATCTAAAAACATGGCAAGGCTCCAATCAGACAGGCCAGCAACGGCCATTACCTGTGCAGGCTTTGTGCCTATGACTGTTTCATGACCAGCCGATCATAAGACCGGCCGGTTGTTAGGTTACAGTCCTAATTTGGCCTTAACGGCAGTCATCCCATTTTGACCGTCTTTTGTTGTGACATCTTTTAACCAATCCGAAAGCACAGATGGGTCAGCTTTGAGCGCTTTTATCGCGGCTTTATCTGCATCCATATTGTCATTCAAAATGTCACCCATGATCTCATTTTCCATTTTAAGGGAAAATTTGAGGTTTTTCAGAAAATTTCCGACATTCGGACATTTTTTAACATAACCAGCCGATGTATTTGTATAAACGGTTGCCCCACCAAGATTTGGACCAAAATAATCATCACCGCCAGCCAGATAGGTGAGATCAAAATTAGCGTTCATAGGATGCGGTTCCCACCCCAAAAAGACCACCATTTCATCGCGTTTTTTGGCGCGCGCAACCTGGGCTAGCATGCCTTGCTCAGAACTTTCAACGACTTCAAAACCGTTAAGGCCAAAAGCGTTAGAATTAATCATATCTAGAATTATACGGTTGCCATCATTGCCAGGTTCAATACCAAATATTTTCCCGTCAAGCTGTTCTCTAAATTTGGCAATATCCGCAAAACTCTGTAATCCGGCAGCCGCACCTTTAGCGTTTGTCGTCAGCGTATATTTAGCACCTTCAAGATTTTCGCGTACCGTATCCACCTGACCAGCCTCACGATAAGCGGCTATATCGCCTTCCATTGTTGGCATCCAGTTGCCAAGAAAGACATCGATATCGCCCTTGGCAAGCGATGCATAGGTAACCGGCACCGACAGCAATTTAGTCTCAGTCTTATAACCAAGGGCATCAAGTATAACTGAACTGACCGCCGTTGTTGCGGTAATGTCAGTCCAGCCAACATCCGAAAATCTGACCGTGTCACAATTGGCATGCGCTATATTTGAAGATATCCCAGCGCATAAAAGAATGCTTGCCGCAAAAGCTTTAACCGATATTTTCATCTCTGGCCCCTTTTTGCCTTTCGACTGGTCACGTGTTTGCAACCATTTGTCATTTTAGTTTTCCCCTTTTAGATGCTTCAAGCAAGTGCAAATATTTTGCGTTAAACGATTGCCGACATTCTCTAGCCTGTATTATGGTTTTCGTGCATGACCGTGGGAGCGAGGCATTTGTTAGCAATCATTACCGAATTACCGCGCCAATTTAGATGGAGCTATCTCCCGCCGCTAATGGTCTATCTCGCGGCCGGCATTTCCGGCCTGACTGCCATTGTTGGCACATTTTTTATCAAAGATTATCTAAATTTATCAGCTGCTTTTCTGGCTAGCTTAGGGTTTTGGGCAGGTTTGCCATGGGCCTTAAAAATGCCGCTTGGCCATCTTGTTGACCTGATCTGGAAACATAAACGCTTTATGGTGTATTTGGGGGCTGGGGTGATTGCCATCAGCCTTTTGATCATGCATGGTTTGATTGCCCAAACTGCGACCATGGCGGTTTATATGCCAGTTGAAAGCTGGTATGTCATAAGTGTTATTCTGGCGCCGGTTGGTTATGTCATTCAGGACGTTGTTGCCGATGCCATGACGGTTGAAGCCGTTCCCAAAAACGATGCCACTGGCACCCCGTTCAGCGATGCGCAAATCAAAGATATGCATACCACAATGCAAACCCTTGGCCGCATTGCCATTATCGGCGGCACGGTTATGGTGGCACTGGCTAATGTTATCTTGTTTGACGGGGTTGATGCGCTTGATGATAACGCTCGCATTGATCTTTATGGTGACATTTACCTTTATGCCTTGCTGATACCAGGGTTGTCGGTTGTTGGCGTCATCATTGGCCACAACCAACAAAAGCGCCTGCTAGAAAAATTGGCGCGATCTGCAACGGCGCCGTCAAAAACAGGCGTGGCGGCCGGACTATATCCGCAACCCACGGTCAATTGGAGCGTGCTTCTAGGCAGCCTTGTGTTTGTGATTTTTTCGGTGAGCCTCGGTGTGACCAGCATTCCGTTTGCGCAGGAAATTGTTTTTGCTGGTTCGGTGGCAATTATTCTATTTTTAATGAGCCGGTTGATTGCCGTTCTGCCGGAACATCAGCGCCTGATGATAGTGGGCACAGCAGTTATTATTTTTATGTTTCGGGCCATGCCCAGCCCGGGGCCGGGCCTCACTTGGTTTGAAATTGATGAATTGCTGTTTAATGAACAGTTTTTATCTGTGCTATCATTGATAGCATCGGTGCTGACATTGGTGGGTATCGTCCTTCTGCGGCCCTTTATGGCAAAAAACTCTATCGCTCGGATCGTTATCGTATTGTCGATAGCTGGCGCCATTTTATTTTTGCCGAGCATTGGTATGTATTATGGGCTGCACAAATGGACAGCGGCGCTTAGTGGCGGCGTTGTAGATGCTCACTTCATCGCTATTATTAATACCGCGGTTGAATCACCACTTGGGCAGGTGTCGATGATCCCCCTTTTGGCATGGATTGCCAAAAACGCGCCCGATAGCATGAAAGCAACGTTTTTTGCGGTATTTGCCTCATTTACAAATCTGGCATTGTCTGCAAGCGCCCTTGGCACCAAATATCTGAATCAATTATTTGTTGTCACCCGGCAAGTAAAAGACAAAATAACAAATGAAATTGTAACCACAGCAGATTATTCTGAACTTGGATTGCTTTTGATTGTTGTAACCGCGATCACCCTTATTCTGCCTATAGGCACCGTCATTATTGTCCAAAACACCAGATTCAAAAGCACTGACTAGACAGGTTTAGGTAACCCCATGACAAGACCAATCGCTATGCTTCTCGTGCTTTGTGGTGCCGTGCTGATGAGCTTTGTTGGCGTGTTAATGCGGCTCTTAGACGATGCATCGGGGTTTCAAATCTTGTTTTATCGATCGATCAGCCTGACTTTGATGGTACTGGCGGTGATTTGCTTGCGTCGGCGCTGCGGGCCCGTGGCGGTATTAAAAACCATAGACAAGCATGATATTTGGATGGGATTTTGGCTGGCGATCGCCTTTACCAGTTATATTTTCTCAATGCTCTATACATCAGTCGCATCGACTTTATTTATTTTGACCGTGGCGCCATTTCTTGCCGCCATACTGGCGTGGCAATGGATTGGTGAAATCCCGCACCGCGCCACTTGGCCAACCATGATTGCCGCCACATTTGGGGTTGGGCTAATGGTTTTTGATGGTGCCTCGCTTGGATATTCGCTGGGGAACTCTATTGCCTTTATCTCGGCGCTGTGTTTTGCGATGATGCTGGTCATTGCCCGCAGAAGCCGCAAGAAAGACGTTTTGGGCGGCACATTTTTGGGCGGCGTGTTTAGCCTATGCCTTGGTGCGGTTGCTGCAAGTGTTTTTGATAACGGACTTAGCATCAGCCATATCGATACCGCGATTATCTTATTCATGGGGGCCTTTACAATTGGCCTTGGCATTGCGCTTGTAACGATCGGAACCGGATATTTGCCAGCCGCTGAGGTGAGTTTGCTTGTATTGATCGAAAGCGTGTTGGGCCCGGTTTGGCCGTGGTTGTTCTTGGGTGAAGCCCTGACCATGGCGGAAATCATTGGCGGGTGCATCACCCTTGCAGCTGTGATTGCGCTAACAATCGCCACCCGTAATGCCAAGGCCAAGCCCTTGCCTAAACCGGTAGTCTAGATCCGCGGCGGCACCGCTGGCAGGGCTATTTTGCGGACACGTTCACGGTGGAAAGCATATATGCCCATACCAATAACAATTGTTGTGCCTAACAATGTATGCCTGTCTGGCCAATCCCCAAATAACAAAACGCCAAACAGAATAGCCCAAATCATACCGGTGTAGCGAAACGGCGCCACAAAGCTAATTTCGCCATTACGCATCGCCATCACCGAAAATAAATAGCCGCCGGTAACGGCTATAGAGGTCGCGGCAACAACCCCCCACATATCTGCGGTAACAGGTGACCAGCCGGTGACCATAGTCATAGTGCCGCCATAAAGACAAATTGGAATTGCCGATACCAAGGCAACAAATAGCGATGGCACCTTGGTGTTTAGGCGGCGGGTAATGGCATCGCGCACCGTCACAAACCCCACACAAATTATCGCCAACACCGCATAGCTGTCAAAGCCTTCGGTGCCCGGGCGAATAACGATCAAAACCCCGCCAAACCCCACTAAAATTGCTGTCCAACGCCGCCAGCCAACAGGTTCACCATAAAATATCGCGGCGAACATTGTCACAGTCAGCGGCAACGCCTGCAAGATTGCCGTCACATTGGCCAGCGGCATATGCGATAACGCTGTCAGAAAAAACACTGTTGCAGCCAATTCGGCGGCGCTACGAGCAAGCACGATTTTCATGTCGCGCCAATCAATGCGGACGAACAAGCTTTTGCGGGCATAGGCAATAATGGCAATCAACGGCACCGTTATAATACCGCGTACAAAAATTCCCTGTTCGACCGAAAGCGTTTGAAAAAGATATTTCATCAGCGCATCGTTCGACACAAAGCACAGCATGGTCAGCGCCATCAACGCCGCCCCATAGAGGTTTTTGGCTGCGGCGGGTGCTTCGGGTCCGAATAAATTTTGTGATTGTGGCACTGTGCACCTCAAACAGAACAAGACCAGCAAGGTGCAAGACTGCCCTCACCACTAGGCTAGTTATGCGCCCCTCAAAAAATCTTAACAATCTAAATATGGGAAAAATACCGGCAAAATACGGGTAAAGACTAAGCACATGCTAATGATCTTATATGTTTTTGTGCCTTACTTTTTACAGTTAGCAATAATACTGGCGCACAGAGTTGCGCATTCGGCAAAAGATTTTCTTGCAAAACGACCCTGATAAAAATTATTTCATCGCTTATTATAACAGGTGTGTTTATTTAGCGCCTAGCTATTGCCTAGCTGCGATGTATTTCAGGCATGTAGGTTTCAGATATGCCGGTACGCCCAAAATGTTTTGTTGTGGAGAGTGAAATGTCGATACGGCCCGTAAAAATGACCAGCCAAGCCCGCCCTACGATGGAAGGCGCTGGTGTTCATCTTAATCGCGTGTTTGGCTTTGGCGACACCAAGCCATTTGACCCGTTTCTGATGATGGATGATTTTCGCAATGACGACCCGTCACTCTATAAAAACGGGTTCCCCTGGCACCCTCACCGCGGCATTGAAACAATAACCTATGTCCTAAAGGGCACTGTTGATCATGGCGACAGCCTTGGAAATAACGGCACATTGGGTGACGGCGATGTGCAATGGATGACAGCCGGATCCGGCATCATTCATCAAGAAATGCCAAAGGGCAATGATGCTGGCGAAATGCACGGGTTTCAATTATGGGCAAATTTACCGGCTCGTGAAAAAATGACAACGCCGCGCTATCAGGACATTAAATCGACGGACATTACCGAATTGCATGATGATGATGATAGCCGTATACGCGTCATTGCGGGCAATTATCGCGGCTATCGCGGACCGGTTGACGGTATTGCGGCAGACCCCCAATATTTAGACATCACCCTGCCCCCAAACAGTTTTAAAACCTTTCCATTTGATACCCGCCGTCAAGGCTTTGCCTATATTTTTGAAGGCAGCGCATCATTTGTAAATGCGTCATCACCGTTTGGCATTAAGGTTGAAAAAGAGTTTGCCGGCGATGAGTTGAAAATCCGCGATTTATCGGGCAACCGGACGCTTGTTCTGTTTGGCGATGGGGACGAAGTTGCGGTCACCTCAGGTGATCGCGGGGTGCGGTTTTTGCTGATATCTGGGGCACCCCTGAAAGAACCTGTGGCGTGGCACGGACCAATTGTAATGAACACCCAAGCCGAGCTGCAACAAGCCATGCGTGAGCTTAACAATGGTACCTTTATAAAAACCGGTGCGGCGGGGTGGTAGGCTATTGTCTGGCTCTGTCATAATTGATTGTTACCTTTTTACGGGTTGTGCGTAATGCGAAAACTACAAACACAGGGCCTGCATCATGTCACCATCATTGGTGCTGATCGGCAGACGTCAATCGATTTTTGGGAAGGTGTTTTGGGGATGCCTTTCGTTTTCGACCAGCCCAATTTGGATAACCCGGATGAAGCTCATATCTATTTTGATCCCGGCGATGGGCGCCTTATAACGGTGTTTACCGATGAAAGCCGTAAAGCCGAAAAACGGCGGCCGCCGCAGTCTGCCGGACATTTGCATCACCTTGCCTTTAGCGTTAGTCACGCCACATTTGCCCAAGCAGTTTTGCGCTTAGACGAACGCGGCATCACCCATTCAGGCCCAAAAGACCGCGGCTTCATGGACTCGATTTATTTTCGCGATCCCTTGGGGATGCTCATTGAGCTCGCAGCCTATAGGTTTGAACCGCCACGTGGCTGCACCCATGCAGATGTTTTGATCGAGGCGCACCGGCTACGCTGTGCGGCTGGGGATAACCATATAGAGCAATCACATCTTGCCGATGCTATTGAACTATTGTGCCAACAACGTCAGCCTTCACTATCTGATGAACGAAGCGCCAAAGACCCCTATTAGCATAGCATGTCATCGTCAGATTCTGGCCGGCGGCGCGCAAATTGACGGCCCGATTTGATGATGCCATCACCAAGCTTTCCTTCCAGTAAATCGACTGCCTGCTCTAACCGGTTACGCTTGTCATTAAGGCTTCCACCAAGGTCAAATAACGAGTCTGAATTTGCCTCACCAAGATTATAAACACCTATCCCTAATAAACGGTAAAAATTGCCTTTTTTTGTTTCCGGCAGCAAAAGTATTTGGCCAATTTCAAAAAGCATATGCGCCTTATCGATTGGATGACCGAGGCGCCGCCTTCGGGTTACAATCTGGTGGTCGGCGCGTTTCAATTTTAACGTGACCGTGTCCCCAGCAAGCTTCTCAGCCTTTAGCCGTTTGGCAAGTTTGATACAGAGCTGTTCCAACGCCGCTTCTAACTCTTTATAGTCGGCGATATCTTTGGAAAAAGTGGTTTCGTTTGAAACAGATTTGGCAGCACGCTCGGCAATGACTGGCCGAGTGTCTAACCCTTGTGCCATGGCGACAATGCGCGCCGCCTGACTGCCAAGCACCGGTACCAGTGCCCGCGAATCTGCCCCCGCAAGGTCAGCGCAGGTGAAATAGCCGGCCCCATTCAGCCGGGCAATTGTGGCCTTGCCGACCCCATAAAGCACAGACACTGGCTGCGGCGCCAGCCATGCGGCCGCGTCATTTGCGCCAACAACAAAGAACCCGTTTGGCTTGTCACGGTCTGATGCCAGCTTGGCCAATGATTTATTGCCGCCAAGGCCAATTGATACGGTTATGCCAACCTCGGTAAAAATGCGTTTTTGCAAACGCATCAAAGCCTCCGCTGGGCTTGATTTATGCAACTTTTGGGTGCCTGACAAATCTAAAAACGCTTCGTCAATTGACAATGGCTGAACCAGCGGTGTTAGCGATACCATCATATCTCTGACTTGCTTGCCAATTTTGACGTAATGCGCCATGCGCGGCTTTATCACCACCGCGTCGGGGCATTTTTTCAAGGCTTGCCATGCAGGCATGGCTGACCGCACTCCAAATTGTCTAGCGATGTAGCAGGCGGCGGCAACCACACCGCGGTCACCACCGCCGACAATCACCGGTTTTTGGGCAAGCGATGGGTTATCACGCTTTTCGATAGACGCGTAAAAAGCGTCACAATCGATATGCGCAATGGTCAGAGTGAATAATTCTGGGTGACTGCGGATATTTTTACTGCCACAAGCAGGGCAAACATCAGGTGGCTGCGCTGCCCCCACATAGCCAGCTGCCTCGCACTCTCGGCACAGCACCGCAAATGCCACCGCCCGATCAGCCATTGGGCGCCGTTTTATGACCCCGCGTTTCAGGCGCCTGACCGCGTTCAAACATGCCATAATCTATCATTACCGCAAAGATTTCAGCACGTGCAAAATGAGCATTTTTCTGGTGCTGACGACACCAATTTTCGGCAATGTCGAGCCCATCATCATCCGCCTCGAACTGCGCCATGACAAGGCCCGCCGGGGCGTGTGTAACACTTTCCCAAAATTCTACGTCATCGGCTTTAGGTGCCGCCTTGTAGTGCGCTGTCGCTATCAAATGGTGCGACTCGGCCAGCGCCGTATTCTTGCTCATCAAAGATTGTGGCATAGTGGATGGCTGCGCACCGACATCGCCAAGCCGCTTGCCTATACGAATTCGGTAATCAGAAAAATGCTGATTGCGGCCAGCTATTTGGGCTTGTTTATGTTTGCGGTTGTGCCGCCAATGATCAATCGCCGCCATGTCTTGCCATAATTGATGCGACAGAATGCGGATGTCATCGTGCCGCCGACTAAACCGTTCCAGCCACACTAAGCCGGTCTGCCGGAGCAATTCCTCGCGTAGCGCCGCAACATGGTCAAAATAATGTTTGGCATGCCCGGCTTTTGGAATGACCTCAAAAAACAGTCCAAACATATTTCTCCCCATTGCATAATGTTAGTCGAATGACACCGCCCGCTGATATTGCACTGGCACCGAAGATGTCGACCGCAAAGCGGTTGCAGCACGCCACGTCCAATGCGGATCGCGTAAAAATTCCCGAGCGAGCGCAACCATATCCGCCTGACCCGATTTGATGATCGTCTCAGCTTGATAAGGATCTGTGATCATACCTACCGCAATCACCGGAATATCAACATGCCGGCGTATAGTTGCTGCAAGTTCAGTCTGATATCCGGGCCCAATTGATATTTTTTGCAACGGCGAATTGCCGCCGCTGCTAACATGTATAGCTGAACAGCCGCGTGCCACTAATTTTTGAGCGAATACAGATGTTTGCTCTACATCCCAGCCACCATCAACCCAATCACTAGCAGACACCCGCACAAGCAATGGTCGATCTTCCGGCCAGACCGCCCGCACCGCATCAAAAATGTCTAGTGGGTAACTCATGCGGTTTTCCAAAGATCCCCCATAGGAATCATCGCGCTTGTTACTGAGCGGCGATAAAAATTGATGCAGCAAATAGCCATGCGCGGCATGTAGCTCGACGACATCCATATCAATGCGCAACGCGCGTTTAGTGGCCGCAACAAAGGCCGCTTTGATACGCGCCAAACCATCATTATCAAGCGCTTGTGGTGTGTGCCATCCCTTATCAAAGGCAAGCGCTGATGGGGCAAAAGTTTGCCAAGCATCATCAGCAAGTGCAGCACCGCCATCCCACGGACGTTGCGACGACGCCTTACGACCAGCATGCGCCAATTGCACGCCCATTTTGCTATGGCCGACAGACTTGCAGAAAGACACCACCCGAGCCATCGCCGCCTCATTATCATCAGAATAAAGCCCAGCACAGCCATGTGTGATACGACCAACCGCTTCGACACCGCTAGCTTCAAGAATGATCAACCCCGGACCGCTCATAGCAAATGACCCGGCATTTGCAATATGCCAGTCATTCATAGTGCCATCATTGGCCGAATATTGACACATCGGCGCCACAACAACGCGGTTTGGTATTGTCATGTCTGCCAAGCGAATAGGTTCAAACAATTGACTAGCCATAAATACTCCTAAAAATAACATGCCAAGACATGCAACGTTCCAAGAAACTTAACGTGCAAACGCCGTGGCCAAAGAAAAATAACGCACCACTGTAAGCGATTTTTTCGGGTTACGCACGGTTAGATTATGCCTTATGCGTTGTAAAATCTGCCGGGGATATAATTTCTATAAGTTCCAGATCATCTGAATGGCGCACTTCACGGTGGCGAATGCCAGGCGGTTGCAAAACCGCAGACCCAGCGCGCAAAATATGCTCGCGGCTCGGGCCGCCAGGGCTGTCCTCATATTCAAACACAACCCAGCCTTTGGTCACATAAACCATCTGAAATGCCAGATCATGCGTATGCCATTCAGCCGCCGACGTCATGCCCGGCACGGCGCGGATCACATGCGCGCCAAAGTCGCCATTGGTAGCAGCGCTAATCCCCAAATCACGATATTCAAAAAAAGGCCTTAGCCCTTTCGCAACAAACGCCGATCCATCTGCATGTGAAATAACAAATGCCTGCCCGTTCCAAATGCTTGCCATGCCAAACTCCTGCCGAAAAATTATCAAACAAAAAGACCAGCCAACCTCTAAAAAATCAGCAAAGCTGCTTCGAGACTATGAAAAAACCTTGGCACGCACAACCAGATTACCTATTTAAAGCCTGTTCGCATCATATGAGATGAATGCAAAATACGCTTGACCATAATGGGCAAGCACGGCTACCTCATCACAGCAAAATGCATGGCGCTGTGGTAAAGTGTCTATTCAACCAGAAACCGGGTCATAAAATGGAAAATTTAAAAGCCCTTGGCAAAGCCTCACAACAACCCCAACGGCCCGAAGATGCCGAGCTAGAGCGTGTGCCAAATCCGCATCCAGACACAAATTTTGTGGCGCGTTTCACGCAGCCGGAATTCACCTCGCTGTGCCCGGTAACATCACAACCAGATTTCGCGCATTTAGTTATAGATTATGTTCCCGATCAATGGATGGTTGAATCAAAATCGCTAAAACTTTATCTCAACAGCTTTCGGAATCACCAAGCCTTTCACGAGGCCTGCACGGTTGGCATCGGCAAACAGCTGGTGGATTTGTTAGCACCGCGTTGGTTGCGTATTGGCGGCTATTGGTATCCACGTGGCGGCATGCCTATTGATGTTTTCTGGCAACATGGCGACATACCGGCAGGCACGTGGGTGCCAGATCAAGGCGTGGCCGGCTATCGCGGCCGTGGTTAGTGATGGCAGCCAGCCCTCGCCTTATCCACGCCAGCCAAAAACAGACCTTTACCTAGACAAATTTTCTCAATAATATGGGCTCATTCTCTTGGGGTGTCTGACATAAACGTCGGGCTGAGACCATACCCATAGAACCTGAACCAGATCATGCTGGCGGAGGAAAAGAGATGTTAGGCAGTAGCCATTACCATCTGACGTACAAATTCTCCTAACCAGCATCTTAACTTAGATCAGCGGCATATATGTCGCGATCGTCAATTGGAGAATAAGATGCTGAATATTAACGTTAAATTGCTATTTCTTGTGGGTATTCTTATCAGTAATATTGCGGCTGCAAAAACTGAACTCACAATTTACACCTATGACAGCTTTGCATCAGAATGGGGCCCAGGCCCAAAAATAAAAGAGGCTTTTGAGAAAGAGTGCGACTGCACGGTCAATTTTGTCGGGCTGGATAGCTCTATCGGGATTTTGGGCCGCTTGCAAATCGAAGCGGCAAGCAGCACTGCTGATATTGCGCTTGGCCTTGACACTAATTTGATGGAAACAGCGGCAAAAACTGGTCTTTTTGATGACCATAATATCAACCTTGATGGCAAGCTAGCATTGCCTGCGACACGCTTGTCACCATGGAATGATAAAAATTTCGTGCCGTTTGATTGGGGCTATTTTGCGTTTGTCTATGATCAAGACAAGCTGGCTACGCCGCCGGCATCGATGGCGGCTTTGTTAGACGCCCCAAATGACCTGCGCATAGTCATACAAGACCCCCGCACCGCCACACCGGGTCTTGGTTTATTGCTGTGGATGAACGCGATCTACCCGGACAATACCGCCAACGCATGGAAAAAACTGGCACCAAAAATTACCACCGTAACCAAAGGATGGTGGGATGCCTATTCGATGTTTCTAGAAGGCGAAGCTGATATGGTTTTGTCCTATTCGACGTCACCGGCATATCATGCAATTGCCGAAGGCAAAACCAATTTTAAGGCGGCCCGGTTTGCCGAAGGCCATTACACGCAGATTGAGGTTGCTGGCATTTTAAAAGCAGCCCCTAACAAAACGCTGGCCCGTCGCTTTCTAACGTTCCTGATCAGTGATGAAGCGCAATCTATTCTACCAACAACAAATTGGATGTATCCGGCAGGCAACGTTGCGGTGCCAGACGCCTTTGCAACATTGATTAAACCCGGCACTGCCTTTTTGTTTTCACCAAAAACCGTTGCCGACAAACGTGCTGATTGGACAAATCTGTGGCGCGACGGGCTGAGCCAATAGAGCGGCGAGCGATCTTCAGTAACGAGGCCACCGCATAATGATTAACCACCAAGCGCATTGTCAGCCAGATCACAGAGGGTCATCTAAACACCGCTTCGAACCCGTGGTGTTTGCCGGACTTGCCCTTGCGATTGGCTGTCTTTTGCTTGGTGGTTATGCGGTGATTAGCCTGTTTAGCGTCGACCAAGTCATATCTGCTGGCGGCGCTAGCTTTACCCCTATCACCGCAGCGCTTAAATCGGCGTTTGTGCAGGCAGGTCTATCAACGCTGGCTTCATTCGTTGTGGGGCTTGCCTGTGCTGTCAGTCTGGCACGGCGCACCAATTGGCGTCTGGTGCGGCTGCTCATTCACCTATCAAGCTTTGCAATGGTTGTACCCACAACGGTGGCGGCAATTGGCATTCTTGCCGTGTGGGGGCGCCACGGGGTCATGTCTGGCCTATCAACAGCGTTTGGCACTATTTGGCCCGATGCGGCGGCGTGGCAGCCAGAAATTTATGGGCTGCACGGTGTTGTTCTGGCGCATGTATTTTTTAACGCCCCACTGGTGATGCGGGTTTTCTTGCCTTTACTGATGGCGATCCCCCCCACCCATTGGCGTCTTGCCCGGCAATTCAAGTTGAAAACCTGGCAAGAGTTTCGATTTATTGAATGGCCAACCATACGGCCGCATATCGGCGGCGTTACAGTGCTGGTGTTTTTATTATGCTTTACGTCATTTTCATTGATATTGATGCTTGGCGGTGGGCCCAGGGTGACCACGCTAGAGGTCGAAATTTATGCGGCAATAAGGTTCGAATTTGATTTGGTGACCGCCGCCACACTCAGCCTTGTACAAATCTTCATTTCATTTGCGCTAATTTCACTTGTTTCACGTTTTGACTTGCAAGGACAATCACTGCCGCTTGGTAACAGATTGCCAAAGCCAGCGGCACGCCCAAATGATACAGCCGGGCAAAAATGTTACGATATTTTTATTATCGCAAGCTTACTTGTGTTAACCGTGGCGCCGCTAACAGCAATAGTGATTAAGGGAGTCGGCCCTGCCCTTGTGACGATTCTGAAGTGGCCAATTTTTTGGAATGCCGCGCTAAATTCGCTAATACTGGCGCTGCTAAGTGCCAGTTTTGCGGTCGCTTTTGGGTTGGTGATCGCCGAAACCCGCACACGTTTGCGGCAAGCTGGTTCAAAATTGATACTTATGGTTGATGCAGGCATTATGCTGTATCTGATCATCCCCCCAATAACCCTTGGCACAGCAGCATTTTTGGCGTTTCGTGGCATTGCCAATCTTTACAGCACAGCATGGGCGCTAGTGTTAGCGGCCAATATTTTGCTTGCTCTGCCCTTTGTTGTGCGGTTGTTAGAAGCGCGTCTTGCATCGCTATTGGCACGCCATGACCGGCTTGCAACAGCCCTCAACATAACTGGGTTTACCCGCTGGCGGTTGCTGACATTTGCCGGATTGCAGGGCCAGATTGGTCTTGCTCTTGGCATTGCTGCGGCATTTTCACTTGGCGACCTGACCGTCATCGCGCTTTTTGCCACACAAGATTTTCAAACATTGCCTTGGCTACTTTATCAAACGTCTGGGCGTTATGCCGCCAATGAAGCTGCCTCGCTTGCCGCATTATTACTGGTGGCAACAGCCCTACTTTTAGGCATCAGCATTATGTTTATTAGCTTTATCACCCGCTTGATGGTACCGCGAGTTCGCCATGCTTGACATAAAAAACCTGTCCTTTAGCTATGATGACACAACCATCTTTACCGATTTTTCCTACCATCTTGCTGCCGGCACTATGGGCATTCTTGGCGGTGCATCAGGAGCTGGCAAATCTACGCTGGCTTTGCTTATTGCCGGGTTTTTAACACCCACCACAGGGCAAATTATGTGGTATAACAGTGATCTACTATCGCTAAAGCCAAGCCAAAGGCCGCTGTCACTGATGTTTCAGTCTGACAATCTTTTTGAACATTTAGATTGCTGGACAAATGTAGCGCTTGGTTTGTCGCCAGCTGCCAAACCTGACACACGCGCCAAAACCATCATTCATTCGGCCCTATCAAGGCTCAATATAGCCGGCTTTGAAACACGGCTGCCGTCGCAATTATCGGGCGGCCAACAACAACGTGTGGCATTGGCCAGAGCGCTGGCACGGGCTGAATATTTTGGACATAAATTGCTGCTGCTTGACGAACCATTTAGTGCTCTTGACACCCATAACCGGCAGGACAGCATGGCCGCGGTGGTTGACCTAATGGCGGTAAGCGATATTACCGTGCTACTGATCAGTCATAACCAAGATGATTGGCGGTTTTTTGAAAATGCCGGTGTCACCGTTGATGTAACCATGCTTGGCAGCGCCGCGTAATCACTTAAAAATGCCATTCAATTTGGAACAAAACTATCTGTTTCCATTACATAATGAAGTAATTTTCCATCAAGATATTTCGCAAAAAACTCAGGTAGTAAATCGCGTGATTCGAACCGTGCCGGGCTTGCCAAACCGCGTTCCATAGCGGCGGCGTCAGGGTATGTTATCGCTAATGCCAGCGGGAAACTTGGCCCTTCTGGGTCTTGTTCTACGGCAAACATAACGCGCACTGTGTGGGCACCGTCAAACTGCCGCCATAAGGGCGCCAACACCTGTTCTACATAGGACCGCATTTCATCTTCCATGCCTGGCCTTACAGTGCCTTCAAAAATTGCATAACGCGTCAACATGTTTTAGCCCCCCCGGTGTTTAAAGCTATCGCGCCGGAAACTAAACAACGCATTTGGATCAACCGCAACATCGACCACGGCTGGCTTGCCACAGGCAAGCGCTGCTTCAATCGCGGCAGGCACATCGGCCAAATTTTCAGCCCGGAAGCCTTTTGCGCCATAGAGTTCAGCTAATTTGTCGAAGGGCGGGCTAGACACGTCAGCGCCCATATATCGCC
>Ga0181601_10002580_pt1 | contig 15495 bp, 14 predicted proteins | sample 041ome_8_FD_133020 | JGI IMG/M metagenome (GOLD analysis project Ga0181601, IMG submission 133020) | Coastal salt marsh microbial communities from the Groves Creek Marsh, Skidaway Island, Georgia - 041407BS metaG (megahit assembly) | ecosystem: Environmental > Aquatic > Marine > Intertidal zone...
CGGACATCCTGCTGTGACGGACCCCTGAAGTCGGCGGTCATGGCCGACATACCCCGATAATCTTGCGGTCCAATGTGTCGGGGTTGTCGACTAGGTCATAAAAATCTTCGAGGTAGGAGACCGCTTTTTTTGAGGTGCGTTTGCTGACAAAGCTGGTTTCCGCTGCCATGCCCAAGAGCGAGTCACGATGAGTCTGAAAGGCCTCCAGCGTTGCATCAAAAATATCGGGTTCGACACAAAAGCCGCGATACAGGCGCTGTTTGACAGAGCGCAAGTTTAGTTTGGCGGGCGCAATTGCATAGGGCGCGTCTACATAACCTGAAGAATCGAAGTCATAGATGATGGGCAAGTAAGGCTCATTTTCGTCGGCTTGAAATAACTTGGCGTTGTGGCAGCAGCTACCCTCGGTACTGGTAATCAGTGAAAAATCGGTATTGCCAATAAAGTAGTTGAACATGGCCATCATTGTGGCCTGCTCGGGGTCGAGTTCGGTCTTGCTGATTCGCTGCTCATCAACTGTTGCAAGGCCCAGCCTGTCTGCCAGCCGGTTTTTGTGCTCGATAAAAAAGCCCGATGCGGTGCGCAGTTTTTTGCCATCGACATCCCGATAGGTCACCTCTGCCCATCTCACGCGGTAACTCCCATCCGTGAGGGTGTTCAGCATGCGGTACGCCTGATACTCCTTTCGCAAGTAGCCTCGATACCGCTTGCTGTCGCGGCACTGCACAACGAGTTTCAGCTTCTTTTGGTTGGCAAACAGGGTGTCCTGGGTCTGCTTCTTCTTCAGTTCCAGCCACAGCTGTGCGTGACTACAGTTCTCCTTTTTGAGCCGGAAATTACCTCTAGGCCGGTAGCTTGTTTCGATATCGACAGGCCCTTCGCTACTCAGGTATGACAGCGAGCCCGGCGCATAGTCAGCAGTTTTGTCTCGGTTCTTATCCAGCGTTTTGAAGGGCCCCGTGAGGGTGATGGCAAGTGGCTCATCGCTGGCAAACAGTGGGTCATGAGATGGTGATGCCGCTGCGGCCTGGGTAACGGGCCACAAGGTCAGTGCACCCTGGCAAATAACCAGAAGTGACAGAATTCTCATCCTTCTCATCGGCATCACTCTCGACACCCGATTCAGGACCCCCATGGCGATGAATCGAGCGTCACTCGATGCTCTCAGAGCCGGAAAAACTCTGCAACACCGCAATCCGTTTGTCTGAGCGCCGGGGGAGATGCAGTCCGTTGCCTCGTGTTCAGCACGCGCATAAGATGGAATCAAGCTGTATGCAGGATTGCCGGATGCGCAAGTATCTCGAAATCATTAACCATCGCACGTTCATTATCGTCGCGCTGTGCGTGCTGTCGGTGTACATATGTCTTCGGCTTGATTATGCGTACAACGTTGATTGGATTTTTCTCAGCATCGCGGTGCTGTTTCCACTGGTGTTTACGATTCGCGAGGCCTTTAGGCGGCGGCAGCTGGCCATCCGGGTGCTCAGTGCCTTGAAGGCGGCGATCAGCGCGTTTTATTTTGGTTTGGAAAACAACATCAAGATGCCTCTGGACGAAAAGCGCCAGATTCATGCTTTGATGCGCGCATTGTCGGAGCGCTTCACTGAGAGTCTGAAAGATCCTGAGCATCAGGGCATGGACGAGGTCCGGGGACTTATCCGCAAGATTTACTCGGTCAGCACACCACAAAATAATGCGATTTCCGGTAACGCCAGCCTCAAAATGATGCGGGTCATTCAGGATATTCAGGAAAATATAGAGAGTTTGAACGGCATTAAAATGCACGGTACGCCAGTTAGCCTGCGGGCTTATCTTTTACTGTCGCTTTATTTTCTGCCGTTTATTTTTACGCCGAACCTGGTTTACAACCTGCACGATGACCCGCGCTGGCTGATCTATCTGCTGAACGCTATCAACGGCTTCGTTTTGATCTCTCTCTACAACTTGCAAGACTTGCTGGAAGACCCCTTTGATCAAATGGGATTGGACGATATCAAGCTAAACGAGTTTGAGTTTGTAGAGCCCGAGCCGGCCACTGAACCTATATCGCCCGCAGCAACTTAGCCCCATCGTTAAACTGAGGGGCAGGACACGGCTTCGTCTGGGTGTTTGATGATCGTCAACAGGATCTCGCCCACGCCGAAACCAAATTTCCGCATTTTGGACTCGTTGATCACCACGTTTTCACTGACGCGATACATTCGGTCGTCGATTTTGACGTCGATGGGTCCATCGTCGAGCTCGATTCGCAGCGTATAATCCAAATACATCGCGTTGCCCGCCCAGCTGGCCTGCCCGTTACCCACCACGTCACCCGCGGTGCCAATGTAGGTATGTTCGCCGTCAGGTGTCAGCGTCCAGATACGGGTTTGCTTCTCCCCGTCGTCGAACACAAAATCTTCATCCAGAGTGCCGACACCATTTTCCCAACAGCCGATAATGTCCGCTTGAAAGTGTCGAATCACCGACCCTGAGAAATCCTTTACCACCCCGTGTGCTGTCAGCGACCCGCTGAAGAAGTTTTCTGGTTCAAACGCAGGGGCCTGTGCCGCATGGTCGTCTACCGATGCGGTGTTGCAGCCAAATAAGAGGGTAGCCAGGCTGGCGGCGAACAGTGTCCGAAACCGGTTCTCGAAGAGGTGGGCACGGGCATAAGGGCGCTGCCTTGGTTCTGCTCGATCGGTGGGCTGCGGGGTCAGTGCTCTCATGTGTGCGTCCTGCTTGGTACATGCAAGGCGTTACGGCGCATCGCTCCGCTCGGATCTGCGTGTCAGGACGTGAGTCGACATCTCTTGACGGGACCATGTAGTCACGAAGCTGTGAGCCGTGGGCAGTAGTGAGGTAATCTCGGCACCGTGCTCAAGGCGCAAACGAGGAGACGACACTGTGGTGATCAAGGCGGGCTTTCGCTGGCTGGTGGGTTTGGTACTGTTGCTGGCGCTCGATCTTTTTGCCGAGGCCGTCGTGTTCGAATGGTTACAGTGGAATGGGACGACCAAGAACGATTGGTTTTTTATGCTGTGGTGGGCATTGGTTGCCCTGTGGACGCTGGTCAACGCCTATCGCGTGATCAAAGCTTTTCGAGCCGGTTGATTGGGCGACCCGCACGAGCCGATCTTGGGAGACATAGACCAACAGCGCGTTTAGCGCCCTCCCGAGTGAGAGGAGGGTAGCCAGCGATCAGTGGCTTGAGAACACCAGCATTTGCACCGGTAACAGTAGCGCCTGCATGCGCAGGATGACGGCATGAAGCACGCCTACCGTATCCACCATGTGCAGGAACAGCGTTTCACCCAGACCCAAATTGCCTGCCTCCAACAACTCGTGATTGTTGGTGTAGGCGTTGGCGATACATTTACTGCCCGGCATGACTTCGCTCAAGCCGCCCTCATATAGCGGTTCCATTACGACGGTGAGTGTCCCGGGTCGAGCCCGCTGTTGGGCATCAATGAGCACATCCGAGGGCTTTAACTGCCCCGCAGCGACCACCGGTTGAACTCGTGTGACCACCATGGGAATCACCGTAAAGGGCTTGGACAGGCACACGACCTCGCTGATCGTGCCCGGTTTGATGACTTGCGCCGAGAGCTGGTCGAAGCCGGCCGCAATTTGGAAGCGTCCGGACTCCGGTCCTTCAGAAGGGATCAAAACGCCTGCGGGCCTCAAAATCGGATTAACGTAGTCGCCTCGCTGCAGGTAAAACTGAGCCACCTGTCCGTCGACACCGGCATACACAACCGTTTTATCTAGGGCGACTTGCGCCTGCTCAAGTTGTCGCTGAGCGCTCTCGCGCTGAGCGGGCAGTACATTAGAAATCTGCGTTTCGACGGCGCTGATGTTGGCTTTGGCCGCCTGAACACCCCCTTGGCGCTGGGCGACTGAATTTTCCAGTCGTTCAATTTCGATTTTACTGACGAGCTGTTGGCCCCGGGCGGAGAGCTCGCGCTTCTTGGCCAATTCGTTCTCGGTCTGTGCTAGGGCACTCTCTGCCTGCACCAAGGTTGCTTTGGCCGCCTCCAGCTGAACATCGGCCTGCGCAAAGGCAGATGCGATTTGATCCAGTTGGCTCTCGGCGACAGCTACACCTGCGACCTGAGCGCTGTCGAGCAGGCTAAACAGAGGATCGCCGGCCTCTACACTCTCGCCATTTTTAACGAAGACTTCCTCAACGCGGCCACCGCCCTCGGGCAGTAGCGGAATGGTGCGAAAGTAGGGTCCGGCGTTCGTCGTTGAGGGATGGTAGTAGAACACCACAGTAATCAGACTGATGGTCAAAATTAAACAGGCGGTGACGCCCCAGCGTAACTCGTACCACATGGTGAAAAACGTAATTTGATCGCCCCAGTGTTTGCCTTGCCGATAGCGACGAAAGAGGTAGTCGGGCAGGACAGTAATTAACGAGCAGAGAATCAGTTCCAGCATGGTTACGCGTCCTCCCCCGGTTTCTCAACGTCAGCGCTCTGCTGCCCAGATTGATCCGACGTGAGCTTTTTCAGCGACTCGGAGATGCTGTTAATAGGCGTAAGAAAGTCGGGCAACTTCAGCAGCGCAAGGATCAGCGCAGCGACCCAGAAGATGTTGTTATGCGTGAATAAAGCCAGTAGCGCCAGCACCATGATGAGCTGCGATTGGGTATTGCTGTGTTTGTGGGCCAGCTGCTCGGGAATGGCATGCAGCTTGAGGTAGAACACGCCAATGCCGAGCACGGCGATGATGACAATGAAAATGATCGCCGAGAACAGCGGGTCACTGCCATCAGCCCCCCCTACAAATGGCGGCAGCACGTGCGGGGCGAGCGGGTGAACGGCTTCGGACATGTGGCTTTATCTCGGTATCGGTATCGGTATCGGTGTCGACGGAGCGCTAGGCGGCGACTTGCTGCTGTTTACTGAATGCGTGTCGCAATTGATCGGTCGTTAAGGTTCTCAGGGTATTTCCTTCTGCGTCCAGCTGCTCAGTAAGCTGACCATGGGGCGCGAATAGCTCGAACAGCACCAGCGCACCGTTCGGACCACCTTGCTCCATGTGAACATCACCGGGCGGCTTCTTGGCGTAGTCGCCGGGGCGCCTAATAGCCGTATTCACCAGCTCTCCGTCTTCATAGGTTTTGACGTGAAGCTCACCCTCTAGTACCAGCGAAGTGGTGTCGCACAGGTGGCGATGAAAGTGACAAAAGCTGCCCGGGTCCCAGCGATAGAGAACGCTGATATGTCCATCGTTATCGATGTCCAGAATCGTGCCCCAGTAACTGACGGGGTAGGGGTAATCCTGCCCCTCCTGGTAATGGTGCCAAGTCAGGTTGCTTTGATCTAACAGGTTCATTTTTGTGGTTTCGGACACGTGGCGTCGTCCACTCAGAATTGAACCCTTATCATGACGCCAGATGGAGGTCAGTCAAGCCACATGGCTGACGTTGTCGTCTTTGGCTAGCGTATTGATAAAGGGGCCATCCACGCAGATACGTCGTCCATCGGGGGACGCACAGGCGCCGCAAATCCCGACACCACATTTGGTGAGGTAGTCGATTGCACTGAAGATCCGGTCTGAGGGTACAAATTGGCGTTGCACCGCCTCGCTCGCATGGATCATCGGTGCGGGTCCGCAGTTATAAAACACCATGTTGGAGAGTGCTTCTTCGCTTTGCTCAGCGAGAAAGGCAGCCAGCGCATCGCTGACTCGCCCGGCAAATCCCGCACTGCCGTCATCAGTCGCCAGCGTCACGCGGCCCACCCCTGCACATTCGTCTCGGAAGTAAAGCCGATTGGCAGTCCGTGCACCCACAAAGATGTCGGCTGGCCGGGCTCCGGTGCCAAAGTCCTCGGCAATCTGATAAACCGCTGCCAAGCCGGTACCGCCGGCAACGCAGACAATGTGCGCATCGGAGGGAGGTGATACGGGTACACCATGGGGGCCGCGCAGATAAACCGAATCACCTGGCGAGAGCTGATAACAATGCTTTGTGAACGGGCCGACGTTGATTACCGCGAGTCGCACAGGATTGTGCGTCAGGCACGAGAAGGGTTTTTCGCCAACGCCGGGGATCCACACAAACACGTATTCCCCGGCGCGAATATCCAGCTCGCCATCTAACGTGACGACGGTAATGTCCTCGCACACAATATCATTAGCCACCACTTGAAACGGTGTGAACGCCATGTCGATGTCATAACGAATCTGCGCGCCGGCCTCATCGCTGCCATTCGACATATCCCTCGCCAAGTCAGCGAAGTAGCGCTGCATCTCTCGAGTGTTCATGCCGGTCAACCCCGAACCGATGCCCAGAATCGTCGCACCACACTGAGCGGCTGCGCGGCAGTCCGCCGCAGAAGATAGTCCTCCGCAACCAATCAGCGGCACATCGGTCGCCTTGCGAAGCGCCTTCAGGGCCTTTAGCGTTGTGGGCAGTACGCCTTTGCCCGACATACCACCCAAGCCATTGCTCAGTACCGGATGACCGTGGCTTTCGGTATAGCCTGGGCCCACGGTGTTGATGGCGCACAGCGCTGCTGCGCCGCCCTCGACAGCGGCTTGCCCGATGACAGCGATATTGTCGACGTTGGGTGTCAGCTTGGGAATCACTGGGACGTCCACTGCGTTGCACACGGCCGACACAATGTCTCTCACCATGTCTGGATCCTGACCCATTGCCATACCATAGCCCGAGGCATGCGGGCAGGACAGATTGAGCTCTATTCCATCTGCCACGGGCGCCAATTGGCGGGCTACCGTGACAAATTCCTCGACTGATCCACCGAATATAGAGACCAGCAGGAAACGATCCTGGGGTACTTTGAGCTCGCTCAGGCCGCGCAGCGCCTCGTTGACACCCGGGTTAGTCAACCCGACGGCGTTGACAAAGCAACCCGGTGCGAACTGGCTGTAAACTGGCTCGCGATTGCCCAATCGGGGCGCCAGGCCAATACTTTTCGTAGTAATGACTCCGATTTCCGGCATGGTGTCCATCACCCGTTGAATGATGGCAGGGGCGGTGGTGACGATGCCCGAGGGGATCGTGAAGGGCCCTGAAAGCTGTTTGCCGAGGAACTCGGTAGTCACTGGAGCGTCTCCGTCATGGGTGCGCAATTATAAAGTGCTCGACTCGGGCCCGTCATGGCCGGGGAAAGATATAAGTCAGGTTCCACAGAAAGTGCGCGTGACTCGCTCTGCTGGCTCGGGCGCTCTGGCCCACTCAAGGTCCCCCGAGTGCCAATGAAAAGGGGATTGACCCCGTCGCACCAATGCTTCAACCCATTCAATCTCGCCGGCTTCCGCATGGTCTATGGCGCGCTGCACCAAATGGTTTCGTGGAATCACGATCGGATTCATCTGATTCATCGCTGCGGTGATGGTGCTGGTGTCGCCTTGATTGGCTGATCGTCTAGCTTGCCAGCCGATTGCCCAGTCATTCAGGGCATCGGGCACCGGGAATAGCTCGGGCAGCGGCGAATGCGCCAAAGTGTCGTTTGCGACCTCGGTTAACCATCTGAATGCCAAAGTGAAGTCCAGCTGTTCTGCGGCCAAGATGTCGTGAAAACCTTGCATCAGTGCGCTGTCGTCAGCTTTTAACTCATCAAGACCTATTTTGGCAGCCAGCCAGTGCTGATGATGCGCATGGAATCGCGCGGGATATCGATCGACGATTTCTTGGGCCGTCTGCTGTGCGGTCTCTGTGTCTGCGGCAATCAATGGCAATAAACATTCGGCCAGCACCGCGAGGTTCCAATGCATGATGCCCGGCTGGTTGGGCCAGGCATAGCGCCCCTGCCGATCAATCGAACTGAAGCACGCCTGCGGATCAAAGTGGTCCATAAACGCACAGGGACCATAGTCAATGGTCTCACCGCACAGCAGTGCGTTGTCGGTGTTCAGTACGCCGTGGACAAAACCCAGCACCTGCCAGTGTGCGACCAGTTTGGCGAAGCGCTCGCAGACACTATCCAGCAGCACGGCCGCCGCAGAGCCGGAGGGAGTCTCGTTGAGCTTTGCTGTGTCGCAATGTCGCGCCACCACGTAGTCGACCAGTTCGGCGACGTCATCACCACCCCTGGTCATCGCAAAGTACTGGACTGTACCGACCCGCAGGTGGCTACTGGCCACTCGAGTCAGAATGGCGCCAGGCTCGATACGATTGCGAATGACGGGCTCACCGGTAGCAACCGCAGCCAAAGCGCGGGTGGTAGGAACATTCAGCGCATGCATGGCCTCGGATACCACATACTCGCGGATAACGGGCCCGATGGGAGAGCGGCCGTCACCACCACGCGAATAGGCGGTGGGCCCTGCACCTTTCAGCTGAATGTCGAAACGATCACCAGAGGCGGTAACCCACTCGCCTAGCAAGGTGGCGCGGCCATCACCCAGTTGGGGGTTGTACTGCCCGAACTGGTGGCCGGCGTAGACGGTGGCAATGGGTTGCGTATTGGGCAGGGGCCGATTACCCGCCAACGCCTGCAGTTGTTCTGGGTGAGTGTCGGGCGTGCCGGACCAGCCTAGCGCCTCTGCGAGCGATGCGTTCCAGAGCAACAGCTGCGGCGCCGAGACCGGGTCCGGAGCTTGTGCCGTGCTAAAGGCCGAACCTAGCCCGGCATAGGAATGGTCGAAGCCGGGCGTCATCGCCCGCCCTGTTTTCCTGATGAATCTTCAGCCACCGAAGAGCTTCTTGATAAGCGACCCCGCTTTTTCTTCCACGGCATCCTGAATCTGCTGTTTGCCCTCATTTTTGAGGATTTGCTCCGCAATTGAAGCGATATCGACTTTGCACGAGGCAGGCGAATCTGTCGCGAGATTGCCGGAGCATTCCACGGGCCAGTCTACGCCTGCGTAGCGCTGATCGATAATGCAAAGAGGGCTGACCTCCATGATCTCGTTATTCACTTGACCTTCCAAGCGCAAACCAAATTCCATGGAGTTGAGATCGATATCGCCCGAGCCTTTCATTTCAACGCCGGGTGTCGCCAGACGGAGCCGCTCAATGTCTCCCGCGCCATCGTCGAAGTCTATGCCCAGCGATAAGTCGGTGATTGGCGTGCTCGTGGGCAAGCCGGTTATTGGCGGAATCTTGTTAACCACTGCAACCGCTGCGCAGACTAGACCTTGCAACGACACTTTCTCTAGTACCAGATCCTGCCCGGCCGCCTTCACATCACCGTCCAGCGCCCCCATTAAATCGTCGCTGGTGACACCCTCTGTTTCGATGTCCCAGCTCATTTCGATTCGGCCTGAGGCGGCGTCGGGGTTGCCGAGGCTATCCAGTAGGAGCCCCATATTGACACCCTTCAAGCCGCCTTCCACTTCGGCTTCGACAACGGGACGTCGGGCGTTGAGGGTCATTCGGGTATCCAGTTGCCCTTGATAAAGCACGCCGCGCACGTAATCGATATTGGCGACGCCGTCTCGAACGCGCATCAGCACCTGAGCGTTGGTGATCGATTGACCCGCTGCAACCAGCTCGTCTGCGGCGATGCTCAATTCTAGATCGAGGTCACGAAGCGGGCCTACGGGCAAGGGTGCGGCTACTTGAGTGCCAGTCGGTGCAGGGGAAGATCCGGCCGCCGGAGCGTTGCCGCCAGAAGCATCAGCTGCAGCAGGCTGCGCGGCGGGTTGGATCTGGTCCACGTCGAGTCTTGCGGTGGTGACATCCAGTTTGATCTCCGGGCTTTCCAGCGCTGACCAGATCAACTGTCCGGTAATGTCTCCGCCTGGCAAAGTCGCATTGAGGGTGAAATCGGCTTTCGCCGGCGTCATGACGAAAGCGCCATTCAGCGTGCTCAATACAGGCTCCGACAGTGCGCCCAATACCTCGGTAGTCAGTCCCTCGATTTCGATCTTGGTGAAGTCAGAGGCGACTCTGATCGCGCCATCTAAGGAAATATTAAGCGGCGCTGTGCTGCCATCGCCCAAGACTGAGATGGCGCCTTCCAGCGTGATCGGTTCGTTGCTGGTGTTGACGTCACTGAGCGTCAAGGCATCGATCTCTATGGTGTTGCTCAACGCGCCATCCCGCGAGCGCTGAATCACGGTAACATTTTCGATCTGTATGGCGTCGGCGATAATCGCCACACCTGCTATGCCGCTACTCACGGCGAGCTGCCGATTGCGCTCTGCCTGCTTGGTTTCGCGAATCTTTTCGCCGCGCTTCTCCCACTCACGATCACTCATGATGGGTAGTGGTTCAGGCGCGGGCGGCAGAGCCTGTGGTTCGGTAATGTCGGCCGTTACCCCGGAAACCAAAATCGTACCCACATCGACATTGCCGCCCAGTAGGGGTAGCAGCGACAGGCCGACATCTAATTCATCTATTGAGGCTTTAATCAGCGAGTCGTATTCGGTTTGCGCGGGCAGATTGAGTGACGTGCCCTCCAGTCGCAATCCAAAGCGCGGGAAGAAGCTGAGCTCGGTCCCGCCTTCGACGATCAATTCGCCGCCGGTGTTGGTCTTAACTTGTTCCTGAGCCATCTCAAGCAACGCTTGCTCATCGATAAACATCGGCAGCAGCACCATGGCCAGAACAACGAGTGCGAGCAGGCCGCCCGCTATCCAGAGAAGTACCAACATTGCTTGATTCCCCCGATGTTCCGCAATGCCTACAGCATATCAAAGCGGAGGCGGGGGGAAAGGCCTCAGCGAGTGCTTCGCCGCTCGACGTGTTGGTCCAAAATCCGCTCCCGTTCTCGCCGGATCCCTTCGACGGTTTTCAGCTTCCAAAGGGTTTCTTTTGCAAATTGGTAAGAGTCCTTCAGATCTACGATGGGGTCTGGGTAATCGATGGGATGCATTTGCCGCTCGAGCGGCGATCTCAGCCAAGGTTGATGGATGAGGGGGGTGGGCAATCCCGCCAATTCCGGCACCCACTCGAGAATAAAACAGGCATCGGGATCGTGGTCCAACGACTGTTTGACTGGGTTGTAGATACGGATGGTATTGATCCCCGTCACCCCCGCCTGCATTTGCATCTGCGGGTAATGGATCCCAGGTTCGAAGTCGAGAAATAGAGAGCCTAGCCGGGCGGCACCCAGTCGCCAGTCCTGCCAAAGGTGATGGGTTAGAAACGAGACCACCATCGCTCGTGAGCGGAAGTTGATATAGCCGGTCTGCTGCAAGCAGCGCATGGCCGCATCGATAAGTGGAAATCCGGTTCGACCCTCTCGCCACGCGGTGAGTCTCTCTGGGTCGTGGCGACGAGGATGATCGAGATAGCCACGATTCAGGTCCTCATGCTCCATGCGGCATTCCATTTCAAATTTTTGGATGAAATGACAATGCCAGTGAAGTCGGGATTCAAATGCGGAGAGAGCTCTTTGCCAGCCGCCCTGTTGCTGTCGCTGTCGCAGTGCCCGGTAGACTTGCCGCAGGCTCAGATTGCCCCAAGCAAGGTACGGCGATAGCCGTGAGCAATGCGTGCGGCTTCCCGCTGGTTTGGAAATGTGTCGTTGGTACCCGGCAGCTCGGTCATTCAGAAAGCTGTCCAGCACTGCCTCAGCCCGGGCAAATCCGCCGCTCTGAAATTGGGGGTGCTCGGTCTGCCAGGCAGCGAGTCGGGCACAGCGAGCCCCTTCAAGCGACCCCGGGAGGGGTTTCGAGAGCGAAGCGAGGGCTGCGAGGTCCACAGCCATCTCATCTTGCTCCATGACCTGATGCCACGAACGGTTCCATCCTCGCCGATCGCGCCGCCCGCGCTGGATGCCGTTGGTTTGAAATTCCTGCCAGGCGATACCTTCGGCTCGGCAGAAGGCACTGACGCGCTGGTCCCGCATAAACGTGACGCCCAAACCAGTTTCTTCATAACTCAGTAAACGTCGCACTGGCGTGTGAATATGGAGGGCCTGCAGGATAGCTACCGTATCGCCCTCAACGACCTCGACGGACGTACCGTGTCGCTGCAGTTCGCTGTTCATGGCCTGCAAGGATTGGGCAATGAAGTGCCAGTGACGTCCTCGATAGTGAGGGTTCTTCAGAAGCTCGGGTTCAACGACATACAGCAATAGCAGCGGCTCCCGAAGGTCGATCGCTGATGCGAGCGGTGCATGATCGCGGAGCCGCAAGTCCCGCTTGAACCAGACCACATTCACGACGCCGGCACTCTGCTGGCGATGAATGGATTCACTACGGGTTGATGGTTATCTGCATCAAGTAAAGTGACGCGGCCTCGATGGATGGCGCTGTAGATCAGCCGGTAGGCGTCGCGGTCAAACACCGCAGGTTCGGCGTTAGCCAGTGCGTCGGTGGCCAGTGAGGCCGAATCGAAACAGCCGTGCCACGCCCACTGATCCACCAAATGATATTGATGTGTCGGCTGATACGCGATCGGATGGATAGTCTGCTCCTCCAGCAGCAAGGGGCCGGGAAACGGCCAGGCCGCGATGCGCTGCCTATCCAGTTGGTCCAGCAAGCGGGCGTTGTGTGACTCGGCGCTCTCTTCACCCGCACAGGCGCCATCGCACCGACCCAGCTGGCGTTGGAAGCAGGCGCCTTTGCCTTTGTCCAACCCCATCATACGCAGACACAAGGCATGATCTCTGGCCAGATTCTGCAGGGTGGTAGTGATCTGATGCCGGTTGGCGAATAAGCCGTAGGTATCGGTGTGACGCTGTCCGGTGGGCGCAAAATCAATGCCGACAGGTTGTAAGAATCCCGCCGAGGACCGTTCAAGCCGAATGGTCCAGAGACGGCGAAGCCGGCGCTGGCGTCGATTGAATAACGGCACCTCAGCCTTTATCGACGCATTTTCGATAAGCAACGCGCCCACCTCACCCGAGGTCAATTCGCAGTCGATGTGTGCCACCTGAGACATGAGCCGCTGATGTCTGCCGGGCTTGCGCCCTTCGTTGACGTGCTGGGTGACGCGGCTACGCACATCGACGCTTTTGCCGATATAGAGCAATGACCCCGCAGCGTCGTAGAAACGATAAACGCCGCTACAGCGAGGCAGGGCGTCGACGGTGTGGCCCGCGCGGGAGAAAGAGATCGTCTGGGTACCGTCGGTCATTCGGTGTTTCACGGGTAGTTGGTTATGCCACACGGCCTGTCCGGAATCTGTCGCCTTTATCGTGCACGCAACGCCTGTAGCGAACCGGTTATTGCGTAAAATCGTAGCGGTTATCACCTGGGGCGCAAAGTCGCTTCCGGTGCTTTGGTCACATCATCGCCACGAGGAAACAGTATGAAAGTCTGCGTCGATGAATTAAGCAAGCTGTCGGTGACCAATGTAGTTATCGAGTCTGTTGACCTGAGTCTCTACATTGCTCACGCCACAATCGCCGACGAAGAGCGTGTGATTGCTGACCGCCACGGCAAGGTGCTTAAGACGCGTAACCTGCTGGAGATGCAAAGGGCAATCAGGAAAGCCGTGAGCTGTGAGCTCTTTCTTAGGCAGCGCAGCGCCTACGACGAGATGGTGGGGCATAACCATCAGGCGACTGACAATAGTATGGAGCTACCGCTGGGTAAGGAGCCGTTGCCGGAGTGGCTGAACTGAGTGCTATCACCGGGTGACGGTCAGTTCTGGTAACTTCGAGTCGCCGATCTTCCCGGTCAGGTAGAGAGGTCATCCTCCGCCAGCTTGTGGCCCCAGTCCCGTTTAGCCTTGAGATATTGCAGGTTGTGGTCATCGACCCCGCAGACGTGCTTGACCCGTTCAATCTGTGGAACGCCCAAGGCCGTTAAGTCTTCCTGCTTCTTGGGGTTGTTGGTTAGCAGTCTCAGCTTGCGTCCTTGACCGAAATATTTGAGCAGCACTGCGGCATCAGAAAAGTCGCGAGAGTCATCGGGTAGCCCCAATGAGCGATTGGCCTGGTAGGTGTTTTCACCCGCGTCCTGCAGCAGATAAGTGGCGGCCTTCGCCCACAGGCCAATCCCCCGGCCTTCGTGGCCGGCCATGTAAATGAGGTAGCCCCCCTCGGGGTCTGCCGCAATACGATCCAGAGCGGACTCTAACTGCGGGCCGCACTCGCACCGCTTTGAGCCCAACACGTCGCCGGTCAGGCAGCTCGAATGGACTCTGACCAGCGGGTTGTCACTTTTTGCGGGTTCGCCGATGACCAGCACACTGTTTACCGCCATGCTCGAGGCGAGGTGTGAGAAAAGGTGTTGGCCTCCCTGCTCGCGCAGCGTGCTGGCGAGGTGCTCGACCTCGCTGAGTTCAGTACTCCTGACACTCGCGAACCATTGCACTGTCGGGTGTTCGCTGCCCCTGGCCAGCGGCAGCGGGATCGGGCCCATCAGGTTCAGGTGCAGGCCAGGACCGGGTGCGTCGGTCATTTCCACTTTGTCGCCGTCGGCATTCACGCGGAACAACTTGCCGTCACGAATCAGGCGTTCGCGGATGTCAGGGTTGATGTAGGTGAACATGGTTGGCCGTACGCGACGCTCCGCCGCTGCTAGCAAAGAGGCCGGAGTATAGAGGGATTTACGGGGTTTGGCTTGGGTTTGACGAATGACTGGGCTGTTGTTGAGTGATGCAGTGAATGCCGCCGCCCATGGCAAAAAGCGCTCTGGCGTCCACCATTCGTACATCCCGGCCGGGATAGGCGTCACCGAGTTTTTCTTGAGCCGCCTGGTCGCGTTGATCGTCAAAGCTGGGGCATATGACCGCGCCATTACAGACGTAATGGTTGATGTAGCTGTAATCCACCCAGTCGCGGTGATCCTTTAGTGTCAGCGGTGCCTCGAGAGCCAGCGTCTTCAGACCCGCTTCCTCGAATTGATGTAACAGCTGCTCCCACAAGGCAAAGTCAGGATGGCGCTCTTCGGTTTGCCTGTGCAAGAGCACCTGGCCGTCCGGAGCAAAGCAGGCCACGATGTCGACATGGCCCTTGGTCCCGTTGAGAAAATTATCGCGCCACAGTCCCTTTGATAGCCAAATAGCGCGCCGGGTGCCCAGCGTAGCGTGAATGTGTTGGACAAGCTGATCCCGGTCTTGATCGGGGTTGCGTGCCGGATCTAACTGCACCGTCTCTGTTAGTAGCACAGTGCCCTTGCCGTCAACGTGAATGCCGCCGCCTTCGTTGACGATCGCGGTGCGCTCGATTGCCACGCCCACATGGTGTCCGATAAACGCGGCAATGGCGTCGTCATGCTCCCATTCAAATTCTGTGTTTTGTCCCCAACCGTTGAAGCGCCAGTCGATGGCGCAGAGGCCGTTTTCGTCTGTTACAAAGGTCGGACCGATATCTCTTAGCCAGGCGTCGTTCAGTGTGGCGGGTATCAAGTCGACGGTCTCGGACAGCAGTTTTTTCGCGGCGGTCAAATCATCTGGATGACACAGCATGCGCACCGGCTCGTGATCATTAATGGTATTCGCGACCAACGCCCATGCCCGCTGGACGCTCTCCCGGTTCAGACCTGACTCAGCATAGCTGTCTCTTGGAAAGCCCATCCACGTGGCGTCGTGATGGCACCACTCAGGCGGCATGTACCGCGAAGAGCTCATGGCCTGATACCGGGTATTCCCCCCAGCTCGGCTGTCCCGTCGGCTTGTCGTGGGTTCGCTTTGGGCTC
>Ga0181601_10002583_pt1 | contig 15490 bp, 11 predicted proteins | sample 041ome_8_FD_133020 | JGI IMG/M metagenome (GOLD analysis project Ga0181601, IMG submission 133020) | Coastal salt marsh microbial communities from the Groves Creek Marsh, Skidaway Island, Georgia - 041407BS metaG (megahit assembly) | ecosystem: Environmental > Aquatic > Marine > Intertidal zone...
AATCCTAGTAAAAGATTCAAAAGGTGTTGGCCTTTAAAAACTAAAGGATTACCAGAGACAAAACCTTGTAATTTTCCAAAAGCAATGATGGAGCCTGTAAATGTTACAGCACCAATTGCTGTTCCAATTGCCATTTCAACTAAACTACCTAGAGGAATATTACCTTCTGTACCAATATTAAAAGCACTGGGGTTATAAAAAGCTGAGGCTGCAACAAAAACCGCAGCTAAACCTACAAGACTGTGAAAAGCAGCAACTAACTGGGGAAGAGCAGTCATTTGAATTCTGGTAGCAATAATACTTCCTATTAAACCACCGATAACGAAAGCTATACCAATTTCTTTATAACTTAAAACACCAGGGTTAGCGACAGTAGTGACAATAGCAATAGCCATTCCCACTATTCCATAGAAATTTCCTCGTCTAGCAGTAGTTGGGTGTGATAGGCCTCTTAAAGATAAAATAAATAAAACTGAAGATATTAAATAAGCAACTGTTGATAAATTTGACATGTATTAGCTCCTACTATTAACTTTTCTTTTTGAACATTGACAACATTCTGTTGGTCACAACAAATCCGCCAAATATATTAACTGAAGCTAATCCCACAGCCACCAAACCAAAATATTTTGATATGGTACTGTCAATAGGACCCGCTGCTAAAAGAGCGCCGACAATAATCACTGATGAAATTGCATTTGTAACACCCATTAAAGGACTATGAAGTGCTGGAGTTACTGACCAAACAACATAGTAGCCTACAAAACAGGCAAGAACTAAAACTGTAATACCAAAAATAAGGAAATCACTATGTCCTCCAGATGTTTCAACAACAGTGGAGGCTAATTGATTAGCCTGATCAGCAAGCTGTTGAGCTTTATAAGATAAGTTATCTAATTGGTTTGAAATTTCTGACATAATCTCTCCTTTACTTGATTAAGTTTTTTCCTGCTGAGCAAATCAAAGTGGCTTTGATAATTTCATCATTCTTGTTAATAACTGATTTCTTTTTATCTTCAAAATTCATTAATTTTAGAAAATTTGAAACATTTTTTGAAAAGAGACTTGATGCATTGTTTGCAACCCTTCCAGGAACATTAGCATGACCAACGATTTTAAGTCCGTTTTTAGAAACTACTTTACCTAATTGGCTATATTCACAATTACCTCCAGATTCAACAGCTAAGTCAACAATAACAGATCCCTGTTTCATATTATCAAGCATATCTTTTTTCAAAATAAGAGGTGCCTTTCTTCCAGGAATTTGAGCTGTGCATATTACAATATCCATCTCTTTAAGAGTTTCTGCTAATAAAGCTTCTTGTTTTTTTTGATATTCAGCACTCATCTCCTTAGCATAACCGCCTTTAGTCTCTGCATTCTTAGACTCATCATCTTCAACCATAACAAATTTACCACCGAGACTTTCAACTTGTTCTTTTGATGCAATACGAACATCAGTAGCATAAACAATCGCCCCGAGTCTTTTTGCCGTCGCAATAGCTTGAAGGCCTGCTACTCCTGCACCAATAACCAAAACATTTGCAGGTGTTACTTTTCCTGCCGCTGTCATGAATAAAGGAAGTACTCTGTTAAACTCCTGCGCAGCATCAATAACGGCATGGTATCCTGCTAGGTTTGCCTGAGATGATAAAATATCCATATCTTGTGCTCTTGTTATTCTGGGAACTCTTTCTAAAGAAAAAGCAGAGACTTTTTTTGCATTAAAAACTTTTATTGAGTCAGCTTCATTGTTTATATTGAGCTGAGATACAACCATACATTTCGATTTAAGTTGTTTAGCTTCATCAGGAGATGGGCAGTTAATTTTGACTAAGACATCAGCAGCTTTTAAAATATCTTTTGAAGATGCCATGCTAGCTCCTGCTTCTTTATAAGATTTGTCTGTAAATCCAGATAAAATACCTGCATTTTTTTCAACGAAGACTTGATGCCCAGATTTAACATAATTTTTTACCTCATCTGGAGTGATAGAGACTCTATTTTCAAATTTCTTTTTTTCTTTAATTGTTCCGATTATCATTTTTCAGTTCCTTGTGTGGTATATTGTATACCAGAGTTATTTCCTAGTTGTTACTAAATAAGTATGATTTTTAAACGTGTTATAAAGTAATTAGGATTAAATTCCAGCTGATTTGAGAGCTTTTTTTTGATTATTTTCAACTTTTTTTAAAGAAAAATCGCGAATTAACTCATGAAATAATTGATACCAATTAATTTCAGCTTTTAAATGAATAAATATCGAACCAAGACCGACGGCCGCTCTATCCATGAAAACAAATTCTCTTGGAGGTTTCACACCACCATATTTTTTTAACTCCTTATGGACTTCACCTGCAATTTTCGCCCCATAAATACCACTATCAGAGTCTTGAATACGTCTGATTTCATCTTTTAATATTGGATCGTATAGAAATAGGGCCCATTTATTTAAGACGTTCATTAATTTATCGTCAATATCTTTGAAACCCCATGCCTCATATGCCAATTTGATTTTTTTATTATTTTCTTCTTTTAAAGCAAAATAGAGATCAATGACACCCTTAACGAATTTTGCAGGGAATATTCTCACACACCCGTAATCAAAAAGATTGATGTTATTTTCTTTGTCTACTGAATAATTGCCTAAATGTGGATCACCATGAATAATTCCATATTTATAAAAAGGGTAATACCATGCCATAAATAATTTCTTCGCTAGCTCATTTCTTAATTTTTGAGGAGCTTTTTTATATTCAATGAGTTTTTTTCCCTGCAAGTATTCCATCACAAGCAATCTGTTTGTAGAAATTTTTTCATATACCTTTGGAATTCGGATATAAGAATTTTTTTCATGAATTTTTCTAAAAACTTTTAAGTGTTTATGTTCCAATCTATAATTTAGTTCTTCTTTCAGTCTTGCTTCAATTTCTTTATAAATTTCTCGTATTTGTATTGACTTATTGTAGCTTGAATAAATTTTAAAAATTATTTTGAGTTGACTTAAATCAGCTTCAACTGCTGATGACATATCAGGATATTGTAATTTACATGCAACTTTATCTTTGTTTTGTAAGACTGCTTTATGAACCTGACCAAGAGATGCTGCAAAGCTTGCTTCTTTATCAAATTGAGAAAAGTTTTTCTCCCAATTATCTCCAAGTTCAGATTTCATTCTTCTTCTGACAAATACCCATGACATGGGAGGAGCATTAGATTGAAGTTCTGCTAATTTTTGAGCATATTCTTGAGGTAATAAATCAGGAATAGTTGCACTTAATTGTGCTACTTTCATCAAAGGTCCTTTTAAATTACCAAGTATTTCTGTTATTTGTGCTGCGTATTTTTGATCACTTAAATCAAAATTTAAATATTTTTTGCCAGCAAATTTTGTGGCAAGAGAGGTAAGTGATGTGGTAACTTGAGAATAACGCTTAACTCTTGAAACTAAATTATTTTCTTCTTTCATGGGTATTAAATAGAATTCTCAAATTCATCAATCAATCCTGAGATCATAGAAAGACCTTTTTGCCAGCTTTGCTGATTAGTTAGATCAACATTAAATGGCTTCAAAACCTGACTGTAGTGTTTGGATCCTCCACTTTTTAATAAATCTATATAATGATTTTTGAAATCAGGGAGCCCTTCATCATATAACTGAATAAGAATATTTACTAAACAATCACCAAAGGCATAAGCATAGACATAAAAAGGAGTATGAATGAAATGTGGGATATAAGTCCAAAAATATTTATAACCTTCAGATAATTTAATATGAGGCCCTAAACTTTCAGATTGAGTTGTCATCCAAAAATCTGATATCTGATCAGAGGAAAGTTCAATGTTTTTTCTTTCGTTGTGTACTAACTTTTCAAATTCAAAGAATGAGATTTGTCTTACAACGGTATTAATCATGTCTTCAATTTTAGATGCTAATAAAAACTTTCTTGTATCTTTATCACTTTCATCAAGAAGGGTTCGAAATGTCATCATCTCACCAAAAACACTTGCTGTCTCAGCTAGGGTCAGTGGAGTACTGGATAGTAATAAACCTTGTTTTGAAGATAAATATTGATGACAACCGTGGCCTAATTCATGGGCAAGAGTCATTACATCTCGAGTTTTACCATGGAAGTTTGTTAAGATATAAGGGTGTATCGATGGAATTGTTGAAGCAGCAAAAGCACCAGGTGATTTTCCTGATTTTAACTCTGCATCAATCCAATTATTTTGAAAAAAAAGTAAAATGATATCTTTAAAACTTTGATCAAAGTTTTCATAGGACCTAAGAACAATATCCTTGGCCTCTTCCCATTGAATTAATTTTTTTGGTGAATTTGGATATGGTGCATTACGGTCCCAGTAATCAAGTTGCTTCTTATTAAATAATTTCGATTTGATTTCATAATATCTGTGAGAAATATTTTTGTAATTAGACGTTACACTTTTTGTGAGAGCGTCTACTACCTCACCCTCAACATTATTAGCAAGATTACGAGACTCAACTGGGGATGTATAATTTCTCCATTTATCATTTGTTATTTTGTCCTTCGCTAAAGTATTAGTGATAAAAGTAAATGTTTTAACATTAGTTTGAAATACACTCTCAATACTCAATGCTGCTTTTTTTCTAGTCTCTTCATCGTGATCAGATAATAAGTTAAGAGCATCAGAGCTATTATGTTCTTTTCCATTAATTTCAAATTTTAAATCGTTTATCTGCTCTTCAAAAAACCTTACCCATGATGAATTAGATGTAAGATTTTTATCTAAAAAGATTTTCTCACTTTTTTGATCTAATTGATGATCTTTAAAGCGGCGTAAATTGATTAACCAATTTTTATATTTTCCAGAACCATTTTTAAAAGCCTCGAAGTCATTATCTGAACTTGAATTTATTTCATTTGTAAAAAAAATTAGGTTTGAGGAAATCTCAGTTAGTTTTTCATTAATACCTTGGTAAAATTGTACAGTTTTTTGGTCATTCATATTTGTTGCATAAATTAGAAAAGCATAATTACCAAGTTTGTCTCCTAATTCATTACCGTCCTCATATTCTTTGACAATTTTTTCAAAATCTAAGGCAAAACTTAAAAGCTTATCCTTATACTTATTGCTAAAATTTAAGGTAAAATTTTTAAAGAGCTCTAAGTCTTTTTCTATTTGTTTATCGTCAATAGATAGATAAAAATCTTTTAAATTCCAATTAGGTAAAGTTTCAGACATTATTCCTTTTCATTAAATTTATTTAATTGATCTTTCGTTGCTTCAGTTTGATATTTTTCTTTCCATTCAGCATACGGCATTCCATATATGATTTTTCTTGATTCTTCATAGTCTAGATCATAATCCAACTCATTTGCGTATTTTGCATACCACTTTGATAGACAGTTACGACAAAACCCACCTAAGTTCATCAAATCAATATTTTGAACATCAGTTCTCTCTCTCAAATGCTGTATTAAATGATCTAAAACTTTTGCTTTGATCATTATTTCATTTTCTTTAGATATATTACTCATAGTAATTTACTAATATCATGATATTTATTTATTCCTAAATGAATCAAATAAAATTAAGAAATAGAAAAGCAAAAATTGTTGCTACTCTAGGCCCAGCCTGCGAAACAGAAAAAAACATCGAAAAATTATTTTTAGCTGGCGTGGATGTTTTCCGTTTAAATTTTAGCCATGGAGATCATAAAGACCATATAAATAAGGTAAAAATTGTTAGAAAATTAGAAAAAAAATATGATCGATACATTTGTATTTTAGGTGATTTACAAGGCCCTAAGTTCAGAGTCGGGAAATTCACAAATATCAAAGAGCAATTAAAAACAAATCAGGAATTTACATTTGATCAAGATAAAAAAGATGGAAACAACAAAAGAGTTTATCTTCCTCATAAAGAGATTTTTAAATCTATATCTATAGGTCAAAGACTTTTGGTCAATGACGGTAAGGTTCGTTTAAAAGTAAAATCCAAATCCCCAAAAGCAATTAAATGTGTAGTTACTGATGGTGGAGAGATTTCAAATAATAAAGGGTTAAACATTCCTGATACGAAACTTGATTTAAAAATAATTACTCCCAAAGATAAAAAAGATTTAGAATTGGCAATAAAGTTGGACGTTGATTGGATAGCTCTGTCTTTTATTCAAACAACTAAGGATCTACTTACTGCCAAAAAACTTATACCTTCAAAATTTAAAGTTATGGTTAAAGTTGAAAAGCCATCAGCTATGGATGAAATTGAATCCATTACTGAAAATAGCGACGGAATTATGGTTGCAAGAGGAGATCTTGGTGTTGAAACTAATCCTGAAGATGTCCCTATTCATCAAAGAACAATGGTTGCAGCATGTCGTAAATTTGGCAAACCATGCATCGTAGCTACTCAAATGCTTGAGAGTATGATTGACTCCCCGACACCTACGCGTGCTGAGGCTTCAGATGTTGCAACAGCTGTTTTTCAGGGTGTTGACGCTGTAATGTTATCTGCTGAATCAGCTGCAGGAAATTATCCTAAAGAGGCAGTTGAAATGATGGATAAAATTATTAAACGTGTTGAATGTGACCCAAAATATTTATCAAATATTCAAAATTATAATTTAGATCATATTAAAACTTCAACGGAAGCAATAGCAACAGCAGCACTAGAAGTTGCAGGAATTGCTGAATGTCAATGTATCGCTACATTTTCTGGATCAGGTAGATCAATTCTACGTGTTGCAAGAATGAGACCAGATGTAACTCTTATTGGACTAACAACTAATAAAAAAGTAGCAAGGCAAAATGTTTTAACTTGGGGAACTTTTATGGATGTCGTTGATAAAATTTCATCTTCAACTGAAATGGTAGACCGAGCTTGTAGAGTGGCAAAGTCTCGAAAAATATTAAAAAATGGTGATAAAATAATTATTACTGCTGGTGTTCCATTCGGTAAAGTTGGAACTACTAATACTCTTCGTATCGCTAAAATTATTGCTGATAATAAATTAACTTAACTTAGAGCACGCTTTTTTTATTCTTTGGCAAGCATCCTCAAGGATGGAGTCTGATGTAGCGTATGAAATTCTAAAAAAACCATCTAGACCAAAAGCAGAACCTTGCACTCCAGCTACTCCTACCTCTTCTAAAAGATAATCCATAAAATCTCCATCGGTATCCAAAACCTTCCCTGTTTCTGTTTTTTTTCCAAGAATGCCCTTACAAGAAGCAAAGACATAGAAGGCACCCTCTGGTGTTCTACATGATAAACCTGGGGTCTCATTTAAATTTTTCACAACCAAATTTCTTCTTCTAAGAAAAGACTCATTATTAGAACTTATAAAGCTTTGATCACCATTTAGCGCCTCTACTGAAGCGGCCATTGAAATTGAGGCAGTTGAAGAAACATTTTGTGATTGCACTTTATTCATTGCATTGATGACATTTGAAGGGCCAGCTGCATAACCAACTCTCCATCCAGTCATACAATAAGATTTTGATAGACCATTCATCGTAAGAGTTCTCTCTTTTAAATCTGGGCAGGCCTCCGCAAATGTATGAAAAGTATGATCGTCATATACAATTTTTTCATAAATATCATCTGAGAGAACGTAGACATGTTCATGTTTTTTTAAAACTTCTCCTAAGGCTATGAGTTCACTTTTTGAGTACAAGGAGCCTGTAGGATTGCTTGGGCTATTAAGCATTAGCCATTTAGTATTTTTGGTAATTTTTTTTTCTAAATCCTCTGGACTGAGCTTGAACCCAGCCTCTTCCCCACACTCTACAACAATAGGAACGCCATCATTAAGGATTACTATATCTGGATAACTAACCCAATATGGCGCAGGAATAATTACCTCATCTCCGGAATTAACTGTAGCGGAAAAAGCATTATAAATAATATGTTTTCCACCCACCCCTACTGTGATGTTTGAAATATCATAATCAAGACCATTATCTTCTTTAAATTTTTTTTGAATTGCTTTTTGTAAATCTGGCGTACCTTTACCTGGAACATATTTAGTAAAACCATTATTAATAGCTTTAATAGCAGCATTTTTAATGTGATCTGGGGTATCAAAATCTGGCTCACCAGCTGCCAAAACAATAATATCTTTTCCAGCACGTTTTAATTCTTGCGCTTTCATATTGGTAGCTATTGTTAAAGACGGCTTTATATTGTTTACTCTGCTTGAAATCATTTTTTTTTAACCAAGATATCTATAAACTTATTTAAAAAAAACTACAAGCATGCCTTTTAAAATAGTCAGTGAAAATCAACCAAAGGGTGACCAGCCTCAAGCCATTAAAAAATTAGTTGATGGATTGAGTGAGAATAAAAGAAGTCAAGTTTTATTAGGAGTTACAGGTTCTGGCAAAACATTCACTATCGCAAATGTTATTGAAAAATATAATAAACCAACGCTCATTATGGCACCTAACAAGACATTAGCTGCACAATTATATGAAGAATTAAAAGTTTTGTTTCCTGAAAATGCAGTAGAGTATTTTGTTAGTTATTATGACTACTATCAGCCAGAAGCTTACGTACCAAGATCAGATACATTTATAGAAAAAGAGTCATCGATCAATGAACAAATAGATAGATTCAGACACTCTGCAACAAGATCACTTGTGGAAAGAGATGATGTAATAATAGTTGCAAGTGTATCGTGTATTTATGGAATTGGTGCGGTTGACTCCTATTCTCAAATGACTCTTGAAATAAAAAAAGGGCAATCAATTAATTTAATGAATTTTTTGAGAGAATTAGTCGACCTTCAATATAAAAGAAATAATATTGATTTTAGAAGGGGAATGTTTCGTGTTACGGGAGATAGAGTTGATATATTTCCGGCACACCTGGAAGATATTGCTTGGAGAGTTAGTTTTTTTGGAGATGAGATTGAAGAAATAAAAGAATTCGACCCTTTGACTGGAGAATTCATTCAAGAATTTGATGAAGTTAAAATTTTTGCCAACAGTCACTATATAACTCCAAAACCAAGATTAGAGAAAGCAATTAAAGAAATTAAAAATGATTTAAAGAAAAGGTTAGAAGAATTCGATCAAGAAAAAAAACTATTAGAACATCAAAGATTAAAAGAAAGAACAAATTTTGATTTAGAAATGATTCAAGCAACAGGTACTTGTTCAGGAATTGAGAATTACTCTAGATATTTAAGTGGACGAAACTCAGGAGAAGCTCCCCCAACTTTATATGAATTTATTCCTGAAAATGCACTTTTAATAATAGATGAATCACACGTTACTGTTCCCCAAATTAAAGGCATGTATTTAGGCGATCGTTCAAGAAAGACAACATTATCAGATTATGGATTTCGTCTACCTTCATGCTTGGATAATAGACCTTTAAAGTTTGAAGAATGGGATATGATGAGACCATCTACAATATTTTTATCAGCCACACCTGGTCCTTGGGAATTGGAAGAAGTAGAGCATAATTATGTCGAACAAATTATAAGACCAACTGGTTTAATTGATCCTGAATGTGAAATTAGATCAACAGTAAATCAAGTTGAGGATTTGATGGCGGAAATCCAAAAAACATTAAGTAAAAAAAATCGTGCTCTAATTACCACATTAACAAAAAAGAATTCTGAAGATCTCACTAACTATTTGAAAGAACAGAACTATAAAGTTGAATATATGCACTCTGATGTTGATACCATTGATAGAATTAAGCTCATTCGATCTCTTAGAATGGGCGAAATAGATATAATTGTAGGTATTAATTTACTTAGGGAGGGACTAGACATACCTGAATGTGGTCTTGTAGCAATATTAGATGCTGATAAAGAGGGATATCTTAGATCTAAGACTAGTCTTGTTCAAACTATTGGCAGGGCAGCTAGGAATGTCGACGGTAAGGTTATCTTATATGCAGATATAAAAACTAAAAGTATTCAAGCTGCTTTAGAGGAGACAGAATATAGAAAACAAAAGCAAATCGAATATAACAAGATTAATAATATCACACCTCAATCAGTTAAAAGAAATATTGGAGAGATAATTGAAAGCATCTATGAAAAAGATACATATACTGTAAGTTTAACTAAAAAAGAAGATTTGAGCCCATCAAAATTTGAAAAACATTTGCAAAAATTGGAAAAAAAGATGCTATCAGCTGCAGAAAATTTAGATTTTGAAAAAGCAGCAATGTATAGAGATGAAATAAGAAAAATTAAAAAAGATCAAATGGGTATTAATTGATTATTCAGAACTTTATAGGAATAGCTTTCAGCTTAACTATCTTGATTTGGTCATGTAATTATGCAATCAAAAATTCAATAGCTATTGCTCAAAAATACAAAATTCGAGATATATTTGTAGGAATTTTCATTATTGCAATAGGTACATCACTCCCTGAATTCGCTGCAACATTTCAAGCATTGCAATTTAAATCTGAAGGAATTGTGGCAGGTAATTTAATTGGGAGCAATATAGCCAATATTTTACTGGTTGGAGGTATAATGTTATTTCCAATATCTAAATTAAAAATACTAGATCAAGATAAGAGTACATTTTTATTTTTTTTAATTTTTTCAATATTTTTCTTTTTTTTGATAATTTTTGACATCACAGTTGATATCAAATTAGCAATTGTATTCATTTTTTTATTAATTGTTTTTTTTTATTATGAACTTAAAAAACCTATTGATGAAGAAATTTCTTCAACGATCGTAAATAATCAACCCTCTTATCTACTAGCCCTTAAAATAATTTTTTCATTTTTAGTTCTATTTTTTAGCTCACGTTATTTTATTGAATTTGCAAAAAATTTAACTGAATTATTTGGAGTTGCGGAGACAACAATTGGAATTACCGTTGTTGCTTTTGGAACTTCTTTACCTGAAGTAATTGCCACTATCATTTCAATAGTAAAAAAGCAAAGTAATTTAGCTATTGGAAATATTTTGGGATCAAATATAGCCAATATATTTGGAATCACGCTAATTGCTGTGTTTTTGAATAGTGAAATAAATTACTTCTATCTTTTAACAATGATAGACAAATGGCTATTTTTATTAACATCTTTATTGTTCTTCACAATAATTATGCTTAGGTTAGCTGGAAAAATCTTATCAATAGCACTAATATTGTGCTACTTAACTTACTTCTCATATTTATATATGTAAAATCGATAGTTGATGAAAAGAACAAAAATACTCTCTATTTTAGTATTACTACTGATTGTAGTATTAATTATTTTAAGTTTTATAAGACTTCCTATCTCAACTTTAACCAATGAAAGAATTCAATCGGAAACACAAGGTTATGTATCCTTTAACGGCGCAGAAGCGCAATCTCTTTTGTTACTTCCTACTCCAAAAATTGAATTATTAGACTCTTTTTTTTCAATAAACCATCCTTCCATTAAGTTGGATATTTTTTCTTCAAATACAGAATTATCTAAATCCCTTTTTAATGATGAGAATGTTCACATTATGTCCTCTAAGACAACTTTAGAAAATATTGAAACAGACCTTTTTAATAATTCTATTTTACTAGAGGATGTAATTGAAAACCTTAAATTAGAAATTTTAAGTGAAAAAGAATTTACTGAAATTAAATCAAATAATTTTATTTATAAAGGGGCTGAATTTCAATTTAGTTTTCAATTACAAAATGAAAAATTAAAAAAGTTATCTTTTTCAATTGATGGTCTTGATGTTAATGAATTAATTTTACTTTTAGATAAAAAATATCAAAAATTTTTTAAACAAATTAGTTTTGCAACTCTCAATATTAAAGGTGAGTATTCCTATGACAATCTTGTATTTGAAAAATTTGATTTGATTACCGAAGATGATGCAAAATTAGGTATTTTGGGCTCACTCGATATAAAAAATATATTCAATAGTGATTTGAATATAATTGCAGACAACCTATCTTCAAAGACTGTATTACAGATTTTTAAAAATTTTGATTTAATAGATATATTTCCTGAATTACCTGAAGGTACAATAAATAAATTTGATATTTCATTTCAAGGAAATAAAATTGAAATCAATAATTTTGAATACTTATCAAAACTTCTAACTAAAATTAATTTAAATGGTGAAATGAGTAACTTAGATATTTTTGATAGTGTTTTTAAAATTCAAGTTAGCTCGACATCCTCTAAAGAAATAATGAATTTTACCCAAACTCTCCTACCTAATAGCAATATTCCAAATTTTAAATTTGATAAATTTGATTTAGATGGCGCAATTGAAAATAATAACTTTGTTATAAATTCACTAACTTTAAATGATAAAGAAACAGTATTAGAGACTTCAGGTAGTATAAATCTTAGCAATAATTATGAGAAAAATTTTGATTTAAAATTATTCAATTTAAAAAAGTCAAAATTATTACAATTTTTCCCTCAATTATCAGATACTATAAATCTAATTCCTGGAGAAATTATAAATTTTGATGGTTTTATATCAGGATCTAACATAGAAATTTCAAATTTAAAAATCTCAAAAGAAGATGAACCTTCAATAGTAATTGCAGGTGATTTAAACTTACAAAACTTAAATGAAACATTCCTTAATGTTAAGATAGAAAAAATTAGTTCTTCTGATATAGAAATTATTTTAAATAACTTAGATCAACAAAGTCTTAGAAAATATCTTGACACTTACAGCTACGATGAGTTATCTGGTAATCTTTTCTTTGATTTCAAAGATAAATCTATTTTAGTTGAAAAGATTATCATTCACCGAGAAGATAAAGAAGTAGGGAATATTGTTGGAAGAATTTCAGATTATAAATTCACAGGTGATATAATTTTAGAGAATATTAATTTATCAAGTATTGATCAAAATTTTCTAAAAACTGAAAGGCTAAATGGATTTTTAAATCTGATAATTAAATCTCCAAGTTACGTATCTAATAAAAGTTTCACTGATTTAGAGGGTTCAATAAATGGAGAGATTAAAATCAATATTTCAGAGGATGAACTTGCACTTGTATTGTTTATGCAATTATTATCTCAAGATATTGAAGATTTAGAACAAATTAATCAGTTATTAAGCACACTATCAAATTCATTTATTAATAAAAAAATTATTATTAATTCAAACATTGAAAATCCCTCTAAAAATAAAATTGTATTAAACGATCTATCTTTTAAATCTACAGATGGCAAAGTACTTTTTGGAAAAATAGAATACATGGAGTCAAATTTCAAAATTACTTTATTTGACATAATTGATGAAGATGATTTCATAATTAAATATGAAAATGGGAGTTATTCCTACGAAAGAGTCATACCAGATGGGACTGTTCGTAAACCCTTGGAAGAATTAATTCAAAAAAATATAAATAAGTTATTTGAAAACTTACTTCAATGATTTTAATACAAAATCAATAATACTTTTTTCTATATTTACACCATCCAAACGATTAATTTCTTGAATTCCCGTTGGAGAGGTAATATTTATTTCGGTCAGAAAACCATCAATTATATCTATTCCAACAAAATATAATTTTTTGTTTATTAAAAAATTTTTTATTTTTTGACATATCAATTTCTCTTTTTTGTTTAATGATGTTTTAACCGCTGAGCCACCAGCATGGAAGTTAGATTTGATACTATTTTTTTTTGGAACTCTTAAAACTGAACCTTTGACATTTCCATTGATTAAAATGACTCTTTTATCCCCTTTTATGTAATTTTTTAGAAATCGCTGAGCGATAATTGGGTTATTTGAGAATTGATTTATATACTTTGATAAAAAATTCTTAATATTTCTTTTACTAACGTCTACTTTCACTATTCCTAAACCTCCATTACCATAAGCAGGCTTGAGAATAACCTCATTATTTTTTTCAATAAATTTTATTAATACTTCGACATCTGAAGAAATAATTGTTGATGGAGTTAAATCAGGGAAGTTCATCATAATATGTTTTTCTGGAAAATTTCTTAATTCTGAGGGATTGTTAATAACCATTGGTTTTTTTAATTTTTCTAGCAAATATGTATTAGAAATATATTTCATATCGTAAGGAGGGTCTTGTCTGATAAATATTGCGCTAAAATTTTCTAGATCTACATTTATTTTATTTTTTATGTCGTAAGTAAGTGTCCCATTGTCTTTTAAAAAAAGTCTAAAAATATGAGATTTGATTTTATTTTTACGATTAATATCAGCATAAACCCAATTAGGATCATTATAAAAACACTCTATTCCTCTATTCAAAGACTCTTTAATAATCATATATGTTGAGTCCTCGTATATATTTATCTTCTTGGGGTCATCCATCTGAAATAAAAATTTCATAATTTAATAATACCTTTGATTTAACAATGAATTAAGATCTTGGGACTGATTAAACTCCTCTATCAAGACATCCGCAGGAGTTTTTTGATCTTTAATAATATTTTTTAATTTATCCAAATGAATACTTTCATCTTGGCCATTAGAATTAAGATATCCCCTTCTATTTAAACCTGATATTGCAATTTCAAGTAATCTTTGTGCTTCGATATATACTTTCTTTTTCATGAATTCACTTTGAAGTCCATATTTGGGTACATTGCTATATAAGTTTAAAATTTCATCATAAGGCCAACTATGTGTTTCTTGCCATAACGTTTCTAGATTTTCTTCATCATATAGAATTCCCGTCCAAAAAGCTGGTAAAGCACAAATCATCTCCCATTTACCAGCGTCAGCTCCTCTAACTTCCATATAAGACTTTAACCTCACCTCTGTAAAGATAGTTGAAAGATGGTTAATCCAGTCGGTTATTGAAAGACTGTAGTCATTTAGATTGCTATCATCTGTAGATTTATTTAATAATTCTAAAAAACTATATTGAGTTGTGTCTACATGCTTTCCATTGATTTTAAGGAAGTAATTTTTAACACCCAAAACATAATCTACATACTCTTCAATAGAAAAATTTCTATTTATGAAATTAGTTTTTATTCCACATCTTTCACCATCTGTATCTTGCCAAGTATGTATTCTGTTACTCAACAAGTTATTTTTTTGTGACTCTTTGAATGGTGAATTACAAAATAAAGACATAACAATTGGTTGTATTCTATTGGAAACAACAAATTTTTTTATTAAGTCCTCATTATCAAAATAATCAAAATTTGCCTGAACTGTGCACGTTCTCGTCATCATATCTAGGCCTCTAGTACCTACTTTTGGCATATAATTTTTCATAATTTTATACCTATCCTTAGGAATAAAATTAATGCTATCTAAATCACTGATGGGATCAAAACCCATACCAATAATACATAGATTATTTTGCTCAGCATATTCTTGTAATTCATTTAGATGCTCATAAGTTTCAGTACATGTTTGATGGACATTTTTTAAAATCTTCCCAGATAGTTCTAATTGACATCCAGGTTCAAGGGTTACGCTCGCTCCATTTTTAGAGAGTGAAATTAATTGGTTGTATGCATTATATTCATTTTTTTGCCAACCCTTACTTAGTAAAAATTTAAATAAGTTTTGAAT
>Ga0181601_10002585_pt1 | contig 15482 bp, 14 predicted proteins | sample 041ome_8_FD_133020 | JGI IMG/M metagenome (GOLD analysis project Ga0181601, IMG submission 133020) | Coastal salt marsh microbial communities from the Groves Creek Marsh, Skidaway Island, Georgia - 041407BS metaG (megahit assembly) | ecosystem: Environmental > Aquatic > Marine > Intertidal zone...
CATTATGGTTTAATAATATTCCAACCAAGATAATTTGATTCAGAAATTTTATCAATCATAGATATTGCCCAACACAAAAGTAATGTGCCATGAATATCAGCAGATGGTTTTCCATTAGATATTATTAGCCCATTATAGTAAATTTGACTTTTGTTTAAGTAGTAAGAAAACCCTCCTGAATCATAAAAATAATGTTGAAAAATTAATTCATTAAGTTCTATCAAATATTCAATTATTTCATTTTTTTTGTAATCTGATTGATCTGAACATTTAAACAATACATAAATTAGATCGACTATGTCACATCCTTCACTTTTTGGAATACTTTGTAAACAATAGTCAATAAGCTTTTCGGGTTTATGTATAGGTAGTTCTAACCAGTCTAATCCTGTTATGACTTTCATAGCTCCATTAATTAATTCAGTTTCTGATGGAGTGTCCCCTATAAAATAACCTCCTGTTTCATTATCTACAATTTTTGAAGAAAACTTATATAAAATCTCTTTATTTTTTTCAAATACTTTTTTTTCTAACTGTGTATTGTTAAAAACACAAATAGAAGAAAAATGTGCTCCAGCGTGCCATGGTTTGCTCCAATCAAATGATTCAAGAAATGAAAGTATTTTTGACTCATCATTTGGAAAATCATTATATGGTTTACTATTTTTATATCCTACTTGATATATTGTTGAGATAGCTTGTTTTGTTTCTGCTCTTACTGCATTAATCAACTCTTGATCAAGTGGAAAGTAATTAATTTTAGAAAAATTTGAAACTTGTTTTTTTATTTTGTTTTTGAGTTTTTTTGCTAATGGAGGGTTCAAATAATAATTTAGCAATATTTCATCTATGTAAGAATTTTCTGGTAAAAATTCGTGATTGTTTTGATAAGAGTTAATTTTATTTATCCAACTGTTTTGTATAGAATTACTAAATTCATTCCACTGTCCTGTCATGTAAAATAGCTTCATTGCGTATGTGCTAAACCCAAGGGACAAATTAGAACCATTTTTAGTTATTCCTAATTTTGTCGGAAAGTAAAGAAAGTTCTCTTCATCTTTTTTTAAACTTTCTAAGAAGTTAAATAGGTTTTGTTCAAATAAATTTGGAAAATTTAATTTTTTCATATATTTTTATATCTGACATTCTATTGTATTAATGTTACCTTAATATATATATAGACATTTAAATATATATATATTGGAAGGGTTATAAAAATTAAAGTAGTAATTTTTGGAAGTAACGGTATGGTTGGCTCTTCAGTTGTCAGACAACTGTCTGGTGAAAAATATAATGTAATCGCCTCTACTAGAGAAAAAACAAATTTATTTTCCTATAAAGAAACAAAAGATTTTATTAATAAAAACCTTCCTGATGTAGTTGTTAATGCTGCAGCTAAAGTTGGAGGAATACACGCCAACGATACTCTTAGAACTGAATTTATTTTAGAAAATTTAAAGATTAACATGAATATTCTTGAATCATGTATTGACTTAAATGATGTAAAAATAATTAACCTAGGGAGTAGCTGTATTTACCCACTTAATGTTAAAAATCCTATAAAAGAAGACAGTTTTATGGAAGGAAAGTTAGAACCTACAAATTCACCCTATGCTGTTTCAAAAATTGCTGCTATCGAAATTGGTGATGCGTTAAACAAACAATATGGCCATTCTGTAGTCAACCTTATGCCAACAAATCTTTATGGGCCTAATGATAACTTTTCGAGCACCCAAAGCCATGTTATTCCAGGACTTATTAGAAGAATGTTCGAATCAAAAGCTTTAAATAGTTCAGAATTTAAAATTTGGGGTAGTGGAAAACCTTTGCGAGAATTTCTATATGTTGATGACCTAGCAAATGCAATAGAATTTGTTATAGAGAGAGATGTTAATTCTGGTTTATACAATATTGGGAGTGGTGAAGAAATTTCAATACTAGATTTAGCAGAAAAAATAAAAAGTATTTTGGGATATAAAGGAAAATTAATTTTTGACACCACAATGCCAGACGGTAATCCAAGAAAGCTATTAGATTCTACAAAAATAAATCTGCTTGGCTGGAAAAGTAATACACAATTAGATGATGGTCTAGAAAAGACAATTTCCTGGTTTACTAAAAACGTAAAAGTTTAAGTGTGGTTTTCCCAAGTAGGATAAATTAATTTTTCTTGTATTAAAACTTTTTCTCTTTTAGCCAGTAATAAATCTTCTTCTACCATTTTTTTTACTAGATCTTGAAAGCTTACCTTAGGTTTCCAGCCCAATTCTTTTTGTGCTTTTGAACTATCCCCCAATAAGTAATCGACTTCATTTGGCCTTAAGTACCTTTCAGAAGTCTCTACGAAATCATTCCAGTCTAAATCAACTATTTTAAATGCTTCTTCTGCAAATTCTCTAACTGTGTGAGTTTCTCCAGTAGCTAACACCCAATCGTCTGCAATATTATGTTGTAGCATTAACCACATACCTTCAACATAGTCACCAGCAAAACCCCAGTCCCTAGAAGCATCTAGATTACCTAATGTCAGTTTTGTTTGTAAACCATGGGCTATTCTTCCTACTGCTCTAGTAATTTTTCTGGTTACAAAAGTTTCGCCTCTATGTGGAGATTCATGATTAAACAAAATCCCGTTAACTGCAAATAAATCGTATGACTCTCTATAAAGTTTTGTCACATTATGAGAAAATACTTTTGAAGCAGCATATGGGCTTTTTGGGTCGAATATAGACTTTTCATTCAACATAACTTCAGATCCTCCACCGTACATTTCTGAAGAAGAAGCCTGGTAAAATTTAATATTTTTTTTTGAATTTCTAATAGCCTCAAGTATTGAGATTGTTCCTTGATTACCGGATGATATTGTGTACATTGGGTTTTTAAATGATACAGCAACATGAGATTGTGCTGCTAGATTGTAGATTTCATCAGGCTCAATATTGTTAATTAAATTATTAAGAGAAGAGGAATCAAGTAAATCAGAATAATAAAGTTTTAATGATTTATCATAATTAGAAATTAGGGGTTCAATTCTTGCAGTATTAAAACTAGATGATCTCCTTATAACACCGTGTACTTCGTATCCTTTTTCTAGAAGAAAACTTGATAAATAAAAGCCATCTTGGCCAGTAATTCCAGTAACAAACGCTTTTTTCATATTTACCTATCCTATATTATAAAATTTTAGATTTTAACTTTCCTTTATTTAGATTATTAAAGTAGATGTAACCAAGAAAAGAAAAAAATATGAAGGGATATTGAACACCTTCCATATTGGCATCAAAAAATGAGTTAAAAAAGACTGGTAAAAGTAAGACAAGTACATACAGTGATTTATTTTTTTGGTAGTAGCTTTTTATTAGTCGATAGTAAAAAGCTACTGAAATAGCTAAACCTATGAAACCTAAACGTCCAAAAATATTAACAAAATAGTTATGAACATTCTCATTTAAACCATCTCGTCCTAATCTTCCAGGTGCAGAAGGATCTAACATTACAGGGAATATTTCATTAAAACCATACCCTTTAAAAATCAAATTTTTACTAGACATGTCATTTACCAAATCTCCCCAAATGTCTAATCTCCAATCAAGAGTATTGTCTTTAGAACAAAGTCTGTTTTCACAAATATAAAAACCCAAAACTTCTCTTTTTGGAATTTTATTCTTAGCAATCCCTTCTACTGCTTCGCTAATTACTTCTGGCTCTGGTTCAACCTGAACTAATTCAAAAGAATTACCTATATAAAGAGTAGAAATTAAAGAAAATATTATGAGTAATACAATCAAATAAAATAATTTTTTCATGTTGTTTTTAAAGAAACTTCTAGAAAAGTAAATTTGTAAAAATAAATAAAGGAACAATGAAATAAAAGCTCCTCGACTATTAAAAAGCATTAAGGGCAAATAAATTCCTGTTGTAGCAACCAAGTAGATTAAAGTTCTTAAATTTATTCCCTTAATTTTGAAGTATAAAATATTTATTACTATTAGTGTTAAAAATAAATCTGAAGCTTTAATAAATTGAAATTTATCTGAATATTTAATATAAAAATCCATAATAAAGTTTGGATAGTAACCTGTTGCAAATAAATAATTTACAAAAGGGATTGGCAAGAAAACTAATAAGTAATATTTTTCAAGATGTTTATTATTTAAAAAATAAGAACCAAAAAAAATAATACTTATAGTCCAAATGAACGAACTGGATCTAAATGTATATGGATTAGAAATAGATGAACCAGACAAAACAGCAATTAAAATAAAGCATGCAATAAAAGATTTAAATAAATTTAAATATATTAGATCAGGAAAAAAGTTTGTGAAGTGTTTCTTGGGAGTTATTAAAAATAGTAAAGAGACAATACAACAAAAACCGATAATTAACTCACCAAGCTTAAAACCAAATATGTTTAAACCTGCAAAAGGTCTTGCAGAAATCATAAACATAGCCAACATGCCAACATATAAGATTGTTAATGATGAATGAAATATTTTTTTATACAAAGATATTATTCCTTTTAAGATTATTATCAATTAAAGAACGATGGAAAACATAACTTTTGGATTTCAAGGAGGTAGGAAAAGTAGGCTTAATGATCCTCCAGATAGCTACGCAAAAGATTTTTTTTATACTTATCATTTATTCAAATCAAACTTTAATAATGTTAACATTATAGAATTCAAAAATTCTAATAGCAGTATTAAAAAATCTTTATTCAGTTTTTTGAGGTATTTGACAACTATTCCATTTTATTGTGAACAAGTACTGAATAAAAAAAATAAAGATATTATCAAAAAAACAAATAATTTAATTTGCGTGAACCAAAGAGTTTCATTTTCTCTTATGCCCTACACAATATATAGAAGTTTAACTGGCAAAATAAATGTTTCTGTTTTTATTATGGGATTGTTCTTAGATCAAAAAAGACACTTTATAAGGACGATTTTACGTCACTTTTTTATATGTATTTTTTGTTTTTCTAATAAAAACTTAATTTTTCTAAGCAAAGAGGAACTAAATTTTGCAAAAAAAAAGTACTCAAAATTTAAACACAAATTTCACTTTTTGCCTTTTTCGATTGACACAGATTTTTGGAAGTCTAATAAAAGTTTTGATAAAAAAGATAAAATTATTTTTGTTGGCAATGATGAGAAAAGAGATTTTGAATTCTTAAAAAATTTACCAAAAAATTTACCAAATTTAGAATTTGTTTTAGTTTCTAAATTTCTTACAGAAAATGATTTCAAGGAAACAAATAATACAAAAGTAATCAATGGAGTATGGTCGGATAAAATTTTGACTGATGTTGAACTAAAAAATTTGTACGATACAGCGCTGATGTCTTTAATACCATTGAAGGACTCCTACCAGCCTTCAGGTCAAAGTGTCGCATTACAATCTATGGCGATGAAGGTTCCAGTTTTAATAACTGATACAAAAGGTTTCTGGCAAAAAGACTGCTTTAGTGATAGTGAAAATATATTCTTTATGGAAGAAAATACAACAAAATATTGGATTGAAAGAATAAATTACTTTATTGAAAATAAAAATATTTTAAGAAATGTTTCTATAAATGCAGAAAAGCTTGTTTTAGAAAATTACAATCTAGAAATTTTTTTCAATAACTTGAAAAAAATTATTTCTAATTAAATAGTGTGTACTTTAATTTTGCAAGCCTGCTGTCAACTAGGTTTATATCTCGAGAAGCGACTATCTCTTTTTTGTTTTTAAACAATTCTAAAAATAATTCTTCATATTCTAATGACATAGATAGTGAATTTCTTGAATAATTTTTCATATTTTCAAATTTACTTTTGTAGTTCTTAATCATATATAAGAGTGTTTCCTCAATATTTTCTGAATTGAATTCTGAGCCAAATCCCTCGCAGTACTCTGGAATTCCCCCACTATCTATATACATTAATGGCAAGCCGCACTGTGCCGCCTCAATGTGGTGATTGCCAGATGGCTCATTTATAGAGCCGGTTATGTATAAATTGTGTTGCTTTATTTCATTTGCTAATGACAAACCTGAAAGTGGACTTAGGTGAGTTGAGTTAATAAACTCAAAATTTTTTGGCAAATTACCTATATATGTGAACTCAAATATATCTTTCCACTTTTTATGATTTAACATATTATCAAGTTTTTCATAAGTATCAAATCCCTTATTCCAGTTAGCACCCCAATGGTGAGTTACGAGTTTAATCTTTGAATTTTTATCCCACATTTCAAAATTTTTTCTATTAAAAATTTCTTGATTAGCACCAGAAAGAATTACATGTCTATTTTCATGATTAAGCCCCTGTTTGAAATAAAGATCTTTTATCCATGTGCTTACAAACACGGTTGAGTCGCTAACCTTGTTAGCATTTAGCAGATACTTGTTGACGTAATTAGTACCCTTTCTTTCATCGCACTCGTTAATTCTATGTACGACTAAAGCATCTTCTTTCACAAAGCTTAGATACTTTAGAACATCAATATGTGTAAATGCAGATGACTCAGAGGTTTTTCTTGGCTCTGTAATTAAAATTAAGTCAATATCTTGATCTTTTAAGTTGTTAATTACAACATGTCCGTTGCTTTCTAAATGTTGTTTTAAATTTATTGCGAATAAATTACCTCCTCCCCAGGGGCCCTCTTTTATATTTGTGCCTATACTAATTTTCACGAGATAGTCTCGAATAGTTTATGATATTCTTCAAAATGTTGTGGAATTGTATATTTTTTTACATTATTGAACGCATATTCTGTATTTGGGGTTGCATTATTAAAATTATTCATATCAAATATAGAACTTGGATGAAGAACTTCGCTAGCTATTCCTACATTGGTTGAGATTATAGGAGTTTTTGTAATTGCAGATTCCATTATTGCTGCAGGGCCTCCCTCGTACCGAGAAGCAACAATATACAAGTCGAGAATATTATATAAATTATTTAGTTTTAAAAAGTCAGCATCCTCAAAAAATTTAAATTCGATTTTATTTTTTTTAAGTTCGTTAATTATGTACTGCCTTCGTCTTCCAGCTAAAATTACCACTAATTTTTTTTTGGTATTGTTTAAATTTTTATATATTTCAACTAACCTATCTGGACCTTTAGATAGCTTGGGTGACTTTAAATCACTCCCCTCTGTGTCTCTTTGGAATGAACCAATTAAATATTGATCACTATCGAAACCAAGTTCCTGTCTTAATTTATTTTTATCAGGAATAAATGACCAAATTTCTGGATTTACCCAGAATGGAATTAGTGTAATTGGCTTATCAGTAAGATTTTTTAATTGATTAAAGGTTTTTTGAGATATAACATGGTATTTGTCGACAAATAGATCTCTATCATAAAAATCTTGTCTTTCGTTACTTAAAAATTTATCTTCATCAATATGATGAATTGTGCATAAGACAGTTCTAGAGCTTAAAATACGCTTTGGTATTTTTTTCCAAGTCCATGGAGAAATAAGCCAAATAATTTTATCTCCAAAATAATTATGTGAACAAATATTTTTATTGTTCTTTATCCATTCATTTCTGTATCTATCAGAAACCCAATCTTCTTTTGCGGAGTTTACAAATATTTTCATTTTTTAGGACTTGTTTTATTTTGCACAAACTTTGCGTAATATTTTTGTTCATTTTTATTATTTGATGAAATATTATTTTTCATATTTAAATAATACAGCGATTCATTCAAGACTTTATATTTAAATCCATTGGCTAGCAAATCAGAAAATAATTTGTAATCTTGTGCAAAGTAAAAGTCTTTATCATATTTTCCAACTTTTAATAGAACATCCTTATTTATTGCCAAGGTTCCGTGAATAAATGGATTTTTATATTTCATAACAAATTTATCAGGCAAATAAAAAGAGAATCTTGGGATGGGTTTCTTTGTATCCATTCTTGTCGCTCTGGCTAAACAAAAATCTAACTTATATCTTGATAATGCTTTGACTTGTTTTTCTATTCTTTTTTCCACACTGTAATCATCAATGTCATGACGAACTATTATGTCACCATTGCACATATCTACAAGTTTATTAAGTGATTTGGTCAAACCTAAGTTTTGACTATTCTTATAAATTTTTACTTTATTATTGTCTAATTGAAAAGAGTTTAAAATATCAAAACTATTATCTGTAGAGCAGTCATCCATTATAAGTATTTCGATATTTTTATAAGTTTGGTTCAAAATACTATTTAATGAATTTGAAATTGTTTCTTGTGCATTAAATACGCTAATTAAAACAGATACTAATTTATTATCTTCTTTCATAGAAAATCATTGCTAAAGTTTTTAATTAATTTCTCTTCATTTAAATATTCTTCTATATATTTTTTATTCATAACAGATTGTTTATTTACTTCATCGTTGTCTTTTAGCAAGTTTATTTTTTTTGTTAAGTCCTCATAATCAAATTGATTAAATGAAAATTTATTATCTTTAGGAAAAAATTCACTAATGCCTCCTGTCTTAGGGAAAATTGATACTGCACCTAAGGATGAGGCTTCGCATAGTAGTGTAGGTTGCCCTTCAAAAAGCTTTGTAGCAGTTATAACTGCTTTTGCGTTACTTATTATTTCTAGTGTTTGGGAATTGCTAATTTCTCCTAGAAACTCTATTTTTTCATCTTGATATTCTTTTTTCAGTTGATCATAACAAGGCCCTTTTCCAATAATTTTTAACTTATAGGATTGTAAGTCTGAATTTTTAAAAGACTTAATGATGATATCAACACCTTTTTCCTTAGATATACGCCCTGCATAAACTATGAGATTTTCTTTTTCATTTGTTACTGACTTATTAAAGTTTGGCTTAAAGTTTGGATTTACAAAAACTCCATCAATAATATCGATTTCTTTTAAAAATTTTTTATGGTGATTAGTAAGAACTATTTTCAATAAATCTTTTTGCTTCAAAATTTTAAAATACTTTGTTCCATAACGAATTACAAATAATGACTTGAGTAAAGAATTACTAAAATATTTATTGAATAAAAATCTATCTCCACTGGCTCCACATGCATGACAAATATCTCCTTTTTTAACATGATGAAATTTGAAGAATGATTTTGTACAAAAGTATCTAAAATTGTGCAGCTTAACTACAGTTTTAATATTCCTTTTTTTTAATATATTAAAAATTCCAAGAGAGGCTTTAAACCATGTATTGTGCACATAAACTAAATCTGGATTAAATTGTTTTAATTTATTTTTAAGAAGATAGTTTGAATAAAAGTTTGTTACTAATAAAAAAGAAAACAATAAAGAAATTTTATTTTTCAAATTGTTATTAAATATCAGTGTTTCAACTTCAAAGTAATTGCTTAAAATATCAATTTCTTTATTTACAGCTATATCTTCCCCGCCTAATTGCTGATATTCATTATGTATGATTAAAATTTTTTCCATCGAAAAGTAATTTTCTAAACAAGTATATTATAAAAGTTAATTAGTGAACATATGAATTTAATCCTTTTTTTCACATATAAAACATCCATGAAAGACTGGATTGATAACGGTTTGTTTTCCCGTGAAGTTCTTTTGTATAAAAAGTTGGTAGAAAGTGGAGTTAATGTTACTTTTGTATCATATGATGATATCCAATTTGATGATGAATTGTCTCCTCATGGAATAAGGCATCTTCCTTTTTATAGTTCAGAAATAAACAAGAAAAATAACTCATTTTTTATTTTCAATTTAATTAAATTTTTCTATAAAAATAAAGCCCTCCTTAAAAATGCTGATATTTTTAAAACAAATCAGATGCTTGGTTCTTGGTTGGGAATTATTTCAAAATTTTTGTATAAAAAACCACTAATAATAAGAACCGGATATGATTTATTAGAATTTTCTATTCAAAACAAGAAAAATCTATTAAAAAAAATAATGTATTATTTTCTCACTCTAATCAGCCTTAGTTATTCAGATTTTTATAGCGTGACATCAAAGTCCGACAAAGATTTGCTTCTAAAAAGGTTTGGTTCAAGAAATATTCATTTAAGACCAAATTGGATAGATGTGAATTCAGAACTTAAGATAACTCAGAGAGAAAATTATACACTTCTTTCAGTTGGAAGATTGGAAAAACAGAAAAATTATAAGAATATTATCCTCCAATTGTCTAATTCAAATTATAAATATCATATATATGGAGAAGGTGCTGAAAAAAGTAAGCTTTTAGAATTAGGTAAAAAAAATAATGTAAATTTAAATATTTACAATCGTATTGAAAATACTGATTTATTAGACAAATACGGTTTGTATAAATTTTATTTGATTCCATCATTTTTTGAAGGAAATCCCAAGTCTATGTTAGAAGCAATGTCAAAAGGATGTGTAGTAATAGCTAGCGATATACCCAATCATCGAGAAATTATTCAACATGGTAAAAATGGTTTTTTGTTCGACTATAAAAATAATAACTTGGTCAGCTTTTTGGATAAAATTATGAATGAAAACTCAATTGACTTAGAAAAAATTTCTAAAGAAGCTCATCAAACCATACTCAAAAATAATTCTATTGATAAATACACTATTCAAGAATTAGAAGATTATAAAAGTATTATTTAATAAAATGTAAAGTTCTAATTTCTCCTACATCAATTTTTATATGATGATCATAATCAAAATCTTCCTGATTATGAGTTGAATTGATTATGGTAATATTTTTTTTATTCAATATATTAAAGATGAAATTTTTAGTATTAATGTCTAAATTAGAGGTTGATTCATCTAAAAGAAGTATCTTTGCATCTGAAAGCATGCTCCTTATAAAAGAAATTTTTTGCATTTGTCCAGAAGAAAGCGATCGATTTGAAATTATCATGTCTAAATTTAATTCTGTATTTTCATTAAACAAGTTAAATTCATATACGACTTCAGCTATTTCTTTATCCGATAAATTATTTTGATTTCCGTATAAAATATTTTCCCTTAATGTCCCATCTATAATTAACGGTGTCACACCAACATACCCTAGCTGACCAGAGGATACCGATACTTTGCCATCCTCTGGATAAAAAATACCTGCTATTAGGCCAAGCAATGTACTTTTCCCAGAACCATTTGGGCCAGTTATTACTGTGTGTTTATTTTTTTTAATCTCGAGATTTAAATTACTAAATATATCTACGTCGCTGTTGAAATACTTAAATGTTATATTTTCTAACTTAACTGCATTATCTTCTAGATTTTCTTGAATACTGTAATACTCTCGAATAAATGGAATTTCTTTTTCTAGATCATTAAATTTTTCTATATGTACTTGAGTGTTTACTACATGGTTTAATGACAAATTAACATTTCCTAATGTTTGTACCAGGCGTAAAGTAACACCTAAAAACTCAAGTGAAATTACTTTTGCTACATTAAAAAATGCAACAAGGATTGACAAAATAAATAAAGCAGCAAAGTTTGGAACAAGACTGTTGATAATTCCAAATTTAACATTATTATATTGTGCTTTAGTAAAGCCTCCAAGGTTCCTTTTATATTCTGTAAACTCTTTTTCTGATGTTTTTAGAATTTTTATTAAAAAAATGTTATCGATGACTTTTTGCATGTTTCTCATAATTTCTTGAGCAACCATATATGTTTCATGCATATACTTTCTTCCTAAACTTAGAAAATATTTGGTTGGGAAAATTAAAATAATTCCACCAAGAATAAAAAAGCTAAGTGTCCTTAGGTCTAAATATATCAAGAAAATTGAATAGACCACCAGCTGTATCAAGTTGTTTATAACCTGTGCTAGGTTTCCATAGAATGTTGAGATATGTTCTGAAAGGGTCGTTGAGTAAAAGCTCGCATCTGCAATTGAAAAGTTTCCTTTTTTATATACTTCTTTGATTATGTAGTCTTTAAGGTTTTCCATAATTTGAAGAACCAATAGTTGGATATTTGTTTTTTCTACATAAATTGAAATAAATCTTAGAACAATTATTAAGGGCAGTAAATATAAATTGTCTAAAAGATAAGTGATGATTTTATTATCAGAAGTAATCTCCTCACCTAAAATTCGAGAAAAAACAACAATAATAAGTAAGTCAAAACCCACAGTAATGTTGGAGAGTATAATTGATATCAATATTCTTAATTTTTTATTACCAACATTAGATAATTTAGAAATTTTTAAAACATCTTTATAAAGCTGCTTAAAATTTTTTAACATTTTAATAATTCAACTTCTTTAAAAGAGAGTTGTTGAGATACTTTTTATGTTTTCCTTGATAGTGCATGTTAAAAATGTTTAGATATTCTTTATTTATCTTGTCGTATATTTTACTAGTGCCAATTTTATTATTTTTATAAATTTTTATTCCCTTTTTATTAATTTTATATTGATTTTTTGACTGCGGTCCTTCACCGTTTGCATAATTATTTACAAAAACGTATTTATTATTGTTAATAATTTTTGGTTCTAACAAGTTTTCAGCTTCTACAAGTTCTTGAACATTTAAAATATGATAGAAAGTCATATCGCAAAAGCTTCCAGGGTTAGTTTTGTGGTGCTCAATCTTGTCTTTAAATAACGGCAATCTACTTTTATTAATAAAAACATCCTCATAAAGGTTTTCATACTGCTGACAAAAGGATTGAGATATCAGTGCAGCATGCACACTGGTAGCAAAATAAAAAGGCTCCCATACTGAAGGAATACAGAGAGCGCTGTCTTTAGAGAATTGATAGTCATTTATATTTTTAAGAAGTATATTGTCGGAATCGCAAGAGAACACTTTTTCAAACCCGTACTCTTTCATAAATTCAAAAATTATAAGTATTCTTATAAATGTAAATAGGCTGTATTTTTTTTTATAATTTGAATAATTTACAAAATAACTTTTTAACTCATCCATTTTTTTAGAGTTTTTATATCTTGAAATGTCAACGTATGTTACATTTGGATATTCATCTAACTTTCTAACACTGCTATTACCTATCAAAAATATTTGATTATTTTTGCCAGAAATCTGAATATTGGTTTCTAAATATTCTTGATATTCTTCATGGAGAATAACTGAAGGAAACATAATAAAAATGATAGTAATTATTTAAAGTTTCATATTACTAATTTTTGTTAAATCTTAACTCTCTATTTTTTCTTACTTTTTCAATACCTGCGGACCACCATTTTTGATTTTCTAAATACCATGAAGTAGTTTCGTCTAAAGCTGTCTCAAATTCATACTTTGGTTTCCAGCCTAGTGAAGTTAGTTTGTCAAAATTGACTGCGTATTTAAAATCGTGTCCTGGCCTGTCTTGTACATACTTGATTGATTGTTCGGTTAAATCAAACTTTGATAATAATTTTTTTGCAATTTCATTATTGTTGAAATAAGTTCCTGATCCAATGTTGTAAATTTCGCCATCTTTTCCTTTTTCAATAACTTTCAATATTCCACTAACTGTATCTTTTACATAGAGCCAGTGTCTAACATTTGTACCATCGCCATAAATCTCGACTTGATTATTTTCAATAATATTACTTATCGAAAATGGAATTAATTTTTCAGGTTGTTGAAAAGGTCCATAATTGTTTGCTGGCCTAATTGTTTTTATATTTAACCCATATGTTTTTGCAAAAGCATTACATAACATGTCTGCACTAGCTTTACTGGCGGAATAAGGAGAGGAGGGGTTCAAAATATCTATTTCTTCAAAATAATAATCTTTTGTACTCCCGTATACTTCATCAGTAGATATTTGTATAAAATTCTTTATTTTATTTTTCAAACAGAATTTTAAAAGGTTGTTTACCCCTAATATATTAGAATCAATAAAAACGTTGGGATTATATATGGATGTATCGACGTGAGATTCTGCCGCAAAATTTATAATTAAGTCAAACTTTGTAGATTCAAAATTTACTTGATTTATATTTACAATATTTTCTGCATAAAACTTATAATTTTTATTTGATTCCATTAATTCAAAATTCAAATTTGAATATGAGTTATCTAATAAGTCGATTCCTGAAATATTGAAATCACTTTTGTAATTTTCGGATATTTCTTTTAAAAAATTAAAGCCTATAAATCCAAAGCAGCCAGTAATCAAAATGTTCATTATAAAATTGTCCTTGAAAGATTAGAAGCATATTCAGAACCCTTTATGCTTTGAATATAATTTTCAACTCTTTTTGAATCAATGTAGCCATTTCTATAAGCAATCTCATGAGGTGAACATACTAGAAGACCTTGTCTATCCTGAATAGTTTTGACAAACTGACTTGAGTTAAAAAAATCTTCACTAGATCCCATATCAAACCAGGCAGTTCCCCTTCCAACATAATTTGTAATGGTGTTTTCTAAGTTATATTCTTTAATGATATCAATTATTTCAAACTCTCCTCTATTGGACTTTTGCAGATTTTTAAAATGATTACAAAAATTACTATCAAATATATATAAACCTATTACTGCATCATTTGAAAGAAAATTAGCAGGTTTTTCTACGAGGTCTTCAATCACATTGCCATTCCATTTAATGACACCGTAAAGCTCAGGATTTCTTACTTTTTGATAATAAATTGAAATATCGTTAGATTTATAAAAATTATTTTCTAGAGAGTTAAAAAATTCTCTTCCGTACAGAAAATTGTCACCAAGAACTGTCATGAACCGATCGTAATTAGATACTTGAAGTGCAGTATTAATAGCATGCGGAATACCTTCTGGTGAATCTTGTAAAGAATATTTAATCTTTACACCTAGCTCTTCTCCATCGCCAAGTAAATTTTTGTAGTCCACTTCGTCTTCAGGATTACAAATTAATGTAATATCTTTTATTTTTGCTAAAAGTAGAATCGAAAGAGAATAGTAAATCATTGGTTTATCAAAGATTGGTAATAAATGTTTATTTAGAATTTTAGTATTTGGATATAAGCGAGTTCCCCGACCACCTGCTAAAAGTATTCCGCCAGTTTTCATTAACTATTCTTACCAATCTTTTGAGTTTAATTTTAGCACTTAACAATTTAATAATTCACATGATATTTTTTATGAAATACTTAAGCTATTATTAATTAATACCAAAATCTAAACTTTGAATAATGGATAAAAAACTTTTAATTAAAGAATACCAAGAACGAAAAGAATTTTTTAGCTCAAAATTTTCAGAACTAAGTCCTTACGATATCGAAAATTTAGTCGAACACTCTATGTGTACAAATATAACAATTGATTTTGATTCAATTATTTCCTGGGTGCAAAGAATTAAAGAAGAGTTTAATACTGAAGTTAATGAAATTCCATTAAATCAACTTGAAAACTGGAAAATTGATGAAAATAAAATATCTCATAATAGCGGTAAGTTTTTCGAGATTCTAGGACTTAGGATCGGAAGTAATGCTGGAAGAGAAGTTACTTCAGGTTGGGATCAACCAATAGTTAAGGAGTTTAACTTTGATGGAGGTGTTTTAGGATTAATACGTACCTATATCGAAGGACTTCCTCATTACCTTGTTCAGGCAAGG
>Ga0181601_10002595_pt1 | contig 15463 bp, 14 predicted proteins | sample 041ome_8_FD_133020 | JGI IMG/M metagenome (GOLD analysis project Ga0181601, IMG submission 133020) | Coastal salt marsh microbial communities from the Groves Creek Marsh, Skidaway Island, Georgia - 041407BS metaG (megahit assembly) | ecosystem: Environmental > Aquatic > Marine > Intertidal zone...
ATTGATCTATGTCCAGTTGGCGCTTTAACATCAAAACCTTACGCATTTGAAGCTAGACCATGGGAACTAACAAAAACAGAATCTATCGATGTAATGGATGCTGTGGGATCAAATATAAGAATTGATACAAAGGGGTGGGAAGTAAAAAGAATTTTACCAAGAATAAACGATGATATTAATGAAGAATGGATTTCAGACAAAACTCGTTACGCTTGTGATGGATTATTAAATAATAGAATAGATCAACCTTACATTAGAAAAAATGGAAAGCTTGTTTTGGCAACCTGGGATGAAGCATTTCAAAGGATTAAACAGGAATTTGCTAAAACAGTTAGGATCGGTGGATTGATTGGAGAATTGGTTGACCTGGAGACAATATTTGCTCTAAAAAATTTTCTCATAACATTTGCGGGTTCGCCTTCTATAGATTTTAGGCAAACAGATTTTTTTATTAACCCATCCCACCCATCAAATTATTTGTTTAATACTTCAATAGCTAACATAGACAATGCGGATTTAATTTTATTAGTCGGGGCAAATCCACGTTTAGAGGCAACAATTATAAATGCTCGTATAAGAAAAAACTTTGTAAAAAATAATACTAATATTTATTCTATCGGAGATCCCGGAGACCAAACATATAAAATAAATTATTTGGGTGATAATTTAAATATTTTGAATGAAATTGAAAATGATAAATCAATCTTTTCGGAAAAAATCAAATTATCTAAAAATCCTGTTATAATTATTGGTGAAAGCGTTTTAAACACGAAGCAAGGATCATATGTGCTTGAAAGTACAAAAAGAATTTTAAAAAAACATAATGCTTTATCTGGTTTAAATATTTTACATCAAAAAGCATCTTCAGTTGGAGCTTTAATGCTTCAAGCTTTTAATCTTAATGAAGATGTTACAAAAAATGAGATACTTTATTTAATTGGTACTGATGAAATTGAAATTGATAAAAAAGATAAGTTTATTATTTATCAGGGTTCACATGCTAGCAAAAATACTAAAATTGCTGATGTTGTTTTGCCTGGAGCTGCATATACTGAAAAAGATGGTTTGTATGTTAATTTAGAAGGTAGAGTCCAGTCAGCTTTTAAGGCTTCTTTTCCTCCAGGAGAGGCAAAAGAAGATTGGAAAATACTAAGGGCATTATCAGAAGCTTTAGGTAGACCATTAAAATTTAATACTTTAGATCAACTGAGAAAAAAAATGTTTGAATCCTATCCTCAATTATCAAGAATTGACCAGCTACCAAGAAATGATCTTAATAAATTATCTATTTTAAATTCTTTAGATATTTTGGACTCTAAAGTTATCTTTAATTCAATTGATTACTATCAATCCAATGAAATAGCGAGATCATCAAAAACAATGCTTAATTGCAAGTTGTCTAAAAATGAATTATCCAAAACAGGAACTGAGAATTAAAATATGATCAGTGAATATTTAAATATAATTTTTTTTGACAGTTTAAAAATATTTGCCTTATTACTTCCCGTTTTAATAGCTGTAGCGCTGATTGTTTGGGTTGATCGAAGAATTTGGGGCATGGTTCAATTAAGAAAAGGACCAAATGTAGTCGGGCCATTTGGTTTATTTCAAACTTTAGCAGATGCTCTTAAATATATTTTTAAAGAAATTATAATACCTGCTGGTGCAAATAAAATTATTTTTATTCTTGCTCCTGTTGTTACAATGTCCTTGGCATTATTAGCATGGGCAGTAATTCCATTTGGAGAAAATTTATATGTAACAAATATAAATGTAGGGATTTTATATTTATTTGCTGTATCTTCATTGGGCGTTTATGGAATTATTATGGCGGGATGGGCTTCTAATTCAAAGTATCCCTTTTTAGGAGCATTACGGTCAGCTGCTCAAATGGTTTCGTATGAGGTCTCTATTGGATTTATAATTGTTACAGTGTTGCTTTGTGTAGGCTCGTTAAATCTTGTTGATATTGTTATGGCACAAAAAAATATCTGGTTTGCTATTCCTCTTTTACCAATGTTCGTAATTTTTTTTATTTCTGCCTTAGCAGAAACTAATAGACCACCATTTGACTTGCCCGAAGCAGAAGCTGAATTAGTTTCTGGTTATCAAACTGAATATTCGGGTATGATGTATGCTCTTTTTTGGCTAGGTGAGTATGCAAATATTTTATTAATGTGCGCACTTGGTTCTATTTTATTTTTAGGTGGTTGGCTTTCTCCCATTGACGCTGCTCCTTTTAATATTATTCCCTCGCCAATATGGCTAATTCTAAAAATTTTGTTGTTATTTGTTGTGTTTGCATTAGTAAAAGCAATTGTCCCAAGATACAGATATGATCAACTTATGAGATTAGGTTGGAAAGTTTTTTTACCATTGTCTCTATTTTGGGTTGTTTTAACGGCAGGATTTTTATTTTATTTTAATTTATTGCCCAATCAATCATGAAATTTAATAGAATTTTAAAAACAGTTTTTTTAAGTGAATTTATAGTTGGTTTGCTATTAGCCGTGAAATATATGTTTAAACCGAAAGCAACTATAAATTATCCATTTGAAAAAGGACCATTAAGTCCTAGGTTTAGAGGAGAACACGCACTACGAAGATATCCCAATGGAGAAGAGAGATGTATAGCGTGTAAATTGTGTGAAGCAGTTTGTCCGGCGCAAGCAATCTCAATTGATGCTGAGTTAAAAGAAGATGGATCTAGAAAAACTACTAGATACGATATTGATATGCTGAAATGTATTTATTGTGGTTTGTGCCAAGAAGCTTGTCCTGTAGATGCAATTGTTCAAGGTCCAAATTTTGAATTTTCAACAGAAACTAGGGAAGAGTTGTATTATAATAAAGAAAAATTATTAGATAATGGTGATCGTTGGGAAAAAGAAATTGCCTACAATATTAAAACAGATAAATCATATCGCTAATGTTAGCTCACGCAATTATATTTTATTTTTTTTCTTTTGTAGCTATTGCTTCCTCAATAATGGTTATATCAAGTAAAAATACAGTTCATGCAGTTTTCTTTTTAATTTTAGACTTTGTGAGTATTTCTTGTTTATTTATCATGCTAGGGGCAGAGTTTTTAGGGATGATAACTTTAATTGTATACGTGGGTGCTGTTGCGGTTTTATTTTTGTTTGTAGTGATGATGATTAATATTGATTTTGCTCAATTAAAAACTGGATTTTTGGAGTATATGCCAATTGGTTTACTAGTCGGACTTGTTATTTTATTGGAACTAGGAATGATGTTCTCAACTTGGAAATATAAACCTGATTTTGTTACAAATAATCTAGTTGTAAAAGCAACTACAAACAATACAGAGAGTTTAGGACTGGTTATTTACACAGATTATATTTATTTTTTCCAATTATCTGGTTTAATTTTACTTGTTGCAATGATTGGAGCTATCGTTTTAACTTTCAGAAGAAAAGAGTCTCTCCGAAGACAGGATATTACAAAACAAGTTTCAAGAGAAAGAGAAGATTCAGTTGAATTGAAAAATGTAGAAAATTTCAAAGGAGTAAAAATTAATGATTGAAATTGGTCTGGCTCATTATTTATTTCTTTCAGCAATAATTTTTACTATTGGCGTTATTGGCATTTTTCTTAATAGAAAGAATGTGATTGTTATTTTAATGTCAATTGAATTAATTTTGATAGCTGTAAATATAAATCTTGTTTCATTTTCTATGTATTTGCACAATATTGTTGGACAAGTTTTTACTATGTTTGTATTAACAGTTGCTGCTGCAGAAGCTGCTATTGGCTTAGCAATTTTGGTTGTTTTCTTTAGAAATAAAGGAACCATTCATGTTGAAGATATTAACTCTCTTAAAGGATAAAATATGGCTTATTTACTTGTATTTTTACCATTAATTGCATCCTTAGTTGTTGGTTTTTTTGGTAGAACTCTAGGAGACAGGATATCTCAATTAATTACCTGTTCCTTTGTAATTGTTTCAGCCTTGCTTTCTATTTTTTATTTTGTTGATGTTGCAATTAATTCAAATGTCTACAATTTTAAAATTGCAAATTGGGTTTCTTCAGGATCGTTAGTATTAAACTGGTCAATTTATATAGATACTTTAACTTCTGTCATGTTGGTAGTGGTAACTTCAGTTTCTGCTTTGGTTCATGTTTATTCAGTTGGTTATATGAGTCATGATCCCGATAAGCCTAGATTTATGTCATATCTGTCTCTTTTTACCTTTATGATGTTGATGTTGGTTACTTCTGATAATTTTTTACAATTATTTTTTGGCTGGGAAGGTGTTGGTCTTGCTTCTTATTTATTGATTGGGTTTTGGTTTAAAAAACCATCTGCAAATGCAGCTGCAATTAAAGCTTTTGTTGTGAATAGAGTAGGTGATTTTGGATTGGCAATAGGAATTTTTTTAATATTTAAATATTTAGGTGATGTTAATTTTTTAGAAGTATTTAAAAACATATCCTCTCTTCAAAATAAAAATATTACTATCTTGGGTTTTGATAGTACCATAATAAATTTTATATGTATTTTTTTATTTATTGGTGCAATGGGAAAGTCTGCGCAAATTTTTTTACATACTTGGTTACCAGATGCAATGGAAGGACCCACACCTGTTTCAGCCCTTATACATGCTGCTACCATGGTAACAGCAGGTGTTTTTTTAGTAGTAAGATGCTCTCCAATTTTTGAATACTCTCCATTTGTTTTAAATATAATTGTGCTAGTAGGAGCAACCACAGCTTTTTTTGCAGCAACAATCGGTCTAGTTCAAAATGATATTAAAAGAGTAATAGCCTATTCAACATGTAGTCAGTTAGGTTATATGTTTTTTGCAGCTGGACTAGGAGCTTATCATATTGCAATTTTTCATCTTTTTACTCATGCTTTTTTTAAAGCCTTACTTTTTTTAGGAGCGGGTTCAGTTATTCATGCCTTTCATGAGGAGCAAGATATGAGAAAAATGGGAGGAGTTTGGAAAAAAATTCCTTATACCTACTCGTTAATGATTATTGGAACATTGGCGCTTACAGGTTTTCCAATGTTTGCTGGTTTCTTTTCTAAAGATGCGATAATTGAGGCTGCATATTCATCTAAATCTATTTTTGCAGGTTACGCGGTTGCAATCGGAGTTTTAACAGCTTTTATGACATCATTATATTCATGGAGACTAATTTTTATGACCTTTCATGGAGAATTTAATAATAAGCATGTTGATTATAATAAGGTTCATGAGTCACCTTTAGTTATGATTGCTCCTTTGGTTTTTTTGTCTTTAGGTGCAATATTTTCAGGATACATTTTTAAAGATTTCTTTATCGGTAATTACGCAGTGCAGTTTTGGAATAGTTCTATTTTCTTCTTGAATGAATTTATTTTACAACATCCTCCAATTTGGTTTCTAATAATTACACCAATCTTAGTTATTATTGCGATTCCATTAGCTTATTATTTCTTTGTAAAAAATAAAAAATCTCTAGATAATTTTATTTTAATTAATCAACCATTGTATAATTTTTTAGTTAATAAATGGTATTTTGATGAATTGTACGACTTCTTATTTGTTAGGCCAGCCAAAAAGTTAGGTTCTTTTTTTTGGAAAAAGGGAGATGTAATTGTTATTGACGGTTTTGGTCCTGATGGCTTTGCTAAAATCATAAAAATTGTTTCAGATAAAGCTGTTCAGTTTCAAAGTGGGTTCTTATATCATTATGCTTTTGTTATTTTAGTTGGGCTATCATTTTTACTAACTTATTTAATAATATTCTAATTTATGGATTTGCCTATTTTGACAATTATTATTTTCCTACCTTTGATTGGTGTATTTTTTTTATTATTCAACAATAAGAAAGACAATGATGAGAACAGAACTAATCAAATAAGTTTTAATGTTTCTTTTTTAACTTCTATTTTAGTTTTTGTTTTATCTCTAGTTTTGTGGATTAATTTTGACCCATCTTCGTCAGAGTTTCAATTTGTTGAGGAAAAAAAATGGATAATTAATTTTACCAAATATAAAGTTGGGATTGATGGTATAAGTATTTTATTTGTTGTTCTGACAGCTTTTATTACTCCAATTTGTATTATTGCAACATCTAATAGCGTTAAAGTAAGAAAAAAAGATTTTTTCATTGCTTTGTTATTAATGGAAACAATGATGTTGGGAGTTTTTTGCTCTTTAGATCTTTTTATTTTTTATCTTTTTTTTGAGGCTGGTTTGATCCCAATGTTTTTAATCATTGGCATCTGGGGGGGTATTAGAAGAGTTTATTCAGCTTTTAAATTTTTCTTATATACTTTGTTTGGTTCTATTTTTATGCTAATTGCAATTATTTTTATTTACCATCAATCAGGAACAACGGATATACAGACTTTGTTAAAATTTGATATTGCAGCACAATATCAATACTGGCTCTGGTTAGGTTTTTTTGCTTCCTTCGCTGTAAAAACACCTATGTGGCCAGTTCATACCTGGTTGCCAGACGCCCATGTTGAGGCACCAACTGCTGGTTCAGTTATTCTTGCAGCAATTTTGCTTAAAATGGCAGGCTACGGTTTTATAAGATTTTCAATTGGTTTTTTTCCAATCGCGTCTGAATATTTTGCTCCACTAATTTTTGTACTAAGTATCATTGCAATTATTTACACTTCTTTAGTTGCGCTTATGCAAAAAGATATGAAAAAATTAATTGCATATTCCTCAGTTGCTCATATGGGTTTTGTTACAATTGGTATATTTGCATTCAATTCACAAGGTTTAGAAGGTTCAATTTTTCAAATGATCAGCCATGGAATTGTTTCTGCAGCACTTTTTCTTTGTGTTGGTGTAGTTTATGATCGTATGCATACCAGAGAGATTTCTGATTATGGTGGCGTTGTAAATACGATGCCAAAATATTCGATTATATTTATGATTTTTATTTTAGCCGGTTTAGGATTGCCTGGTACTAGCGGATTTGTTGGAGAATTTTTGGTTTTGATTGGAGCTTTTAAGAGTAACTATCTTGTTTCTTTTTTTGCTGCTACCGGGGTAGTTCTTTCAGCTTGTTATAGTTTATGGTTATATAGAAGAGTCGTATTTGGTGAAATTTCCAATGATAATGTAAAATCTCTAAAAGATGTGAATCAATATGAACTATTTACATTATTACCATTAGTTTTTTTAGCAATTGTGCTAGGAATATTTCCAAATATAATTTTAGATACTATTTCAGTAAGCGTGGAGAATATTGTTTCGGTTTATAATTCTAAAATTTTAACAATGCAATCAGCAATTAAGTAATGGACAATATAAATTTAATATATCCAGAGTTGTTTATAACAATTTCTTTGTTATCTCTTTTAATTCTAGGAGTTTTTAAAAAAAATAGTTTTTCAGTGGTAAGTAAATTTTCATCAATTGTTTTATTACTTACCATTCCCTTGATTTATATAAATGATAATACCTCAGAAAAGTTATTCAATAATAATTATTTGATTGATGAATTTTCTTCATTTTTAAAAATATTAATACTTGGATCCAGTGCTCTTGCATTATTTTTTACAAATCAATACATAAAAGATAACAAAATTGATAAATTTGAATATCCGATCTTAATTCTCACTGCAATTTTAGGTATGTTCGTAATGGTAAGTTCTAATAATTTAATAGGTTTGTATCTTGGTATAGAGCTTCAATCATTATCACTTTATGTTCTTGCTGCATTAAATAGAGATTCTGTCAAATCCACCGAGGCTGGTGTAAAATATTTTGTACTTGGGGCCTTATCCTCTGGTTTATTGCTTTACGGATGTTCTTTAGTTTATGGTTTTGCAGGCTCTACTAATTATTATGTTATTGCAGAAAATTATACATCATCTAATTTAGCATTATCTTTTGGTCTAGTTTTTGTTTTGGTTGGTCTTGCATTCAAGATTTCAGCCGTTCCTTTTCACATGTGGACGCCAGACGTTTACGAAGGAGCCCCAACCTCAGTTACGGCCTTCTTTGCATTAGCTCCTAAAGTGGCAGGTTTTGGAGCTATTATAAGAATTTTATATATAGCTTTTGGTAATGTCGTAAATGAATGGCAAACTATTTTAATTTTTATTTCGATTGCCTCTATGATTTTAGGTGCAGTAGCAGCAATTGGTCAAACTAATATTAAACGTTTAATGGCCTATAGTAGCATAAGTCATATGGGATATGCCTTAGCAGGGGTGACAACAGGAACAAACGAAGGCGTGTCTTCCTCTATTTTATATATATTTCTTTATGTTGTAATGAACATAGGAAGCTTTGTTTGTATTATTTTAATGAAGAGAAAAAATGTCTATCTTGAAAATATTAGAGATTTATCAGGCCTTTCTAAAAATCATCCAGTAATAGCTTTTTCTTTTACAGTAATTTTATTTTCTCTCGCTGGAATACCGCCTCTTGCAGGTTTTTTTGCAAAGTTTTACGTATTTATGGCTGTTATTAAGTCTAATTTATTTGCTTTAGCTATTATAGGGTTAATTACTTCGGTTGTTTCGGCCTTTTACTATCTAAGAATAATTAAGATTATTTATTTTGATCCTGAACAAGAAAAATTTGATCCTATTACTAGTAAGGGAATTCGTTTTTCATTGGCATTTTCAACACTATTGATATTATTTTATTTCTTAAATCCTTCTAGTTTAACTTATTTTGTTAATATTGCCTCAAAAGCAATACAGTAGGATATGTCTATGCCTATTTATTACTTTGATTGCGTGAATAATACGAACGATACTGCAAAATATTTAGTAGAAAATTATGATATAAATCATGGAATGGTAATTTCCGACTTTCAGCAAAAAGGTCGAGGCAGATATGGAAATAGCTGGGTTTCAATTAAGGGAAATTTTATGGGTTCACTATTCTTTAGAGTTAAGAATTATATGTGCATTAAAAATATGCAAGAATATTCATTAAACGTATTATTGAAATCTTTAAAAAAAATTTTTAAAACTAATATTTTTCAAATAAAAAAACCTAATGATTTGCTTATAAATAAAAGAAAAGTATCTGGAATTTTAGTAGAAAGTTTTAAATTTAAAAAAAATTTATTTGTAATTATTGGAATTGGAGTAAATTTAATTAAAAATCCAAAAATAAAAAATTATAAAACTGAAAATTTAAAAAAAATTTTTAAAAAAACAATACATCCTTTAATGTTAGGTGAAGTTTTAATAAATCAAATGAAAGTTAGATAGGTATGTTTCTTATAGCCGATATAGGAAATACGCATAGTAAGTTCGCATTATACAATTACAAATCCCAAAAAATTTATAATTTAAAAACTTTTCAAACAAATTCCATTCATAAAAATAAAAAATTTTTTAGCTTAATTAAAAAAAATAAGATAAAGTATTTTGTTGCAACATCTGTTGTTCCTAATGTTTACAAAGCTATAAAAAAAATATTAAGAAATAATCGGATTAAATGCTTTGAAATACTTGATAAAAAATTTTACAATCCAATAAAAATTAATATTAGAAAGCCCAAACAAGTCGGATCTGATCGAATTGCAAATGTTATAGCAGCAAATTATTTGTACAAAACTAATTGCGTTATTGTAGATTTTGGAACTGCTACCACTTTTGATATTCTTGACAATGATGGAGTGTATCAGGGTGGTTTAATTACTCCTGGAATTAGATTGTCATTAGTTACTTTGAATTCATTAACAGCATTGCTCCCTTTGATTAAACTGAAAAAGACCTCTCAAATAATTGGTAAAGACACTGTTTCAGCTATGAATTCTGGTATTTACTGGGGATATGTATCCATGATGAATGGAATATTGGATAAAATCATTTCATCTACTAAAAAAAAATATAAAGTAATTCTGACTGGTGGCTTATCAAGTATTTTTTACAATTCACTTAAATATAAATCAATTGTTGATAGGAACATTACTCTAAGAGGGGTTATTGAGGTCATTAATTGTAATAGGAAAGTATTTAATTTATGAAAAATGAAAAAAATGAACTAGTTTTTTGTCCATTAGGCGGTTCTGGCGAGATTGGGATGAACATGAATCTTTATGGTTATGGCGCTCCAAATAATCATGATTGGATAATGATAGATATTGGAGTTGGATTTGTAGACGATTCAATTCCGGGAGTAGATTTGATGGTTGCAGATCCAGATTTTATTGTACAAAGAAAAAAGAATCTTTTGGGTATATTGCTTACCCATGCTCATGAAGATCATATAGGAGCTATTGCCCATTTATGGCCATTGTTGGGTTGTCCAATATACGCAACCCCTTTTACCGCAATATTAATAAAAGAAAAATTTAAAGAAAAAAAAATTTCAGTCGAAGGAAAAATAAAAATTATTGAATTAAATGGAAATGTTAAAATAGGACCTTTTGATATCAATTATGTGACTTTAACTCATTCAATCTTAGAGCCTAATGCTTTAAGGATCAAGACTCCTGTGGGCACATTATTTCATACTGGTGACTGGAAATGTGATGAAGATCCGTTGCTAGGTAAAAAAATGGATGAGGTAAAATTAAAATCTATCGGCCAAGAAGGTGTGCTGGCAATGATTTGCGATTCGACAAATATTTTTACAGAAGGTCGATCAGGATCAGAGAAAGATGTTAGAGACAGCATGTTAACGATAATGGAAAATATTAAACACAGAATAGTTGTAACAACATTTGCATCAAATGCAGCTAGGATGGAAACTGTTTTTAAATGTGCAGAAAAAGTTGGGCGGCATTTGTCTTTAGTAGGTCGATCTATGCACAGAATTTACAATACAGCTAAAGAATGTGGCTATCTTCAAAACCTTAAGCCTCCAATTGATCCAAGAGATGCAAAAAAAATTCCAAGAAATAAAATTGTGTATTTATGCACAGGAAGTCAGGGAGAGCCAATGGGTGCAATGAATAGAATTGTGAATGAAGAACATCCTGATGTTTTTTTAGATTCGGACGATACTGTCATTTTTTCATCAAGAATAATTCCTGGTAATGAAAAAAAATTATTCAAAATTCATAATCTTTTAGTTAAAAGAAAAATAAATGTAATATCCGAAGAGAATGCATTTATTCATGTATCTGGTCATCCAGGAAGAGACGAAATGAAGGATATGTATGGTTGGATCAAACCTCAGATTTCGATCCCTGTTCATGGAGAGCATAGGCATCTAAAGGAACACTTTGATTTTGCCAAATCCTTGGGAGTGCAAAATCCTGCATTAATCGAAAATGGAGATATTATTAGAATTTATCCAGGAGCTCCAAAAATAATTGACAAAGTACACAATGGTAAGCTCTTAGTTGATGGTAATAGGCTTATTGATGAGAATTCAAGATTTTTAAATGATAGAAAAAATTTTTCTTATAATGGTTTAATGGATATAACTTTATTAATTTCGAAAAAAGGACAATTGGATAGAAATCCTATAATTAATTTAAGAGGTTTGCCTCTTAATGATGAAGAAATTGATGAGGTTCTTTATGATATTGAAGAATCGATAATTGACAGTTCAAATAACTATTCATTAAATAATAAAAAAAACGAAAAGAACTTTATCGATAATTTAAAGTCAAATTTGAAAAAAATTATTTATAGTAAGACAAAAAAAAGACCCTATACAAACATAGTTATAATAAGAGTTTAGAGATTTTATTATGTCATTATTTGGTGGAGTAGTAATTTTCGTAATAATATGGATGGTGGTTTTTTTTACTGTTCTTCCATTTAGCATAAAGTCTCAAATTGAAAATAAGCAAATTTCAAAAGGAACTGACCCCGGCGCTCCGGCAGACCCACATTTATTTAATAAATTCCTAATAACTACTGGAATTTCTCTAATAATATTTGCTCTAATTATTTTTTTGTCATATTTTGAATTTATTAACTTAAGACAATTTTTTTCAAAATAATGAAATTATCTAATTTTTTTTTACCAATTTTAAAAGATATACCTTCGGATGCTAAGATCAAATCCCATCAACTAATGTTACGATCTGGAATGGTTAGGCAGTCCGCAGCAGGAATTTATTCATGGTTACCATTAGGTTATAAAGTTTTAAAAAAAATTGAATTAATTGTTAGGGAGGAGCAGGATAGAGCAGGAGCTCAAGAAATGTTAATGCCCACAATTCAATCAGCTGATCTATGGAAAGAAAGTGGTCGTTACGATGGATATGGATTAGAGATGTTAAGGATAAAAGACAGGCAAGATAGAGAATTGCTTTACGGCCCAACTAATGAGGAATTAATTACACAAATATTTAGAGATAATATTAAGTCGTACAAGGCTTTACCCTTAATTCTTTATCATATTCAATGGAAATTTAGAGATGAAATTAGACCTAGATTTGGCGTTATGAGGGGTAGAGAGTTTTTAATGAAAGATAGCTATTCCTTTGACGAAACAAAGGAAGGCGCAATACTATCTTATAACAAAATGTTTTTTGCTTATCTGAAAACCTTTGAAAGACTAGGCCTTAAAGCTATACCATTAGCTGCTGATACGGGACCTATTGGCGGTGATCTATCACATGAATTTGTGATTTTAACCGAAACAGGAGAAAGTCAAATATATACTAGTAAAAAAATATTAGATCTTAAAATTGACGATTTTAATAACAGCATATCAAGTTTAGATAATATGATTAAATCGTATACTGAAATTTATTCTGCCACTGATGAAAAGTTTGATCAAAAAGAGTTTGATCAAAAAGTTAAAAAAGAGGATCAGTTAATAACAAGAGGAATTGAGGTTGGTCACATTTTTTATTTTGGTGACAAATATTCCAAACCAATGAAGGCATTAGTTAACTCTTCATCAGGTAAAAATATTACCGTGGAGATGGGTTCGTATGGAATTGGAGTTTCTAGATTAGTAGGCGCTATAATTGAAGCAAATTATAATAATAATGTAATGAAGTGGCCCAAAACAGTCACTCCTTTTCACGTTGCAATAATTAATTTAGGAAAAAAAAATGATGAGCAAAGCAAAAATAAAGCAGAAAAGATTTATGAATTGTTAAAAGAAAATGCTTTTGATGTTTTGCTTGATGATACAGACGAAAGCCCTGCAAGTAAGTTTAAAAATTTTGATTTAATTGGAATACCATATCAAATTATAATTGGCTCCCAACAAGAATTGGAAAAATTTGAGTTCAAAGAGTTAGGCTGTGAAAAGGAAATTTTGTCAAGACAAGATATTTTAAAAAAATTAAAAACTATTTATTTCAATTGATAAATTCTTCTGAACTTTTAATTATTAAGCGTTATCTAAAGCCTAAAAGAAAAGAAGGTATTTTAAAAGTTATTTCTCTTTTTTCATTTTTAGGAATTGGACTTGGTGTGGCTACATTAATAATAGTTATGTCGGTTATGAATGGTTTTAGAACAGACCTAATCGGAAAGTTATTGTTATTTCAACCCCATGTTTTAGTTTATCAATTTGATAATTACGAGGAAGCTAAACAGAATATTCTAAAATATCTCAAATTAAATAAAATTCAGATATCAAAAATTAATTTATCGTATCAAATTCAAGCATTAGTAATAAGTAAACAAATAAATAAAGGCACTATTATTAGGGCGTTAGAAAAAAAAGAATTTTTAAATGATAAATTAATTTCTCAGAATGTTTTAGATGGAAATATTAATAATTTTGGAAAAAATTATGTTTCGATTGGATCAAATTTAAGTGAAAGTTTGGGGGTTTGGGTGGGAGATAAGATAACTGTTTTATCTACGATTCAAGAGAGCACTCCTTTTGGAAATGTCCCCAAGCAATTTTCATTTATAGTTGGCTCAATTTTTAAGACAGGTATCTATGAGTTCGATAATAATTATATTTTAATTGATATAAATTCATCGGAAGAATTTTTATTTAAACAAAATGACAATAGAAATATTGAAATTAGATTAAATAATGCAGATCATGCAAATCTTGTTAAAAATTTGCTATTAAAAAATAACCAAAAGGCATTTTCTTGGGTCGATAATAACAAAACTTTTTATGACGCTCTTCTTGTAGAGAGAAATGTAATGTTTATTATTTTAACCTTGATAATAATTGTTGCTGCTTTTAATATTATTTCTGGACTTACAATTCTTGTTAAAAACAAAACTAAAGAAATAGCTATTTTAAAAACTATTGGTTTTTCTAGTTTTTCAATAAATAAAATATTTTTTGTTACAGGATCCTCTATTGGTATAGCTGGAACTTTATTTGGAGTAATTCTGGGAGTGTTATTCTCATATAATATTGAAACGATAAGAATTTTTTTGAGCAATGTTCTTCAGATTGAAATATTTCCAGCTGAAATTTATTTTTTGAGCAAAATGCCAAGCGAAATTCACATTCCAACAATTATAATTATATCTTGTATTTCTTTAATAATTACCTTTTTGTCCTCGATTATTCCATCAATTAAGGCTTCTCGAATAAATCCAATTGAATCACTAAAATATGATTAGTAATTTTTTAAAGATATTAAATTTGTCAAAATCTTATAATGACAAAACTGAAAAAATTAGTGTTTTAAAGAAAGTCGATTTGTCATTATCTGATAATCAAATTGTTGCGTTAGTCGGACCATCCGGATCTGGTAAAAGTACATTATTACATTTGATAGGCTTGTTAGACAAGCCAGATTCCGGAAGAATTCTTTTTGAAAAAAATGATTTAGTAAAATTAAGCGATAATGAAAAAACAGATTATCGAAGAAATATAATTTCATTTGTCTATCAAAATAATAATTTAATCTCAGATCTCACTGCATTAGAAAATGTTTCAATAGCTAATATTTGCAAAACGCAAAATAAAATTAAAGCATTTAGACAAGCAGAAAAAATTTTAAAAGATTTTGGTTTATCAAATAGAGTAAATCATTATCCGTATCAATTGTCGGGTGGTGAACAGCAAAGAGTAGCAATCGCTAGAGCTTTAATTAACAACCCGAAATTAATTATTGCTGATGAGCCAACTGGAAATTTAGATAAAAAAAATACCGATTTGATTTTAAGTTTTTTGCTTAGTTTGAAACAACCAGGAAGATTAATTTTAATTGCAACTCATAATAGAGAACTTGCAAGCAAAGTGGATTTAAGATTAACATTAACGAATGGTAGTGTTAAAATTGACTCTAGATGAGTCATAAAAACCAACAATACAATCATTTAAAAGTTCATACACAGTACTCGATCTGTGAAGGTGCGTTGAAAATTTCTGAATTGGCAGAATTTTGTAAAAATAACAATCTAAATGTAGCTGGAATTTCAGATAGTTTTAACATGTGCGGTGTTCTGGAGTTTTCACAAGAAGTTTCTAAAATAGGAACTCAGCCTATAATTGGAACACAAATAAATTTTGCTTTTTTAAACAATAACTTAAAAAAAATAGGAAAAATTTCTTTAATAGCAAAAAATCATACTGGGTATAAAAATCTATTAAAATTATCTTCAATTTCTTACCTATCA